>OGJY01000020.1_pt1 | contig 174584 bp, 170 predicted proteins | sample 1572231 | NCBI WGS metagenome assembly OGJY01 (sample SAMEA2582121, study PRJEB24529) | metagenome | biome: Human gut stool | place: China | collected 2011
ACCTCCTTCGGTGGTACTGTTTCTTACTATTATTATACGCTATTTCTCGTCAAAAATCAACCATTTGTTGTGACAGAGCCATTAAAATATAGGCAGGGAGAAAAAATGGATTTAGAAAAGGTAATATTTGATATTGATGGAAAAACGTATGAATTTGATTATGAGAAATTTGACAATTGTATTTTTGTAAAAAAAGTAAGAGACTTTAAGTCTAATCAAACTAGTGTATTAGTAGAGGATAGAGTAGATAAAAGGTGGTATGATTTTAACACTAGAATATTTATAGATAAAGTTTTCATTTTGATGAATAAGGAAAAACTTTTAAATTTAGGTGTTTTACAAGAGATACAAAATAAAACTAACAAATAAATAAAAAATGTGATATAATATTTCAGACAAAGAAGTTTTTTTAAAGGAAAAATATTGTAAGGAAGCCCCCCAAGGTATTTTTGGGAACGAATTTGTTAAATAGAATATCCAAGTGTAAGGAAAACCCCCAAGCTTGATAGGAGAATTACATTTAGTCATATGATTAGATGTAATTTTCTTATCAAGCTTTTTTTATTAATCTTTATTAAATTAAAAAAAGAAAGGAGGTGTAGTGTTCTGTTGAAAAAATACCTGAGATATATAGTTTTGATGTTATTTTCAATAAATCTATATGGATTTACATTTAGTCCTCTAAATTTTGATAAAAGAGTAGATAGTGATGGAGCTTTTCAAGAGTTTTTTATTAGAAATGACTCGAAAAAAACTATGAAGTACCAGATAAATGCTCTTTCCAATGAAAAAGAAAATGATATATCACAATATGTAAAAATTTACCCTAAAGTAATAACAGTTGACCCATTAAGTAATGGAAGTTTTAAAGTATTTGCAGAAGATGATGTAGATATTCCAAAAGGGGAATTAGGATTTATGCTAGAGATAAAATCTTTAAAGGTTCCTGATTTACAAAATGTTGGAGAGAAGGAAAATAACTCATCAGTGGAATTTAAACTCAATCTTAATTTAGAGATGTTTGCTTATAAGGGAGAGGTAGGTAATGAGTTTATTATAACTGAAGATGAGTTTTATAGGACAGAAGAGGGAGAAAAACGTTGGAAGGCTACTATTAAAAATGAAAATGGAAGGGGGTATGAATTAGCAATAGGATTTTTAGATAGAATGGAATATATTTATGGTTTGGAAAATATAAGTAGATTGTTCAATGGAAATACAACTAAGGTGGATATAAAAATTCCTAAAGAAGCTAAATATATAATCTTTTGGGACCATAATAATATGACAACAGTGGGACAGAAAATAAAGATAAAATAGTGTGAAAGTTGTAAAACTTTACATAAAAATTAAAATTGGAGGAAAAGAAGATGAAAAACTTTAAAAAACTTTTAATCTTAACAACAGTAATTTCATCAATAGCTTTTGGAGCAGCAGTAACTCCAGGAAGTATATCAAACCCAGGAGATGATATTACAAAAGCAACAGAAGCAGGAGATTATGCACAAGCAGGAGTACCAATGGAGGTAAGGGTAAATGTAATAGGGCAAGGACCTCAATTAGTATTGGTAGATGAAACAGGAACATTGATAGAAAATTTAACATTTGACCATGGAAATAAGCTATTAGCAGGTGGAGAGATAAATGGAGATGACCAAACAAGTCAGACATATATTCCACAAGAGTCAAAGGTAGAGAAAATAGTAGTATTAAAAAGAACAGATAGTAAACCTTTTGGAGCAGATGCCAGTGGAAGTGGAACTGGGGAAGGTAAAACATATACAGGAAATTTTATAGCAACATCTAATAATCCAACTGATGCAGGAAAATTACATCAAATGACATTAACAAGATTAGGAAATTCAGATATAGAGAATAATGGTGGAGTAACAACAGCTCATGAAATGATAACAGCCTTAGATTATGAAAGTCAAGATATAGCAGTAGCAGGAACAGCAAAAGAGATAAGAACAACAGTGGTATCAACTATTCCACAAAGAACAATAGCAAAACCAGGACTATATATAGGAACAGGAACATTTGTAGGAAGATTAACACTACAATAATTTAAATAAATCTAATAATAAAACCTCAAAGCAATCCTTTTAAATCAGATACATAAGAAAAATCTTAGTTTATTTAAGATAGAGGAGGGGAGCCTTAACCTCCTCCTTCTTAAATAAATTAACAAATCTATATTAAAAAATGGAGGATAGTTATGAGAAAAATATTAATGACTATAGCCTTTTTTACACTGATACTTCACAGTTTTGCGTATATAAATATTTATCCTACAACATTTGATAAGGCAATAGATGATGGAAATGGAGCAAAAAGTTTTTACCTGTCAAACACTACAAAATATCCAGTGGCATATCGTATATATATGGAGAAAACAGGGGAAAAGAAAGATATGACAGATTGGATAGAGTACTACCCTAAAAGTATAAAGCTAGATGTAGGGGAAACAAAGGAGATAAAAGTTCAGATAACAGCACCAGCAGGAATAGAGAAAGGTGAGTATATATCAAATTTTGTAGTAAAAGAAGTTGAAAATCCATTTCAAAAGAGAAAAGAAACAGGGGCAAAATTAAAGATATATACAGAACTAAAAATGGAAATAGCTGGTTATGTAGGTGGAGTAGAGCCAAAATTTCAAGTGAGTAATTTGAAAATATCTGGTGGGAAAATAGAGGGAAAAATTAAGAATATAAGCGAGATACGAAGCAAAATAGAGATTTATCTAAGTGATGGAAAAGATGAAAAATATCTTGGAAGTACTAGGCTTTTAGCTGGTGGAGAAAAAGAGTTATCAGAGTTTAAGGTAGATAGAATAGATAAAAAATATAAAAATATAATAATTAGAGATTCTGAAGGGAAGCTTTTAACTTCAATGAAGATAAAGGAGTAGCCAATGAAATGGACAAGGATATTTATGGTTGCTCTTCTAATGGTGTTTTCAATAACTGTATATGGAGAAGACAACCTAAAATTCTTGTTAGATAATGGACTTATATCATTAGAGGAGTATGAAATATTACAACAAGAGAAGTACATAGAAGATGGGGAAGTATTTTATAATTTAATGATTAACGGAGAGTTAAAAAGTAAAATATTTGAAATATTAGTAGAAGATGGAAGTTATTATATTCCAGTACAAGATTTTTTTAAGCAAATAAATTTTAAGAACTACACTTATACAAATGGAAAACTAATAGCTATCATAGGAGAATCTCTTGAGAGGATAGAGATAGATGTACTAGGTGGATTTATAAAAAAAGGAGAAAGAGTAATTGAAGCTAGTGGAAAGGTTTTTGATAGTGGAGGAGAGGTATATTTAGAGCAAGAAGTTTTTAAGGAGATATTCTTAAACTATTTAGCTATCAATTCAGAAAATCAAAAGATAAATATGACACTATCCTTTTCAACTCCAGATGAGATAAGCTTAAGAATGAAGATAACAGAGAAGATATTAGCTGAAAAGAGAAATACTAAAGAGCTATTATTTACAAATAAACCAACAATGTTTGAATTGGGATACTTAAGATTAAATGCAAGTACAACATTCACTAAAGATAAGAATATAAGTGATAGATTTGAAAGTGATTGGAGTGGAAATTTAGAGTACCAAGGAGCTATGCTTTATGGACAGTTTACTGCTAACTATGATTTAAAAAATAGATATTTTAAGGATATGACATTGAGATATGATGAAGTTTATACTAATCATATGTTAGAGATAGGAAATTATAGTGTAGGAGAAAAAGGTGCTAGAGAGTGGGAAGTTACATTTAAAAAGGATAGAGGTTACTATGTAACGGGAAATAAAAACTATATTATAAGAGATAATGTAGAGATAGGCTCAAGAGTAGAGCTACTTTACTTAGATACAGTAATAGATATACAGACAGCAGAGAGTGGAGTTGTTGAGTTTAATAGAGAAGAGATAAAAGAAGATAGAGAGTATAAATTGAGAGTATATACTCCAGATGGAAAAGTTTATGAAAAGATTATCAATACTACAAGTAACTATAATCAACAAAATAAGGGGGAAGTAGAGTATGATGTATCTTTGAGAGAAAGAGATGAAATTAGTAAGGTAGATTTTAATTCTAATGTTTACTATGGAGTTACTGATGAGTTTACAATAGGTGGAGGTTATGACAGAACAGCAACTACTATAAATGATAAAAATCTTTACTTAAATAAACTAAACTTAGAGGGAATATATAGTTCTAGTATAAAGTCAATTCCATACACATTTAGAATAGGTGGAGATAAAACTTTAGATAGTGAAAAAGATAATATAACAGGAAGAGATACAAAAGATGATTACTCATTAAACTATTTAGCTCAAGTGGATTTAAGAAAATTGAGATTGAAGTTAGAGCAAACAAGATATGGAAAATATAGTGATATAAAGAAAGAACAAAGTTTTTATATAAGATATCCTCTATTCAACTCCATTGATTTAGGTTATGAGATATCTAAGACAACAAAATATAAGGCTCAAGAGGGAGAAAAGAGAGTAGAAACAGATAAAACTTTATCAGTAGAATACTCGAAAGCAATAAATAACTTTATGATAACAGGGCAGTATAATCGTGTTATGGGAGAGTATGAAGATACAAGTGAATATGGATTAAACCTTTATTATACAGGTTGGAGAACTATTACAACTAGACTAGAAAATAGTTGGACTAATAATGGAGATGATTATGAAGTAGCACTATCTCTATTTAATACAGGAAATAACACAATAGACTACTCATTAGAAGCAAGATACTCAGAAAGAGAAAAGGATAGATTGACATTTAGATTTACAATAAAATTAGATAACTGGTTTAGATATGAAGGAAATATTGATAAACTAGGTAACCAAAGTCATACTGTAGGAATAGATAGAATAATAGATTTGAAAAATCCAACAGTAGATATTTCTAGTATGAATAGTTCCAGAGTAAAAGTAATTACCTTTGTAGATATGAATAATAATGATATTTTTGATGAGGGAGAGCAGAGAATAGAAAAAGTAGAGGTAAAAATAGGAGATAAAAAAGCGATTACCAATAAAAATGGAGAAGCTCTTTTCTATGGAATACCAAATGATGTTCTTTATGATTTAAAGCCAGAGATAAGAAAACCAAATTTCCTATTAGGAAATAATAAGATACAAATAAAAGGAAAACATACCTCTACAATTACTGCTTATATACCTGTAAAACCAATGGTAAGTTTAACAGGAATAGTTAATATAGATAAAGCATTAAATAAATCAGCTATGGAAAAAATCAGAATCTATGATGAGATACTTGTACAGGTAAAAGATTTATCAGGTAAGGTAATAGATATGGCTATTCCAGATAATACTGGAGTATTTGAAATAAGTGGACTTTTCCCAGAGCAGTACTTCATAGAGGTACAATATACAGGAATAGATTACAGTATTAGGGGAGTCAACGAAATTATTCAGCTCACATATGTAGAGGAAGATGAAGAGGGAAATAGATTTTTCTTTGCTTTCAATACAGATGAGATAATCATTGAGAAGAAGGAGGAAGAGATAAATGGTTAGATTGATATTAATATTAATAAGCTTGTTGTCAGGAATATGCTTTGGAGAATCAATCCCAGCAATTCCAATTATTCCACCAAATGTCGAGAAACCTGCTCTTCCTTCTCTTCCTAATGAAGATTTAGTAGAAATAGGCGGAGGAGTTAGAGTTTTAGAGAAAAACACTACTGTGATGATAAATTTGAAACTAGATGTAGTAGTTCCATTAGAGATAGTATCAGATGTAGATGTAGAAGCTCTAGTAATAGATAATCAAAAAATAGAAGTACCTTTTGATGTAGAATTAAATAAAACACCTGAAAAAAAAGATTATTACTCCTTAAAATTTAGTGAAACAGAGATAGATATAGATGGAGATGGACAGATAGATACAACTATCTATACACCTAAATTTATTAATTCAAGAATAGTAGATGAAAATATTCTGTACATAGATGGAGAAAAAATAAGTAATGAGGGAAAATATCAAAGAAAAGTATATATGACGATAGAGGTACAAGAATGAGGAAAGAGGAAGTAGAAAAAATAATATTTAATGGAATGATAGCACTAGCAATATTTTTGCTAGTGTTATCCTATATAGAGAAAAATTTAAAAATAGGTATTATGACAGTAGGATATCTATTTTTTCTCTATTCTGGAAAAAAGGCAATGATTTTATATAAATATTTTAAGAATCTTTATGAAAAGAACAAAGATGTTTATATAGGAAGGTGGAAGAGATGAGAAAAGGATTAATTTTTTTTATGTTTTTATTACTGTATGTATACACTTTTACTCAAATAAATATTTCTATTATAGAGCCAATTCGATTTGAAAAACATAGCACTAGAAATATAGGGGCAGATAAGATAGTAGGAGTTGGAGTATTGGAGATATACACAGATGATAAAGAAAATGATTTAGGGAAAAAGCTTGTCTTTAATTTTTCAAAACAGGGACTTATGACTAATAGAAAAAAATGGATAAAAGTGGAGAGATTCCATATAGAGTTACCAGAGAGAAGTATGATAATAACTCAGGAGAGAGAGCATATAAAGGTGTATGCAGTTATAAATAAAAGGGACATAGATAAGGGAGAGGAAGCAGATATAATTGAAGGGAGATATGAGGGATATATTCCTATAGTAGTCAGTCAATATGGACGCTCTTCAAATGGAATAATGGTATTACCAAGTTTCCCAGATAAGGATGAGCCAGAAGATAATGGTAGTGCAGTAACTCTTCCAAGTTTTCCAGATGAGGATATTATGGTACTCCCAGAGATAAAAGGGAGGGAAAAATGATAAAAAAGCAGGTATTAATCCTATTATTTTTTATATCAACTTTGATTTATGCACAAAAAGAAAAAATGAAAATATCATTGGAAAAGCCCATACTAGATAACTTTATAGTTATTAATATCACTGGAGATGGGGAAAAGAAAACTCTACCTAAAGAATTTAGATATCACAGAGTTGTGAAAGGAGAAACTTTAGGTGGGATAGCAATGGTATATGATAAGACTACTAAAAGGCTAGTAGAGATAAACCAACTTAAAAATCCAGATTTAATCTTTCCAAAACAAAAAATCTATTTGGAGAATAAGCAGGACTTAGATATGAGCAAAATTCCAGAGTACCATATAGTAAAACCTGGAGAGAATATTATAGAGATAGCTTATTATTATGAGTTAGACTTTAGGGAGATTATTAGAATAAATAAACTTAGAACCTATGTACTACAACCTAACCAAAAGTTGAAACTTAAAGAAGTAGAAAATTAAAAAGGAGTAGAAGATGTTGAAAAAAATAGTTGTGATACTCTTGTTTTTGTTTGGAATAATAGTTTTGGGAAAGGAAGTCCCCCACTCATATATCTGGGAAAATCCAGACAAAGAGGTTACACAGACAGAAACATTGAAAAGACACAAGGATAAAGCAGAACTGAATATCTCTGTAACAAAATTAAAATCAGAACCCATACCTATGAAACATAATGTTGATGAGAAAAAGATATATTTTGAACTTAGTAGTAATGAGGTAAAGAGAGTTAATGGAGATATAAAGTTAGAACCAACAGATAGAATATTTATCTCTGAAGAATTAGAAGCAGTCCCAAGTGTTTCTACAACCAATGGAAGAAGAAAAATTAATGGACTAAAGAGATTAAATAAGTCTTTAGATAAAGGAACTTTAAAAAATGGAAATCTTACTTGGACAGTAAAAGATTTAAGAGCTGTGGAAACAAAAAAGGCTGTGGAGATAAATTATGGAATATTTCCAAAGTCTTTATATGTAGGAGTAACAGATAAAGATTATAACTTAAAAAAAGTATTTGTAGGGAAAATGTCAGATTTGGAGTTGTATAATGTTGATGATTTAAAGGGTTATGTGAGTACCTTTGAAGAAGATACCTATGTAAGTAATGGATATGCATATGACATATCTGATATAGTAATGTGGACTAAAGAGAATGATTATGTGGATATCAAGTTTTTAGAGATGAATATAGCACCAATAACAGATGAAGAGTTAAGAAGTAAAAATCCTTATTTGGGAGTAGAAGGAGATATTGTTACACTTACTGGAGAAACTACAGGAACTAAGATAACAGGAACATTACATATAACAGATAGAAGTGAAAGTTCATTACTTCCAGAAACAAGAAGCGAAAATTTAAAAACAGAGATATTTGCTAGTTTAAATTTTGCTGGAACTAGTACAAAAGAGCTAAAGACAGCAGTATATATAAGATTTAATGGAGAAGAGTACAAAAAATTGCCAGCAGATACCTATATAGCAGATAAAGGCGGAGTATATGGGCATAGTGGTGGTAGTGAGAGAGTACAACTACCTAAAATGAAAGTAACTAATGAAATTATAACTGAATCTAAAAAAGTAACAGTAGATTTTTGGCTATTTGGTACAGATTTTAGTGATAAAGTAAACTATGTATTGGACCCAAGAAATAATGGGACAGGAAATCTAAAGATAAGAGTACAGGATGAAAATGGTTCTATAACAGATGCAGTAAGTGCAGGTACAACAGATAGTGTTTTTGATATGGTAGGAAGAATGGCAAAATTTGACTTTGATGATACTACTAGAGTAGAGATACAAAATATTTCTGGATTTACAGTAACTCAACAAAACCAAGGTAGTTATTTCCATAATAGAAATAGATGGGCAGAGGGAACTATTCCTGGTTATAAGATAAGGGCTAGGATATGGAGTGACTATGATGGACTAGAGCTGGATATAGAAAAAAATGGAGTACAAGATACAAGTACTGAAGGGGTAAGAAGTTTTAAAATAATACAGACACACTCTAATGGAAGTAGAATACAGGAAATTACTGTAAATCTTTATGTAAATAATCTTAAGCCTAGTGAAAGAACAGGGTATCATTTAAGAAGAATGAGTTATTTAGATATTAATAATAGTAATTATGATGCAACCTTTGATTCACATGATAGAAATGGAAATCGAGTTAAAAATGGACGTACAAATGAAGAGCAAGATAAAATTTTTGAAGTAAGTATGATAGGAAAAGAGGGAGATTTTAAAGAGTATTTTCCAATTTACTCATCAGGTATAATAATGTCTGATGGAAGTAATAATGTTACTTTAAGTAATAATATACACTATATAAGTGATATAGCAGGAAATATTGGAACATTAAGCTCAGATAAAAATTATTATATTAGTCAACATATGGGGAATGGACTCTATACTTTAAAATTAGCTCATAATTATCAAAAACCAGAAGCTTTAATAACAAATAAAGATGTATATACTCAATATTATTATTCTCAAAATACTTATTATACCTATGGTGCTGGAAAAAGAAAAGGAAATACAGAGTTTGTAATAAGGGTAGCATCCTATAAATATCCACCTTCAGATATTAGAAATAGAACAGTAGAGTTCAATGGAATTCCTCTACTTATAGATATGAGTAGTGGACTTAATAATGTAGTTTCAGGAAAAGTCTACAAGAATTTTACAACTCAAGAGTTAGTTACAGATAATACAGGATGGTTAGGTGGAGACCCTAACTGGGTAGTTCTTTATGGACAAGGAAGGTTATACGTAGGGGATAATTTAGACTTAATAGTTAGTGGTTACTATGAAAATGGACAAGTAGCAAATAGAGATTTTAAATATGATGAAAATCCTGAATTAGGTTTTGGTGGAAGACCAAATGATAGCTTACAGGGTTATGGAAATGTTGCAATAGGACTGAAACGTTGGTTTTTATCTAATACTGATAAAAAAGTAGGCTTTTTTAGAGTAACAGGAGGAGCTACAGAAAAACCTAACCAAGGAGGAGAATATCAACAAGACGATGTAACAGTAATAGTAAAAGCTTTTGATGCTACTTTTATGTGGGATAAGACTGCTTCATCTATTCAAGAAACTGTAGTTATTACAAAAGAATTGGATACACACTCTGAGTATATACCTACAAAACAAGTTATAGAGGTGGGAGAGGTATATTTTAAATATCTAAATATAAAAGCTTTAAAGCAAAATACAGACCAAAAAGCTAAATTTGTTTTACCAGACTCAGCTTACTTAGTCTTTAGAGATGGAACAAACCTAAATAATAGGATAAATGTAAGATTATCATTTGCATCAGATAATATAGTAACTGCTTTTGAAATGGATGATAAAGGTGGAGATTATGCTGGTGGTAATGGGATAAAAGTATATCTTCATATGGAAGCTGAAGAGTATGAAAAACTTATAGCAAATGGACCTAATAGAGAGTATAGAGTAAAGGGAAGTTATTCAAGTAATAAGTATGGAGTACCAGATGAAAGTGATACAGTAAATGTTGTAAAAATAGGATTAATAGCTACTACTGACCCAGATGGGGGAAGCAGAAATGAACCTTTCTACAATACAGTAGTAGATAATATGAATCTGATTACTAAAGATATTAGTCCCATAGTTTATACAATAAAATATGATGAAAATCAGCCCTGGATAGCTGGATATGATATGTGGATAGCAAATAAGAATATAGAGTACATTAGTATGCCAAGTGGATATAACTATAGTAATAGTCTATCAATAGTAGGAGATGCAACACCATATGATTTCTTTATAAGAGCACATACATATCAAGTAGTTGATACTACAGGAATCCCTAGAAGTGGACAGATAGCAAGTGCTGGTTCTGGAGCTTATTGGGATGACCTTACTTTAGGACCTCATAAGGCAAAACTTTATCATAGTAAAGAGTTTGGAACAAAGGAAGGATATGAAATAAGAGAATTAATCTATTTTAATCTTAAAGAATACAATAGTTATGAAGCTTATAATGGAAAAATTATAGAAAAACACTATCAACCATACAGTAGAAATATTAATCAATATTATGAAATCAATGTAGATATCCCAGAGTTTAATCCATATGTTTATTATAATGAAACAAAGAGTATTGATACTAAGGTAACCCCAATTAAGTTAAGAGATAGTATTGAGGTACAAAAAATAAAAGGACAAACTAAATACATATTAGGAAGTATATCTACTCATAACTATGATATGGAGATTACTAAAAAAACAAGTGGAAGTTATATAGATACTTTAGGATTGAGAATGATACCAAATAATAGAAGTGATGGAAATGGAATAACTCTCTACGAAGTAAATGAGGATGGTAGTGTAGGTAATGCACATTCTACAAAAGCCAAAATATTTTTTGTAGATGCTCAAGGAAATGAGATAAGCTATGGTATGGATAATCCAAATGGAACAATGGTAGGAGCTAATCAGAGTATAAGGGTGGCACTAGAGATACCAAGTGATTTAGACCCAGAAAAAGAGTATAAAATAGAAGGAACTACTGATAAAATTTTAGATAAAACTAAAAATATTCCAACCAATTTTAATCTGATAATAGGTAGAAATAAATATTTTAAAGAGATAATAAAAGAGATAGTTATTAAAAGAGAGAAATTAGAGGGAAGTTTTACCATTACCTTTGATAATAACTACTCAATAAGAGAGATGGCAAAATTTAAAGCTACTACTTTGAGTGCTAGAGAACAAGTAGAGCTAGAGAAGGCAGTAACAGGAGTAACTCTATCTTCAAAGGTAGGAGAGGGATTTTTACAACTAGAGAGTGGAGATACATTTCAGATAGAGATAGCAGGGAAAACACAAGATTTTTTAATTCCAACGACTTTAAAGGTTGATAAGCAAGAGTTTGTTTTAGCAGATGGAATAACAAAGATGGCTTTTAAAATAGAGAATGGAAGAGTACAAGTAGGAGTCAACTATTGGGAACCAAATAAAGAAAATACAGTTATTTTTAGAGTTATTAGAGATAATTATGAAGCTATGATACAGACAATGAAAGTAGTAAATCCAAAGAGTCAATTTATAGTTACTCATAAAGAAGTATTGGATTTTGGAAATGTATTTCAAAATACAAAAAATAACTATGCTGAAGCTAGACTTGGAATAGAAAATACTGGGGATATAGTAGAAGTAAATTTTGAAATAAATGATACTACACCACTTCTTGAAAATGTAAAAGATGAAACAAAAACATTGGAAGTGAGAGAGATAAATGGAGTTTTATTTAGAAAGAGTTCTAAAGAGTATGAAATGATAGTAAATGGATTTTTAGATGTTCCAGAAAAAGCAACAGTTGGGGAGTATAAGGGAAGTATAATTATAAAGCTACATATAAAATAGGGAGAGATTTGTGAAAAAAAAGATATATTTTTTAGGAATAAAAAATTTAAATAAATATTTCGATAAAAAGTATGAAGTAATAGAGATAACAACTAAAAGTTTATTAAATTTAAGAGAAGAAGGAGATGTTATTTTATTAGTAATAAATTTAAATGAATTGAATTATTCATTTGAAGAAAGAGAAGTAATCTCTAAAATCCCTACTCTTTTAATAGCTGATACCCTAGATGAGAGTAATCTTTATCTAGGGTATACTTTAGGTGTAGAAGAGATAATAGATGAAAGAGTAGGGTCATTTTTTATAAAAAAAAAAGTGGAGAGAATATTTGAAAGAGTAGAATTATTAGAAAAAGTGAAATTAATGGAAAAGGAGGTAAGTAGGTGGGGAAGGAAGCTAACTTAGCATTTGAAAATTTTTTGATGAGTAAAAAATTAGGAGAGTTATTAAAGCTAGTTATTAAGGAAAAGGATGAAGAGAAATTAATACAACTTAAGAAAGTAATATATTTAAAAACTAATTATTTAGATGAAGAAAATCATAGGTTATCAGGATTATCACAGTATTTTCATCAAAGAAAAATAAGAAAAAAATATGGAAAAGGAGAGTTTAAAAACTATATTCAATTTAATAATAACTTAAAAAGAATGGAGAGAATATTTGTATTAGGATTAGTTATAGTAGTTTTCTTTTTAGGTTTTAATTCTAGCTATTTAATAGATAAGCTGGATATTTTTCAAGTTAGATATGAATACAAGAGTGTTAAATTAGATAGTTCAAAAATAAACTCATTACTAAATGCCAAAATATATTTAGGAGACTCTTACTTAAAAAAAGATGAGTTTGAAAAAGCTTATAATACTTATTTAGAAGCAGAAAGAATAGCAGAAACGGGAGAAAAAGCAGAAAAATTAGAGATAGTAGAGAGAAAATTAAGTAGTACAAAAGATATTATCTATATAGTTTTAGAAGATAAAATAGAGGGATTAAGATTAGAAAAAAGTACAGAAACAATAGAGTTTAAGGAAAAATTTAGTGAGATAATTAATTTAGCTAAAATGATAGAGGAGATAGATTTGCAAGGAAAAGCCTTTGAAGTAAGAGGAGACTTTGCAATAAAAGATTATTCATTAAATAGAGCTAGAAATGATTATTTATTAGCTACAAAATTTTTAAAGAAAAAAGATAAAGTAGAGAGAAAATTAGAAAATGTTCAAAGGTTACTAGCTATTGAAGCAACTTTTAAAGAGATAAAAATTTTAGAGTTAAAGAAGCAATACAAGGAAATAGAAAGAAAATATAGAGGTGCAAAAATGTTGTTTGAAACCTTAGATAAAGAGTATCAGTTTGAACAGATAAAAGATATGTTGAATATATAGAGGGGAGATGTAGATTGAAGAAGAAGATAGCAACATTAATATTACTAGCTAACTCTTTTGCATATGGTAATATTTTTTATACAGTCAGTAGAGGTGAAACTCTAAGAGAAATAGCTAAAAAACATAATACTCAAACAAAGGAATTAATAGAATTAAATAATATAAAAAATCCAGATTTAATATATGTGGGAAGAAAATTAAAAATTATTAGTCAATTGGGAGAGTTAGCAAAAAAATATGAAAAAAATGGAGATGAGATTTTAAACTCTTATGATTTAACTTTGAAATATAGAATAGAGAAAGCAGAAAATTACTACAGAATAGCAAAAAATATTTATGATAGAGAAGAAATCTATTATTTAGGGGGAGTAGATAGAAAAATAGCTGGTTTAGAAAATCTTAAAAATGCTTTGAGATATGAAAATATGGGGAAAATTTATAGGATAAAAGGGAAAAAAGAGGATATGAGCTATTGTTACTTAAAAACATTAGGACATCTGATGGAGTACGAAAAAAGAATGGGAGATATTATTCCAGAAGTTAAAGACAAGCTAAGAGAGGCAAAAATAGTTTTGGGAGGAGAAAATGAGAAATAAATTTTTTAATTATTGTATGTTATTTTCAGCTATATCTATAGGAAGTTATGCTAAGGATATGGATACTTATGTTGTAAAGAAAAATGATACTTTAGGAAAGATAGCTAAAAAACTAGGTGTAAGTGTAGATAAATTGATGGAAGAAAACAGTATTGAGAATCCCAATTTAATATATCCAAATATGAAATTAAAAATAAATAAAATAGTGGAAAGTAAAGATATAGATATTTATATAGTTAAGAAAAATGATACATTAAGTAAAATAGCAAAGAAATTTAATGTAGATATAGAGGATATATTAAATTTAAACAATATTAAAAACCCTAATTTAATCTATCCTAATATGAAGTTAAAAATTAAAGGGAAAGATGAAGGAGTAGAGAGAAAATATTACACAGTTGAAAAAAATGATACTCTATATGATATTGCTCAAAGATATAAGGTAACAGTTAATGAGATACAAGAGAAAAATAATCTTGAAGATATCAATCATATATATCCTGGACAAGTTCTAGAAATTCCAAATACACAAAGAGTCTTAAAGGTAGAGGTTTCTCCAAAAAGTTATTTAGAAATATATTATAAAGGGGAGATAGTAGGATATAAGACATCTGATGAACAATCTATAATAGATGTCAAGGGAGATACTATTCAACTTGGAGAAAAATTAGATTTAAAATTATATACTGATGAAGGTAATATAGAGGAAAAAACTATAGAGGTGTCAGAAGAAAAGATTACTTTTGTAACTTTTATAGATAAAAATTCCAATAAAGAGTTAGATATAGAAGATGAATTAATAACAGATGGATATTTTAAAGTAGATAATGAAGAGATAAAAATATCTTCAACAGGACAAACTGAGATACCAAATATTGAACTTGGAAAAACTTATGAAATATTGATCAATTCTAAAGAGAAAAATATAGTAAATAAAAGTTTTAAAATGTCAATAGATAAACAAGAAGTATTTATTCCTATTGAAGAAAATTTATTTTCAATAAAAGGAAAAGTAATAATTACAGAGAAAGCTCTTTTTAGAAAGGATAGCGATATATATAAGAATTTGTTATTACGTCTAAAGGATACTAATGGAGAGGAGATACTGCTAATTCCTATTGATATTGAAGGAAATTTCTTAATAGATGAATTACCTAGAGGAGAGTATCTATATGATATGGAAGAGATAGGAAAAAATAAGATAGAAAAATTAGTAAAAAATAAAAAATTAATAATAGATAAGAATGAAGTAACTATTAATCTGAGATTAAAAGGAGGGCTTTTTTAAAATTATTAATAAAAAATAAAAAATAGCTTTATATTTTTCAAAAATTATGATATAATAAGAAGGATTTATAAAATGTAGCTATATTTTTATTGACTTTTTGGTAATAAACCATTATAATATCTAAGTTATATTAAATATTAAAATAAATAAAAAATTAGGAAGGAGGGTAAAATGCCTACTTTAAGTCAATTAGTAAAAAATGGTAGAGACACTCTATCAGAAAAGAAAAAATCACCAGCATTACAAGGAAACCCACAAAGAAGAGGAGTTTGTGTAAGAGTTTATACTACTACACCTAAGAAACCTAACTCAGCTTTAAGAAAGGTTGCCAGAGTAAAATTAACTAACGGAATCGAAGTTACTTGTTACATTCCTGGAGAGGGACACAACTTACAAGAGCACTCAATCGTACTTGTAAGAGGAGGAAGAACAAAAGACTTACCAGGGGTTAGATATAAAGTTATAAGAGGAGCTTTAGATACAGCTGGAGTTGCTAAGAGAAAACAATCAAGATCTAAATATGGAGCTAAAAAAGCGTAATTATAGGGAGGTGAACAGTTAAAAATGTCAAGAAGAAGAGCAGCAGTAAAAAGAGATGTACTACCTGATTCTAGATATTCTGATAAGGTGGTAACTAAAGTTATCAACTCAATCATGTTAGATGGTAAAAAAGCAATAGCAGAAGGAATATTCTATTCAGCTATGGATTTAATAAAAGAGAAAACTGGTCAAGAGGGGTACGATGTATTTAAACAAGCTTTAGAAAACATCAAACCACAAATCGAAGTTAGATCAAGAAGAATTGGAGGAGCTACTTACCAAGTACCAGTAGAAGTTAAAGCAGATAGACAACAAACTTTAGCTATCAGATGGTTAACTCTTTACACAAGACAAAGAAAAGAGTATGGTATGATCGAGAAGTTAGCAGCAGAATTAATCGCAGCAGCTAACAACGAGGGAGCTACTATTAAGAAGAAAGAAGATACATATAAAATGGCAGAAGCTAACAGAGCTTTCGCACACTATAAAATCTAATTATTCTGTATAGACAATTAATTCGTTTTAAAAAATTCGAGGAGGAAATTTTTAATGGCTAGGAAAGTTTCATTAGATATGACTAGAAACGTTGGAATCATGGCTCATATCGACGCAGGAAAAACTACTACTACTGAAAGAATCCTATTCTATACAGGAGTAGAGCACAAATTAGGAGAGGTTCACGAAGGAGCCGCTACAATGGACTGGATGGAGCAAGAGCAAGAAAGAGGTATTACAATTACTTCAGCAGCTACAACTTGTTTCTGGAGAGGACATAGAATAAATATAATAGACACACCAGGACACGTGGACTTTACAGTAGAGGTTGAAAGATCTCTTAGAGTTCTAGACGGAGCAGTTGCAGTATTCTCAGCAGTTGACGGAGTACAACCTCAATCAGAAACTGTATGGAGACAAGCTGACAAATATAAAGTACCAAGAATTGCATTCTTCAACAAAATGGACAGAATTGGTGCTGACTTCAGCATGTGTGTAAACGATATTAAAGAAAAATTAGGAGCAAATCCTGTACCTATTCAATTACCAATCGGAGCAGAGGACAACTTCGAAGGAATAGTAGATTTAATAAAAATGCATGAAGTAGTATGGCCAGTTGACTCAGACAACGGACAAAACTTCGAAATAAGAGAAATCAGAGCAGAATTAAAAGATCAAGCTGAAGAGTTAAGACAACATATGCTAGAGTCAATCGTTGAAACTAGCGATGAGTTAATGGAAAAATTCTTTGGTGGAGAAGAGATTACTGAAGAAGAAATCAGATCAGCTCTAAGAGTTGCTACAATAGATAACGTAATCGTTCCAGTAACTTGTGGAACTGCGTTCAAAAATAAAGGAGTTCAAGCATTACTTGACGCTATCGTTGATTATATGCCAGCTCCAACAGACGTTGCAATGGTAAAAGGAACAGATATGAAAGATCCTTCTATCGAAATCGATAGAGAAATGTCTGACGAAGCTCCATTCGCAGCTCTAGCATTCAAAGTTATGACTGACCCATTTGTTGGAAAGTTAACATTCTTTAGAGTATATGCTGGAATCGTAGAGAAAGGATCTTATGTTCTAAACTCTACAAAAGGTAAAAAAGAGAGAATGGGAAGAATTCTTCAAATGCACGCTAACAAAAGAGAAGAAATCGATGCAGTTTACTGTGGAGATATCGCTGCAGCAGTAGGATTAAAAGAAACTACTACTGGAGATACTCTATGTGCTGAAGATGCACCAATCGTTCTTGAGAAAATGGAATTCCCTGAGCCAGTTATCTCAGTTGCTGTTGAGCCAAAAACAAAAGCTGACCAAGAGAAAATGGGAATCGCTTTATCAAAACTAGCTGAGGAAGACCCTACTTTCAAAGTTAAGACTGATGAAGAAACTGGACAAACAATAATTTCAGGAATGGGAGAACTTCACCTTGAAATTATCGTAGATAGAATGAAGAGAGAGTTTAAAGTTGAATCTACAGTAGGTAAACCACAAGTTGCTTACAGAGAGACAATTTTAGGAACTACTGATCAAGAAGTTAAATATGCTAAGCAATCAGGAGGAAGAGGACAATACGGACACGTTAAAATTATCCTTGAGCCAAATCCTGGTAAAGACTTCGAATTTGTTAACAAAATCACTGGAGGAGTTATCCCTAGAGAGTATATTCCTGCAGTAGAAAAAGGATGTAGAGAAGCTCTTGAAAGTGGAGTTGTTGCAGGATACCCTATGGTTGATGTAAAAGTAACTCTATATGATGGATCATACCACGAAGTTGACTCATCAGAGATGGCGTTCAAAGTTGCAGGATCAATGGCTGTTAAACAAGCTGCTGCAAAATCTAACCCAATCATCCTTGAGCCAGTATTCAAAGTAGAAGTAACTACTCCAGAAGAGTACATGGGAGATATCATCGGAGACTTAAACTCTAGAAGAGGAATGATCGGTGGAATGATCGATAGAAATGGTGCTAAGATCATAACTGCTAAAGTACCTTTATCAGAAATGTTCGGATATGCAACTGACTTAAGATCTAAATCTCAAGGAAGAGCTAACTACTCAATGGAATTCTCTGAGTACACTCAAGTACCAGCTTCAATCCAAAAAGCTATCCAAGAGCAAAGAGGAAAATAATAACCCTTTGTTTATAAAAATATAAAATAAAAAAGGTTGGTGCAAAGCACCAACCACAACTAATAAATAAAAAACCTTAGGAGGAGAATTTAAATGGCTAAAGAAAAATTCGAAAGAAGCAAACCGCACGTTAACATCGGAACAATCGGACATGTTGACCACGGAAAAACAACAACAACAGCAGCTATATCTAAAGTATTATCAGACTTAGGACTAGCTCAAAGAGTAGACTTCGATAACATCGACGCAGCTCCAGAAGAAAAAGAAAGAGGAATCACAATCAACACAGCTCACATTGAGTACGAAACAGAAAAAAGACACTATGCGCACGTTGACTGTCCAGGACACGCTGACTACGTTAAAAACATGATAACAGGAGCAGCTCAAATGGACGGAGCAATCCTAGTAGTTTCTGCAGCAGATGGACCAATGCCTCAAACAAGAGAGCACATCCTACTATCAAGACAAGTTGGAGTACCATACATCGTAGTATACTTAAACAAAGCTGATATGGTAGACGACGCTGAGTTATTAGAGTTAGTAGAAATGGAAGTAAGAGAGTTATTAAACGAGTACGGATTCCCAGGAGATGACGTACCAGTAATAGCTGGATCATCATTAGGAGCATTAAACGGAGAGCAACAATGGGTTGACAAAATCATCGAATTAATGAACGCAGTAGATGAGTACATCCCAACTCCAGAAAGAGCAGTAGATCAACCATTCTTAATGCCAATAGAAGACGTATTTACAATAACAGGAAGAGGAACAGTTGTAACAGGAAGAGTAGAAAGAGGAATAATCAAAGTTGGAGAAGAAGTAGAAATAGTTGGAATCAAACCTACAACAAAAACAACTTGTACAGGAGTAGAAATGTTCAGAAAACTACTTGACCAAGGACAAGCAGGAGACAACATAGGAGCTCTATTAAGAGGAACTAAGAAAGAAGACGTAGAAAGAGGACAAGTATTAGCAAAACCAGGATCAATCACTCCTCATACAAACTTCAAAGGAGAAGTATACGTATTAACTAAAGAAGAGGGAGGAAGACATACTCCATTCTTCTCAGGATACAGACCACAATTCTATTTCAGAACAACTGACATAACAGGAGCAATCACATTACCAGAGGGAGTAGAAATGGTAATGCCAGGAGATAACATCGCAATGACAGTAGAATTAATACACCCAATCGCAATGGAAACAGGATTAAGATTCGCTATCAGAGAAGGTGGAAGAACAGTAGCTTCTGGAGTAGTTGCAGAAATCATAAAATAGTAAATTGCCTGAATAGGGTATTTTAGGGGAGCAGATACCTGCTCCTCTTTTTTTTAAGGAGAGGATATGGAGTTTTTAATGAGGTTTTTAGATGAAGTTCCTTTAATGGGAATTTTTATCTCTTTTGCAGCATTCTTTTTGGGGATCAAATTTCCTGACTGGGATTTTAAAATGAAGTTAAAACATAGAAGTATATTGACACATAGTCCTCTTATTCTTTTGATTTTCATCAGAGTATATGAACAGGATAGAAGTGATAATTTCAGATATTTTTTAATGGGATTTTCTTTAGCTCTAGCTCTTCATTTTATCTATGATTTATATCCAAGGGGCTGGGGTGGAGGAGCATTGATAAAAATTCCTATTTTGAAAATAAGTTGTACTCCTAAAATGAGTAAGATGATACTTTTTTTCTCAATAGTTATTAGTATTTTAGTAGCTATTTGCTATACAGAGAAATTGATGGAATTTTATTATTTAGGAATTTTAGGTATATTAACCATACTAAAAGATACAGGAAAAGAGGAAAAGTTATTTAGACCAATGTTTTCTTTTTCCATTTTTGGTTTAATAATTGGTTGTATGAAATATAAGGAGTTATTTTCTATCATAAAAGATGGAAGTTTTTATATAATTGATAAAATATCTATGTTTTTTTGAGTAAAATCATAGCTTTTCTTGACAATAGTAGAGATAAAATAATATAATTTAGAGAGAGTATAAATATTTTGAAAGGAGAAATAGTAAACAGATGAGAGATATTAAAAATCTAGAAACAAAAGCAACAAACATAAGAAAATCTATTGTAAAAATGATTTGTGAAGCTAAATCAGGACATCCAGGAGGGTCACTATCAGCTACTGATATTTTGACAGCTCTATATTTTGCTGAAATGAACATAGACCCAGCTAATCCTAAAATGGAAAACAGAGATAGATTTGTTCTTTCTAAGGGACATGCTGCTCCAGCTCTTTATGCTACACTAGCTGAAAGAGGATATTTTGATAAAGAACTTTTAATGACTTTAAGACAGTATGGTTCTATATTACAAGGACACCCTGATATGAAAAAAGTACCAGGAGTAGAGATTTCAACTGGTTCATTAGGACAAGGATTATCTGTTGCTAATGGTATGGCACTTAATGCTAAAATTTCTGGACTTTCATATAGAACATATATCATCTTAGGAGATGGAGAATTACAAGAGGGACAAGTATGGGAAGCTGCTATGACTGCTGCTCACTATAAACTTGATAATGTATGTGCATTCTTAGACTTTAACAACTTACAAATAGATGGAAATGTTGATAAAGTTATGGGAGTAGAGCCAGTAGATGCTAAATGGGAAGCATTTGGATGGAATGTAATTAAAATTGATGGACATAACTTTGAAGAGATATTAAATGCTTTAGATGAAGCTAAAACAGTAAAAGGAAAACCAACTATTATCATTGCTAAAACAGTAAAAGGTAAAGGAGTATCATTTATGGAAAATGTATGTGGATTCCATGGAGTAGCTCCAACAAAAGAGGAAACTGAAAAAGCATTAGCAGAATTAGGAGGGAATAATTAATGAGTAAAAAATCTACAAGACAAGCTTATGGAGAGGCATTAGTAGAATTAGGAAAAATAAATAAAGATGTGGTAGTATTAGATGCTGACCTTACAAAATCAACAAAGACAAACTTATTCCAAGAGAAATTTCCTGAAAGACATTTTAATGTGGGAATAGCAGAAGCTGACTTAATAGGAACAGCAGCAGGATTAGCTACTTGTGGGAAAATAGCATTTGCTTCTACTTTTGCAATGTTTGCAGCAGGAAGAGGATTTGAGCAAATAAGAAATACAGTGGCATATCCAAAATTAAATGTAAAAATAGCTCCAACTCACGCAGGAATATCAGTAGGAGAAGATGGAGGTTCTCACCAATCAGTAGAGGATATAGCATTAATGAGAGCTATACCAGGAATGGTAGTATTATCTCCAGCAGATGCAGTAGAAACTAAAAAAATGGTATTTGCAGCAGCTGAATATAATGGACCAGTATATATTAGAATGGGAAGATTAGATGTAGAAACAATATTTGATGAAGCTACATATGATTTCCAAATAGGAATAGCTAATACAGTAAGAGAGGGAAATGATGTTACAATAGCAGCTACAGGACTTATGACAGCAGAAGCTCTAAAAGCAGCAGATATATTAGCACAAGAGGGAATTTCAGTAAGAGTAATCAATGTAGGAACAATAAAACCACTTGATGGAGAGACAATCTTAAAAGCAGCACAAGAAACAAAATTTATAATTACAGCTGAAGAGCACTCAGTAATAGGAGGATTAGGTTCAGCAGTATCAGAATTTTTATCAGAAGTACACCCTACAAAAGTAAAAAAATTAGGACTTTATGATAAATTTGGACAAAGTGGAAAAGCAAATGAGCTTTTAGAGAAATATGAGTTAACAGCAGCTAAATTAGTAGCTATGGTTAAAGAGAATATGTAATTTTTAGGAGGACTGGCACTAAAACTCCTTTAGGTCAGTCCTCATATTTATATTATAGAAAAATTTTAGATGATGAGGTGAATATGAATAATTTTAATTTAATGAAGATGGAAAAAAATACTATTAGAACAAAGATACAGATAAAAAAGACTACTTTTATACTAACTGTTTTATCCTTTATCATTTTAAATTTTTTCTTAGCTTTTTTTATTAATGTAGATGCAATAAAGAGTAGAGTAGAAGCTGGATATTTTTTTACAGCAGATTTTCATAAGAATGTGTCTAGTGAAGATAAAGAAAAACTAGAGATAGAGATATTGAAGTTAGAGGGAGTAAAGCAAGTAAGATATGTATCCAAAGAGGAAGCCTTTCAAAAAGTACAGTATCAATTAGATGTGGCTATACCTAAGGGAGAAAATCCACTTTCAGATAGTTTGATAATATTTTTTGATAAGCCAACAGATATAGAAAAAATACAAGTTAAGTTAGAAAATAATGAGAATATTAAAGAGGTATTTGTAGATGGAGAATACATCAACTATAAGGAGAGACAACTTAAATTTTATCAGATGGTATCAGTAGGAATAGTTTTAGGATGTATTTTGCCATTGTTAGCTCTAATCTATTATATATTTTATAGTGCAGTATCAATAGACTATATAAATAATGTAGGGCTTATAAAGGATGATAAAACCAATAGAATGAGAGCGAAGAGTGTAAATCTACTTCCTTTTACAGCAGGCTCAATAATTGGAACTTTGATATTCTTTAATATATATATTTATTTTAGAAACCATTTGCTTTTAATAAGTAATAGGTATTTAGTATTAAGTTTAAAAGAGATAATATTTATACAATTTGGGATAATCTTAATAATAAATCTTTTAATTTGGTTAAAACCTATAAAGATAGGGGTGTTCAAGTGGGTAGAAGATGGAAAATAATAACTTTTTTTCTGCTATGGACCACTCTTATTATGGCTGATGCTGTAACTGATATGGAGCAGAGAATAAAAAATATAGAGAAACAGATAGCAGAAAAAAACTCAAGAATAAAAAATATAGATGCTCAAACTCAAAAGATAGAAAAACAGATTTTAGAAACAGAGAGAGATATCTTAGAGATAGCCAAAGATAGAGAAAAAATCTTAAATGATATAAAGACTGTTACTAAAAATATTGATTATGGAAGTCAAAATCTAAATATCACTTCTAAAGAGATGGATAGAAAAAAATTGGAATTTAAAGCTAAAATAATTGCTTGGAATAGATACTCTAAAGAGAGAGAAGAGGAGATAATTTCAGATGCTATTTTAAGAAAAAATTTCAAAAATCTTTTGTATGGAGATTTACAAAAGATGGAGTATATAAAAAATGTAGAGAGTGATATACAAAAAGTAAAAGCTAATATTGAAAATGAGAAGAAAAAACTTTCTAATCTTAGAAATAAATTGGCTCAGAATATAAAGGAGATGGATAATAAAAAGGCTCAACAAAATAGATTGATAGCCCAACTAAATAGAGAAAAAAGTGGACACGTTCAAAGTATAAGTGCACTTCAAAAAGAGAAAGAGAGAATAGAGAAAAAAATTAAAGAGATAATAGTAGCTAGAACTCAAACTGATAAGAAGATAGTAAATCAATCTCAAGCTTACTCAAAACTTGGAAAAGTAATAAAACCAGTAGAGGGAGCTATTGTTGTAAGATTCAACCAGAAAAAACAGCAAGAGGTTACAAGTAATGGTATAGAGATACAAGCAAGAATGGGTTCAAAGGTAAAATCCTCAGCTAAAGGAAAAGTAATATATGCTGATGTATTTCAAGGATTAGGAAAAGTGGTAATGGTAGACTATGGATATAATATGATAGGAGTATATGGAAACCTAATAGCTACCAAAGTAAAACTAAATCAACAGATACAACAAGGAGCAGAGATTGGAATTTTAGGATTATCAGTAGAGGGGAACCCAAATCTCTATTACGAATTGAGATTTAATCTAAAACCTATTGACCCTGTTCCAATGTTTAAGTAACTTGGAGGAGAGATGAAAAAAGTTTTTATAATATATAACCAAGATAAACCATTGGCTCAAGAGTTATATCAAAAGAGTGTGGAATATTTTGCAAGTAAGAAAATAGAGATAGTAGATAAGGCAGGAAAAGCAGATTTTGGAGTGGTAATAGGTGGAGATGGAACTCTACTTCGTTCTTTTAGAAACTTTATCTTCAAAAAAAATCTCTATGTAATAGCTATTAATGCTGGAAGTCTTGGCTTTGTAACAGAGATAAAAAAAGAGAATATGATAGATGAGTATGAAAATTTTCTAAATGGAAAGTTTAAATACGAAAAAAGACATATATTGGAAGTGGAGATAGATGGGCAGATATACTATGCTCTCAATGAGGTGGTACTCTCTAAAGCAGGTATTACTTCAAGAGTTTTAAGAGTGGATTTTAAAACTAATGGAGAGTATATGTGTACATATAAGGGAGATGGAGTCATAGTAGCTACACCTACTGGCTCTACTGCTTACTCTATGTCTGCTGGTGGTCCGATTCTCAAATCTGATATGAAAGCTGTGGTAATTACTCCAATAGCACCTCATAATCTCAGCACTCGTCCTATAGTAATAGGTGGAGATGAGAGAATAGAGATGAAAATAGGAGATGAGAAAAGAGTAGGGCAGATAATCATAGATGGGCAGACTAATAAGAGAATTACAAGTACTGAGGATATAAGAATTGAGTATTCAAAATTTACATTAAATCTTGTGATACCAAGAGATAGAAATTATTACAGTGTGCTGAGAGAAAAATTAAAGTGGGGAGACAATCTATGTTAAGAGAACTTAAAATAGAAAATCTAGCTATAATAGATGAACTTGATTTGGAATTTGAAGATGGATTCATAGTCCTTACTGGAGAAACAGGAGCTGGAAAATCAATTATATTAAGTGGAATAAATCTACTTATAGGAGAGAAAGCTACTACTGATATGATAAGAACAGGGGAGAAAAATCTTTCTGCTCAAGGTGTATTTGAAATAAACAGTGAGCAGAGAGAGGAGCTATTACATAGATTTGAGATAGATGCTGAAGATAATGAAGTAATAGTGAGAAGAACCTTAGATATAAATGGTAAAGGAAAGGTTTTTGTAAATGGAGTGAGAGTCTCTCTTACAAATTTAAAAGAGATAATGGGAACTCTTGTTGACATAGTAGGGCAACACTCTCATCAGATGTTACTCAATAAAAATAATCATATAAAACTTTTAGATAAGTTTTTAGGTGATGAAGGAAAAGAGTTAATAAAAAATAGTAACAGACTTTATAATAGATTTAGAGAGATAGATAATAAGATAGAGAGTATAGAAAAAAATAGAAGAGAGGCTATTGAAAAGAAAGAGTTTTATGAATTTCAATTAGCTGAGATAGAGAAGATAAATCCTAAGAAAAATGAGGATAATCTTTTAGAAGATGAGTATAAAAAACTGTTTAATGCTGGGAAAATCAAAGAGAAAATAGAAAATTCAGCACTTTATCTTAGAGATGGAGAGGTAAATGCTCTTCATTTCATCTATAACTCAAGAAAAAACATTGAGACTCTTTGCAAATATGGAGAGGAATTTAATGAGCTTTTAGATAAGCTTGAAAAAGTCTATTATGAATTAGAGGACTGTGTAGATATAATGGATACTCTCAACGATGATATTGATATAGATGACAGAAGATTACAAGAGGTAATAGAAAGATTAGATGTAATCAATAAGATGAAGATAAAATATGGTGCAACAATAGAGGAGATACTAGAGTTTAAAGAGAGTATAGCCCAAAAGATAAATCTTTTAGAAGAGGATAGCTTTGAGGTACAAAAACTTCAAAAGGAGAGAGTGGAGATAGAGGAAGAGTATTGGAAAAATGCTCATCAACTTAGAAGGCTTAGAAAAGAGAAGGCTATAAAGATAGAGAGAGATTTAAAAGAGGAGCTAAAATTTTTAAAAATGGGAGATGCTCAAATCCACGTAGTAGTAGATGAAAATAAGGTTATGGGAGCTAATGGAGCTGATAGTGTAGAGATACTTATATCTACTAATATTGGACAAGATATGAAACCCCTTTGGAAGATTGCTTCAGGTGGAGAGGTAAGTAGAATAATGTTAGCTCTAAAAGTTATATTCTCTCGTGTAGATAATGTTCCTATACTTATTTTTGATGAGATAGATACAGGAGTAGGAGGGGAGACAGTTAGAAAGATAGCTGATAAACTTCGTGAGATAGGAGAACACGCTCAAGTAGTATCTATAACTCACTCTCCAGCTATTGCAGCTAAGGCTCATCAACAGTTCTATATTAAGAAGCAGACTGTGGATAACAAAACTTCTACAACTGTTACTAGACTAGATGAAAAAGGAAGAGTAGAAGAAATAGCAAGAATGCTAGCAGGAGAAAATATTAGTGAGGCAGTGTTACAACACGCTGAGGAACTATTGAAAGAGAGTAGATAGTATGGATTTTATAAATGAATTTTTGAAAAATTCTAAGGAGAATGGAAAGATAAATTCATCTACTTTGGAGATATATAGAAAAGATATAGAGGACTTTGATGGATTTATAGTTGGTAAAGATTTATTAGATGTAGAAACTCAAGATATAATCAACTATATTGAGGAGCTAAGGAAAAAATATAGTGATATGTCTATATATAGAAAGCTTAGCTCTATAAAAAGTTTCTATAAGTATCTTTTAAAATCTAAGATAATAGATGAAACTCCAGTAAAGGATATAGAGCTACCTAACAGAGTAAAAAAAGTTACAGAGCCGTTGGAGAGATGGGAATTAAAAAGAATACTAGATATCTGCAATGATAGTTATGAGGAGAGAAGAGATTCTCTTGTAATAAAACTTCTCTATGAAACAGGATTTAAAATAGGAGATATTTTAAATTTAGAAAAAGAGAGTTTAAAAAAATATGAATATAAAATAATAAATATTCGTTCTGCTTCTAAAATTTTAAATCAGAAAATAAGTGAAGAGTTATCTAAAGAGTTGAGATATTTCGTAGAAGAATTATTACCAAAAATGTATACGAACAGAAATAAAATATTTCAAGAGCTTACTAGAGAGGGATTTCGTGTGAGATTTATAGCTTATGGAAAGAGGGCTGAGCTTACTAGAGAGATCTCTCCTAATATGATAAAAAAGATAATAGTAGAGGAGAAAACTCGTGATGAAGAGGGACACTCATTTATTGATAAGATAAGAGAGCAGTATATGAAAATAGGAATAGGAGATGATTAGATGAAGGCTGGATTTATAGCTGTAGTAGGAAGACCAAATGTTGGAAAATCTACCCTTATAAATAAGCTAGTATCAGAGAAAGTTGCAATAGTTTCTGATAAAGCTGGAACAACTAGGGATAATATAAAAGGAATTTTAAATTTTAATGATAATCAATATATCTTTATTGATACACCAGGAATACACAAAGCAAAACATCTACTTGGAGAGTATATGACTAACTCTGCTATAAGAGTTTTAAGAGATGTAGATGTAATACTATTTGTATTAGATGGTTCTCAAGAGATAAGTACTGGAGACCAATTTGTAATGGAGAAAGTAAAAGAGGCAAAGAGGACTCCAAGAATACTTGTAGTAAATAAGATAGATAAATTAAATGATGAGCAATTAAAAGCTAAAAGATTAGAGATAGAGGAAAAATTAGGAGAGTTTGATGGAATAGTTGAGATTTCTGGACAATATGCTATTGGACTTCCTAAACTTTTAGAAAAGATTGACCCATTTTTAGAAGAGGGAATAAAATATTATCCAGATGATATGTATACAGATATCTCTGTATATAAGATAATAACTGAGATAGTAAGAGAAAAAATTCTACTTAAAACAAGAGATGAGATACCTCACTCTGTGGCTATTGAGATACTTAATGTGGAGAGAAGAGAAAAGGGAAAAGATAAATTTGATATCAATATCTATGTGGAAAGAGATTCTCAAAAAGGTATCATAATAGGAAAAGGTGGAAGATTGCTTAAAGAGATAGGAGAAGAGGCTAGACGTGAGATAGAAGAGTTGATAGGAGTACCTATTTTCTTAACTCTTTGGGTAAAAGTAAAAGAAGATTGGAGAAAGAAAAAACCATTCTTAAAAGAGATGGGATATGTGGAAGAGAAAAACTAAAGAATAATCAAGTAAAAAAACAAAGAATTGCTCCATATTCAAGAAAATTGATTAACTAGGCTTAACTCACTAAAAACACAAAACTCGCTTTGCTCAAACAGTTGTGTTTTTTAGCGTTTGTTTTCGCTGTGTTAATCTAATTTTCTCTTATAATTTCCGCAATTCTTTTAGTTTTCTTTAATAAAAATTATTCTTTAATTTTATATAAAATAAAAATAGGAGAGGTAAGAAAAAGTGAGTGATGTAAAAATTGAAAAAGGTATGTTAAGAAAATTTGTAACATACTACAAACCATATAAAAAGTTATTTTTTATGGACTTGTTGGTGGCAACTATATCAGCCCTATGTGATTTAGTATATCCTATGATTACAAGAAATGTAGTAAATAGAGTTATACCTAATAAAGAGTTTAGATTTTTAGTTGTATTTGCTGTTGTACTTATGGTAATCTACCTAATAAAAATGTTATGTGCTTATTGGATGCAATACTGGGGGCATTTAGTAGGTGTAGGTATGCAAGCAGATATGAGAAGAGATGTATATGAACATCTTCAAAAATTACCTGTAAAATATTTTGATAACAATCAAACAGGAAGTATAATGTCAAGAATTGTAAATGACTTACAAGATATATCAGAGCTTGCTCATCATGGACCAGAGGATTTATTTATATCTTTCTTTATGATAGTAGGTTCATTTATAGTTTTACTTAGAATAAATGTAATATTAACTATAATTGTATTTTGTATATTACCAATAATAATTTGGTATAGTATGTATAAAAGAAAGAAACTTTTAGCTTCATTTGTAAAAACAAGAGAAAAAACAGGTGATATCAATGCAAGATTACAAAATAGTATATCTGGTATAAGAGTATCTAAGGCTTTCGTTATAGATGAAGATGAGAAAGAGAGATTTGAAGAGGGAAATCAACAGTTTGTTACTGCAAAATCTTTTTCATATAAGGTAATGGCTGAGTATACAGCAGGAGTAGGATTTTTCACTGATATGTTAGACTACTCTGTACTTATAGTAGGAGCTATATTTACTTATTATGGAAAGATAAATATAGGAGATTTCTTAGCTTATCTACTATATATTAAAATTTTTACTCAACCAATAAAAAGACTTATTGCTTTTGTAGAGCAATATCAAAATGGTATGAGTGGATTTAAGAGATTTATGGAACTTATAGAGGTAGATAGAGAGAAAGATAAAGAGGATGCTAAGGATATTGGAGAGGTTAAAGGAGAAATTAAATTTGAGAATGTAAGCTTTAGCCATGAAAGTAAAAAGGTATTGGATAATATATCTTTAACTATTGAAAAAGGAAAGATGTTAGCATTAGTAGGACCATCTGGTGGAGGAAAAACTACATTATGTAATCTTATTCCAAGATTTTATACTGTAGATAGTGGAGATATAAAAATAGATGGTAAGAGTATCTATGATGTAAAAGTAGAGTCTTTAAGAAAAAATATTGGTATAGTTCAACAAGATGTATTCCTATTTACAGGAACTATTAAAGAAAATATCCTAATAGGAAAAACTAATGCTACAGATGAAGAGGTAATAGAGGCAGCTAAAAAAGCTAATATCCATGATTTGATTATGCAGATGCCAGATGGATATGATACTAATGTGGGAGAGAGAGGAACAAAGCTTTCTGGAGGACAAAAACAAAGAATTGCTATTGCTAGAATATTCTTAAAAAATCCACCTATATTGATATTAGATGAGGCTACTTCTGCACTTGATAATATTACAGAAAGATTAATTCAAGAGTCACTAGAGGATTTATGTAAAGGTAGAACTACAATAGTAGTTGCTCATAGACTTTCTACTATTCAAGCAGCAGATGAGATAATAGTTCTTACTGATAATGGAATAGAAGAGAGAGGAACACATCAAGAACTTTTAGATAGTAAAGGATTCTATTATAAGTTACATAGTATGAGTCAATTATAATATAATCAAAAAATAATGAGAAATGCTGAAGAGAAAAAATAATCTCTTTAGCTTTTTTCTTTTAGACAATTGAAATATTTTAAAGGAGAGAGTTATGCAAACTTTAACAAAAGAAAAGATAGTTTTTGAGTTTAATAAAAATAATAAATTTAATTATTCTGTACAAAATAATGAGATTTTTTATGTTGAAACTGAAGATTGCTATAATGGACAGATAAAAAATGAAAATACAAAAAGAAAAGATATAGATATGTCAATAGTAGATTGTTCTGTTGGACCAATTGAAGTAATAGGAAGTAAAGCAGGAGATATATTAGAAGTAGAAGTGATTGATATTGAATTAGCAGAACAAGGAGTTATGACAACGGCTCCAAATTTGGGAGTGCTAGGAGATAAAATAACTGATTTTGATACTAAAATTATAAAAATAAAAGATGGTTTTGCTCATTTTTCTCCTCAGATAAAAATACCACTTACTCCAATGATAGGAGTTATAGGAGTATTTCCTCCAGAAGAGGGAGTACACTGTGCTTTCCCAGGAAGCCATGGTGGAAATATGGATACAAAGATTATAAAAAAGGGAACTAAAGTATATTTACCAATTTATGTAGATGGAGCAGGTTTAGCTTTAGGGGATTTACATGCTTGTATGGGAGATGGAGAACTTAGTGGTACAGGAATTGAAATAGGTGGAAAAGTATGTTTAAAAGTTAAGATACTAAAAGAATTTCCAATATCTCTTAAAAATCCTATGTTAGAAACACAAGATTCTATCTATACTGTGGCTAGTGGAAAAACTTTTGAAGAAGTTATAAAAGTAGCAAGTGAAGCAATGACAAATCTTTTAATGAAAAAAATAGGTTTAAATTTTCCTGATGCTTATAGGTTATTAAGTGCAACTTGTGACATACAAATAAGTCAAGTTGTAAATGGGATAGTTACTGTTAGAATAAGGGCTCCTAAATTACATTTAGGGATACAAGAATTAAATTAAATTTTTCAAATTAATTATTAAGAAAGAGAGGAGAAATCTTCTCTTTTTTCTTTTAGAGCTATTATATGTTAAATTTAATTGAAATAAATGTTATAATAAATATAAAAGAAGATAAAAAATAGGACTACGTAGAGGGAGAATATATGAGAGATGTAACTTTAAAAGAGATAAGGGAAACTAATAAAGAAAAAGTTATTGGAGAATTCTTAAATGATGAAGGAAATATAGATTATAAAAAGTTAATTGAAGAAGAGAAAAAAGATATAAAAAATGGTTTATATGTAATTAGAGATTTTGAAACAGAAGAAGATCTTTTTGCTTTTTATTTAAAAGCTTTAAATTTAAATGTTGTTATAAAAACTTTTTGTAATGGAAGAGAAAGTGGTTTGGTAACATATAATAATATTCATAAAGAAATAAAAAAACTTTATAAGGATAATGAGAATAAAAAATTATTATTAACTAAAATCGAATTAGATAATTTAGATGAAGAAGTAAATATTATTCGTAAAGGAATTAGTTGGAGAAAAACAAGTATTCCGATAAAAAAAGGAGTAAATGGCGAAATAAAAGTTATAGATAGAGAAGAAAAGTCTTACAAATATAATAGGATAGTATACGGAGCTCCAGGAACAGGAAAAAGTTATATGTTAGAAAAAGATGGAGAAATATTTAAAACAAATATTTCAATTAAAAAGGAAGAGAATATTAATGGAAAAAGATATTGGCTTGTAACTTGTGGAGAAGGGAATAAGTATTATGACAACTTCAAAGAAAAAGGAATTTTCTCTATTGGATGGCAAGAAATAAAAAATGTACAAATAAAAACAAAAGAAGAATTAAATGAAGAAGTAAAAAAGATATATGGTGGAAGAGGAATAGCTGGAACTTTTTTATACTATATGACAAAAGAGATGAAACAAGGAGATATTTTAATTGTTAGAAGAGGAACAAGTAGAAAAATTGTAGGGTATGGAGAAATAGTAGGGAATTATACAGAGCAAAGAATAATTGATATAGAAAATACGGATTATTATCATAATATAGAAGTTAAATGGAATGATATTAAAGAGATTGAATTAAAATCATATAGAAAAAATTTTCCAAGAAATACAATAAGTAGAGCAGATAATGAATTAGTAAAAATATTTCTAGAAGAGTGTTTAAATAAAAAAGGAGAATATGAAGAAAAGGAGATATCTACAATGGAAAGGGTAACTTTTTATGATGGATATACCTATGGGCAATTTGTTGGAGCATATAAGCCTGTTCCGTATAGTTTAGATGAAACAAATATAGTTTATAAATATGTTCCTGGTCCTTTTATGTTACAATTAGTAAAAGCATACAAAAATGAAGACACAGATTATTTGTTGATAATAGAGGAAATAAATAGAGCAAAAGCAGACAAAGTCTTTGGAAATATATTTCAATTATTAGATAGAAACGAAGAGGGAGAAAGTAAATATAAAATCTCAATTTCAGAAGAACAAAAGAAATATTTAGAAAAAGAGTTAGAAGATAACGAGGGGATTTTAGAAAAAATTTTAGAAGAAGGGTTATATATACCTAGAAATTTATATATTTGGGCAACAATGAATAATGCAGACCAAGGAGTATATCCATTAGATACAGCTTTTAAAAGAAGATGGAGTTTTGAATATATTCGTTTAAATCAAAATGAAAAAGAGTTAAATGAAAACTATAAGATACAAATAAAAAAAGGAGAGAATGGAAAAATATTATCTTGGAATTTATTTAGAAATAATTTAAATGATTTTTTATTAGAGAATGGAATTTATGAAGATAGATTAATAGCACCATTTTTTATAAAAGATGAAGAATTTAACGAAGAAATTTTAGAAGAAGAAACATTTTTAAATAAATTAATGATGTATATTTTTGATGATGTTTTGAAACATAAGTTAAGCATAAGAAGAAAACTCTTTAAAGAAAATATCTTAAGTTTTTCTAAATTAATAACAAGTTATGAAGAAGGAGAAGAGATTTTTTCAAATGAGTTTATAAAGAGATTAGAGAAATAAAATAAAAGGAAGAAGAATGGAAAAGTTATATTTTAGAGAGTTTCAAATAGTAGATTTAAATAGTATTTTTGAGAATACTAATGAAAATAAAGAATTAAAATATCTACTAGAAAATAAAATAATTACTTTATTAAATGATAAAGAGGGAATATTTACCTTTGTTGGAATGATAGCTTTAAGAAATAAGGTAATTATAGTTTTTCCAAAATATAAGAAAATATTAAAAGGGAACAAAGAGAAAAATTTTGAAAATGAAAAATATATAACCTTATTGTTTGAAGTTTTAGAAAAATATTCTCGTAATTCATTAAATATAACTTATTTGAATGAAAAATCTCATTTAAGTGATGAAAAAATATTCAGCTTATTTTCGTTATATAAAAGATTAGTAGAAGATTATATTGAGTATGGATTATATGAAAGAGAGTATGAAACTCAAAAGTTGTGTGGAGATGGAGAGATAGATTGGGAAAGAACAGTAAATGAGCTAGAGGGGCTAGTTAGTAAAAATGTTGTGTATTTAAATTACTATACATATGAAGAGGAAGATGAAAAGGAAAATTATATAAAGAATATTCAAAAGTATCTTTTAACTAAAGCAGTAGAATATTTTAAAAAATTAAGGTTTATAAAAAGTTTACAAATTGAGTTAGATTTTTTTATGGAAGAAAAAATTAATAATATTGAGGATAGTATTCAAAAAATAGATATGGAATTAATGAATGTTTTTTCTGAAAGAAAGATAGAACTTCTAAAACTTTTAAAAAGTATATTGGAAGAAGAGAAAGATTTTTTTATGGAAGGAATAGTTCTTTATGGGACTAGAAGTTTTTATAATGTTTGGGAAGTTGTTTGTCAAGAAGTATTTGGAAATGATAAGAGTTATAGAAGAAAAATTCCAAAACCTAAATGGATAGAGTATGAAAGTAATACTATTACAGAGGTAGCAACTTTAATTCCAGATATTACTTATTCAAGAAGAGATAAATTTTATATTTTAGATGCAAAGTATTATAACATAGATTTTGATGATAATGGGCAATTAATGAATGGAGCCCCTGGAGTTTCAGATATAGGAAAACAATTTTTATATGAAAATTCTTTAGAAAAAACTCTAGGACATAAAGATATTTATAATGCTTTTATATATCCAAGCCAAGAAATGAATAGCGAGATAGTTGGAACTATAAAATTTGATATTTTTGAAGGAAAAGAAATAAAAGTAATTAGATTAAATTCTGAAAAAATATATAGAGCTTATTTGAATAATACAATATTAGAGATTGAAAAAATATTAATATAAAATTGAGGGGGGCGAAAGAAGATGGCTAATAATGAGATGTATATTCGTATGACAGAAACAAAAATTTCTAAACTTATTCCAAGACTTGCAGTACCAACGATAATAACTATGTTGGTAACTTCTATCTATAATATGGCAGATACTTTTTTTGTAAGTCAAATAGGAACATCAGCTTCAGCAGCAGTAGGAATAAATTTTTCACTTATGGCAATGATTCAAGCTATAGGTTTTACATTAGGAATGGGAAGTGGAAACTATGTTTCTAGAAGCTTGGGAAGACAAGATAGTGATGGTGCACATAGGGCAGCAGCTACAGCTTTTTTTACAGCTATGACTTTAGGAGCAATACTTGCCATTTTAGGATTACTATTCTTAGATGAGTTTGTAAATATGTTAGGAGCTACTCCAACAATAGCTCCCTATGCTAAAGATTATGCAAAATATATATTGATAGCTACTCCATATATGTGTTGTGCCTTTGTTCTTAATAATTTACATAGGTCTCAAGGAAATGCTTTTTACTCTATGTTAGGACTTGCAACGGGTGGAATACTGAATATGATACTTGATCCAATCCTTATATTTAAATTTAATATGGGAATATCTGGGGCGGCTATTGCTACAATTTTTAGTCAATTTGTAAGTTTTAGTATTTTGCTATTTATGAGCCAAAGAAATAAAAAGAATGTAACTATAAAGTTGAGTAAATTTACTTTTAAATTATGGGTATATAAAGAGATTTTAAAAGCTGGACTTCCAACATTATCACGTCAAGGGTTGGCAAGTATGGCAGCAGTAGCACTGAATGTTTGTGCTAGTCCATTTGGAGATGCAGCAATAGCAGCAATGTCAATTACAGTGAGAATAATGATGTTTATAAATTCATCTCTTTTAGGATTTGGACAAGGATTCCAGCCTGTTTGTGGATTTAACTATGGAGCTAAAAAATATGATAGAGTATTAGAAGCTTATCATTTTTGCCTAAAGGTGGGGGTTGTATTATTAAGTATATTAGGAATAATATGCTTTATATTTGCTCCAGAGATAATTGCTCTTTTTAGAAAAGAGGATTTAGAAGTAATAGAGATAGGAACAGTTGCTCTTCGTTACCAATGTTTGACTTTACCAATTCAGGCTTCTATTGTTATGGCTAATATGCTTACTCAATCTATTGGATATGGATTTTGGGCAACTCTTGTAGCAATGGGAAGACAGGGAATATTTTTAATCCCAGCACTATTTATCTTACCAAATATTTTTGGAATAAGAGGCCTACAATATTGCCAACCATTTGCTGATATTTGTACTTTTATAGTTGGATTATTGGTTGTAAGAAAAGTTATAGGAGATTTAAAGGTAAATATGAAGAAGAATTAATAGGAGAGTAAAAAACCTAATTACCCTATTGAGAAAAATTATTAGTTTTAGAAGAGAAAAAAATGTATAATTTTAATATAAAGTTAAAATTATAGTAATGGCATAGAAGTTGCTATATTTATAGTAAAAGATTGTAGAACTTTAGGAGGAAAAATGAAGTATAACTTTAATGAAAGAATAGATAGAAGTGAAAATCATTCAGCTAAATGGACAGAAATGGGAATGAAATTTGGAAGAAATGACTTAACTCCAATGTGGGTAGCTGATATGGATATAAAAACAGCTCCAGAGATACTTGAAGCTATGAGAAATAAATTGGAACAAGAGATATTTGGATATGTATATAGACCAGATTCATATTATGAGAGTGCAGCAAATTGGCTAAAGAAAAGATTTGGTTATGAGATATCTCCAGCTACATTAATTCATAGTCCAGGTGTTGTTCCAAGTATGTCTATACTTGTAAAAATGTTGACAAAGGAAACTGATAAAATCTTAATACAATCTCCTGTATATCCACCATTTGCTTCATCAGTAAAGGATAATGGAAGAACTTTAGTAGAGAATAATCTTGTAAAAGATGAAAATGGATACTATACAGTAGACTTTGAAGATTTAGAGAAAAAACTTTCTTGTGAAGATGTAACTCTATTTATCCTATGTAATCCACACAACCCTGTTGGAAGAGTATGGAAAAAAGATGAGTTAGAAAAAATGGGAGAACTTTGTAGAAAATACAATGTAAGAATACTTGCTGATGAGATTTGGAGAGATTTAATTATGCCTGGACATAAACATATTCCTATGGCTTCATTAAGTAAAGAGATAGAAGATATAACTATAACACTATTTTCTCCAACAAAATCATTTAACTTAGCAGGACTTCAAGCTTCTTTTGCAACTTTCCCAAGAGCAGAAGAGAGAAAAGAGTTTGATGATATTTTAGGTAAAATGGATGTAAAAAGAAATAATCCATTTAGTTTAGTAGCTTTTGAAGCAGCTTATGAAAAGTGTGAAAATTGGTTAGAGCAACTTATTGAGCATATAGATGGAAATATGCAATATGTTATAGAGTTTATAAATGAAAAACTACCTATGATAAAAACAGCTAAGCCAGAGGGAACTTACCTTATGTGGTTAGACTTTAATGGTGTGGGTATTCCTCAAGATAAGATACAAGATTTCCTAATCAATGAAGCTAAAGTAGCTATGAATGATGGAGCTACATTTGGAGAGAATGGAAAGGGATTTTTTAGAATGAATGTTGCTTGTCCTAGATATATGGTAGAGGAAGCAATGGAAAAAATAGAGAAGGCCATAAGAAACTTAAAGTAAATATAACAAAAAAAGAAGTAGTGGAGTTATTCCACTACTTTTTTCTATAAAAATATTGAAAGGGGACTTGAAAAAAATAAAATAAAGTATTATATTTAAATTAGAGGGAAAATTTCTTAAAAATATTAGGAGGAAAAGATATGGCAATAGCAAGATACATACTTAATGAAACAAGTTATTTTGGAATAGGGAGTAGAGAAAATCTAGCAACAGAGGTAAAAGCTAGAGGATATAAAAAAGCTCTATTAGTAAGTGATAAAATACTTGAGAGTTGTGGAGTATTAGATAAAGTAAAAAAAGTTTTAGATGATGCAAATATACCTTATGATGTATATGTAGATATAAAACAAAATCCAACAGTAAAAAACTGTAAAGAGGGATTAGTAGCATTCAATAAAGCAGGAGCAGATTTTATAGTAGCAGTGGGAGGAGGTTCTGTAATAGATACAGCTAAGGCAGTGGCTATTACAAAAAATAACCCAGAGTTTGAAGATATAAAATCATTAGAGGGAGTAGCTCCAACTCATACTAAATGTGTGCCAATAATTGCATTGCCAACTACTTGTGGAACTGCAGCAGAAGTAACAATCAACTACGTAATAACTCTAGAAGATGAAAATAGAAAAATAGTTTGTGTAGACCCTAAGGATATACCATTAGTAGCAATAGTAGATGCTGAACTTATGCTTACAATGCCAAATAGAACAATAGCAGCAACAGGAATGGACGCTTTAACTCATGCAATAGAGGGATATATTACAAAGGGAGCTCATATAATTTCAGATATGTTTGAGATAAAAGCTATTGAATTAATAGCTAAGCATTTAAGAGGAGCGGTAGCTAATAAAAATTTAGAGGATATGGAAGGAATGAGTATAGCTCAATATGTGGCAGGAATGGGATTCTCAAATGTAGGACTTGGAATAGTTCACTCTATGGCACATCCATTAGGAGCTGTATATGATATTCCTCATGGAGTAGCAAATGCACTACTTCTACCAACAGTAATGGAATTTAATATGTCTGCATGTATAGAAAAATATGGAGATATAGCAAAAGCTATGGGTGTAGATACAACTGGAATGAGTAAAGAGGAAGCAGCACAAGCAGCTGTAGATTCAGTAAGAAAACTTGCTATTGATGTAGGAATTCCTCAAACTTTAAGAGAGATAAATATTCCAGAAGAGGGACTTCCAAAATTATCAAAAGATGCATTAGCTGATGTATGTACAGGTGGAAATCCTAAAGATGTAACTTTAGAAGATATTGAAAAATTATACAATAAAGTTTATTAATTTTTTATAGATTATAATTTTGAAGAGGATGATTATTTTTAAAATAATTGTCCTCTTTTTTCTTTAAAGATTTTCTTATAAAATATGGTATAATTTAAAGAAAAAATTAAGAGGAATAAATATGAAAAAACAGATTGCTATTATAACAAATGCTAAAGAGATAAGAAGTGCTATGAAAGAGCAAGTAGATTTAATATTTGAAGGGTTAGCACAAAGTGAAATATATAGTATTGAAGATGGAAGTATAAATAATCTAACAAAGGCAGATTTATATCTTCTTTCAAGTAGTGCCTATGAATTTTTAGATGAAGAGTTTTTAAAAAATAATAATATAGTAATAGCAGATTTAACTGTATCAAAGGAGATGTTAAAATATTTAAAAAGTTTCCCCTATGGTACAAAGGTTATATTTTTTAATGTAAGCTTTAAGATGTGTATTGAAACAATCTCAATGATGTATCACTTAGGAGTAAATAATATAGAGTTTATTCCAGCTTATCCAAAGATGGAGTTATTTCCAGAGGGAGATATAGTAATGACTCCAGCAGAAACTCAGTTATTACCCAAAGAGGTATTAGATAGAAAAATTATAGATATAGGGCATAGAATATTAGATGCTAATACAATAATAGAGATAGCTTTAAAACTTGAGTTTGAACATATATTGTATTATAAAAAAATAAGAGAGTATTTAGATACAGTGGCTACTAATGATTATAGCTTAAGTAAAATAGTAGAAAAGGCAACACAAGCAGAGAGTCAGTTTTCACTTTTGATGAAGACAACTAATATTGCTATTTTAGGAGTGGATAAAGATAACTTCTTATGTTCTTGTAATGAAGGAGCAGAGAAAATATTAAATAAAAGAAGTGGAGCTGTATTAGGAAACAATGCAGAGGAGTTACTACCTAACATTCCATTTAGAGAGGTAAAAGAGAAGAAAGAAGAAATTAAAAATAGGTTAGTAAAAATAGGAGAGGAGTATATAAATCTCTCAGTTATACCTATAATAAAAGCAGAACACTATATGGGAGCTTTTGCAATATTCCAAGAATTTAAAGAGGAAGAGAAAAAACAAAATGAGTTGAGAAGACAACTTTTAAATAAGGGACATAAGGCAAAATACACTTTTGATGATATTATAGGAGAAAATCACTCTATGCTAAAACTAAAGGCTTTAGCTCAAAAAATGGCAAGAATAGATTCAGATATTCTGATAACAGGAGAGAGTGGAACAGGAAAAGAGTTATTTGCTCATGCTATTCATAATTATTCTCATAGAAAAGATTATCCATTTATAGTAGTAAACTGTGCAGCTATTCCAGAAACACTACTTGAGAGCGAACTTTTTGGATATGAAGAGGGAGCTTTTACAGGGGCTAAAAAGGGAGGAAAGATTGGACTTTTTGAATTTGCTCATATGGGAACTCTCTTTTTAGATGAGTTAGAGGGAATGAGTCCAGCTTTACAAGTAAAACTTCTCCGTGTAATTCAAGAGAAAGAGTTGATGAGAATAGGTGGAGATAAGGTAATAAATGTAGATGTAAGAATAATAGCTACTACTAATGAGGAATTAAGAGATTTAGTAAAAGAGGGAAAATTTAGAAAAGATTTATATTATAGAATGAGTGCCTTTCCTCTTATAGTCCCTCCACTTAGAGAGAGAAAAGATGACTTATACCTTTTAACTGAAAAATTTATGAGAAGTAGTGGAGCTGACTTTAGATTTTCTTCTAAAGCTAAAAAAGCCTTTGAGATGTATAATTGGGAAGGAAATATAAGGGAGTTAAAAAATTATATAGAGTTTTTAGGATTTACAGAGGAAAAAATAATAGAATTTGAAGATATGCCTCTTGCTATAAGAGAGTACTATGAAGAGGAAAAAAATAGAGATAGAATGGAGAGGGAGCAAGGAAGAGAGGAGTATTGTAAAGAGATATTTGGAAAGAAATATGAAGAGTATATATTTTTACTGAGAAAAATAGATGAGTGTTGCAATAGAGGAGAGAGTAGTGGAAGACAAAAATTACTAGAGGTGTGTAAGCAGCAAGAAATTTTACTTACAGAACAAGAGATTAGAGGGATGCTAAAAAAATTAGAAGATTTAGGATTTATAGAGGTATATAAAGGGCGTCGTGGGAATAAGATATCAAATAAAGGAAGAGAATTTTTAGAAAAATTAGATTAACCTATTTATTTTTAAAAAAAATTATGATATAATAAGGCGTAAATTAAATAATAGGCGATGGAGTTCGCCTTTAAGTGCGAAAGCTAATGACTCCTACTCTTTAAGGGTAGGAGTCTTTTTATTTTCAGGAGGTAATTATGCAGTATATTTTAACACTACTATTTTTAATTTTTTTAGCTTTTTATTCAAACTTTGTAGGAAAGATATTTGAGAAGATAAAACTTCCATCTCTTATAGGAATGATGGTAGCTGGGTTATTAATAGGACCATATGGAGTTAACAAGGTTCCTAGTTTAGCTTTAAATATAGCTCCAACTTTAAAAGATATTGCTCTAGTAACAGTTCTTTTTATAGGAGGATTAGGAATAGGAGCTGACCAGATGAAAAAAATAGGTAGACCAGCAATATGTTTAAGTATTATTCCAGCATCTTTAGAGGGATTTGCTATAGCCTATCTATCTACAATATTTTTAGATTTTACCTTTGTACAAGGAGCTATCTTAGGATTTATAATAGCAGCAGTTAGTCCAGCGGTATTAGTTCCTGCAATGGTAAACTTGATAGAAAATAGAGTGGGACAAAAAAAATCAATTCCACAACTTTTGTTAGTAGGTGCATCAGCAGATGACTCAATAGCAATTACTCTATTTACCTCTTTTTTAGCAATATATTTTCAAAGAATAGATGGAGGAAATTTTGATATAAAGACGCAGTTAATAATGGTTCCTATCTCTATTATAGCTAGTGTATTTATAGGTTGGGGAATGGGATATATAGGAAATAGAAGTTTTCTAAAAATAAAGAATATCAATTATAGATTGATAACTACCTTTGCTATATGTTTAGTATTGAGATTTATAGAAAATAGATTCCACTTCGCTTTATATAACTCACTTTTAACTATAATGTCTTTTGGTTTCTTTATCCGTTACTATCAAGGGGAGAGATATAGAGAGATACACCAAGGAATGAACAGTATCTGGAAGTATGGAAAAATTTATCTTTTTACTTTTGTAGGAATGGCAATAAATCCAAGATTAGTAGGGGGATATTTCTTTATAGGAGTAACAATTTTAGCTTACTCACTTTCTATTAGGTCAATTGGAGTATTAATATCTCTAGTAGGAACAAATTTAAATTATAGAGAAAGATTGTTCTGTGTAATAGCTTATCTGCCAAAAGCAACAGTTCAATCTGCTAAAGCAGGAATACCATTGCAAATGGGAGTTGTAGGTGGAGAGATAATGCAAGCAATAGCTATATTAAGTGTATTAGTAACTGCACCATTAGGAGCTATTGGAATAGATTCAACTTATAGAAAATTATTAAAAGAGGAATAAATAGGTAAAATAGGTAAACTATTTTACCTATTTTATTTTTATAAATGTTTGAAAAAAGTTGAGTATATTATAATATGAGAACAAAAATTGTAAAGAAAAAAATATATTTTTCGGCATAAAAATTGCTTATATACTTAGCAAGTAAGTAAATTAAATTTAGAAGGAAAAAGGGAGGAAAAGATGAAAGTAACAGTTGTAGGAAGTCATCTATGTGAGGATACTAGAAATGCATTAGCAATATTAAAGGAAAAAATATAGAGGTAGAGTTTTTTAACTTATCTGAAGATTTATCAGCATTAAAAAAATATCTTCAATATAGAGAAACTGAAGCTATGTATGAAGAAGTTAGAAAAAATGGTGGAATAGGAATACCTCTTTTAGTATTAGAAGATGGAACAAAAACATTTGATGTAAATGAGATTTTAAATAGATTAGGATAAGAGAAGAGGCTATTCAGTTTAAAACTATAATTTACACTGGGTAGCTATATTTTCGAGGAGGAGATTATGTCAGAGAAAAAACAAAGTATATGGGAAGCTTATAAGTTTTCTATTTTGTTAATAGGAGCAATTTTAATAGGAAGTTTAATAGGGATACATTTTGGAGAAGCAGCTGTAAAATTAAAACCACTAGGAGATTTATTTATAAATGGTATGTTTATGATAGTTGTGCCATTAGTATTTATAACTATCAGTAGCTCGATAGCTGGAATGAATGATATGAATAGATTAGGAAAAATTATGAAAAATCTATTTTTAATCTTCGTTGGAACAGGAGTAGTGGCATTTTTCTATGTGTTTGTAGTTGTAAAAATATTTCCACCTGCAGCAGGAGTAGCTTTAGAGATGCCAGCTGCCGAAGCATTGAAGCCTTTCCAAACTGGAGACCAAATAGTTAAAGCTATTACAGTTACAGACTTTCCAGAGTTAATATCTAGAAAAAATATGTTACCACTTATTATCTTCTCAATAGTATTTGGTATCTGTGTAAATATGATAGGAGAAAAGGGAAGAGCAATAGCTCGAGGACTAGAAGCGTTATCAGAAGTTTTCTTAAAAATGATAGGGTTGTTAATGTATTATGCACCAATAGGATTAGGGGCATACTTTGCAGCTTTAGTAGGAGAACATGGAAAAGAGTTATTGGGTTCATATGCTAGAGCGATAGCAGTATATTATCCATTATGTCTAGTATATATGTTCACAGTTTTCCCAGTATATGGATATATAGCAGCAGGAAAAGAGGGGATAAGAGCATTAAAACATGTTATCTCGCCAGCTATTACAGCAGTAGCCACTCAAAGTAGTATAGCTACACTACCAGTAAATTTAGAAGCTTGTAAAAAAATAGGAGTACCTAAGGATATTAGAGAGATAGTTCTACCGATAGGAGCAACAGCTCATATGGATGGAACAGTTTTAAGTACAATATTAAAAATCTCTTTCCTATTTGGAATTTTCCAAATACCATTTGAAGGAATGGGAACATATCTAAGTGCATTAGCTCTATCAGTAGTAGGTGGAGTAGTTATGTCTGGAGTACCTGGTGGAGGACTTATAGGAGAGATGTTAATAGTAACTATGTATGGGTTCCCAGCAGAAGCTTTCCCAATTATAGCTACAATGGGATATCTTGTTGACCCATTTGCAACAATGATAAATGCTAGTGGAGATACTATGGCATCAATGTTAGTAACAAGAGCAGTAGAAGGAAAAGATTGGATAAAAAGAAATTTAGGAAATGACTAAAATATTTAGAGATAAATCAAAAATATAGTGTATAATAGTGTGGATAGCTTGAAAGATATTTTTGAGCTATCCATTTCTATTAGGAGGGTATTATGCATATTTTAACAGAGATAATAAGAGAGGATATGAAACCAGCATTAGGTGTTACAGAACCTGGAGCTATTGCTTTTGCTGTGGCAAAGGCTAAGAGCTATATAACAGAAGAGATAGAAAAAGTAAAAGTAAGACTAAATTCAGGAATATATAAAAATGCCTTTACTTGTGGGATACCTAATTCTGATGAGGTAGGAAATCTATTTGCAGCAGCTTTAGGAGTAGTAGCTGGAAAAGCAGATAGAGGGTTAGAATCTTTAGAAGATGTTACTAAAGAGGATAATAAAAAAGCTCAAAAATTAATAGATGAAGGAAAGATAAAGGTAGAGTTAAATAGAATTAGCTCAGATATCTTTATAGAGGTGGAAATAATTACTCAAAAAGAAAACTCTATTGTAAGAATAGAGGGAACACACACTAATATTGTTGAGATAATTGTAAATGGAGAAACTATATTTTCAAAAGAATTAGAAAAAAAAGAGGAAAATAAAGAGGAAATAGTTTTACATAGATATAGTGTAAAAGATATTTTAGAGTATATAGATAATGTGGATATATCTGAGATAGAGTTTGTAATGAAAGCTCATGATATGAATATGATATTATTCCAAGAGGGATTAAATAATAAAAAAACTACATTTGTAAAACAACTATGGAAGATGAATGGAGAGAAGATTTTTTCTGATAACTCACTAAATACAGCTCAACTTCTTTGTAATGGAGCTATTGAAGCTAGAGTATTAGGACTAAATAAACCTGCTATGAGCATTACAGGTTCTGGAGCTCATGGAATAATAACAACACTACCACTATTAGCAGAATGTAGAGCCAATAAAATAAGTGATGAAAAGTTAATTAGAGCTACTATGTTAAGTTATCTTATTTGTACATATATAAAAGAGTATTCTGGAAGATTATCAGCGTTTTGTGGTTGTGGAATAGCTGGTGGAACAGGAGTTGCTTGTGGCATAGGATATTTAAGAGGAGCAGGAGCAGAAGAGATTACAAATATTATCAATAATATGTCTGCTGGAATAACAGGTATGATTTGTGACGGAGGAAATCAAGGGTGTACTATGAAGGGGATAGTAGCAGTAGATGCAGCTTTTAGAGCTGTGGAGATGGCTATGAATAATACATATATTTTTAATGTACATGGAATAAATGGAAATACTCCAGAAAAAACTATGATGAATATGGGAAGAATAGCTTCTCCAGGTATGATAGAAACAGAAAAGGTAATAGTTGATATATTTAGAGAGAAATAAATTTCATATATAAAACTTTAAAATTTAAAACAAATATTGATTTTTTAAGCATTTTATTTTATTATATAAGTATACAAAAAAGGTATGGTAATTTTACCATACCTTTTATATATTTTATCAAATGGAGGGAATTAGTGGATATCAGTAGAATTTTAAACCTACAATGTATTTTATTTATATTAATAGCAATAGGGACTATTGCCAGCAAAAAAGGAATAATAAAACCAGAAAATAAAGGGGTTTTAACTGATTTATTAATTTATATATTTTTACCAGCAAATATTATAAGTTCTTTTAATATGAAATTTACATTAGAAGTTTTTATTAAATTTATGTTAGTTCTATTATTTGCATGTTTAACTCAAGGAATTTGTATGCTTTTTAGTAGAGTAATGTATAATAACGTTGAAGAAAGAAAGAGAAAAGTATTACAGTATGCAACTATCTGTTCTAATGCAGCTTTTTTAGGATTACCAATAGTAGAGAGTATATATGGAGCCGAGGGAGTAATGTATGCATCAATAGCTATGGTTCCACAAAGAATAGTGATGTGGTCGTCTGGAATATCTTGTTTTACTAAAGCTGAAAGTCCAATGAAAGTATTTAAAAGAGTTGCACTTCATCCATGTATAATAGCTGTATATATAGGAATTTTATATATGTTATCTCCAATAAAATTTCCAGCTCCAATAGAATATACTATAAAAAGTGTAGGAAATTGTACTTTAAGCATTTCTATGATATTAATAGGAACTATGTTAGGGGAGATAGATGATGTAAAATCAATTTTCTCATGGTTATTAGTAAAATATACAATTATTAGATTATTCTTAATTCCACTTGGAGCTGTAACAATTTGTTATCTCTTTGGTTTAGATTATATGGGGACAGGGGTAGTTGTTTTATTGAGTGGTATGCCAGCGGGAAGTACTACTGCAATACTTGCTGCTAAATTTGATGGGGATTATATTTTTGCTAGTAAGGTAGTAGTATTTAGTACAGTGATGTCAGTTATATCTATATCTCTATGGAGTTTGATTTTACCATATCTTTATTAAAAATAAAAAGAGGCTAGTTGTAAATAGCCTCTTTTTATTTTAATATTTAATTCCTAATCTTTTATAAATCTCAACAAAATGTCCCAATGGGCCTATTCCATGACCTAAGTCAAAAGAATTTTCAATAGCTTTAGTAATATATTTTTTCCCAAGCTCTACACTGATTGGAATACTTTTATCTTTAGCTAAAAAAGTTGTGATAGCAGATGAAAGAGTACAACCTGTTCCATGGGTATTTTTATTTTCTAATCTAGGAGTAGTATAGTAATAAAAACTCTTTTCAAAGTATAAGGTATCAGTACAGCTATTCTCATCACTATGTCCACCTTTTATTAATACAGCTTTTACCCCAAGTTTTGCAATTTTGATGCAAGCTTTTTTTACATCTTCTTGAGTTTTTATTTTCATATCAGATAATATTTCAGCTTCTGGAATATTTGGAGTAACAAGTGTACTGATAGAGATAAGAGATTTTAGCTCCTCTATTGCTTCAGGTTTAAGAAGATGATAACCATTTTTAGAAACCATAACAGTGTCAATTACAATATTTTTAGCAGAATACTTTAAAAGTTTTTCTCTAATAATTTTAATTATCTCTATATCTGAAACCATACCTATCTTTACTCCATCAATCTCTATATCAGAAAAAAGGGATTCTAGTTGTTCTCCAATAATTTCAGGAGTAAGTGGGAAAGATTTTTGTACTCCAAGAGAGTTTTGAGCAGTAATAGCTGTGATAACACTCATACCATGTACACCCAAAGCTCCCATAGTTTTAATATCTGCTTGAATTCCAGCTCCACCACTACTATCAGAACCAGCTATAGTTAAAACATTTTTCATTATAACTCCTCTGTAATATCTTTTGCATAGTAGTTAGGGAATTTTTCATTTAAAAATTTTTCTCCAAGCTGTTGAGTTTCTTTTAAATATCTTTTTATATTTTCATAATCTTCTGGAGATTGTAATCCAGTTTCTACTACTTGAAAAAATTCTAAATCCTCTTTATTGATAGTTGCTCCATCAAATTCAAATTTTCCATTGTTTTTAAAAGGTAAATAGATTTTTTCTAAAACATCTTCCTTAGTTGGAAAGTTTAATATTTTTTTTATTTCATTTTCATTTTTAAGTTTAAAGAATACATTGTAGAACATATTACTCCTCCTTTAGTATTGTTTAATTTGATTATATTACAATTTTTTCTACATATCAAGAGTAGTTATCTCTTTAAGTATAAAATATATAAAGTTTAAAAATCTTGGATTGATTTCTTTAAGGTTAATCTCATCTTCAAACATCTTACTTACTTTTATATCTTGAATATTTTGAGATTTAGTTGAAAAAGTAAAAGGAATTTCTAAGTATGTATGAGTTAACTTATCAATTAGAGTAAAATTATCTCCATAAAGAATTGAAGAATATATCTCTGCAAAGTAATTATTTATAACTGTATTTATTTTTTTTAAAGATAGAGGTAATCCTTTATAATCATCTAAATTAGTAATAGCAGTCTTAACTATACTAAACTGTTGTGGAAGAAATGGAGTGATATTTTTGGTAAATATAGTTGTTTCGATATCTGTTTCTCCTTGGTAGAAAATTTTGATATTTTCTATTTGGTTAATAATTTTATTACTATGAATATCTATAAATTTTTCTCCATCATATTTACAGTAATACTCTTTATTATCAGAAATTATTGTCCATAAAATATTTTCAGAAATTACTTTGATAAAGTAAGAACTATTTATTTCCTTGTTCCACTCTTCTATTGACCAAACTCTATTTCCTATCATTTGATAGAACATATATTTTTTTATTTCAGATAGTAATATTTCTTTTTTCTTTTTAAATCTTTTAATATCTTTTTGATAGAATTCTACTCTGTTTTCATCATCTTCAAATTTACTAGAGTACTTAGGAAGAGATTTTACCTCTTTATTATCTTGGTTGTATATAGAGATATCAAAATTTTTATCAAGAACTAATTTAATTTTTCTATTACCATAGTTGAAGAACTTTTCTCCATTTACATCAAATCCCATAGAGAAATCCATATTAGGAGCAAGTATCTCACTTGTAACATCTGAGTCATCTTCTCTTATTCTTCTTAGAACCTCTCCCAAATCAGTATGGTGTATTTTAGATTTTATAAATTTTATTTCAGTATTAAGCTCTTGTTTTTTAATAGAAAAGAAGATAGATAATAGATTTTTAGCTAATTGAGTTTTTGATTTTAAAATAGTTTTTTCTAATAAATCAAGTATTTTATCAATTCCATAGTCATCAGCAGTAAGAAGATATGTTCTTACAATAGAACTAGTATGTACTGGAGAATTATTTTGAAGCCAAGTATCAAAAAGAGTATCTAAACACTTATTTAAATCCTCTAGGTTTACAAAATTTCTAATAGTTTTTCCAAGTTCAATATCTTCTAAATCTTTATTATTCATATAAAGAGCTACATATGTTTTAATTACTTTTTCATTAACAAAAGTTTCACTATTCTTTTCTCTTACTTTAGAATAAGCTTCTGATTTTGGATAGAGTATATCTTTTTTATAGTTATCAAAGATAGATAAAATATAGTCTTCAAGTTGAGAGTAAGTTTTAATCTCTTTTCCTTTATTACTTTCCCAAACTTTTTTTAGAGCTTTTATATTTGCTAGAATTTTTTTATTTTTTGTTTTAGTAAGTTTTTCTACCTCATCACTGCATTCTTTTTCTTTATCTTTTAGAATTTCAAAAAGAGTTTCTAATATTATCTCATCTGAGATAGAAAGATATGGAAGAAGCTTAGTTACCTCAAAATTCTCATCACTTCTATATGAAAGATTTAAAATCTCCTCGAAAGTATAGTCTATAAATGTTTTCTTCTCTAGTAGCTCATAAAAATCTTCTTTATTTTCTTTTAAAAATTCAGTAAATTGCTCTTCAGAAGAGATATTTACAAAATCAGCAGTACCACTAATTAAGAATTTTTTACTAATTGAAGTTTTTTCTGATACAATTTTCCAAGGATTTTTTCCATTATTTTCTAATCTTTCAAAATGAGCTATCATATTTATAAATTCATTGATATCCCATCTATTTTTATCATAAGAGTCAGAAAGTTTAGCAATGTATTCCTCTACATTAGAATAAGTCAACATATATCCTAAGGTATTGATAAGTTCTACTCCTAATTCTCTATCTTTTGTTTCTTCTAAAATATTAAGAAGAGAAGCTATATTATTTTTAAAACTATCAATATATTTAGCTTTTAGCTCTTCAGAGATAATTTTATTGTCAATAAAAGTTCCTAATATAAAGGCTCCTAGTTCAATATTCTGTTTAAGCATTCTGTCTAAAACTTCTAAAGATTTTTCAGAATTATCTAAAATAAATTTTTGGATATAGAAAGTTATATTATAATCTTCACTTCCTTTATATAAGTAAACAAGTTTGTAGATAAAAGGAAGTGTAGAGTTATTTACCTTATCAAAGTATTCCTTTGGATTTTCTAGCTCTAAAAAGTCAAGTGAATCTGAAAAAGTCAAGATTTCAAATACTCCTAAAATAGTTTTTTTATTTTTGCTCTCAATATTTAGATTAGTATAGATATTTTTTAAGAAATATATTAAATTTTCATCATCATTTATAATAGAGATATCTTTTATTGAATTAGCTAACTCATAATTTTTAAAATCATAGTTCAAGATATTTTTAATTCTTTCACTTGAATATATTTCACAAAGAGAGTTAAGAATAAAATTTTCAAGTAAAATAATATTTTTATTATCATTAGAACACTTTAACTCTAGAATTTTACCAACAATATATCTATTTTTTTCTGTATCTTCTAAAGAAAGATAGTAGTCCACAAATTTAGGGAATTTTTTATTGATATCTTCAATCATTGGAAATAATATCTTTTCATCTTCAAAGTTATTAAAGGTATACTCTAAATCTTTTGCTAAAAATTCATCAGAAACTCCTAAATTTTTATAAATAGTTATTCTATTATTAAAATTACAAGCTGAAAGGTCTAAAATTAATTTTTCAGGACAGTAGTTATATCCCAATGTAAGTAATCTTTTAATAATAGTACTATCTTCACTTTTTTTCATAGTCTTATTTTTATTAAAAATATCTAGTTCTAAGAAAAGAAAGTAGTTATAGAATTTTATCTTATTTAATTCAGATTTAGAAAACTCAATATCTTGTTCTTCAAATAGATAGTTTTCCATTTTTAGTCTAAGAGTTTTATTACAACTGCTCAATAAATATTTTGATATTTTTTCTTTACTCATAGGCTCCTCCATTTTTTTAATTCACTAATATTTTACCATATATTTCAAATATATCCTAATCTCTTATTAGAATAAATATGGTATAATTATATAAACGGGTAAAATCTCTAAGGGGGTTAAGACTATGAATAAGAGGGTGTTAAGTTCTAGTTATGTTGGAGTGGAGTCTTTTTTAGTTGATGTAGAGGTAGATATAAGCAATGGACTTCCTAATTTTTCTATAATAGGGTTGGGGGATACAGCTATTTCAGAGAGCAAGGATAGAATAAGAACTGCTTTAAAAAATAGTGGTTTTAAATTAGAACCTAAAAAGATAATAGTAAATCTATCTCCAGCTGGAATAAAAAAAGAGGGTGCTCACTTTGATTTGCCTATTGCTGTGGGAATAATGATGGCTATGGGATTTTTAAAAGATAGATATAGTATTTTAGATAACTATCTATTTTTAGGAGAACTTTCTCTTACAGGAGAGATAAAAAGAGTGAGAGGAGCACTCAATAGTGTAATATTTGCAAAGGAAAAAGGATATAGAGGAGTAGTTCTTCCATTGGAGAATTACCAAGAGGCAATACTGATAAAAGGAGTAGATATTATACCAGTCAAAAATCTTCAAGAGGTAGGGGAGTTTATTTCTAAAAATATAGTAAAAAGTGTACAGGAAAAAATTGTTGTATCAGAAGAGAAAGAGGAGTTAGATTTTTCTGATGTAAAAGGACAGAGTATGGCAAAAAGAGCCTTGGAAATAGCAGCAGCAGGAAAGCACAATGTAATTATGATAGGAAGTCCCGGTTCAGGAAAAACTATGCTCTGCAAAAGAATTACTACAATTTTACCACCACTCAATGAGAAAGAGGTAATAGAAAGTACTAAAATATATAGTATAGCAGGAGAACTTTCAGAGAATAAGCCTATAATAGATACTCCTCCTTTTAGAGCTCCACATCATACAAGTACACCTGTAGCTATAATAGGTGGAGGGAAAAAAGTAGTTCCAGGAGAGGTAAGTCTTGCTTCAGGAGGAGTACTTTTTTTAGATGAGTTAGCAGAGTTTCCAAGAAGTGTGTTAGAGAGTTTGAGGCAACCATTAGAAGATGGAGTAGTTTCTATTTCTAGAGCTCAATATAGGGTTGAATTTAAAACAGACTTCATTTTTATTGGAGCTAGTAACCCGTGTCCTTGTGGATTTTTATTAGATGACAATGGAAAGTGTAACTGTACTCAAACAGAGATAAATAAATATATGAAGAAAATCTCAGGACCAATTATGGATAGAATAGATTTGCACGTAGAGATGAGAAGACTTACAGAGGAAGAACTTATGACCTATAAGTCTGGAGAAAGCTCAAAAGAAATTAAAGAGAGAGTTTTAAAAGCTAGAAAGATTCAGAAAAAAAGATATGGAGAGGGAATATATAATGGTACTATCTCTCAAAAACAGATTCAAAAATATTGTAAGTTATCACAGGAAAATAGAGAGTACTTTAAAAAAGTAATTCAAGTTATGGAGATTTCAGCTAGAGGTTATGATAAAATTTTAAAAGTAGCTAGGACTATAGCTGATTTGGCAGGAAGTGAAAATATAGAGAGAGAACATCTTATGGAAGCTGTTTCTTTTAGAAATAAATAAAAAAACTGACTTTTTTTCTCTAGTTTATGGTATAATAAGAATTATTTACTTTAAAAGTCAATTTTAGTTGGAGGAGAATATGAGAGAGGAAAAATATGATATTAGTTTTTTATCTGAAGACAGAATTAATAATATATTAGAATCTGCCAAGGAAAAAGCTAAAAATAAAGATGAAGTAGAAAGAATAATTAAAAAAGCCAGTTTAGCTGAGGGAATAACTCCAGAGGAAGCAGCTATTCTTTTAAATATAGAAGATAAAGAGTTATTAGATAAGATGTTTAAAGTAGCTAAACAAGTAAAAGAAAAAATTTATGGAAAAAGAATAGTAATGTTTGCTCCACTTTATGTAAGTAACTATTGTGTAAATAATTGTGTCTATTGTGGATATCAACATTGTAATGAAGATTTAAATAGAAAAAAATTAACTAGAGAAGAGTTAGTAAATGAAGTAAAAGCCCTTGAAAAATTAGGACATAAGAGAATAGTTTTAGAGGCGGGAGAGGACCCAATCAATTGTTCTTTAGACTATATTTTACAATGTATTAAGGATATATACTCTATAAAATTTGAAAATGGAAATATAAGAAGAATAAACATCAATATAGCAGCTACAACTGTTGAAAATTATAAAAAATTAAAAGAAGCTGAGATAGGAACTTATACTCTTTTCCAAGAGTCTTTTCACAAACCAACTTATGAAAAATTACATTTAGCTGGACCTAAAAAAGATTATTATTATCATACAACAGCTATGTTTAGAGCTAGAGAAGCTGGAATAGATGATGTTGGTATAGGAGTATTATATGGATTATATGAACATAAATATGAAACAGTAGCTATGATACTTTACGCTAATGAGTTAGAAAGAGTTACAGGTGTAGGACCTCATACAATATCAGTACCAAGATTAAGAGAGGCTAGTAATGTGACTTTAGCTCAATATCCACATCTAGTAAACGATGAAGAGTTTAAGAGATTAGTAGCTGTATTAAGACTTGCTGTACCATATACAGGAATGATTTTATCTACAAGAGAGGAAGCTGGATTTAGAGATGAAGTTATTGAATTAGGAATATCTCAAGTAAGTACAGGTTCTTGTACAGGTGTAGGTGGATACTCTGAGGCAAATGAAAATACTGCTCAATTTGAAGTGGGAGACCATCGTTCTCCAATGGAGATGTTAGCAAGTTTAATAAATAGTGGATATATCCCAAGTTATTGTACAGCTTGTTATCGTTCAGGAAGAACTGGAGATAGATTTATGGAGATAGCTAAGAGTGGAAAAATAAATGTAATGTGTGAAGCTAATGCTCTTATGACACTAAAAGAGTTTTTATTAGATTATGCTGATGAAAATTTAAGAGAGTTAGGAAGTAAGGCTATACTAGAAGCACTTGAAAAAATGCCTGATGAGAATTTTAAAAATAAAATAAAAGGATTCTTAAAAGATATAGAAAATGGAGCGAGAGATATTTCGGTATAATTAAAAATAAAGGGGATATTGCATATAAATTGCAATATCCCTTTTTCAGATTAACTATTTCTATTTACTGCTCTTTCTTTCATCATAATAGTTCTGTTTTCAGCTCTGATAGCTCCAATCTCTTTATTTAATTGTTCTACTTTATTCCAATCAGGAGTATCCTTTAACATTTCTCTTCTTAGAGCTATTCTTTTTTCAGCAATATCTAATTGATTAGCTTCAAATTTTTTATCTTGTACTTGATATCTTCCTTTACCATCAAAGTTACAACATCTAGAGTGGAATCTTTCTCCATCTCTCATATGATGAAAATAAGTTGCTGAAGTTTGATTTCTTCTCATAGGCTGAGTGTTATCAAAGTTATTTGCAAATATAGTTGTTCCTGCTAATATTGTTATTATACCAGTTAAAATTATTAATTTTTTCATAAGTTATACCTCCTAAAAATTATCTGTTTCTTTTATAGTTTAAGTATAACTTTGATTTATGACCTCAGTATGTCAAAGTGAAAATTTTAAATTATTTTTCTAATAAAACAACACAGTAAGATTTTACTCCAGATTCATCTCCAGTAAATCCAAGTTTTTCTTCAGTAGTAGCTTTTACACTTACCTGATCTATATCTATTTCTAATACTTCAGCTACTCTTTTTCTCATTGCTTCAATATATGGTTTTACTTTTGGCTTTTGTAAAACTATTATTGAATCCAAATTAATAACCCTATATCCTCTTTCAGCTATCAATTCTTTTACCCTAGTTAACAGAATTGTACTATCTATATTTTCGTATTTCATATCAGTATCAGGAAAATGTTGTCCGATATCTCCTAGAGCTAAAGCTCCAAGCATAGCATCCATAATGGCATGGATTAAAACATCCCCATCAGAGTGTCCAAGAACACCTCTAGTATGAGGTATCTCCACACCTCCTAATATTAATTTTCTTCCTTCTACAAGCTTATGTACATCATATCCATTTCCTATTCTAAGCATTATGACACTCCCATCTCTCATAAATTTGGTTATAGAACTCTAAGATTTCCTCTTTAGTTACAGTTGATGTTCCCATCTTACCTACTACTACTCCAGCAGCTGTATTAGCTATCTTAGCAGATTCGTGCCAATCTATCCCAGCAGCACTAGCAAGAGTAAATACAGATATTACTGTATCTCCAGCCCCTGTTACATCATATACTTCTTTAGCAAAGGTAGGAATATTTATAACCTTATCTAGGAATAAACTCATTCCCTCTTCGCTTCTAGTGAGTAGAAGATTATCTAGTTGTAATTTTTCTTTTAACTCTTTTCCTAAAGATTCAAAGTCTGTAACTTTACTTTTACCTAAACACTCCATAGCCTCTTTTCTATTTGGTGTCATAGATGTAGCTCCAATATAGTTCATTGCATTTTTAGGTTTAGGGTCAACAGTAACTATTTTATTTTTTTCTCTACAAATTTTTACAATCTCCTTAGCTACTCTTGGAGTAAGTACTCCCTTATCATAGTCAGAAAGGATAATTGCATCTAGTGAATCAATTTTAGAATTGAAATTTTCTAATAGTAAATCTTCTAATTCTTTAGAAATAGGCTCAGCTTTTTCCCAATCTATTCTAAGTAATTGTTGGTTTCCAGCTAATATTCTTCTTTTTACAATAGTGGGTATATCTTTAGTTCTAATAATTCCTGTACTATCTATTCCTTTTTCATTGAAAGTTCTAAGTAATCTATCTCCATTGTCATCAGCACCAATTACACCAAAACATATAGTTTGGGCCCCAAGAACAGAAAGGTTATTGACAACGTTAGCAGCTCCTCCTAATACAAATCTTTCCTCTTTTACATTTACAACAGGAACAGGAGCCTCTGGAGATATTCTATCAACTACACCAATAATATAGTCATCTAACATTAAGTCTCCAACCACTCCTATCTTTATATTTTTAAAACTTTCTAATATTTTTGGTAAATCTAATCTGTTTTTCATACTATTCCTCTTTTCTTAATAAATTTTTCTATTTATTATTTCCTTTGCCCTTTGATGTATTTCATCTCTTTCAAAGGAATCATTTTCATTATTTACAATATTGACTTTCATCTTTACATAGATATCACTAATTTCATGGCTAATATTCTGATTTTTAAAGAAAAAATTAATCATAGGTAGAGTTCCAAAATAAGGAATTTTACTATCTAAATTATGTACAGTAGCTTTTTTTAATCCACCTATAAATATAGTTTCTCCATCTTTAATCTTAATAGTAGTTTCAATACTTCTTCCAACTTTTGAACCACCTTCAGAGTTATATGTACCACTTTCCTCTGATTCATCTTTATTGACTTTTAATTTGAAATTACTAATCTCTATTAAAACTTTTAAAATTACCCAACCATCTTTTCTAATGGTAGGAGTTGCTTTTAAAATTATTCCAGCCTCTCTAAATATTGGAGTTGTAATAACTTTATTAGTATCTTCGTCTTCTTCTCTTTGTTCACCTACTATTACCTCTTCAGCAACTTTAAAGCTTCCCTCTTCCCCATCTAAAACAAGTATAGATGGTCTAGAACTTACTACTAAATCTTGAGTAGATTCCAAAAGATTTATTCCAAGATTAAGGATATCATTTCCACTATTAAATTGTTTAGAGATTGCAATAGATGAAGAGTAGATACTTCCAATTCCAGAAATACTACTATTTCCAAGCAATGACATACTCCAACTATTGTTTCCTTCTATGTTACCACTGTTATCATATATCCAATTAAAACCTAAAGTTTCAAAGAGATTGTCAGTGACATCTAAAATTTGAGCATCTATTCTAATCTGCTCTATATCTTTATCTAATTCCTGTATGAGAGATTTAGAACTATTGATAATATTTTCTTTTCCAGAAAGGACAAGTATATTTTTCTTAGGGAGTGAAGAGATTTTTAAAGAGTTTCCAAAAGTTTCAGAAAGTAATTTTTTTATATCTTCACAACTGTTATTATATAGATAGATATTTTCTGTAACTATCTCCTCTCCATTGATTATATTTCTATTAGAAGGCTGCTTTGAAATATTTTTACTAGAGTTAAAACTATTTTCTCTTTTCATAGAGATATTTAAAGAGATATTTTTTTCACTTAAATCAATTATATCAGTTATTGTAGAATATCCTTCCTTTTCAAATTGTACAATATATACAGCAGGGTCAATATCTTCTAAGATAAAATTTCCATCATAACTAGATAGTGTAGGTTGAGAAAAACTATTAACAAGGGTGATCTTAACTCCTTCTAAACCTTTTCCAGAACCTTCAGATTGAATTCTTCCAGAGAAAATATAATTATTATTTTCACCTCTTTTAGATAAAATAAATATATCTCCACTTTTAGAAAGCTTTAAGTTATATAGTTTAATAAAAGTATTAAGAATATCTTCTAATAATATATCAGAGGGAAAATACATATCAACTGAGATATTTTTTATATCATCACTGGGAATAATAGCTATATTATTTTCTTGACTAATAATATTAAGAGTCTCTCCTAAGGTAATATCTTGTAAGTTGAGTTCATATGTAATTTTAGTTTTTAGATTTGGATGATTAAATTGTCCATAACTATTATAACAAATAAAGAAAATTATTAAAAGTATAAGATTTCTTTTTCTCATAAAACCTCTCCTAATTTTTTAGCTGTTGTAAAAAAGGATAATTATTTTCTAGTATAATCCTATACTTAGAATTATCAAATACTATTTCCTCTCCCACATAGAAAATATTTTTACTGTTATTTTTATAATTTACTATTATATATATTTTATTATTAAAGTTGAGATATTTTATTTTAGCAATTTTTTGATTATTCAATTTAGATATAGGGAAAAATCCTTCTTTTTTGGTATTGTTATCAGTAGTATTTAGAACATTAGAAGAGATTTTTGTAGTAAGTCTACCTTGTAGAAGTGTAGATATCTGAGTAATACTATCAGTAAAACTAATTTTTTTATCACTATTTTCTAAACCTTCTATAAATAGGAAAATATCTGAAATCTCTCCACTTATAATATAGGGGATATATATTTTATCTGTTTCACTTATTTTTTCTACTCTTCCTATGGTTTCAATAGTTAGATTATAGAAATTAGATTTTTCACTAATAAATTTTTCAAAACTACTTATATTTTTAAAACTTTTCTTTTTTGTTTTTTCTTCAAGATTAGAGTAATATTTTTCTGTTTCTTCTAATTCTTCTAAAAGTTTTTTATATCTTTGATTATTAGCTTGGTTTTGTTTCACTTCTTTTCTATTTTTGATTTCTAAAGAGCTCACTCTTTCCTTCTTTTGCAGATAATTTTGAAAAGGAGATAATACAAAAAAATATACTATAAAACTGAAAATAATAAGAGAGGTTAAAAGAAGAATTTGGCTTTTATATTCTTGGTAATCAATTTTTTTTAGCAATTTCATCTTCCACCTCTATATCTATATGAAATTCATATCTGTTATTATTTAGTTTTATAAAGTCATGATTAAAATTTTTAAAAAATTTATAATTTAATAACCTATTTTGAAATTGATAAATATCTTCTTCAAAATCTGTTATTCCTTGAAGAGTAAGGATTCTATCTCCATATTCAATAGATGTAATCTCTAAATTTTCACTATCATAGATAGTTTTTATCAGTTGTGAAAGTTTTATCTTGTTAAAATCTCTTACTCTATTTTTCTCTTTTAATTTTTTTATCTCCTCTTCTATTTTTAAAATTTCCTCTCTTATTTGTAAATTTTTTTCATGATAAGTAGAGTAACTATTTTCTAAAGTATTTAATTTTTCTTGTTCTTTTTCAGTTAAAAAATATATAGAAAAAAAGATGATAACTGAAATAATTATAGTGAGAGAGATAAAAATAGTAGAAATCTTTATATTTTTCTTATAATTTCTCTCTTTAATATAATCTGTTGGAAGAAAATTGAGATCTTCTCTAAACTCTAAAAGATAATTTTTCCAATCTCTAATTTTTAAAAAGGGAAGATACTCAATAATATCATTTTGGTTAGGATAGATAAAACTTTCTCCCTTTAAATTTTCTTCTAGGTAAGTAGAATTATTAATGATCTCCTCTTTTTCAAAATCTACTTCTAGAAAATTGACTAATTTATTTTCTGAAAAATAGTAGAGTCTATATTTTTCATCTTCTATCTCTACATAAGTTTTCTCAAGATTATCTCTATTAAAAAGTTCTATTAGAAAAAGAGGGTATATCCCTAAAAGATTTACTTTCTTTTCTCTAATATTATCTAGTAAAGTATATATTTTATCCTTTTCAATTAGAATGAGGAGAGTTTTTTCCTTCTCTTCATCTTCTTCTAAAATTATCTCCTTATCTAAAAAATAAAAACTATCATATTCATCAAAGATATTTTCAAGTTTCTCTGTTATTTCAAACTCTCTTTCTCTTTCATCAATATCTTTGGATAATGTAAGAGGAACTAGATGAAAAAAATTACTATCAAGTAATAAGACACCATTTTTATAATTTTCAATCTCTTCAAGAGTAAAGAAGTTAAGTTTTTCTTTTTTTAAAAAATTATTCAACCACACTATTTTCAAAATTGACCACAAACTCCTTTAATTTTTCACTATTTGGGGTAAGAGGGTTCTTATTTCCTTTTTCATATTCTATGTCTACTTTAGCTAATAATGAAACTTGATTATTAGCTTTAGGATTTGTAAGAGTTTTTTTCATTTCAATAGTAACTATATTATTAGTATATGGATAAGAATAAAGATTAACTAAAATAATCTCTTTAAAATTTTTATTGTCTCCATCACCATATTTATAACAAGTTTTTCCATTAAATTTTATTCTATAAAGTAGATATCTATTAAAGCTATAGCTGTTTTTACTATTTCCAAACCAAACTCTATTAAAATTTTCTTCAAATCCAATATATTCAGCACCACTTTGATAATTACCAGAAGAGATCTCTTTATTTATTCTTTTTAATTCGTCATAAGCAAGAGTTTGTAAATTATGTACTTGTGAGTCAATAGAAATAGTAGAAAAATAGGAATTTAATCTTTCACCTTTTCTATAAATAATTCTATATCCCAATAAAAAATTTCCCAATATAAAGACAATAAGAATAAGAGTACCAATTAATATGAAAGCTCTATTTTTCAATCTCTTTTTTAAAGTTTGCATACCCTTTTAAACTCCTAGCTTTTAAAAAATCACTATCTAAAATTTCCATCTCTATAATAATTCCGTTTTCTATTTTTTCAAAATATCCATATATATTTTCAAGAATAGTATTTTTATTTTCAACATAGACTTCATTATTGATTTTTTTACACTCAATCACTTGTAATTCTCCATAGTAAAATCTAAAAATAATAAAGGAATAAAAAATATTTTTTCCATCACTTACAGGATATTCTAAAAAAAGTGTATTTCCTTTTGAGGTTTTATTTTTAAAAAAATTTTCAGTTAGTCCAAGATAAATTTCCTTATCATATTGTAAAACTATAGCTCCATTTTTTACATACTCTTTTCCAATATAATTCCCTTTGATTATATTGCTATCTTTTATACTTTTTTCTATTAATGATATAATCTTAGCTGAGTCTTTTTCAAAAAGGCTTTGCTTAGCAATAGAATTGTTAAGAGTATTAGAAACTTTTAGTAATGGAGAAATAAGTAGAGAAAAGATAGAAAAAAGTCCTAAAGTTACTATTAATTCTAAAAGAGAAAATCCAGAATTTTTTCTCATATAATCACCAATTACTAACTAAATTTCTACTTTCAAAACTTTTATTACTGTCTATATACATAAAATAAACCTCTAGATAATCATATTTTTTATCTTCGAATTGATAATATGTTTTAGAGATTTCTAATTTTAAATTAGAGTTTTTATTAATTGGATATGGTATAAAAAATTTTTCTGTAAAGCTATCTTTTCCAAAATTTTCAAAATTATACTCTCTTTTTCCTAAATGAGTTTTTAAAATTTCACAATCTTGAGCTATTAATTGCTTTTCAATAGCTTTAAAATTGTAATAACTTTTTTCTAAAGCTAGATATCTTCTATTACTAGAAAATGAAAATTGAATATATTTGACTAGAGGAAAAAGAGTTATGAAAAAAAGAGCTAAAGATATAATCAGTTCTATAAAAGTAAGAGCTTTATTTTTCATAATTACCTCAACCATAAAAAAAGAAATCCAATTATCAAAAATGGAGAAAATGGAATCTCTTTTCTTTTTGTTTTTCTTATTAATAGTATAATTCCCATAAAAGAAGCAGAAATAAATGATATAATATAGAATAGGTATATATCAAAAAAGTTACTATAACCTAAGATATATCCTAATGTCATTAATAATTTTATATCTCCAAATCCAAAAACCTCTTTATTTAATATATCTGAGAGATAACCATAGAGAAAAAGTAGTGGAAGAGTATAGATACCCATACCAATAATACTATTTTCTATAATTTCATAATCGAATTTTTTTAAATATATAGCAATGATAAGTAGTAGAAGATTTAAAAAATTCGGAATATACAGTTTTTTTATATCTATCCACATAATAATAGAAAGTATAATTATAATTAATATTCTATCCATTTGTTTCCCTTTGTATCATACTCTTTTCCTTCACTAGGTTTAAACCAAATATATACACCATCACTACCAGTAGATTTATTTATATCTGGATTTTTAAAAGTAAGAGAGATAGTACCACCATAAGTAATATTTTCATCTGCTTCATCAATATCAACTTTTTTAGCTCTACTTCCACCTATTTCCAACTCTCCATCTTCTATCTCTTTAAAAGTTTTTTCATCTAAATAAGGTTCTAATTTTTTAAGAGCAGTAGTAATATTTTCACTCTCTTCAGAAGTTGGAGTTTCAGAAAGAGGCTTACTATTTTCAATAAAATATAATTCACTTGCTGTTCGTAATGTTCCTAAAGTAGCAATAGCTTTAGTATCTCTTCCTAAAGCCATCTGTCTACGAAGTTTTGGAACACCAATACCTGCCATAATTCCAATAAGAGCAATAGCTACTGTAACCTCAATTAAACTAAAACCTTTGTTTTTCATAAAATATCCTCCTTAAATTATGATATCTGTAATATTAAATATAGGTAGATAGATAGCTAAAACTATGATACCTATAATTATTCCTAAGATTAAAAGTAAAAATGGCTGTAAAAGTGTTGTAAGTTTAAAGAGATAGGATTCTAAATCTTTTTGTAGAATAAAAGATATAGAGGAAAAAGCTTCACTTAATCTTCCTGTCCTTTCTCCAATAGAGATAGTTTTTATTTCAGTAGAAGAGAAAAGATTAGTAGACGAGAAAGCTTCTTCAATAGTATTTCCTATTTTTATTTTAATCTGAATTTTTTGTAGCTCTTTTTGTAGAAAAATATATGGAGTTGCTTTTTTTAAGGTTTCTAAAATATCAATAATATTTATTCCAGCTTTGTTCATTATAGAAAAATTTTGACAAAGAGATATAATTAAATTTTTCTTTATTATTTTTCCATAAAAAGGTAGATTGAGTATAAAACTTTGATATTTTTCCAAAGGTAATTTTTTTAATATTTTTATAAAAAATAGGATAAGTATGCTAAGGATAAGTAGAATATAGAATATGTTTTGACTTAAAAATATAATAATTTTTGTAAGTAAGGGTAAAGTTGTATTTGTATCTTGAAATAAGGAAATAAAATTAGGAAACACAAATGTAAGCATAAATATAAGTAAAAAAATAGTAAATACAAAAACTATAGCAGGATAAAAAAGAGCTTCCTTAATATTTTTTTTAATTTTTTCTTTAAGAGATATAATTTCACAAATTTTATCAAGATTTTCCACAAGCTCTCCAGACTCTTCTCCTGCTAAAAGTAAATTTAAATATGTATCCCCAAATATAGTATTATAGTCATAAAAAGCAGAATAGATACTATTTCCATTTAATATTTTATCTCGTATATTTTTTATAACTTTAGAAAACTGTATATCTTTTTCTTGAGTACTAAGGATATCTAAAACCAAGGATATTGTAAGTCCGCTATCTAAAAGAGTTTTAAAATTTTGTGTAAATATGAGAATATTTTCTTGAGTAATTTTATATTTCGGAGTAATTATCTTATAAGAGATAAGAGTTAATCTATTTTTATTGAGATATCTATGAAACTCTTTTGTAGAATTAAATTCTAAAGTAGATGAAATTTTTTTTCTATCTATATTATATGCTTTAAAAAAGTAAGTTTTCATAATTAACACTGCCTAATAATTTCATCTAATGAGGTTATTTTATTTAGAGCTTTTTCAATTCCATCTTCAATTAGAGTTTTTATATTTTTACTTTTTATTAACTTTTGTAACTCTTGAATAGATGCTCCTTTTTCTATATAAGCTTTTATATCTTCATCTATTATAAGTAATTCAAAGATAGCTATTCTTCCTTTGTAGCCAGTATAATTACAATATTCACAACCAGTATTAGTATAAAAAGTTTTTCCCTTAAAAGAGTTTAAATCCACTTGTAAAAGAGATAATTTTCCAAGAGAATTATTATCAATAGTTAAACAGTGAGGACACAGCTTCCTTACTAAACGTTGAGCAATTATTCCAATAACAGAAGCAGAAATCATATATCTTTCAATTCCAATGTTAAGTAATCTAAAAATTCCACTAAGAGAGTCATATGTATGTAATGTAGATAGGACTAAATGCCCAGTGAGAGCTGATTTTACTCCAATTTCTGCTGTTTCATAATCACGAATTTCTCCTATCATTAAGATATCGGGGTCTTGTCTAAGATAAGCTTTTAAAATTGTCGAAAAATCTCTTCCTATCTCTTGATTGTATTGTACTTGATTTATTCCTTCTATTTCATACTCTACTGGGTCCTCAACAGTTGAAATATTTACTACTCCATTGTTTAATTTTTTTAGAATGGAATAGATAAGACTACTTTTACCTGAGCCAGTGGGACCACAAGCTAAAATTATTCCATTCTTTTTATTGATAAGATTAGAGATTTTATTATAATATTCTAAACTAAGTCCAATATTTTCTAAATTAAAATTATAACTTTCACTATCTAAAATTCTAATTACTCCCTTTTCACCTGTAATAAGTGGGACAATAGATACGCGGAAATCAATAGTTTTTTCATCTATTTTCATTCTAAATTTTCCATCTTGAGGAAGTTTTTTCTCAGTGATATCAAGATTTGAAATAATTTTTAATCTAGATATAATAGAGGAATGAAGAGAAATATCAAAACCCATCTCTTCATAAAGTAATCCATCTATTCGATAACGAATTCTAGTTCTGTTTTTTAGAGGTTCTATATGTATGTCACTAGCTCTTTTCTCAACACCTAATAGTATAATAGCACTGAGACCTTTTACAACAATTGGATTATTAGTTTCAAGGGAGGAATCAATTTTTAATTCAGTAGTATTTTTAGATTTCTTAGTATTAGAATTTAACTCTTTAAATATCTCTCTAATTTTTTCTGAATTATTCTTTATCATAATTTTTCACCTACAATAAAAAAATTATTGGGATTTTCTTGAGAAGAAAGAATAAAATATGTAATATAGTTATTTCCTTTAATTATAATATTTACTTTTACTATCTCTTGTGTAGTATTTTCTCCAAATAAAAAGCTAGTTATAAAATAGAAAAGTAAAATAATGATAAGCTTCATACTTACTCCTCCTTCCATTTAGGATTTGTAGTAGTCCATTTGTTGTGAAAATTTAAGATGGTATTATATTTAGGGGTTGTATCATTAATATTTCTGTATACATTAATTTGCATATACTTTATTAAGTCGAATCCGTAAAAAGATATCCTGTATTGTGCAATATCATTATAATCAAAAATATAAATACTAAAAGAGGGTGTGATATTTCCATGAGAAGTAATTTTAGCATTAAATTTTTCTTGGGTTTGTTTATCAAAAATAGTAATATATTTTAAATTTTGAGGTAGATGGATAATCTCTTTATCAATAACAGACATTTGAGAAATTGTAATATTTTTTTTAAGATAGTCTAATTTCACTTCATAATTTGTTCTACTATTATGGGCTTTGATACCATATGTTGTAAAAACTTCATAAATTTCTGTTTTAGCTCTTATCAACTCCTCTCTTTCAATTAATTTTTTAAAGTAGATAAAACCAAAACTTAATAATAGCAGAATAAGACTTATTTGAAGTAATATATTTATAAAACAAAAACCTTTTCTGTTTTTCATCTAATCCAATCTTGGTAAGAGTATACCATATTTTTTTTAATAATCAAGGGGGAATAAAAAATATTTTTTGTATTTTAATAACAAAACTTAAAAAGGATAGAAAAAAAATATAAAATACAGTATAATATTGTAAGATAGTAATGAAAATATTGGAGGAAATTATGGTTTTAGCAGGGAATAAAAAAGCCTATTTTGATTATTTTATAGAAGATAAATTTGAAGCAGGAATAGAGTTAGTTGGAAGCGAAGTAAAATCAGCTAAAGCTGGAAAAGTAAGTATAAAAGAATCTTTTATTAGAATTATAAATGGAGAAGTATTTATAATGGGAATGTCTATTGTTCCTTGGAGTTTTGGGAGTGTATACAATCCAGAGGAGAGAAGAGTTAGAAAATTATTATTACATAAAAAAGAGATTAGAAAACTTCATGAGAAAGTTACTCAAAAGGGGTATACAATAGTTCCATTAGATATACATCTTTCAAAGGGATATGTTAAAGTATCTATTGCTCTAGCTAGAGGTAAGAAGACTTATGATAAAAGAGAAAGTATTGCTAAAAGAGATGCACAAAGAGATATTCAAAGAATGACAAAAATTAGATAGAAATTTTTTTTAAAATATGTTATACTATTATGTACAATTAAATAATGGGGATGCAAAGGTTTCGACGGGGTTATGAGGTTATAGGTAGCATGCCAGGATGACCGCTGTGAGAGGTCAACACATCGTTTAGATGGAAACAGAAATTACGCTTTAGCTGCTTAATTAGTCAGCTCACCTCTGGTTTCTCTCTTCTGTAGGAGAATCCAACCGAGGTGTTACCAATATACAGATTACCTTTAGTGATTTCTCTAAGCTCAAAGGGACATTTTAGAGAATAGCTTCAGTCAGCCCTGTCTGCGGGAGTGATTGTTGCGAAATAAAATAGTAGACTAAGCATTGTAGAAGCCTATGGCGCTGGTAGTTTCGGACACGGGTTCGATTCCCGTCATCTCCACCAGAATGTTTTTAAGACTAGAAGTATAAAAACTTTTAGTCTTTTTTTTCAGAAAAATTTCATATAATAATATAGAAAAGATTTACAAAGTTTTTAATATATGATAAAATTTATGGTAATAAAAAATTTTAGGAGGAGTTTTTTAATGATTGGAATAGGAATAGTAGGACTTCCAAATGTAGGTAAATCAACACTTTTTAATGCTATAACAAAAGCTGGAGCAGCAGAAGCAGCAAACTATCCATTTTGTACAATAGAACCAAATGTAGGGATGGTAACTGTACCAGATTCAAGGTTAGATGAATTATCAAAGATAATCAATCCACAAAGGGTAGTTCAAGCAACAGTGGAGTTTGTGGATATAGCTGGGCTTGTAAAGGGAGCAGCAAAAGGAGAGGGGCTTGGAAATAAGTTCTTATCAAATATTAGAACAACAGCAGCTATTTGTCAAGTTGTAAGATGCTTTGAAGATGATAATGTAATTCATGTAAGTGGCTCAGTAGATCCTATAAGAGATATAGAAGTAATTAATACAGAGTTAATTTTTGCTGATATGGAAACTGTAGATAAAGCTATAGAGAAACATAAAAAATTAGCTATGAACAAAAATAAAGAGTCTATGGCTCTTATGCCAGTTTTAGAAAAGTGTAAGACTCACTTAGAAAATTTTCAACTTTTAAAAACATTGTCAATGAATGACGAAGAATTAGAACTAGTTAGAACTTATCAACTATTAACTTTAAAACCTATGATATTTGCAGCTAATGTATCTGAAGATGATTTAGCAACAGGAAATGAATATGTAGAAAAAGTTAGAGAATATGCAAAAGAGTTAGGGTCAGAAGTTGTAATAGTATCTGCTAAAGTTGAGGCAGAATTACAAGAGATGGATGATGAAGAAAGTAAAAAAGAGTATCTAGAAGCTTTAGGGGTAGAGGAAGCTGGGCTTAATAGACTTATTAGAGCAGGATACAAGTTATTAGGACTTCAAACATATTTTACTGCTGGTGTAAAAGAGGTAAGAGCTTGGACAATAAAAATAGGAGATACAGCACCAAAAGCAGCAGGGGAGATACATACAGATTTTGAAAAAGGCTTTATTAGAGCAAAAGTGGTATCTTTTGATGACTTTATAAAATATTCTGGATGGAAAGGAGCACAAGAAGCTGGTGTTCTTAGACTAGAAGGAAAAGAGTATATAGTACAAGATGGAGATTTAATGGAATTTTTATTTAATGTATAGAATAAAAAATCCTTTGTTAAGAAAAATTACTTGACAATATTTAAAAAAGTTAGTAAAATATCTAGGTGTACGATTGGAGGAAATTGTTTTGAAATTAGAGATTAAAGATTTTCCAAACCAGATTTTAAAGTTTGATTTCTATATAGAAAATATAGAAGATATTGAACTTATAGAAAAAGTACATGTTGTTGGAACAGCTGTAAATAACAATGGAAAAGTTGAAATAAGTGGACATTACTCAACAATACTAAGAGTACAATGTGTAAGATGTTTAAAAGAGTTTAATTTAAAACTAGAAAATGATTTTATGGGAACATTCTTAGATGAAAATCAATATATACAGTATTTAAAGAGCTTAAGTACTGAGTGTGAAATTGATAAAAATGAAATTTATGACCCAATAGAAAATGGAATAATAGATTTAGAAAGCTTAGTAAGAGAGTATATATTATTAGATATGCCACCATATCCACAATGTGAACCTAGTTGTGAAGATGATTCAGAAATAGAGAAACATAGTAATGATGGGATAGATCCACGATGGCAACAATTATTACAGATAAAAAATTAATTTTTAAATAAGATTGTAAGTAGGAGGGAAACTAAGATGGCAGTACCTAAGAAGAAAACATCTAAAGCTAAGAAAAACATGAGAAGATCTCATCATGCTTTAACTGGAACTGGATTAACAACTTGTGAAAAATGTGGAGCTCCAAGAAGACCACACAGAGTATGTCTTTCATGTGGAGATTACAATGGTAAACAAGTTCTAGCAGGACAAGCTGAGTAATTAGATTGTTTAATTAGATAAAAAAAGACAAGATAAGCTCTTGTCTTTTTTTATTATAAATTATATTAAAAATATTTTTAAAATTTTAAATTATGATGTATAATATATAGGGAGAATTTTTTTATAGGAGGACAGTAATGAAAATAGCGTTGGATGCTATGGGTGGAGATAAGGCACCTTTTGAAACGATAAAAGGGGCTATGAAGGCATTAGAAGAAATAGAGTCTTTACACCTTGTACTTGTTGGAAAAAAAGAGATAATAGAAGAAGAGTTAAAAAAATACAAATATGATAGTACAAAAATAGAGATAGTTGATGCTAGAGAAATAATAGAAATGACAGATGACCCTGTTACAGCTGTAAAGAGTAAAAAAGATTCATCTATGAATAGAACTTTGGAACTAGTAAAAGAAGGAGTAGTAGATGCTTCTGTATCAGCAGGAAATACTGGAGCTTTAATTACAGCGAGCCAACTTAAATTAAAAAGAATAAAAGGAGTACTTAGACCAGCTATTGCAACAATGTTTCCTAATAAAAAAGGTAAGATGTTAATGCTAGATGTAGGAGCTACCGCTGATTGTAAACCAGAGTTTTTAAATCAATATGCTATAATGGGCTCAAAATATTTGGAAATATTATTAGGAATGAAAAATCCTACAGTAGGCTTACTTAATATAGGAACTGAAGAAGGAAAAGGGAATGAAGTTACAAGAGAAGCATATAATCTTTTAAGAGAGAATAAAAGCATAAATTTTGCTGGAAATGTAGAGAGTACAGAAGTAATGAATGGAAAAATAGATGTAGTAGTTACTGATGGATTTACAGGAAATATGGTTCTAAAAACAGCTGAAGGAATAGCAAAGTTTGTAGTTTCATCTTTAAAAGAAGAGATAAATAAATCTTTTATATATAAATTAGGAGCATTATTATTAAAGCCAGCTATGAAACATATAATGAAAAGAATGGATTCTTCAGAATATGGAGGAGCAATGTTCTTAGGATTAAATGGACTTTCTATAAAAGCACATGGAAATTCAGATTCAAATGGTATTAAAAATGCTATTAAAGTAGCTAATAAATTTGCTGAAATGAAATTTGTAGAAGAGTTGAAAAAAGTTATAGATATGGAAAATAGTGAAAATAAAACCTTAGATTAGGAGGAAAAATGGAATTTAAAAGTGTAGGTATCAGAGGATTAGGGTATTATGTACCAGAAAAGGTAATGACTAACTTTGATTTCGAAAAAATAATAGATACAAGTGATGAGTGGATAAGAACAAGAACAGGAATAGAAGAAAGAAGATTTGCTGCTCCTGAACAAGCTACTTCAGATTTATGTGTAGAAGCAGCTAAAAAAGCAATAGTAGCTTCAGGAATAGCAAAAGAGGATATAGATATGATATTAGTGGCTACTTGCAGTCCAGACTACCTAGTTCAAGCTACAGCTTGTCTTGTTCAAAATAAATTAGAGATAAAAAATGTGCCAGCTTGTGATTTAAATGCTGCATGTAGTGGATTTATATATGGACTTACAGTTGCTGGAGGATTAATAAGAGGTGGAATTTATAAAAATATTCTTGTAATAGGGGCAGAAACTCTTTCAAGAATAATTGATATGCAAGATAGAAATACTTGTATATTATTTGGAGATGGAGCAGCAGCAGCAGTAGTAGGAGAAGTAGAAGAAGGATTTGGAATGTTATCTACTTATCTAGGAGCTGAGGGAGAAGATGAGGATATTTTAAGAACACCAGCTGGAGGAACTAAAAAGCCAAATACTGCAGAAACGATAGTAAATAGAGAAAATTTTGTAAAAATGAAAGGGCAAGATGTATTTAAATTTGCTGTTCATGCTTTACCAAGTGCAACAAATAAAGCTTTGAAAATAGCTAATGTAAAATCAGAAGATTTACATATGATATTTCCACATCAAGCAAATGTAAGAATTATTGAATCAGCAGCTAAAAGAATTCATGTACCTCTAGAAAAGTTCTATATGAATTTACAAAGATTTGGAAATACTTCTTCAGCTTCAGTAGGATTGGCTTTAGGTGAGGCATTAGAAAAAGGAATGGTAAAAAAAGGTGATATGATTGCACTTACAGGATTTGGTGCAGGACTTACTTATGGTTCAATAATAATGAAGTGGGCATACTAATAAATATTGACATATTTAAATAGCTATGATATATTAAAATACAGGTGTTTTATTAAGGAGGAGAATATGTCTAAAATAGCTTTCGTATTTCCAGGACAAGGAACACAATATGTTGGAATGGGAAAAGAATTATATGAAAATAATGAATTAGCTAGACAAGAGTTTGACAACCTATTTTCAAAGTTAGATTTTGATTTAAAAACAGTTATGTTTGAGGGACCAGAAGAGGTATTAAAAGAAACAAAAAATACTCAACCAGCAATTGTATCAATGAGTTTAATATTAAAAAAATTATTAGAAGCTAAAGGAGTAAAAGCTGACTATGTAGCTGGGCACTCTGTAGGAGAGTATGCTGCTTTTGGAGCTGCAGGGTATCTTTCAATAGAGGATACAGTAAAACTTACTTCTGCTAGAGGAAAGTTTATGAATGAAGTAGCTGAAAAAGTAAATGGTGGAATGGCAGCTATAATCGGATTAGATTCAGATAAGATAATTGAAGAGTTAAAAAAGGTAGATGGAGTAGTAGAGGCTGTAAACTTCAATGAACCTAAGCAAACAGTAATAGCAGGAGAAAAAGATGCTATAGCAAAAGCTTGTGAAGTTTTAAAAGAAGCAGGAGCAAGAAGGGCTATGCCATTAGCAGTATCAGGTCCTTTCCATTCATCTCTTATGAAGGAAGCAGGAGAAAAATTAAAAGAAGAAGCTGAGAAGTATAATTTTACTATGACTGATATAAAATTAGTAGCAAATACTACAGCTAATATCTTAACTTCTGTAGATGAGGTAAAAGATGAAATATATAGACAAAGTTTTGGACCTGTAAAATGGGTAGATACTATAAAGAAATTAAAATCTGAAGGGGTAACAACTATTTATGAAATAGGACCTGGAAAGGTTTTAGCAGGACTTATTAAAAAGATTGACAAAGAAATTGAGGTAAAAAATATAGAAAAACTTGAAGATTTGTCAAATATATAGTAAAATCTATTATATATAACGTTTTTTAAAATAGATAAAGAAAAAATTAAGGAGGAAGAAAAATGTTAGATAAAATAAGAGAGATAGTAGTTGAGCAATTAGGAGTAGACGCTGAACAAGTAGTACCTGAGGCAAACTTTGTAGAGGATTTAGGAGCAGACTCATTAGATACAGTTGAGTTAATAATGGCTTTCGAAGAAGAGTTCGACGTAGAAATCCCTGATACAGATGCTGAAAAAATAAAAACAGTTCAAGACGTTATTGATTATATCGAATCTAAATAATTAATTAAATAAAAGAAAGCGGGGTATGAAAGTACCCCGTTACTTATATATAGTAAATAAAATTGAGGTGGTATTGTGAACAGAGTAGTAGTTACAGGAATAGGACTTATAACTGCACTAGGTACAGGAATTGAAAAAAGCTGGAAAAGAATAGTAGCTGGGGAAACAGGAGTAGGAAGAATAGAATCATATGATGCTACTGATATGCCAGTACAAATAGCAGCAGAAGTAAAAGATTTTGATCCAATTGAATTTGGAATTGAAAAAAAAGAAGTAAAAAAATTAGCTAGAAATACTCAATTTGCTATTGCAGCTACAAAAATGGCATTAGAAGATTCGAAATTAGTAATTGATGAAACTAACGCTGAAGAAGTGGGAGTAATAGTTTCTTCTGGTATAGGGGGAATTGAGATATTTGAAGCTCAACATCAAACAATGCTAGAAAAGGGAGTAAAAAGAATATCTCCATTTACTATTCCAGCTATGATAGCAAATATGGCTTCTGGAAATATAGGAATATATTTTGGGGCAAAAGGACCAAATAAATCAATAGTTACAGCTTGTGCAGCAGGAACTCACTCAGTGGGAGATGCTTTTGAAATGATAAAAAATGGAAGAGCAATAGCTATGATAGCAGGAGGAACAGAAGCTTCTATAACTCCATTTGCTATGAATGCTTTTGCTAATATGAAAGCATTATCTACAAGAAATGATGAGCCAACAAAAGCTTCAAGGCCATTTAGTGCTGATAGAGATGGATTTGTAATGGGAGAAGGAGCAGGAGTATTAATTCTTGAAGAGTTAGAACATGCAAAAGCTAGAGGCGCAAAAATATATGCTGAAATAGTAGGATATGGAGAGACTTGTGATGCTTATCATATAACAGCTCCAGCAGATGGTGGAGAAGGAGCAGCAAGAGCATTTAAAATGGCTCTTAAAGAAGGAAATATATCTCTTGATGAAGTAACATATATCAATGCTCATGGAACATCAACACCAGCAAATGATAGAAATGAAACAGCAGCAATAAAATCTGTATTTGGAGATTGTGCTAAGAATTTAATGGTATCATCAACTAAGGGAGCAACAGGACACGGATTAGGAGCAGCAGGAGGAATAGAAGCTGTACTTATAGCTAAAGCTATATCTGAAGGAGTAGTTCCACCTACAATAAACTATGATAACCCAGATGCTGATTGTGATTTAAACTATGTACCAAATGTAGCAGTAGAGAAAGAGATAAATGTAGCTATGTCAAGTTCATTAGGATTTGGTGGACATAATGCTGTAATAGCTATGAGAAAATACAAATAATTTTAGGAGGAAATAATGAAAAGAAATTACTTAGATTTTGAAAAAAATCTTGGGTATTCTTTCAAAAATAAAGAACTTCTAAAAAATTCACTTATTCATCGTTCATTTGGAAATGAGCATAGAAGATATAAAAAAATAAGTAACGAAAGACTAGAGCTGCTAGGTGATGCAGTTCTAGATCTTGTTGTTACAGAATATTTATATAAAAGTTATGCTAATTCTACAGAAGGTGATTTAGCAAAGGTTAAATCTATGGTAGTAAGTGAGCCAGTTTTAGCTGGAATTTCTAAAAAGTTAGAAGTAGGAAAGTATCTTTTACTTAGTAGAGGAGAGGAGTTAACTGGAGGAAGAGAGAGAAGTTCTATTTTAGGAGATGCCTTTGAAGCTATTTTAGGAGCCATATACATGGACTCTAATTTTGAAACAGCAAAAGAGTTTGTTTTAACACATATAAAAGATTCTATTGACCATGTAGATAGCAATGAAGAGATTTTAGATTTTAAAACTATTCTTCAAGAATATAGTCAAAAAAATTATAGAGTTATTCCAGAATATTCAGTTATCAATGAGATAGGACCAGATCATCAGAAAATATTTGAGATAGAAGTAAAGATAGATAATGGTATAGATGAAGAAAAATCAGATAGAGGTACAGGAAAAAATAAAAAAACAGCAGAGCAGGCAGCAGCAAAATCTCTATGTAAGAAATTAGGGGTAAAAATTCATGAAGCACTATAATATACCTGTATTTATAAGCCATTTTGGATGTCCAAATTCATGTGTTTTTTGTAATCAAAAAAAAATAAATGGTAGAGAAACTGATGTAACAATGGAGGACTTAAAAAATACCATAGAAATGTACTTAGAAACTCTTCCAAAGAATTCCAAGAAAGAAGTGGCTTTCTTTGGTGGAACTTTTACAGGGATTTCTATGAAATTACAAGAGGAATATCTAAAAACTGCATATGAATATATAAAAAGAGGAGATATATCAGGAATTAGATTATCAACAAGACCTGACTGTATAACTGATGAGATAGTAGCTCAATTAAAAAAATATGGAGTAACTTCTGTTGAGTTAGGAGTTCAATCATTAGACGAAGAAGTTTTATTAGCAACAGAGAGATATTATCCAGTAAGTGTAGTAGCTGAAGCTTGTAAAACTATAAAAAAATATGGTATAGAACTAGGGATACAACTTATGATAGGATTGCCTAAATCTACAGATGAGAGTGACTATGAAACAGCAGTAAAAGCTTTAGATATGGAACCTGATATGGTAAGAATCTATCCTACTTTAGTAATAAAAAATACTAAAATGGAGAATATGTTTTTAGAAGGGGAGTATACTCCTCTTACAATAGAAGAGGCAATAGCTAGAACTAGAAAAATATATGCATTATTAGAAAGTAATGGTGTAAATATAATAAGAGTAGGGTTACAGCCAAGTGAGGATTTAAGAGAGGATGGAGTAGTTTTAGGTGGACCATTTCATCCAGCTTTTAGAGAGTTAGTAGAAACAGAAATCTATTATAGTTTTTTCAAAAAAATTATAGATAGAGAGAAAAAATTAGAAATATTAGCTAATGAAAAAAATATTTCTAAGCTTGTAGGAATAAAAAAAGTAAATAAAATAAGATTAAAAGAGTTTTTTGAGATAAAAATAGATAACTCAATAGATAGAGATAGTGTAGTTGTAAATGGTAAAGAGTATTCTAGGTTAGATGTACTAAAGGGAGAGTTGGAATAGAATGAATCAGATAGTAATCAACATAGATGAATTTCAATCAAGAGCAGCTATTATAGAAGATGAAAAAGTTGTAGAAGTCCTTATAGAGAGAGAGGAAGAAAGAAGAATAAATGCTAATATTTATAAAGGAAAGGTAGCAAATGTTTTACCAGGAATGGAATCAGCTTTTGTAAATATAGGATTAGAAAAGAATGCATTTTTATATGTAAATGATTTAAGAGAATTTGAAGAGAAATATTTAGATGGAATATGTAATAGTGAGAGACCTATTGAAGATATACTAACAGTAGGAGATGAGGTAGTAGTACAAGTACTTAGTGAACCAAGAGGAACTAAAGGAGCCAGAGTTACTACTCACTATACTATTCCAGGAAAATATCTAGTATTAATGCCTAATAATAATCATATAGCTATTTCTAAGAAGATAAAAGAGGAAGAGGAAAGAAATAGATTAGAAGAGATAGTGAGAGATTTAAAACCTGAAAATATGGGAGTAATCATTAGAACTGCTGCTCAAGGAAAGAGTATTTTTCATTTTGAAAGAGAGATGGAATATCTTGTAAAAAAATGGGAAGATATAGAGAAAAAAACAAGTACAGCCAAAATAGGAGAAGTATTATATAAAGATAATGGAATAGTAGCTACTGTACTTAGAGATATATTTTCTAATGATATTGATGAATTGGTTATAGATAACGAAGAGGCATATTGGGAAGTAATTGATTATATTAATGCTTTTAGTGAAAAGACTTTAAAAACAAAAATAAAGCTGTATAATGATGATGAAATTGGAATTTTTGAAAGATATGGGATAGAAAAAGAGATAGAAAATGCTTTAAAAGAAGAAGTAAGATTAGAGTGTGGTGGATATTTAGTTATCCAAAAAACAGAAGCATTAATAAGTATAGATGTGAATACAGGAAAGAATACTGGAAGCTATAACTTAGAACAAACAGTTTTAAACACTAATTTAGAAGCAGCAAGAGAGATACCTAGACAACTTAGATTGAGAAATTTAGGTGGAATTATAATAATAGATTTTATTGATATGAGATTAGAAGAGGATAAATTAAAAGTTTTAGAAGCCTTAGAACAAAATCTTTCTAAGGATAGAATAAAAAATAATATAGTTCATTTTACAGATTTAGGGCTTATAGAGATGACAAGAAAAAGAACAGGAAAACCTCTTTATAATTACTTTCAAGAGAGATGCCCTATGTGTGAAGGAACTGGAAAAATAAAATCCAAAGATTCTGTTATCCATGAGATGATGATAGAAATAAAAGAGTGTGCTAAAGATGAGGACATAAATATCATAAAAGTGATTTTGTCTAAAAAATTGAAAATAGCTTTTAAAGAGTTATATTTTGATTTTGTAGAAGATTTTGTAAAAAATAGAAAGAAAAAAATTATTTTGGAAGAGAATAGTCAAAATGATTATAGTTATGAAATTATTTTGATGAAGTAAAGGTGGATATATGAGAATAGGAGTATATGCAGGAAGTTTTGACCCGATAACTAAGGGACATTTTGATGTAATAAAAAAATCTTTAAAGATTACTGATAAGTTAATAGTAGCGGTAATGAATAATGCTAATAAAAAATGTTGGTTTTCTTTAGAGGAAAGAAAAAATCTAATAGAGATGTTAGTATCAGAGTTTGGAGATAAAGTTGAAGTAAAAAGTTTTGATGGACTTTTAATAGATTTTATGAAAGAAAATGGTGCTGATATAATAATTAGAGGATTAAGAGCTGTTTCAGACTTTGAATATGAGTTAGGATATGCTTTTGTAAACCATGATTTGTCTTATGGAGAGATAGAAACTATATTTATACCAGCAGCAAGAGAGTATATGTATTTAAGTTCAAGCTCTGTAAGAGAAGCAGCAACAGTAGGAGCTAGATTAGATATATTTGTAGATGAAAAGATTATAGATATAATTAAGAAGAAGGCTGAAAGTCTAAAAGGATAGGTTATAGATGGCAAAAACTAAAAGTTTTTATATATGTAGTGAGTGTGGATATAAAGCTACTAAGTGGGCAGGAAAATGTCCACAATGTGGTAGTTGGGGAAGTTTTGAAGAGGAAATAGAAGTGACATCTTCAGTAGGGGCTTCGGTAATTTCATCTGCTATTTCTATTAAAGAAACTTCAGAGAAAGTTTTTTCCTTTGATGAAATATTAACAGAAGAAAATGATAGATATAAAACTAGAATAGGAGAGTTTGATAGAATTTTAGGAGGAGGATTGCTTTGTGGAGAAGTAATCTTAATAACTGGAAATCCAGGGATAGGAAAATCAACATTATTACTACAAGTAGCAAATGAATATACTACATATGGAGAAGTAATCTATATATCAGGGGAAGAATCTCCTGCTCAAGTAAAAAATAGAGGAGAGAGATTAAATATAAAAAGTAAAAATCTATTCTTAATGTCAGAAACAGATATTTCAAGAATTTATGAGTATCTAGTTAGTAAAAAACCTAAAGTTGTTATTGTAGATTCTATACAAACATTGTATAATTCTGTTGTAGATTCTATTCCTGGAACTCCAACGCAGATTCGTGAATGTACTTTAAAAATCATAGAGTTAGCTAAAAAATATGGGATATCTTTTTTTATAGTAGGTCATATAACTAAAGATGGAAAGGTAGCCGGTCCAAAACTTTTGGAGCATATGGTAGATGCTGTATTTAATTTTGAAGGAGAAGAGGGACTTTTTTATCGTATTTTAAGAAGTACTAAAAATAGATTTGGTTCAACAAATGAAATAGCAGTATTTAGTATGGAAGAAGATGGAATGAAGGAGATAAAAAACTCTTCAGAATATTTTTTAAGTGAAAGAGAAGAGAAAAATATAGGGAGTATGGTTGTACCTGTATTAGAAGGAACAAAAGTTTTTTTATTAGAGGTACAAACTTTACTTACAGAGGTAACAATAGGTATACCAAAAAGAATAGTACAGGGATTTGATAGAAATAGAATCCAGATACTTACAGCTATTGCAGAGAAAAAAATGCATATAAATTTATCTATGAAAGATTTATTTGTAAATATTCCAGGAGGGCTTAACATAGAAGACCCAGCTGCAGATTTAGCTGTACTTATTTCGTTGTTATCTATCTATAAGGGAGTAGAAATTAGTCAAAAAATAGCAGCTATAGGAGAATTAGGTTTAAGAGGAGAGATTAGAAAAGTCTTCTTTATAGACAAAAGGCTTAGAGAGTTAGAAAAACTTGGTTTTAAAGGAGTATATATTCCAGAGACCAATAGAAAAGAAATAGAAAAAAATAAGTATAATTTAAAACTGATATATTTAAAAAACTTGGAAGAACTTTTAGAAAGGATGAATAAAGATGGACAGTAAAAAATTAGAGGAGATGCTGTCATTTGTAATACCAGGAACAGCTTTAAGAGAAGGATTAAACAATATACTTGAAGCTGGACTAGGAGCTTTGATAGTGGTTGGGTTTGATGAAAATGTAAAAAAAATAACAGATGGTGGATTTTATTTAGATTGTGATTTTACTCCAGAGAGAGTATATGAACTAGCTAAAATGGATGGAGCAATAATATTAGATGCAGAATGTAAAAAAATAATGTATGCAAATGTACATTTACAACCAGATAGGAAGTATAGATCAACAGAGAGTGGAACAAGACATAGAACTGCTCAAAGAGCTGGTCAACAAACAGGAAAACTTGTCATAGCAGTGTCTGAAAGAAGAAATGTGATAACTCTTTATAGAGATGATATAAGATATAGATTAAAAGATGGCTCATCAATTGAAAATGAAGCTTCGCAAGCTATAAAAACTATGGAAAGATATAAATCTGTTTTGGATAGAGCGTTAGCAAATTTAACTAGTCTTGAGTTAGATAATATAGCAACTCTTTATGATGTAGCAACAGCTCTTCAAAGATTTGAAATGCTTAGAAGAATTGGTGATGAAGTAAATAGTTGTGTAGTTGAGTTAGGAGTAGAAGGAAGACTTTTAAATTTACAATTTCAAGATTTAAATCAAGATATAGAAGAAGATGAATATGACTTAATAAGAGATTATATGGAAGAAGATAGAGATTATAAAGATGTAAAAGAAAAGATGAAAGCTTTAGACGATGAAGAGTTATTAGAAGTAGAGAATTTCTCTCATGCTCTTGGTTATGGAAAGAGTTATAGTCTTTTAGATAATGAAGTTAGCCCTAAAGGATATAGACTTTTAGGAAGAATTAGTAAATTGACTAAAAAAGATATTGAAAAACTTATAAATAAATATAATAGTATATCTAAGCTTCAAGATGTCCCTGATGAAGAGTTATCAGATATGAAGATAAGCAAAGTAAAAATAAAAGCACTTAAAAGTGGTTTAAAAAGATTGAAATTAACTGTTGAATTAGAAAAAGTTTAGATAGTATGCAGATTAAGAGGAATGAAATTTATAAAAATTCCTCTTTTTTATTTTTATAATTTTATAACTTATATCAAATAATAAATATTAAAATAAATACCTAAAAATATTATTTTTAAATCAAATTCATAACAATATGAAAAAAAATCATATACTATTGAGAAAAAATATGATAGAATTAAGTTAGTTGGATAATATAAAAATATATAATATATAGAGTTTTTTGAGATAATAAAAGGAGAGTGTAGATATGTCAACATTTGAAAAAGAGTATCAAGAAAAATTAGTATCAGCAGAAAAAGCAGCAGAGATAGTAAAATCTGGGGATTTTGTAGATTATGGTTGGTGTGTAACTACTACAGTAGCTTTTGATAAAGCTTTAGCTAAAAGAATGCCAGAATTAACAGATATTAACTTAAGAGGTGGAATTCTTTTATGGGAACCAGAAGTTTTTAAAATAGAAAATCCAGAAAAACATTTTACTTGGAATTCATGGCATTCAAGTGGATTAGAAAGGAAATTAATATCAAAAGGTTTAGGTTTCTATATGCCTTTAAGATATTCAGAAATGCCAAGATATTATAGAGATGGTGGGGCAAAAGTAGATGTGGCGGTTATGCAAGTTACTCCAATGGATGAAGCAGGGTACTTCAACTTCAGTGTAAGCCCTTCTCATATGATGGCAGTTTGTGAAGTAGCTAAAAAAGTTATAGTAGAGGTAAATAAAAATCTTCCAGTATGTCAAGGAGGATTTGAGCATGCTATCCATATTTCAAAAGTGGATATGATAATCGAAGGAGATAATCCAATGCCAGCTATTTTACCAGCACCTACTCCATCAGAAGTAGATATGAAAGTAGCTGAGCTAATAGTAGAAGAATTAAAAGATGGATGTTGTATTCAATTAGGAATAGGAGCAATGCCAACTGCTGTTGGATCTTTAATAGCTAAATCTAATTTAAAAGATTTAAGTGTACATTCAGAAATGTATGTTGACTCATTTGTAGAAATGGCTAAAGCTGGAAAAGTAACAGGAGCTTATAAAAACTCTAATAGATTTAGACAAGTATTTACATTTGCTGCTGGTGGAAAAGAGATGTATGAGTATTTAAATAATAACCCAGAGATAATGGCAGCACCAGTAGATTATGTAAATGATATTAGAACTATCTCTTCAATAGATAACTTTATATCTATTAATAATGCTGTTGATATAGACTTATTTGGACAAGTAAATGCTGAAAGTGCAGGTCCTAAACATATAAGTGGAGCTGGAGGACAGCTTGACTTCGTACTAGGAGCTTATCTATCTAAAGGAGGAAAAAGCTTTATCTGCTTATCATCTACATTCAAAACAAAAGATGGTCAATTAAAATCAAGAATAAGACCTGCATTACAAGAAGGATCTATAGTAACTGATACAAGAGCTAATGTACAATATGTTGTAACAGAATATGGAAAAGTTAATTTAAAAGGAAAGAGTGCTTTTGAAAGAGCTAAATTATTAATAAGTATAGCTCATCCAGATTTTAGAGAAGAGTTAAAAGAAGAAGCTAGAAAATTAGGAATTTGGAAAGATTAAAAAATATGGAGGACTGTTAAGTCAGTCCTCCATATTTAATTAAATTAATACATATTTTCAGAGTTTTCCCCTTTGATGATTTTTACTATTCTACTTGTACCTAATCTATCAGCACCTAATTCCATAAACTTAGCAGCATCATCTAATGAAGAAATTCCACCAGCAGCTTTTATTTTTACATCTTTTCCTACATATTTTTTCATTAAAGCTATGTCATTAAATGTAGCTCCACCAGTTGAAAATCCAGTAGAAGTTTTAATATATTCTGCTCCTGATTTAGTAACTATTTCACACATTTTTATTTTCTCTTCTTCAGTTAAAAGACAAGTTTCAATAATCACTTTTAATATTTTACCATTACAAGCTTTATGAATATCTTTAATCTCTTCTAAGATTGCATCAAAATTTTCATTTTTTACATCAGTAATATTGATAACCATGTCTATTTCATCAGCACCGTTTTTAATAGCATCTTCAGTTTCAAAAATTTTTACAGCAGTTGTAGAATACCCATTAGGGAAACCAATTACTGTACAAATAGGTAACTTATCTCCTACATATTCTTTAGCTTTTTTTACATAAGAAGCTGGAATACAAGCAGAAGCAACATTATATTTTATTCCATCATCAAGAATTTGTTTTATATCTTCCCAAGTAGCATTTTGAGTTAAAAGTGTGTGGTCAACAGCACTTAATATTTTATTTTTATCCATATACATATCCTCTCTTAATTTATTTTATCTAAAATAGAGTATCCAATAGTACCTTGAGGCATTGTTAGTCCAAAGTTATCAACTATTGTTGCTCCTATTACAGCAAAGGTATCAAATTCTCCTAAATTTCCATTTTCTTTAAAAGATGGAGAATAAGCTATAAAAGGCACTTGTTCTCTAGTGTGATCAGTTCCAGTATAAGTAGGATCATTTCCATGATCAGCTGTCAATATTAATAGATCATCTTCTCTCAACTTAGAAAGAAGTACTCCTAAATTTTTATCAAATTTTTCTATTTCCTCAGCATAACCTTGCGGATTTCTTCTGTGTCCCCATAAAGCATCAAAATCTACTAAATTTACAAAACAAAGACCTGTAAAATCTTTATTGGCTATTTCAATAGTTTGTTCCATTCCATGAACAGAACTTTTTGATTTATGAGACTCAGTAACTCCCTCTCCATCAAATATATCATTAATTTTTCCAACAGAAATTACATCTAGTCCAGCATTTTTTAAAACATTAAGAGCAGTATCTCCATAAGGTTTTAAAGCATAATCATGTCTATTACTTGTCCTTTTGAATTCTCCTTTTTTTTCACCTATATATGGTCTAGCTATTATTCTCCCGACTTTCCATTCATCTTTCATAGTAAGTTCTCTAGCTATTTCACAATATTTATAAAGATTATCTAATCCCATATATTTTTCATGTCCACAGATTTGTAAAACTGAGTCAGCACTGGTATAAACTATCATGTCTCCTGTAGCTATCTCATGTTCTCCATATTCATCAAGTATTTCTGTACCACTAGCAGATTTATTTCCAACTACTTTACGTCCACATTTAGCTTCAAGTTCATCTATTAATTCTTTTGGAAAACCTGTATCAGTAAAAGTTTGGAAAGGTTTTTGTATATTTAGTCCCATCATCTCCCAATGCCCAGTCATAGTATCTTTTCCAACACTAGTTTCATTAAGAGCAGCAAAATATCCTAATGGTTTTTCTACTGTATTTACATTTTTAATAGGATGTAGATTAGCTAATCCTAATTTTTGCAGATTTGGAATATTAAGAGAAGAAACAGATTTAGCAATATTACCAAGTGTATCTACTCCTATATCTCCAAATTTTTCAGAATCTTTCATAGCTCCAATTCCTAATGAATCTAATACTATTGTAAAAATTCTTTTGTATTTTTTCATATTAATCTCCTTTTTAGTCAATAAAAGTTTCTAGAGCTATTTTCATCATCTTAGTGAAAGCAGTTTGTCTCTCTTCAGGAGTTGTAACTTTATGAGAAGTGAAAGAATCAGATATAGTTAAGAGACAAGCTGCTTTTTTACCTAAAACTCTAGCATTATGGAATAGAGCAAAGCTCTCCATCTCTACACATGTACAACCATGTTTTGCAAAATGCTCTTTATAGCTATCTACATTTGGCTCTGTATAGAATACATCACTTGAATGAATTTTTTCAACATGTAAAGGAATACCTAATTTTTTAGCAGTTGCTATAATTTTTTCATTTAATTCTTTATCTGGGTATGTAGTATCACTTTCATATCCATTTTGAGTATGAGCAAAAGTTGATTGACTCCAAGCTGATTCAGCTAAGACAACATCGTATACATCTAACTTATCAACATATGCTCCAGCTGAACCAACACGTACAATATTTTCTACTCCATATACTTTAAATAACTCATAAGAGTATATTCCTATTGATGGCATTCCCATTCCAGAAGCCATAACAGTAATTTCCTTTCCTTTATATGTTCCAGTATAGGCAAGCATATTTCTAACAGAGTTAACTTGTTTTATATTTTTTAAAAATGTTTCAGCTATAAATTTTGCTCTTAAAGGATCTCCAGGCATTAAAACATTTTTTGCAATTTCTCCGATTTTAGCATTATTATGTGGTGTCATATTAATATATCCTCCTATTATTTTAAATCATCACTTGTAAAAGAAAAAGGTAAAAGTTCAACAATATTTGTGATCATAGCTTGAGAATTTGTATTAGCAATAATTATAGGGGTATCCTTTTTTAAAAGCTCAACCATAACTTGTCTACATGCTCCGCAAGGACTTCCTAAAGTGTTCCCTCTAGTTACTAGAGCCATAGATTCAATGTCATCTTGTCTATACCCTAAAGAATATACATGAAATAGAGCACTTCTTTCAGCACAATTAGTAAGCCCATAAGAAGCGTTTTCTATATTAGCTCCAACATGATATTTTCCATCTTTAGTTTTTACACAAGCTCCAACATGGTATTTTGAATAAGGTGCATAAGCTTTTTCCATTACCTCAAAAGCTCTATCTAGAATATCTTTATATTGTTCAAATATTTTTTGCATAAATACCTCCTTCTAGTAATAATTGAGGTTGAAAATCAACCTCAATATATTATAACATAAATTTATATAATTGTGATAAATCCAACAATCATAGCACTTAAAATACTTACAGCAAAACCACCTATCATAGCTTTGAAAGCAAGTCTAGCAAGTACAGGTCTTTTGTCAGGACAAAGTATAGATATTCCAGAAATACAAATTCCCATACTAGAAACATTAGCAAACCCAGCCATAGCAATACTTAACATAAGTCCTGTTCTATAATCTAAAGAAGCAAGGTGTTGACCTAAATTTTGAAAAGCAACAAATTCATTTAAAACTAATTTAAATCCAAGTAATTCTCCAGCATACAAGATATTTTCACCTTCTAATCCCATAAAGAAACCAAATGGAGAGAATATATATGCGAAAATTTTCTCAAGGCTTAATCCAGCAACTCCTAATATACCATTTACAAGAGAAACAATAGAGATAAATGCTACAAGAGAAGCAGCAATGGCAATAACAGCTTGGATACCGTTTACAGCTCCTTCTGTAACAGCTGATATAATATTTTCATGATGTCCTTTTCTATCCATACTTACATTTTCAATTACTTTAGCATGCTCTGTTTCAGGTAAAAGAATTTTTGAGATAGCAATACTTCCAAAAGGAACAAGAGCTGAAGCTGTAAGTAGATACTCCATAGGAATACCTAAAGCAGTATATCCTCCAATTATTGTAGCAGACATACTTCCCATTCCAGAAACTAAAACTACCATTATTTCACTTTGAGTCATATTTCCTAAGTATTTACTAACAAGAATAGGACTTTCAGTTTGTCCTAGAAACATATTAGCAACAGCAACAAAGCTTTCAACTTGAGTAGTTCCTAAGATTTTCCCTACTACTTTACCAATAACTTTAACAATAGCTCCTAATATTCCAAGATAGAAAAGAGCAGCTACTAGAGCTGATAGGAATATTATGTTTCCAAGAGCACCTATTATAAATATGAAACCAGTAGCTTGACTAGGGTCTGCTAAACTACCAAATACAAATGATAATCCATTAAATCCATAACTAAGAATTTTTGTAACTACATCAGAAAGCTTAGATACTACAATTCTTCCAAAAGGAAACTTTACTAGAAGAAAAGCTAGAATAAATTGAACAATTAAAGCTTTTACAACAATAGAAATTTTTACTTCCTTTTTGTGTGAAGATATAAGATACAATAGACCTAATAGTAAAACTATACCAATTAAAATTATTATCCCTTTCATCATTCCTCCGATTTATTTAATTAAAATTATAAAAGACCAGATTCTTTATCTTGTTTAATTAAGTTACGAATAGCTTGAACTGTAACTTCAATAGCAGCCTCTGTATCATGAACAACAGGGTTTTCTAGTCCTAATTTTTCTCTTTCTTGGTTAGCAACAACTAAAAAAGATGAACCTACACGAACTCTTAAATAATCTCCAACAACAAATAAAGCAGCAGATTCCATTTCAGAAGCTTTACATCCTAGACGCACCCAAGCATTCCATTTGTTAACTAGTTCATAATCTACAGGTTTTGTTTCAGGCTCGTGTTGTCCATAAAAAGCATCCTTACATTGAACAATTCCAACATGATATTTTTTATTTAAATCTTTAGCAGCTTGAACAAGTGCATTAGTAATTTCGAGATTAGCAACAGCAGGAAATTCTATAGGTGCATATTCTTTACTAGTTCCTTCCATACGAATAGCTCCAGTAGCAATGACTAAATCGCCTCCCATTATATCTGTTTGCATACCACCGCAAGTTCCAACTCTTAAGAAAGTATCAGCTCCAACTCTTACTAACTCTTCAAGAGCTATAGAAGCAGATGGACCTCCAATTCCAGTAGAAGTAACACTTACTTTAACACCGTCTAAATAACCAGTATATGTGACATATTCTCTACTATCTGCAATAAGTTTAGCATCATCAAAATGTCTTGCTATTTTCTCGCAACGTTTAGGATCCCCAGGTAAAATTACATATTTACCTACATCTCCCTTTCTTAATCCAATATGATATTGTAATCCTTCTTCAGCATATTTCATAAACAAAACCTCCTAAACAAATTCTATGATGTCTATCAAGTTGTATATTTTATAAATAAAATATATCATATCTACTAAAAAGTGTCAATTATTAAATTAATTTTTTAGTATAATGAGATGTCTATTAAACGTGAGATATATATCAAAATATGAAAAAAAGGTAATTATGATTAAATTAATATAAATATTTATTTTTTGATAAAAGTGTGATAAAATAGAAGTGAAATTCATAGTAAAAATAAAATATTAGTCATAAAGTAATATTAGGAGGAGTTTTATGAAAAATAAATTAGCTATATTAGGAGCTTTAGTTGTCTTAGCTCAAGGAGCATTAGCTGGGAATATAGGGATAGGATATGGTGTCACTACACCAATATATCATAATGATAAGAATGACTATGTTTTACCAATAGTAGATTTAGAGTATGAAAAGTTTTTTCTAAAAGGTGGAAGTACTTATGGATTATCATTGGGATATAAAGTTATCGAAGAAGATAACTATGTGCTATCTCTTTATGGAATGCCATTTGGTGGATATGAAGTAAAAAATAGTGATATGAAATCAGGGTATAAAGGAATTGATGATAGAGATACTCATCTTATGGGAGGAGTAGAATTAGCTTATTACCCAGGATTTTATGAACTAGAAACAAAAGTGGCTGCTGAGTATGGAGAAGAGGGAGGACATTTTAATTTTAGTATCAGTAGACCTTATCAGGTTACATCTAATTTAACATTAGTTCCTGCAATAAATTATGTATATTATGATTCTAACTTTGTAGATTATTATTTTGGAATTGATTCTAATGAGGTCAATGGTGATAAAATAACAAAAACATATAGTGGAGAAGCAGCATATAGAATAGGGATAGGAATTTTAGGAAATTATAGAATAAATGATGCAATTTCTTTAATGGGATTTACAGGAGTTACAAAGTTATCTAAGGAGATTTCTAATTCTCCAATAGTTGATAATGATGTAATTTATATTTTTGGTACAGGAGTAATTTATACATTCTAAAATATAATATAAATGGTAATTACTTAGAGATAGCTTTAATTAAAAATTTTAGCTATCTTTTTTAATAACATAAGCTAAAAAAAATCTTTATATAATAAAAAATTATGATATAATATATTAGGGACTCTTTAAGTAGGGAGGTTGAAATTAATTGGATAAAAATATTTTAAAAGCAGAAATTTTTAATCAACTTGAGATGGAAGATTTATTAAAAAAAGAAGAGAGTGTAAGAATGACTCTTCTAATGAATCCTAATGATATAGATATGTTGAGTGAATTAGCTATTTTATTATATCATAAAGGAGATTATTCAAGTGCAATAAAGATATATAAAAAAGTTGTAGATTACAAAGAAGATAAAGCAGAAAGTTTCGCCTTTTTAGGTCATCTTTATTATGAAAATGAAGAGTATTTAAAAGCTATTAGATATTTTGAAAAAGCTTTAGATATTAATCCGGATGTAGCATTTGTGCATTTTTTATTAGGAAATGCTTATTCAAGAGCTGGGAAAATAATGGAAGCAATTACAAGTTATGATTTTGCAATATTTTTAGATTTAGATATCTACAAAGCTCATATAGATTTTGCTGAAAAATATGAAAAAATGGGGTTGTTAGATAGAGCTTTAAAAGAGTATGTAATTGCTTATGAGATAGACCCACGTGAAAAAAATATAGGGGAGAAGATAAAAAAATTAAAAGAAAAGCTTGAAGTAAAAGTTGTTTAGTTACTTCAAAATTAATATTAAGGAGAATAAATGATTTATAGTGTTTCAATGACATTGATATTAGTATTGTTTTTGGTTATAGGAATTACTTTTGGATTTAATAGAGCAGTTGGAATGCTTCCTGTGCTATTTATAATATTTTTATTAGTGGCATTTTTTGGATGGTTTATTTTTAATTTTTTTTGGCTGATTCTTTTGATAATTTTTATTAATTATTTAAGAAATAGGAATCAACCTAAAAGGACAAGAAGAACTTATTATTATAGATATAATGGAACTAATACAAAAGATTTTGAAGATTTTTTCCGTCAAGCAGGAGGAAATTATGGTGGACAGCAACAGGGAGGATACTACAATAATAATCCTTTTGGCTATGCAGAGGATAAAAGTAAATATTATGAGATTCTTGGTGTAAATAAAAATGCTAGTAAAGATGATATAAAGAAAGCTTATAGAGACTTAGTAAAGCAGCATCATCCAGATAAATTTACTAATGCAAATGATTCTGAAAAAGAATACCATGAAAATAAATTAAAAGAGATAAATGAAGCATATGAAAAACTTTCAAAAGATTTTACTTAATCTTGAAATACTTTAATAAGTATGATATAATTTAACACGTATGAGATGTTTTTTGTAAATGTACAGTATAACTTAAAGGAGTGTAGTTTATGAAACTAAAAACATTGATTCTGGCAGCAGGAAAAGGTACTAGAATGAAGTCAGAAATGCCAAAGGTCATCCATAAAGTAAATGGAATACCAATGATATCTAAAATAATAGATGTTTTATCTGGATTAAGTCCAGAGGAAAATATATTGATTTTAGGACATAAGAAAGATGAAGTTTTAAAAGTAGTTGGAGAAAATTGTGATTATGTTGTACAAACTGAACAATTAGGAACAGGACATGCTGTGATTCAAGCTAAAGAAAAACTTCAAAATTATGATGGGGATGTAATGATACTATGTGGAGATACTCCATTACTTAAAGAGAGTACATTAAAATCTCTATATCAGTATCATAAAGAAAGTGGTGCTGTAACTACAATACTTACTTCTATTTATGAAAATCCATTTGGGTATGGAAGAATAGTAAAAGAAGATGGGTTTGTAAAAGCTATTGTTGAAGAAAAAGAAGCTAGTGAAGAAATTAAAAAGATAAAGGAAGTAAATGCAGGAGTATACTGTTTTAACTCAAAAGAACTTTTTAAGGCCTTAGATAAAATAAATAATAATAATGAAAAAGGAGAATACTATCTTACTGATGTAATAGGTATTCAAGTTTCAGAAAATAAAAAAGTTCAAAGTTTTGTACTAGAAGATAACATGGAAATTTTAGGTGTTAACTCTAAAGTAGAACTTGCTCAAGCAGGAAAAGTTTTAAGAGATAGAAAAAATAGAGAACTTATGGAAGAGGGAGTTATTCTTATAGATCCAGAAAATACATATGTAGAAGATAATGTAAAAATAGGAAAAGACACAATACTTTATCCAGGAGTGTTTTTACAAGGTAAAACTACAATTGGAGAAAGATGCGAAATCATAGGAAATACTAGAATTATAGATAGCACATTAGGGAATGATATTAGAGTAGAAAGTTCAGTAATAGAAGAGAGTATTTTAGAAGATAAAGTTACTATGGGACCATTTGCTCATTTAAGACCTAGAGCTCATCTAAAAGAAAAAGTACATATTGGAAATTTCGTAGAAGTAAAAAAATCTACCCTTGAAAAGGGAGTAAAAGCAGGGCATCTTACATATTTGGGAGATGCACAAGTTGGAGAGAACACAAATATTGGTGCTGGAACAATTACTTGTAACTATGATGGTGTAAACAAATTTAAAACTGTAATAGGTAAAGAGGTATTTATAGGAAGTGATACTATGCTTGTAGCTCCAGTAAATATAGGAGAAAAAGCTCTTGTAGGTGCTGGGTCTGTAATTACAAAAGATGTTCCTAATAACTCATTAGCTGTATCAAGAAGTAAACAAATTATTAAAACCGACTGGAGGAAATAAAAAATGATTAATTCAGAAAATGTAAAAATTTTCGCAGGAACTTCAAACAGAGACTTAGCTAAAAAGATAGCTGAGAAATATGGGCTGCCTTTAGGAAAAGCAGACGTAGTAAGATTTAAAGATGGAGAGGTATTCGTTAAAATTGATGAAACAGTAAGAGGAAGAGATGTATTTGTAGTACAATCAACTTCTGAACCTGTAAATGAAAACTTAATGGAATTGTTAATTTTCGTAGATGCGTTAAAAAGAGCATCAGCTAAAAGTATCAATGTAATTATTCCTTACTATGGATATGCTAGACAAGATAGAAAATCTAACCCAAGAGAACCAATTACATCGAAATTAGTAGCTAATCTGCTTACAAAATCAGGTGCTACTAGAATAATTGCTATGGATTTACATGCTGATCAAATTCAAGGATTCTTTGATATCCCAGTTGACCACATGCAAGCATTACCATTAATGGTAAGATACTTTATGAAAAAAGGATTATATGGAGATGATGTAGTAGTAGTTTCTCCAGATATCGGTGGAGTAAAGAGAGCTAGAAAATTAGCTGAATGGTTAGACTGTAAAATAGCTATTATCGATAAAAGAAGACCAAAACCAAATATGTCAGAAGTAATGAACTTAATTGGAGAAGTTCAAGGAAAGACTGCTATATTTATAGACGACATGATAGATACAGCAGGAACTATTACAAATGGTGCTGCTGCTATTATAGAAAGAGGAGCTAAAGAGGCTTATGCATGTTGTACACATGCTGTATTCTCTGATCCAGCAATCGAAAGACTTGCTGCTTCTCCTTTAAAAGAGGTTATTATAACTGATTCAATAGCATTACCTGAAAGAAAAAAATTAGATAAGATAACTGTATTATCAGTAGATGAAATATTTGCTGAAGCAATTAGAAGAATTGTAAATAATCAATCAGTATCTGAGTTATTTGAGAAAAAATTAATAATGGAAAACTAATTAAATTAGAAAAAAGCTAGTATTTTACTAGCTTTTTTTAATTAGATATGATAAAATTATTAAGAGTCTAAAAATAAGGTGTATAGTATGAAAAAAATATATAATTTACAAAATATTGATTTTTTAGAGATAGAAAAGTCACTAAAAACTGGAGAATTGATAATATATCCAACTGATACTGTATATGGTATAGGTGGAGTAATTTCATCTGAAGAGACAATAAAAAATATATATAAGGCAAAAGAGAGAAGTTTTAAGTCACCTCTTATAGTATTAGTAAGTGATGTAAAAAAGATTGAAGAAGTAGCTTATATAGAAGAAAAAAATAGAGAAGCTATTGAAAAGTTAATAGCAAAGTTTTGGCCTGGAGGGCTTACAATTATTTTAAAAAAGAAAGAATGGATTCCAAATATTATGACAGCTGATGGAGATACTGTAGGAATAAGAATGCCAGCTTTGAATATCGCACAAAAAATAATAAAAGCTGCAGGAGGGTTACTTCCTACAACAAGTGCTAATATTTCTGGAGAAAAGACACCTAGAGCTTATGATGAGTTATCAGATACTTTTAAAGAGAGAGTAGATATTATTGTAGATGGAGGAAAATCTCCATTAGGAACAGAATCTACCATAATAGATATGACTGATAAGCCAAAAATATTGAGATTAGGAGCAATTTCAATTGAAGATATAGAAAAAGTAATTGGAAAAATATAGGGAGGAAGTTATGAAAACACAAAGAGTAAATCCAAATGGGATGAATCCGATGCAGATGAATAATATGTCTAGCATGATGGGTATGATGAACAATATTCAAAGAATAGGGAAAGGAAAAAGAAAAATAACAGTCAATTTAGATAAAAATAATAAAAAATTCCTATCTAAATTTATAGAAGAAGTAAAGAAGCAGTTTTCTTCTTCAGCTATGGGAGCTCAAGTAAGTAGATTAGGAGAGTTTTTTGATTATATAAAATCTGTAGCTGATGCTAAAGAGCAAATGGAATTAAAATTAAGTTTTGAAGAGTATGAGTTTTTAAAAAGAATGATAGTGGATTCTATAAGAGGAATGGAAGGAATGACTTTCAAGTGGTATCAATTTGTTAAAAAAGGTATGCTGAAAGTTATGATAAGACAATACAGAGAACTATTAACTAAATTTAAATAAGATTAAAAAAGGGACTATTATTATATAGTAATAGCCCCTTTTTTATTATTTACTTAAAGCATCAGCAACAGCTTCTTTAAATCCTTCAGAAGTATAAGTTGCTCCAGCTACACTGTCAACTTCTACAGATTGTTTAGCAATAATTTCAGCTGTAAGTTTTTCAATAGCTGGTTCAGCTATTCTTTTAGTTTCAGCCATTTTAATAACTTTAATAGCTGTAATTTTATCTCCTTCAGTTTCAACTGAAACAGTGATATCATCTTTATATCCTAATCCTGTTCCCTCTTTAGTAGCTGCCATAGTAGTAATAGAAAGGATAGCAACTAATCCTAATAATAATTTTTTCATAATTTCCTCCAAACTTTAATAATATTTATATCTTATGAGAAAGAAGCTTGGCAAAGTCCACATCCACTACAAACATGTCCAGTAAAAGCTACTTTTTGCTTAGCTGCTTTTTGAGCCTTTCTAATCTCCACCATAGGACCTTCTCCCTCTTCAGTAACATGTTTTTTTAACATTTCAACAAGGTTATCCATGCAAGAAGTATATCCTGCAAGAGGAGCACCAGAGCAATAGTTATCATCTAATAATTCAATAACTTTAGTAACCTCCATTCCAGGTAATAGTTTTCCAATAGCAGCAAGGTTACCAGGACAACCTTTTACAGCGGAAAAAGATTCTATTTTTCCATCTTTAACAGAAACTGTCATCTCAGTTGAGCAAACTCCATATGTTTTTTCAGTGAAAGTAACATCTTTATTGACAACTTTTGATGCAAGAGTATTTTGAGCTAATAAAACTCCAGCAAGGATAACAACAGCTTTTTTCATAAATCCACTTTCCTAAAATTAATTTTAATGTATTATTAATAACAATATACAACTTATTATATACATATTTTTTCGAAAAATCAATATATTTATCAAAAGAATATTATTATTTTAATAAATGTTGAAAAAATTTAGAATATAGGGTAAAATATATTGATAATATTAAATTAATAGGAGAGTAATGAATGTTTATAGATGAGGTTATAATAACTGTTAAGGCAGGAAATGGTGGAGATGGTTCAGCTGCTTTCAGAAGAGAGAAGTTTGTACAATTTGGTGGTCCAGATGGTGGAGATGGTGGGAAAGGTGGAGATGTAATTTTCGTAGCTGACCCTAATATCAATACACTTATAGATTTTAAATTTAAAAAATTATTTAAGGCTCAAAATGGAGAGAATGGACAAAAGAAACAGATGTATGGAAAAACAGGGGAAAATTTGATTATTAAAGTACCTGTTGGAACCCAAGTAAGAGATATTGAAACTGGAAAGCTTTTATTAGACTTGAATGTAGCTGGAGAGGAGAGAGTTTTACTTAGAGGAGGAAAAGGAGGACTTGGAAATGTTCACTTTAAATCAGCTATTAGAAAAACTCCAAAAATAGCTGGTAAAGGTAGAGAGGGAGCAGAATTAAAAGTAAAACTTGAATTAAAACTTATAGCTGATGTTGCTCTTGTAGGATATCCATCAGTTGGAAAATCAAGTTTTATAAATAGAGTTTCAGCAGCAAATTCTAAAGTTGGAAGTTATCACTTTACAACTCTTGAGCCAAAACTTGGAGTAGTAAGATTAGAAGAGGGAAAATCATTTGTAATAGCAGATATTCCAGGACTTATTGAAGGAGCTCACGAAGGAGTAGGATTAGGAGATAAATTCTTAAGACACATAGAGAGATGTAAAATGATATATCATTTAGTTGATGTAGCAGAGATAGAAGGAAGAGATGCTATTGAAGACTATGAAAAGATAAATACTGAACTTAGAAAATTTAGTGAAAAACTAGCAAATAAAAAACAAATAGTTCTAGCAAATAAGATGGATTTATTATGGGATATGGAAAAATATGATAAATTTAAAGCTTATGTAGAAGCTCAAGGAAATGAAGTTTATCCTGTATCAGTGATACTAAATGAAGGAATTAAAGAAGTATTATATAGAAGCTGGAATATGTTAGAAGAAATAGAAAGAGAGCCATTAGAAGAGGAAACAAATGTAGATGAGGTTCTAAGAGAGATAAAAGGAGATAAAGAGGATTTCATTATTACTCAAGATGAAGATGGAACATATGTAATAGAGGGAAGAGTATTAGATGGAGTACTTGCTAAATATGTAATAACTATGGATGATGAATCAATAGTAAACTTCTTACATATGATGAGATCTTTAGGAATGGAAGAGGCTATGAGAAATGCTGGTATCCAAGATGGAGATAGTGTAAGAATAGCTGATGTAGAGTTTGAATATGTAGAGTAATAAAGTATAAATAATAGTAGAATTAAAAGAGGGAAATTATTATCTTAACTTCTAAATTTGTAGGTTATTGTAATAAATTTTTCCTCTTTTTTACTAAGGAGGATAAATGAAAAAAGGAATAGTAATAGCTGGACCTACAGGAGTAGGGAAAACAGCACTTTCTATAAAATTAGCTAAGTTATTAGATGCTGATATAATATCTGCTGACTCAGCTCAAGTATATAGAGGAATGGATATAGGAACAGCTAAGATTACATTTGAGGAAATGGAAGGAGTTCCTCATTATATGTTAGATATATTAGAGCCTATAAAAAAATATAGTGTTGGAGATTTCCAAAAAGATGTAGATAGAATATTGAAAGAAGAAGAAAAAAAAGATAGATTTGTTATTCTAACTGGAGGAACAGGGCTTTATATTAATTCTATCACTGAAGGGTTATCTGATTTACCAGCTTCAGATACAAAGATGAGAGAAGAATTTATGCAAAAAAGTTCTGAAGAACTCTATGAAGAGTTGAAAAAAGTAGACCCAGAAGGAGCAGAGGAGATACACCCAAATAATAAAAAAAGAGTAGAGAGAGCTTTAGAAGTTTACAAGCTTACAGGAGAAAAATTTTCTATTCTTTCTAAAAAAAATATAAAAAATAATAGTTATGATTTCTTAAAAATTGCTCTTGAAAGAGGAAGAGAAAAACTATATGAAAGAATAAATATGAGAGTAGATATAATGATAGAGCAGGGATTAGAAAAAGAGGTAAGAGAGCTCTATGAAAAATATGGAGAGATATTAAGAAAAATAAATATAATAGGTTACTCAGAATTTATAGATTATTTTAAAGGAGAGATAACTTATGAAGAGGCAGTAGATAAGATAAAACAAAACTCTAGAAGATATGCCAAAAGACAGTTTACTTGGTTTAAAAATGACCATACATATATTTGGTATAACCTTGATGAATTATCTGAAAATGAGATAATAGAGGATGTAGTGAAAAAATTAAATATAGAAATTGAGTAATTAAATTCTTGATAAAAATATATGGATATGGTATTATTTATAGTGATAAGGAATGGTGTATATTATAATGAAAAAAATTTTTATTTTGATGATTCTTGGGATTTTTTTAACAAGTTGTTCTAATATTGGAAAAAGAGAGGAAATTACTTTAAAGGAAAAAGAAAGTCTAATAGTTTTAATAGAGGATATAAAAAATAATCTTCAAAAAGGAGAGACTGAACTTTTAGAAAAAACTCTTATTCCCAGTATAAGAAATAATTTTGCAAAAGATGAGATACAAAATATAAATTTTTCAAAAGTTAATATATTTAATTCAAAACCCAAGTTTTTAGGAGAAAGAGCTACAAATATAGTTGGATTTAATATACAGAGTTCAACAATATATTATGAGGTAGAGTATCAATTAAAAAATGAGGAGTGGAAAATAGTAAAGTTTAAAGAGAGAAGGAGATAATAATGAAGCCAAATGAGGTAAAAATTACTGTACCTTCTTCTTTAGAAAATTTATCTTTAATAAGAGCCATGGTAAAAACATACCTAGAGTTACATCAAGTAAGTCAAAGGGATGTATTTCAACTTTTATCAGTGGTAGATGAACTTTCAACAAATGTAGTTGAACATGGTTATGAATATAAACCTGGAGATATCATTTTAGAAATTCAGAAATCTAATGATATTATTCGACTAGTAGTAGAGGATAATGGAGTGGGATTTGATGAAGAGAAATTGAGTAAAGAAGAGGGTGGAATGGGTCTTTTTATAGCAAGAGCCATTGCGGATGATTTTAAAATTGAAAAAAAACTAAATGGAACACTATTTAGAGTAGAGAAAAAAGTTAAGGAGGCAGAGTAAGAAATGGTAAACAATTTCGAAATACTTGAAAAAAATTTAGGGGAGATTAAAGAATTAAAAGTTGTAGGGGAATTAGATGCATTAGTAGCACCAAAATTAAAAGAAAGAATTACAAAATTAGTAGAGGGAGATTCTACAAAATTTATAATTGACTTTGAAGAAGTTACTCACATTAATAGCTTAGCTATGGGAATTTTAAGAGGAAAATTGAAAGTAGTAAAAGAAATGGGTGGAGATATAAAATTAATAAAATTAAATGAACATATTAAAACTATTTTTGAAATGATAGGATTAGATGAAATATTCGAAATATATGAAACAGAAGATGAGGCAGTAGCTAATTTTAAATAAAATGTAGAAAGGAAATAATTATGAGCACAGTATTAGGTATAGGTTTGATAATAATCGGACTGGGAATAGTATTTGCTATACTATATAAAAAGTCTGTTATAGATAAAAAAATAAATGAACTTAACGATTTAGAAGATGAAGTAACTAAATCAAAAATAAAAGCAAAAGAAATAATAGAAAATGCAGAAAAAGATGCACAAGCTAAAGGAAAAGAGATAGAATTAAAAGCAAAAGAACATGCATATTCTATCAAAGAAGAAGCAGAAAAAGAGATAAAAAATGCTAAAAACGAACTTTTACAAAAGGAAGCTAGACTTACAAAAAAAGAAGAGACTCTTGATAATAAAATAGAAAAGTTAGAGTTAAAAAGTCAAGAGTTGGAAAAAACAACAGAAGAGTTAGAAGCTAAAAAAGAAGAGATAGAAGCTATAAAATTAAAGCAAGAAGATGAACTTGAAAGAATTTCAGGATTATCTAAAACAGAAGCTAAAGAGATTCTAATAGCTAAATTAAGAGATGATCTAACACATGAAACTGCTGTTGCAATTAGAGAGTTTGAAAATAAATTAGAAGATGAAAAAGATAGAATTTCAAGAAGAATATTATCAACAGCAATAGGAAAGGCATCAGCTGAATATGTAGTAGATGCTACTGTATCTGTTGTAAATCTACCAAATGATGAGATGAAAGGTAGAATAATAGGAAGAGAAGGAAGAAATATTAGAGCTATTGAGGCACTTACAGGAGTAGATATAATAATAGATGATACTCCAGAAGCAGTAGTACTTTCAAGTTTTGATGGAGTAAAGAGAGAGATAGCTAGACTTGCTATTGAAAAATTAATTACTGATGGAAGAATTCATCCAGGTAAGATAGAAGAAGTTGTAAATAAAGCTAGAAAAGAGATAGAAAAAGAGATAGTAGATGCTGGAGAGGGAGCTTTAATAGAATTAGGAATTCCAGGAATGCATCCAGAGATTATTAGAACATTAGGAAGATTAAAATATAGAACAAGTTATGGACAAAATGTTTTAACTCACTCAATAGAAGTAGCTAAATTAGCTGCTAATTTAGCAGCTGAAATAGGTGCGGATACTGAGCTTGCTAAGAGAGCAGGTCTTTTACATGATGTTGGAAAGGTGTTGGAAAGTGATATAGAAGCTTCACATGCTCTTATAGGAGGAGAGTTTTTAAAGAAATTTGGAGAAAAACAAGATGTTTTAAATGCTGTAATGGCACATCATAATGAAGTAGAATTTGAAACAGTTGAAGCTATAATTGTTCAAGCAGCAGATGCTGTATCAGCTTCAAGACCAGGAGCAAGAAGAGAAACATTAACAGCTTACTTAAAGAGATTAGAAAGTCTTGAAGAGATAGCAAATTCATTCTCTGGAGTAGAATCTTCATTTGCAATTCAAGCAGGAAGAGAACTTAGAATAATAGTAAATCCAGAAGCTATGTCAGATGATGAAGCTACTAAGATGGCAAGAGATGTTGCTAAGAAAATAGAGGAATCTATGCAATATCCAGGACAAATTAAAGTTACAATAGTTAGAGAAACAAGAGCTGTAGATTATGCTAAATAAAAAAAGGGAGCGAAAGCTCCCTTTTAATTTTACCCTCCTATTATCATTCGGCTATTCTTTTTGAAAATCAATTTAATAATTTTAGTAAAAATCATAGATAAGATACAGATATAAGTTGTAAAAAATATAAGTCCTAAATAACTAAAATTCAATGTAAAGTTATACTTTTCTAAAAAATACTTTGTAATTAATATAAAGTAATTATGTATAAAAAATATAGGAAAGCTATAGTCAGCTAAAAGCGATAGTGGTTTTTCTATAAAAATCCATTTTTTATCTTGAATTTTATAAAATAAACCAACAAAGAATAGACACACTATTATTTTTTGTATTCCCATTAAGTCAATGCCATTATAAGCAAACATATTAGCTTTATGCATATTCATAAATTTATTTATGTGTACTTGAAAAACTCCCATTCCTACCCAAAGTAAAAATATAAAAGAATTATATTTTTTTAAATAAGGTAAAAGTTTTTCTTTATTTTGTGATGTATATATTCCAAGACAATAAGCTGGAGAAAAATAAAGTAATGCCTGAATAACATTGATATGTAAATTATGTGCAGGTCTGTGTATTATCATTCCTATAAGAAGTCCAATTATAATGACAGCTATCTTTCCTTTTTTAGCTTCAATATATCTTATAAATATTGGAGAAGATATAAAAAGCACAAAGGCAAAGGGGATATACCAAGTAGAATCAAGAAGGGCTCCAGAAAGATACATAAGTATTAATCTAATTATATCAGATAAATTTATAGATTTTTCTGTAAGGGTTTCCGGAAATCTAATCATTATAATAGGAGTAATTATAATTAAGTATGGGAGAAAAACATTTTTAAATTTATTTTTCATAAATTTTTTAAAGTTGAACCCTCTAGAATAAAAAATATGATGAAATAAAAAACCAGATATAAAGACAAAAAGTGATGTTCCTCCAGTAGTCATAGTAAAAAAAAGTTTTCTGAAAAATGGATTACCGATGGTATTACTAAGATTAAAAAAATTAGTAATATAGAAAGAGTGCCCCATAACAATTAAAAAAATTGCAAATCCCCTAAAATAATTTAAAAAATTTAAGTACATAAATTCCTCCTTTCAAGTAGTTATTTTATAGATATACTAACATTTTTTTATGGCAAAAAAAGAAAAGATATACTTAGAAATAAATAAAAAATTAAATAATTTTTGGACAAAATTATGGGTTTTATGATATAATTGAATGTAAAAACCTATTGATAGAAAGAGGGAAATTAATGAGAATTTTAGTGGTAGGAGATATAGTTGGAAGCCCAGGAAGAGAGACTTTAAAAACTTTTTTAGAGAAAAAAGGAAAAGAGTATGACTTTATAATTGTAAATGGAGAAAATGCTGCTGCTGGATTTGGACTTACAGCAAAATTAGCTGACCAATTACAAGAGTGGGGTTGTGATGTAATAACTAGTGGAAATCATATTTGGGATAAAAAAGAGCTATATGAATACTTAGATAGAAGTGATAGAGTTTTAAGACCAGCTAACTATCCAGATGAAAATACACCAGGTAAAGGATATACAATAGTAAAAGATAGAAAGGGAAATAAAATAGGAGTAGTATCTATTCAAGGAAGAGTATTTATGGCACCTATTGATTGTCCTTTTAAAAAAGCTAAAGAGATAATAAAAGAGATTAGGAAAGAGACAAAATTTATAATAGTAGATTTTCATGCTGAAGCAACATCAGAAAAAATTGCTATGGGTTGGCATTTAGATGGTTATGCTTCTGTAGTATTTGGAACTCATACACATATACAGACAGCTGATGAGAGAATTTTACCAGAGGGAACAGGGTATATTACAGATGTTGGAATGACAGGTTCAGAAAATGGAGTAATAGGAATGAAAGTTCAATCTGTATTACCAAAATTTTTAAACTCTCTTCCTCAAAGATTTGAGATAGCAGAAGGAAATGAAAGACTTTGTGGATTGGATATAGAGCTAGATGAGGAAACTGGAGAGTGTAAAAAAATAGAGAGAATTAGTAAAACACTTATGGAGATATCATATTTATAAGGAGTGAAGAATGAAAGTAGTAGAGATAAAAGTAATATATGAAAGTGATGATATAGAGAGAGCTACTAAAGAGATTTCAGATATATTTTATGGGTTTGGAGTAACTGGATTAAAGATAGAAGAACCAATGAAAAGTAAAAATCCGTTAGATTTTTATAAAAATGAGAAGGAATTTTTAATGGTAGACCATGCTATTTCTGCTTACTTTCCATTAAATCCTTATGCTGAAAAAAGAAAGATGGCAATATTATCTACTTTTGAAGAAAAATTTGCTGATAGAGATGATATAATCTATACAGTTGATTTTTATGAGTATGATGAAGAAGACTATCAAAATAGTTGGAAAAAATATTTATTCCCAGAAAAAGTAAGTGAAAAATTTGTAGTAAAACCTACTTGGAGAGAGTATACTCCAGAAGCTGATGAACTTATAATAGAATTAGATCCAGGAAGAGCTTTTGGTACAGGTTCACACCCTACTACTTCACTATGTTTAAAACTTATGGAAGAGAATATCTTTGAAGGAGATAGTGTAATAGATGTAGGAACAGGTTCTGGAATACTTATGATTGCAGCTGATAGACTTGGAGCTAGTGAAATATATGGAACTGATATAGATGAATTAGCAGTTGAATCAGCTAAAGAAAATCTTGAATTAAATAAAATTAGTGAAGAGAAAGCTAAAGTTTATAAAGGAGATTTAATCTCTGTTGTTGAGAATAAGAAATTTGATGTAGTTGTGGCTAATATTCTAGCTGATGTACTACTTATACTTTTACATGATATTTCAAAGGTTGTAAAACTAAATGGAAAGATTATCTTTTCTGGAATTATTGAAGATAAATGTGAGTTATTAAAAAGAGAAGTAGAGAGTTTAGGATTTACGGTAGAAGAGATAAAAGCTGATAAAGAGTGGAGAGCTATGCTTATAAAAGCATAATTAGGAGGGAAAATGAAAGAGTTTATAGTTACAGTAGATGGACCTGCTGGAAGTGGAAAGAGTACAATAGCTAAAATAATTGCTAAGAAGTATGGATTTACATATCTAGATACTGGAGCTATGTATAGAATGATAGCCCTTTATGCTTTAGAGAATAGTATTGACTTACAAGATAGCAAAGCTATTGAAACTATGCTTAAAAATACAAAGTTAGATATTGTAGGAAATCAATTTTTTCTAAATGGAAAAGATGTTTCTGATGAGATAAGAACTCCTAGAGTAAGTGCAATAGTATCTCCAGTGTCTGCAATAAAAGAGGTAAGAGTAAAACTTGTAGATTTACAAAGAGAAATAAGCAAAGGAAAGAGTGTTATCTTAGATGGTAGAGATATAGGTACAGTAGTATTTCCAAATGGAGATGTAAAGATATATTTAGTAGCTTCTCCAGAGGAAAGAGCCAAAAGAAGACTTAAGGAGTATGAAGAAAAAGGAGTAGAGGCTGATTATGAATCAGTATTAGCATCTATTAAAGAGAGAGATTTTATAGACTCTACTAGAAAGGAAAGTCCTCTAAAAAAAGCTGAAGATGCTCATGAGATAGATAGTAGTACTATGAGTATTGATGAGGTAGTAGAGGTTATTTCTAAATATATAGATGAAAAAATAGGAGCTTAAAATGTTTTATCAAATAATTAGAAGGATATTACAACCTTTTATTCTAATTTTAATGATGATAGGTGGAAAAAAGGGAGAGTTCTTAAAAAAAAGATTGAAACAAGATTTTTCTTCACTAAAAAAAGAAGAGTATATATGGGTACACTGTTCATCAGTAGGAGAGATAAATCTTTCTGAAACTCTAATAAAAAAACTTTTAGATAATAGAAAAGAGAGAATACTTCTGACTATGTTTACTGACACTGGAATAGGAGTAGCCAGAGATAAATTTGTAAAAAATGAGAGAGTAGATATTTTTTATTTTCCATTAGATGATAGAAAAAATATTTTAGATATTTTAAAGAGAATAAAGTTAAATCTATTGATTTTAGTGGAAACAGAGATTTGGCCAAATTTAATAACAGAGATTGGGAAAAAATCTAAAGTTATTATAGTAAATGGAAGAATTTCTGATAGGAGCTTTAAGAGGTATCAAAAACTATCTAGTTATTTAAAAAAAATATTTTTGTATGTAGATAGATTTTATATGCAAAGTGATGAAGATAGTAGAAGAATAATAGAGATAGGTGCTGAAAAAAGTAGAGTAGAAACTCTTGGAAATTTAAAATTTGATATATCTTTTCAAAAGTATAATGATGAGGAGAGAAAAGAGTTACAAAGTTTATTTAATGTAGATAGTAGAAAAGTTTTTACTGCAGGAAGTAGTAGAAGTGGAGAGTATGAAATTTTACTTGATACATTTAAAAATCTAAAAAATACATTATTGGTTTTAGTCCCTAGACATATAGAGAGAACTCCTAAGATAGAAGAGATTATAAAAGAGTATGGCTTTAGTTATAAAAAATATAGTGAGCTAGAGAGTAAGAAAGAAAAAACTGATATAATTATTGTAGATAAAATAGGAATATTGAGAAAGATATATTCTATTACAGATATAGCTTTTGTAGGAGGAACTTTAGTAAATATAGGGGGACATAGTTTACTTGAACCACTATTTTATGGAAAGACTCCTATATTTGGTCCATATTTACAAAATGTAAAAGAGATATCTAGAGAGATATTAGAGTTAGGATTAGGTTATAAAGTAACTAATGTGAATGAGTTTTTAGAAGCTATTAAAGAGATAGGTATAAAACAAGAAAGTTCTTCTGAAAAAATAAGAGAGCTATTTGAGAAAAATAATAGAACAGCAGATAAGATTGTAGAGAGAATAAAAAAATTAATATAAATGGAGGAAAAATGGAAGATTTAAGAGAAAATCTATGGAGCCATTTTTTTAAAAGTCCAAGAAAAAATTATAATCCATATATGTTTAAGCTTTTAGAATATCCAGAGTATATCATATATGATAAGAAAATAATGGACTCTTATAAGGGAAAATGGCATGAATTCTTTGGAAATAATAATCCTATATACTTAGAGATAGGTTCAGGTAGTGGAAATTTTGCACAAGGAATGGCAAAGAGATATCCTGAGAGGAACCATATGGGATTAGAGCTTAGATTTAAAAGGCTTGTACTATCAGCTGTAAAAGTAAAAAGAGATGGTTCTACAAATGCACTTTTCTTAAGAAGAAGAGGAGAAGAGATACTTGAGTTTGTGGCTGAAAATGAAGTTGATGGTATCTATGTAAACTTTCCAGACCCTTGGGAAGAAAATGAGAAAAATAGAGTTGTGCAAGAGAGTTTTTTCAAAACTTTAGATGTAATATTGAAAAAAGGTGGAATGTTTTACTTTAAAACTGACCATGATAAGTATTATCAAGATGTAATTGATTTGGTAGAAAGTTTAGATGGATATAGAGTGGTATATCATACTCCAGACTTACATAAGAGTGAAAAAGCTGTAGATAATATAAAAACAGAATTTGAACAACTATTTTTATGTAAGCATAATAAAAATATTAACTATATTGAAATTGAAAAAATAAAGTAAGCTAGTAGGAGGTAACAATGGCTGGATATGTAGTAGTAGGAACTCAATGGGGTGACGAAGGAAAAGGAAAGATAATAGATGTATTAGCTGATAGAGCTGATTATGTTGTAAGATTCCAAGGTGGAAACAATGCAGGACACACTGTAGTAGTAAATGGAGAGAAATTTATATTAAAACTTTTACCTTCAGGAGTATTACATGGTGGAACTTGTATAATAGGACCAGGAGTTGTAGTAGATCCAAAAGTATTATTAGATGAGTTAGCATCATTAGAGACTAGAGGAGCTAGAACAGACCATGTTTTAATAAGTGATAGAGCACATGTTATTATGCCTTATCATGTAAAATTAGATGAATTAAAAGAAGCAAATGCTGGAGAGATGAAAATAGGAACTACTAAAAAGGGAATAGGACCATGTTATGCTGATAAAATCTGGAGAGATGGAATCAGAATGGTAGACCTATTAGATATGGATAAATTTGCTAAAAAATTAAAATATAATTTAGAAGCCAAAAATGAAATAATAACAAAAATCTATGGAGCTGAACCATTAGACTATGATAAGATACTAGCTGATTATACTGAATATGCAAATAAAATAAGACATAGAATAATTGATACTATCCCTGTAGTAAATAAAGCTCTTGATGAAGATAAGTTAGTTTTATTTGAGGGAGCACAAGCACTAATGCTAGATATTAACTATGGAACATATCCATTTGTAACTTCATCTTCACCAACTACAGGAGGAGTTACTACAGGAGCTGGAGTATCACCTAGAAAGATAGACAAAGGAATTGGAGTTATGAAAGCTTATACTACAAGAGTTGGAGAAGGTCCTTTTGTAACTGAATTACATGGAGAATTTGGAGAGAAAGTAAGACAACTTGGTGGAGAGTATGGTGCTGTAACTGGTAGACCAAGAAGATGTGGTTGGTTAGACTTAGTAGTAGGAAAATACGCTACAATGATAAATGGTCTTACAGATATAGTTATTACTAAGATAGATGTATTAAGTGGATTAGGAACTTTAAAAATTTGTACTGCTTATGAAGTAGATGGAGAGATTTATGAATTTATGCCAGCAGATACTGAAATGTTATATAGAGCAAAACCTGTATATGAAGAGTTACCTGGATGGGATGAAGATATAACTCAAGTAAAATGTTATGATGATTTACCAGAAAATTGTAAGAAGTATTTAAAGAGAATTGAAGAGATTATTGGATGCCCAATATCTGTTGTATCAGTTGGACCAGATAGAAGCCAAAATATTCATATTAGAGAGATCTAATAGTTGAAAAAAAGAGATGGAGTTATTGTAATTGATATTTATAATATCCCCATCTTTTTTTATTTTAAAAAAAATGTTATAATAGAAAAAATATTTAAAAAATTTTAGAGGGATAGGTATGAGGATAGCAATAGTAGGAGCTGCAGATTCGGTAGATAAAATATACAATATATTAGAAAAAAAATATATAGATATAGAATTTGTATTAAAAAAAGAGGATAAAATAGAAAAAATCCATGAAGTACTAGAAGAGATAAAAGATGAAGTTGATGGAATATATTTAACAGGAATAGGAGTGTATTACTCACTAGTTAATAATAGTAAATTTGATTTAGAAAAACCAGTAGTATATACAAGGCGTGGAAGTATAGGTTTAATAAAAAGCTTTTGGGAATTAAAAGAAGAAAAAAATAATATATTAAATTTAAAATTAGGAATAGATGTAGTGGAAGAAGAAATTCTATTAAATGTTCTAAAAGAGTTTGATATAAAGTTAGAAAAAATTTTTTATCAAAAATATGAAATGTTAAAAAAAGAGGAAGAATACCTAGAGGAATATTTAAAAGCTTATAAAAATGGAGAGATAAATTGTGTGTTTACAGCTTTTGGATATATTTATAATGTATTAAAAGAAAAGAAAATACCAGTGTATAGAATCCAAGCAACTAATATAGAGATTGAAAATGAATTTAAGGCTTTATTAAATAGAATAGAATTAGTAAATAATAGAAAAGGAAAAATAGGAATAGAAATAATAAAATTAGAATCTTTAAATATGAATTTAGATAATAATTTAGAAAATAAAATGAAAATAGAGAAAAAATTATTAGAATATGCTAAAGAATTAGAAGGAAATATTCAAACTTCTGATAAAAAAGAATATATTATTATATCAAATATAGAGGTATTGAAAAATACCGAGAATTTAAAAAGGATTTTTAGCTTACAAAATGAACTTGAATTATTAGAGGAAAAGATAGTAGTTGGAATAGGTGAAGGGAATACAATATTTCAAGCTGAAAAAAATGCTAGAATTTCATTAAAATTAAGTTTAAATAAAAATGGAAAAATATTTTACTCAAATGGAGAAAAGATAAAAGGACCATTATATAGCTCAAAAGAGTTAGAGTATAAAAAAGTATCAAGTAAAAGAATGAAAAAGATAGCTGATGAGATTGGAATAAATTCAAGCTATTTAGAAAAAATAAAAGGGATAATGTGTAAAAAGAAAAAAGATGAATTTACAAGCTCTGAAATAGCAGAAATTTTAAATATTACCCAACGAAGTACAAATAGAATTTTGAAAAAAATAATAGAGAAAGATTATGCTGAAAGCGTACAAGTAGAAAATTCAGTAGGGGTAGGGAGACCAAAAAGAATTATAAAATTTAAAATAAATTAGGAATAAAGGACAATTTTATAAAAAATTGTCCTTTATTTTTTAAAGTACACCTTTTTAATACTGTTTTATTTTTAAAAAAAAAGTAGAAAAATAGAATAAAAATATTGACTTTTTATAAAAAAACTGATATATATATTTATATAATAAAGGTCCTAATAAGGACAAAAAATTAAGGAGGAAAGTTATGGAAAATTTAGGACACATGGAGTATGCAAATCATCCAATAATGTGGATAGCTGCTCTAATTGGAATTTCAGTAGTTTTAATTCAATCAGCTTTAATAATAATGAAATCATTGAAAGCTGCAAAAGAAATGGGAATGGATGATGAAAGAGTAAAAAAAGGAATAAGAACAAGTGCTATATCTAGTATAGGGCCAGCTTTAGGAGTAGTAGGAAGTTTGTTGGCGTTATTAGTAACAATGGGTTCTCCAGTTTCAGCTTTTAGATTAAGTGTTATAGGAGGATCAAACTTTGAAGCTATGGCTGCTAACTTTGGAGCACAAGCTTTAGGTTCAGAATTATCAACAAATATGACACCAGTTGTTTTTACAAATGCTTTATGGACAATGGCATTAGGTTCATTAGGATGGATAATTTTTGTTTTTCTATTTGCTCATAAGATGGATAAAGTAAATGGATTATTAACTAATGGAAGAAAAGCTTTATTACCTGCTGTGGGATTAGGAGCTATGCTAGGATCTTTTGCTTATTTTAATATAGGAAATTATTTAAAAGTAACTACAAATCCGGAAGTAACAGTTTCTGCAATATCAGGATTGGTAATAATGATTGTATGTCTTAAAATTGGAGAAAAAATTTCTTGGATAAAGGAATGGGCTTTAACAATAGCAATGTTTGGTGGGGCTATTATAGCTACTTTAACAATTTAGGAAAGGTGATAATAAAATGAGTTTTGATAAGTATATAGATGAAGTAACAAAAATAGGAAGAGTAACTATGATATTAGGTGTACTAGTAAGTATACTACCACCAATTATCATGACATTTGTATTTGGTTTTAATCCAGGATTAGGACCTATTATAGCAGGAGCAATATCTCAAATTTCTGTTTCAGGAGCATTTTATTTTAGTGAACCAATAAGTTATTATCCAATTGTTGGAAGAGCAGGGTTATATATGGGATTCTTATCTGGAAATCTTGTAAATATGAGAATACCTGCAGCTATTTCAGCAGTTGAGAGTTCTGGTTATGAAACAGGAACAGATGAAGGAAATATAATGGGAACAATAGGAATAGGAGTATCAATTTGGGTAGGAATCTTTTTCTTAATGTTAGCAGTTTTAGCGGGGCAAACTTTATTATCAAGATTACCACAATCATTTATGACAGTTTTAAGTTTAATAATTCCAGCTTTATTTGGAGGAGTATTTGCTCAATTTGCTATTAAATCTCCAAAAACAGGTATTTTTGCTCTAGTAGTATCATTTATTATGACAAAAGTTGTAGCATTGATTCCTGGAAATCCATCTTTTATTGTAACATTAGTATCAGTTTTTTCAACAATTGCATTTGCAAAAAAAGTTATGGATAAACAAAAGTAAATAAGGAAGTGTTAGAATGCAAAAAGAAAGAATGGTTGAGAACCTAATAGAAATGATAAAAATCTATTCCCCTTCTAAAAAAGAGGGAGAATTTGCTAAATATTTAGTTAAAGAATTAGAAAAATTAGGTGCAAAGTTATACTTAGATGAAGGTTTTAAGAAATATAATGGAAATTCGCCTACTATAATAGCTAAAATAAAAGGAAATTTAGAAGGAGAAGGAGTAACATTAGCTGCTCATTTAGATGTAGTAGAACCTTGTGAAAATATAACTCCAATATTAGAAAATGGTATTTTAAAAACAGATGGTACAACAACTTTAGGTGGAGATGATAAAGCAGGAATAGCAAGTATTATTGAGACTATCAAAGTTTTAAAAGAGGAGAATATATCTCATAAAGATATTTTTATAGTTTTAACTCCTTGTGAAGAACAAGGTATGTTAGGAGCAAAAAATATTTCTTGGAATTTAATACCTAAAGATATGATACCAGCTAAAAATATGATAGTTGTAGATAATGCTGGAAGAGCAGGACTTATAGCTCATACAGCACCAAGTAAATATGATGTAGTAATTAAATTCAAAGGAAAAAAAGCACATGCTGGAATAGAACCAGAGAAAGGGATAAATGCTATTAATTTAGCAGCTTTAGCTATTTCAAAAATGAAAATGGGAAGAATAGATGAATTAACAACTTCAAATATAGGAGTAATAAATTCAAATTTTCCAACTAATGTAGTAGCAGATGAATGTATAGTAAAAGCTGAAGTAAGAAGTCATTCTGAAGAAAAAATACTAGAAGTAATAGAAGAATATAAAGATTGTTGTGATGAAGCAGTAAATATAATGCAAGGAGAATACGAAATCTGTTATGAATGTGATTATCCTACATTAAAACCAAAAGATAATTTAAAATTTGCAAAAGAGTTTTCAGAAATATATGAAGAGTTAGGAGTAAAATCAGAATTGAAAGTTATAGGTGGAGGTTCTGATAGTAATATATTTGCTAAGAATGGGTATAATTCAATAATTATTGGAGTTGGGATGTATGACGTCCATACTGTTAATGAAACTTTAGAATTAGAAGAGTTATATAAAACAACAAAAGCTCTTATTAATTATATCTCAAAATAGAAGAATAGGAGAAAAAAATGACAAGAGAAGAATTAAAAGAGAGAGTAATAAAAGCAATAGAAGAAAATAAAGATAGTATTATAGAAGTAGGAAGAAAAATTTATCATAATCCAGAATTTGGATACAAAGAGTTTGAAACTACTAAAACAGTAAGAGAATTTTTTAAAAATGAATTAGGATTAGAAACTGAAGATAAAATAGCATATACAGGATGTAGAGCTAGAGTAAATGAGGAAAAGGAAGGACCAAAAGTAGCAGTTTTAGGTGAGTTAGATGGAATATCTTGTAAAGATCATTGTGATGCTAATTCAATAGGAGCTTCTCATACTTGTGGACATAATGTACAGATAGCTGGAATGTTAGGTGCTGCAGTAGGATTAATAAAATCAGGAGTATATAAAGAATTAGATGGAAAGATAGATTTTATAGCAACACCAGCTGAAGAATTTGTAGAATTAGCTTATAGAAACCAATTAAGAAAAGATGGACATATAAAATATTTTGGTGGGAAGCAAGAACTTATAAGAAAAGGTGCTTTTGATGATGTTGATATGGCTATGATGTTTCATGTATTAGATACAGGAGATAAAAAAGTATTAACAGCTCCAGAAAGTAACGGATTTATAGGAAAAGAAGTTAAATTTATAGGAAAGGAAGCTCATGCAGGTTCGGCTCCATATGAGGGGATAAATGCCTTAAATGCAGCTATGTTGGCAATAAATAATGTACATGCTCAAAGAGAAACATTTAAAGAAGCAGATAGAGTAAGATTTCATCCAATTATTACAAAAGGTGGAGATATAGTAAATGTTGTTCCAGCAGATGTAAGAATGGAATCTTATGTAAGAGCAAGAACAATAGAGAGTATGATAGATGCAAATATGAAAGTAAATAGAGCACTTATGGCAGGAGCTATGGCAGTAGGGGCAGAGATTGAGATAACAGAGATACCAGGATATTTACCAATTTTAAAACATGATAGTATGGAGAAAGTTTTAAGAGGAAATTTAGAGTATATGGGACTTACTTCGGAAGATATTATAGAAGGTGGAGATTTTACAGGTTCATTTGATTTTGGAGATGTATCTCATATTATGCCTACTTTACATCCAATGTTTGGAGGAATAAAAGGAGCTCTTCATACAAGAGAATATCAAATAATAGATGAAGAATATGCTTATTTAGCTCCAGCAAAAGCTATGGCTTTAACAGTAGTAGATTTATTATTTGATAATGCTGAAAAAGGAAGAGAAATCTTGAAAAACTTTATTCCTATAATGACAAAAGAAGAGTACTTAAAATTTATGGACTCAAATGACAAAGTAATAAAAGCTTAAGTATAGGAAGTTATTTTGAAGACTATGAGTATTATATTATTCATAGTCTTTTTATATTTCAGTAACATATGTTACTGATTTTTTTTATATTATATAGTATAATGTATATGAAAATAGGAAAGATTAATGGAGGAGATTATGAGATATATAGATGAGAGTATGACAATATTAGAGATATGTGAAAAATATCCAGAGAGTATAGAATTTTTAGAGTCAAAAGGATTTAAAAATTTAAGTAATGAAACTATAAAGAATATGTTAGGAAAGTTAACCCTAAAAAATGCTTTACTTACTAAGAAAGTAAATGTTGAAACTTTTATAGAGATGTTAAATGAGTATGTAACTCAAAATAGAGAGAGTACAGATATTACTATGAAAAAAAATAATATAGTAGATGAAGAGATAACAGTTATGGGACTTTTACCTTGCCCAATAAGAATACCATTATTAGAAGGATTTACAAAATTTTTAGAAGAAAATCCAGATATAAAGGTAAAATATGAGTTAAAAGCTGCATCAGCTGGACTTGATTGGTTAAAAGATGATGTAATAAAGGCTAATCATCCTGAGAAATTAGCAGATATATTTATATCAGCAGGATTTGACTTATTTTTTGAAGAAAGTCTTATGGGAAAATTCAAAAAAGAACATATATTTAAAGATATAACAGGGATAGAAAAGTATAATAAGGATTTTCAAAATGATGAGATATCTCTAAAGGACCCAGATGGAGATTACTCTATGTTAGGAGTAGTACCAGCTGTATTTTTAGTAAATAAGAATATGCTTGGAGATAGAGAGATGCCAAAATCTTGGGCAGACTTATTAAAACCAGAATTTAGAAAATCTGTAAGTTTACCAATATCAGATTTTGATTTATTCAATTCTATCTTAATAAATATAAATAAAAACTATGGAGAAGAGGGAGTAGCAAATTTAGGAAGGGCACTATTAGAGAATCTACATCCATCTCAAATGGTAAAATCAGATAAGATGAAAACAAACACTCCAACAGTTACTATTATGCCATACTTCTTTACAAAGATGATAAAAGCTGATGGACCAATGGTACCAGTATGGCCAAGTGATGGAGCTGCAATTTCTCCAATATTTATGCTTACAAAAAAGGATAAAGCTAAAAAAATTCAAAAACTTGTAGATTATTTAGCAGGAGAAGAGGTAGGAGCAGTATTTTCACATCAAGGGTTGTTTCCAACTGTAAATCCAAATGTAGATAATAGAATAGAAGGAAAGAAATTTATGTGGTGTGGTTGGGAGTATATCCACAACAACAATATAGGTGAAATATTGGAAAAAACAAAGGAGATATTCTTTAGAGCGAGTGAGGAGGAGTAAGATGAACTTAATAACAATATCAGGACCACCATCATCAGGGAAAACATCTTTAATAATTAAAACAATAGAGAGTTTTAAACAAAGAGGAATAAGAGTAGGAGTAGTAAAGTTTGATTGTTTGTATACAGATGATGATAAACTTTACGAGAAAATAGGAGTTCCGGTTAGAAAAGGCTTATCAGGTTCTCTATGTCCAGATCACTATTTTGTAAGTAATATTGAAGAGGTTGTAAAATGGGGAGTAGAGGAAAAATTAGATATACTTATTACAGAGAGTGCTGGATTATGTAATAGATGTTCGCCGTATATAAAGGATATAAAGGCTGTATGTGTAATAGATAATTTAAGTGGTGTAAATACTCCTAAAAAAATAGGACCAATGTTAAAGAGTGCCGATATAGTAGTGATAACAAAGGGGGATATAGTGTCTCAAGCAGAGAGAGAGGTTTTTGCCTCAAGAGTTATGTCTGTTAATCCTAAGGCTACTATTATGCATGTAAATGGACTTAATGGACAGGGGGCTTATGAGTTTGGAACTCTTATCTATGATGAAGATGATAGTTTGGAAAGTTTAAAAGGAAAAAGTTTAAGATTCTCTATGCCATCGGCTCTATGTTCTTACTGTTTAGGGGAGACTAGAATTGGGGAAGAGCATCAAATGGGAAATGTTAGAAAGATAGATTTAAGCTCTTCTTGTAAAGGAGGAAGTTGTGGTAAGTAAAAAATTTTTATTGAAAAGTAATTTAAAAAATATTGTTGAAAAATATCCTTTTATAGAAGAATTTTTAAAAGATAACCAGATAGAGATAGAGTTAAATAAAAATATAGAAGAGATTTTAAATAGTTATGATGAAGTTATTTTAGAAGAAAAATCATTAGATAGAGAGAAATTTATAGAAAATTTAGTTGAATTTGTCAATCAAATGGTAGAGATACTAGGGATAGAAGATAATAGTATAGAGGAGATGACAATTTTAGCTGGAATAAATAAGTTTGGAGAAAAAGAGGAGTTTGGAGAGTTTACTATTCGTAAGGGTGAGATAATCTCAATAGTTGGCCCAACAGGAAGTGGGAAAAGTAGATTGTTAGCAGATATAGAGTGGGGAGCTCAAGGAGATACTCCAACTAAAAGAACTATATTAGTGAATGGGAAACCTTTAGATAAGAAGAGTAGATTTTCATCAAGTAATAAGTTAGTAGCTCAACTTTCTCAAAATATGAACTTTGTAATGGACTTAAGTGTTTATGAATTTTTAGAACTTCATGCTAAGAGTAGAATGGTTGAGAATGAAGAGAGTGTAATAGAGAGAATTTTTGAAAAAGCTAATGAATTAGCTGGAGAAAAATTCAAAATAGATGCCCCAATTACAAGTTTAAGTGGAGGACAATCAAGGGCACTGATGATAGCGGACACAGCTATATTGAGTACTTCTCCAATAGTACTTATAGATGAGATAGAGAATGCTGGTATAGATAGAAAAAAAGCTTTAGATCTACTTGTAGGGGAAGAAAAAATAGTATTGATGGCTACTCACGATCCTTTGCTTGCTCTTATGGGGGATAAGAGAATAGTTATAAATAATGGAGGTATCCATAAAATTATGAATATAACAGAAGATGAGAGAGGAATATTAGAAGATCTAACTAAGCTTGATAATATTATTCAAGGAATGAGAAATAAACTTAGATATGGAGAAAAATTAGAATTAAAAATTTAAAATAAGAAGAAAAGAACTGTTACAATATAAGTGTAACAGTTCTTTTTATATAGGGATATATAATATTAAAAAATCAAAATTGTAAAGAAAAAACACTTGACAGTTTTTGGAAAATTTTATATAATATGCTGGTGATATAATGGAATTAGATGAGTTTTTAGAAGTTTCAACTCTATTAGATTATTATAGAAATCTGTTAAGTGATAAGCAAAAAGAGTATTTAATCAATCATTTTGAAGAAGACTTATCTCTTTCGGAGATAGCTAAAAATAATGGTGTTAGTAGACAGGCGGTATATGATAATATAAAAAGAGGAATAAAACAACTGAGAGAATATGAAGAGAAGCTAGGATTTCATGAAAGAGAAAGAAGAGTATATAATGAACTCTTAAGCTTGAAAGAGGATTTCAAGAAAGAAAGACTAGATGAGATAATAGAAAAGCTATTTTAGTTGAGGTGTAGTATGTTAGATAATTTAGGTTCTAGATTTCAAGAAATTTTTAAAAAAGTTAGAGGTCATGGAAAACTAAGTGAAAGTAATATCAAAGATGCTCTTAGAGAGGTAAAAATGTCCCTTTTAGAAGCGGATGTTAACTATAAAGTTGTAAAAGATTTTACAGCAAAAATTCAAGAAAAAGCTATTGGAACTGATGTATTAAAAGGAATAAATCCAGGGCAACAGTTTATAAAAATAGTAAATGATGAATTGGTAGAACTTTTAGGTGGAACTAATGCTAGACTTACTAAGGGAGTAAGAAATCCTACTGTACTTATGCTTGCAGGATTGCAAGGAGCGGGAAAAACTACTTTTGCTGCTAAACTTGGTAACTACTTAAAAAAACAAGGTGAAAAAGTTCTTATGGTAGGAGCTGACGTATATAGGCCAGCAGCTATCAAACAATTACAAGTTTTAGGAGAACAAACAGGAATAGAAGTTTATTCAGAAGAAAATCATCAGGATGCTGTTGGAATTTGTGAAAGAGGACTTGCCAAGGCTAAAGAATTAGGTTCTACTTATATGATAATAGATACAGCAGGAAGACTTCATATAGATGAAAAGCTTATGGATGAGTTAAAAGAGATAAAGAGATTAACTAGACCACAAGAGATACTATTAGTAGTAGATGCTATGATAGGACAAGATGCTGTAAATTTAGCAGAGTCATTTAATAATGTGTTAAATATAGATGGAGTAGTACTTACAAAATTAGATGGAGATACTAGAGGAGGAGCTGCTCTTTCAATAAAAGCAGTTGTAGGAAAACCTATAAAATTTGTAGGAGTTGGAGAGAAAATTGATGATATAGAGCTTTTCCATCCAGAAAGACTTGTTTCAAGAATATTAGGAATGGGAGATGTTGTATCATTAGTTGAAAAAGCACAAAGTGCAATAGATGAAGAAGATGCAAAGTCACTAGAAGAAAAAATCAGAACTCAAAAATTTGATTTAGATGATTTCTTAAAACAACTACAAAATATTAAAAAACTTGGTTCGTTAGGAAGTATTTTAAAAATGATACCAGGTATGGGACAGATTGGAGATTTAGCTCCTGCTGAAAAAGAGATGAAAAAGGTAGAAGCGATAATTCAATCTATGACTAAAGAGGAAAGAAAGAAACCTGAAATATTAAAAGCTAGCAGAAAGCAAAGAATTGCTAAAGGAAGTGGAACAGAGGTAGCAGATATAAATAGACTTTTAAAGCAATTTGAGCAAATGAAAGCTATGATGAAAATGTTCAGTGGTGGAAAAATGCCTTCATTACCATCATTTGGTGGATTTAAAGGTGGAAAGGGTGGAAAATTTCCATTCTAAAAATTAATAAATAATTTAAAGATTAAAATATAAATAATAAAAGGAGACGTGAAATTTATGTTAAAATTAAGATTAACTAGATTAGGAGACAAAAAAAGACCTTCTTATAGAGTTGTAGCTATGGAAGCATTATCAAAAAGAGATGGTAAAGCAGTTGCTTATTTAGGAAACTACTTCCCATTAGAAGACTCTAGAGTAGTATTAAAAGAGGAAGAAATAGTAAAATTCTTATTAAATGGAGCTCAACCAACTAGAACTGTAAAATCAATTTTAGTTAAAGCTGGAGTATGGGCAAAGTTCGAAGAAGCTAAAAAAAGATAATTGATTAAAAGTTTAAAAAATTATATTTATGAAAGATAAACAATCATTAAATTAAATTTAATGATTGTTTTATTTTTTAGTATATTAAAAAATAAAATATACTAAGGATCAACTCTTAATAGTCAATCCTTAGTGAATAAAGTGAATGGGAAATTTTAGTTTTTTAAATAATAAGAAGAAAAAATATAATCTTAGTTATAATTTTTTGATGTATTTCTAGTTTTAATTATGAAATTAGTTATTTTTAAAAGTTTATCTATATTTTTTTCAAAAAACATTTGATAACTGTGACAAAATCTATTTTTATATTCATTATTCTTATCTAAATTTTTATGACGTCTACATCCACCACGGCAAATTTTAAAATATGGACACATTTTACAACTACTATGTATAGTTAGAGAAGAGTGTAAAAAATCTTGTTCAACTTTAGTGTTAAAAAGGTTTGTATATGATGAATTATTGATATTTCCTAATTTATATTCATCTAAAACATAAAAGTCACAAGGATAAATACTTCCATCAGCTTCAATAATAGCATTTATATTACAATGTCCAACCATATCACAAGCTTCTGGCTGTTCTCCTAAAATAATCTTTATTATATTATCAAAATATCTCACACTTATTCTCTTTCCACTCATTATATCTTGATACCACAATTCAAAAGTATCATTTAAAAAATTACCATAATCCTCTGCTGTAAGAGTAAAATCTTTTTTTTCTGTATCATAAAGAGCATCTAGACAGGGAATAAATTGGAAATATCTAAATCCATTATTTTTATAAAAATTATAAATGAGTTTTCCATTTTGAGCAGTGAGTTTATTTATAACAGTTAAAATATTAAATTCTACTCCTTCTTTTTTTAAAAGTTTTATATTTTTAGAAATTTGAGAAAAAGTTCCATTATTTTTTTTATCCAATCTAAAGGTATCATGAATATCTTTATTTCCATCTAAAGATATTCCTATTAGATAGTTATATTTTTTAAAAAAAGTAACCCATTTTTTATTTATTAGTGTTCCGTTAGTTTGAAGAGCAAAAGTGACATGAATTTTTTTAGTATTATATTTTTCTACAAAAAAATGAAATTTTTCAAAATATTCTATTCCAGCTGTTGTAGGTTCTCCTCCTTGAAAAGCAAAATTAACTTGATATTTTACTTCCTCAAAGACTTTTTTTACCATATTTTCAAGTGTTTCATCATCCATTATTCCATAATTTTTAATTTCTCTATTGTCAGCCACATCATAATAAAAACAATATTTACATTGTAAATTGCAAGTACTAGAGGCTGGTTTTATTAATAAATTAAGATTTTTCATCATAACCTCCACAATAAAAATATATTAATAAAATAGCATATAATTTATGTTTAATCAAGAAATAAGAGTATTATTCTATAAATAATCTTTTAAATTAACTTTTTTTATTTTAAAAGAATAAGATAATATGCCAAATTTATCAATACTGCCCTTTAATTTCAAAGTTTTATTATCTAAAATAGTAGCAGAACCATAGTAAGTTTTTCCATTCCAAGAGTCATATACCCAGCCATTAACTAATTGATTTTTTTCATTTTTAATTAATTTACCAATAACTTGTAAGTTAAGAACTTTTCTGTTTCTGAGGATTGGATTTGGATTATTTCTATCAATTTGTTCCATACCCTCCATTTTATCTCCAACAGGATATTTAAAATCCTTTAGCCAACGTACATGACCAATATACTCATTTTCTCTTTTTTGAATTTCTATAATAACTTTTTGATTTGGCAGAAGCCAATATCCTATATAGGGGTCATGAATTTCTTGGCTAAATATATTAAAACTAAGAAAAATAAATAAAAATATAATTTTTTTCATAGGACATCACTTAACATAATGTACATAATTTTTTAGTCCTCTTAAAATAAATAATTTTTTTAAAATAAACTTAACTTCTTTTAAATTTATTGGAAAACCTGCATTTTGTAATTTAGAGAAACCAGCACAAGCTATTTCTATAGTATTACTCAGATATTTTTCAGTAAAAGTTATATTGAGGTTTTTAAAATCAATTTGAAAATCTTCTATTTTAAAAATTTCAAAATACTTAGCAGTAGCAAGATTTATATTATTTTCTTTAAAGTCTTCTTCCATATCAAAAAAATCATCAAGAGCCTGTAAGCTCATTCCTATGATAAATAATCCATCACTAAATTCAGATATCTTTAAATTATTTTCAACTAGTTTTGGAACTGTTAAGCTTATTTCCAATAATTTCCCACCAATTTGTTTGTGAATATTTTCAATAATAAAATCAGAAGAAGGATATTTTTGATAAAACTCTCTTTTTCTAATACTTTCACCTTTTGCAATTGAATAAATCTCTTCTAAAAGAATAGTATTAACTTTTTTATTATTACAATTTAGTTTTAAAATTTCTTTAGTCAGAAGTTCTTGGGTAATAAGAGAAATAAAGCTATTTTCTACCAATGGATTATTAAGAGAGCTTATAAAAATATTTCCTTTTTTTTCATCATCTAAAATATTATCAACAGAAGTTATTATCTGTCTTAAAAATATGATTATTTTCCCATAGGAGATAATCCTAGATTTAGGAATATTACTTTCATTTATAAGGCTTAGCATAAGAATAGTAAAAAAATTTTTTTTAAATAAAGTAATAAAATTGCTATCAGAATAATTTAATGTAATTTCTTCAAAAAAATCATAATTTTTAAAATCTTGAATAATCTCTTTTTGGCAAGTTTTTAAAATCTCAGAAGCTTGAAGAAATTTTTTTAATAATAGTTTAGTAGACATTTTTCCTCCTAAGTGATTAGTATTAACATATTCATTATAGTATGGAAAAGTTAAAATTAGTATAAAAAAGTAAAATTAACGAAATCTTAACTATTTACTATTAAAATAATGTTGAGGTGATTTTATGTATAATTTTATTCTAAAATTAGATACAACAATAACAAAATTGATAGGAAATAATTATGTAAGTATATTTTATAATTATTTAGATAAGGAAAAGGTTGATACTTTTTTTAAAAATATTACTAAATTGGGAGAGGGATATTTTGAAATTATTTTGATATTGTTTTTTATTTACATGATAAAAAGTACTAAGCAAAAAGAAAAATATTATTTTTTTATAAAAGGAAGTATATATACATTTTCAAGTTCAGGAATAGTAGTTTCAATTTTAAAAAGAATAATAGGAAGAGAGAGACCATATGTTAGTTTTTCTCCAGATAGATTTTATGGATTAAGGTATTTATATGAACATAATTTATTGTGGAATTCTAGTTATCATTCTTTTCCATCAGGACATACAATAACTATATTTACAACAATTTGGTTTTTGAGTTTTAATTTAAAAAATAAAATTGTAAAATTGATCTTATTTTTTATAGGAGGAATGGTTGGAATTAGTAGAATATACCTTTCATATCATTGGACTTCAGATATATTATTTAGTATTTTTTTATCTTATATTATTGCAAAGATAGTAAATCAAAAATTATCTCAAAAGAAAACTTTTAAATTATTTAAATTTTTATCTTATAAATGTTAAAATAATATAAGAGGTGAAGAAATGAAGAATATTTTAATTATAGAAGATGATTTAAGAATAAGAAGAATTTTACAATTGGAGTTAGAACATGAAGGATATTTAGTAAGTTTAGCTAAAGATGGAAAGGAGGGATTAGAAAAGGCTAAATTAATAAGATATGATTTAATTTTATTAGACTTGATGTTACCTGAAATTTCAGGAGAGGAAGTTTGTAAGGAGTTAAGAAAAAATTCAGATGTACCTATAATAGTATTAACTGCAAAAGAGAATATTAGAAGCAAAGTTGAACTTTTAGATATGGGTGCTGATGACTATATAACTAAGCCTTTTAATATAGAGGAACTTTTTGCTAGAATGAGAGTTGCTTTAAGAAATAAGAAAGATTATCAAGAACTTAATCAATTAAAATATGAAGATTTAGTTTTAGATATTATTAAAAAAGAACTGATCATAGAAAAAAGAAAAGTATATCTAACTAAAACTGAATATAGATTGTTGGAGTTATTTATTTTAAATAGAGAGATAACTATTTCAAGAGAAAAGATTATAACAGAAATATGGGGATATGATTTTGAAGGAGAAGAGAAGATAGTCGACGTATATTTAAATTCTCTAAGAAAAAAGATAGAAGCTCCAAATAAAAAATATATACAAAATATTAGAGGATTTGGATATATGTTAAAGCTTAAAAGAGGAGATTCTTATGAAAAAGATATCTAAAATGCTTTTAAAAAGCTATATGATTTTAATTTTAATTTTTACTTTTTCAGGTATAGTGATTTTTATAACTGTTGAAGCATATATAAAGAGAAGTTCTGCTGATGATTTATATGCCATCGATAGTTTTTTGCAATATGAAACAAAAGAGTTTAAAGAAAAATTAGAGAGTGGTAGAAAAATAAATGATATAATTGATTCTGCCTTAGATGAAGCTCCTAAAATATTAGGAAGTTCTATTATTTTTAAATTAAATGGACAAATATTATCAAGAAGTTATTCAGAAAATGAGTTAAAACAAGTAGAGAATGAAGATTATTATGATATTGTGAAAGATTATGGTTATTATAATCTTCAATATTTAAAAAGAAAAATAAATATAAAAGAATATCCTAATTTAGAAGTATATATTATAAAAAATTTAAAAACCGAAAAAGAATTGATGTTAAATATTATTGGTCTATCTACATTAATTTTAATTTTTACAACTTTATTAGCTTATTTTATTTCAAAAAGATTTTATAATAGATTTACATTCTCTTTGAATGAACTTCAGAGGTTAACTAACGAGATAAATTTAGAAAGTTTAGATACAAATTTTAAAGAAAATGAATACTATGAATTTCAGCGAGTTATTATCTCATATAATAATATGTTAAAAAGATTAAAAGAGCAGACACAAAAACAGATAGATTTTGTAAATAATGCTTCCCATGAGTTAAAAACTCCGATTTTTGTAATAAGTGGATATGTAGATCTGATAAAAAGATGGGGATATTCAAATAAAGAGTTAGTAGAGGAAAGTTTAGATGCAATAGGAGAAGAAAGTAAGAATATGGCTAATTTAGTAAATAAATTATTATTTTTAGCTAAGGATGAAGAGAATTATATAAATGAAGAAGAGATTAATTTAAAAGATTTAATAATAAATATAGTTAAAGATTTAAAAATTTTGTATCCATTTCAAGAGATAGAAATAATTATTTCTGAAGAATATACTATAATTTCAGATAATTTTTTACTAAAACAACTATTAATAAATTTAATAGAGAATGCTGTAAAATATGGAAATAAGAAAAAAGTAACAATTATTTTAAAAAAAGATAAAAATATCATAATTGAAATAATTGACAGAGGAAAAGGAATTAGTGAAGAAAATTTAAATAAGATTTTTGAAAAATTTTATAGAGAAGATAAAGCAAGAAGTAGAGAAGAAGGAAGCCATGGATTAGGACTTTCTATTGTAAAGAAGATAGCAGATATACTGAATATTTATATAGAAATTGAAAGTAAGATAGGAGTAGGGAGTACAGTAAAAATTATATTTTAAAAATAATATTTAAAAAAGAAACTTTTGCAAATTTATATTATAGGGTTTCTTTTTTTATTTAAAATAAATTTAGCTATTAAATTTTAAACATTGACTGAAAATGTGAGATAGAGTATACTATTTTTATGAGTGTATAAAATTTAGGGAGAAGAAAAATGAAAGAAAGATTGAAAAAATATATTAGAAAGAGAGCATTGTTTGGCTTAACAATACTTTTATTTTTTATAATTTTATCTACAATTTCTTTAATGATGGTTAGAAGAAAAATTTTGGATAATATACAATTAATGGGAGAAGAAGTAGCAGAACATTTATTAATAAAAGAAAATGAAAAAATAGAAAATTATGATATGTTTGTTAGAGCTGCTAGTATATGGTTAAATGATCAAATTGAAAAAAATAGAACTGAAAAAGAATTAAGAGAATGGATGAAAAATTATACAGATTATATAAATAAAGAGTTGAATACTAAAGAAGTGGAAGTTTATGCATCTATAAATAAGAAAATAATAGGGGCTACTTATTGGGAAGGAGATGAAACTTTTGATGTAGATAAAGCTGAATGGTATAATTTAGCTATTCTAGCTAATGGAAATGTTATATATACAGATACCTATCGAGATGTTAGAACAGGTGAAATAGGATTTACAGTAGCCAAAAAAATAAATGAAAAAAATGATATTTTAGCTGTTGATATATATTTAGATGAGTTATCAGAGAAAGAGGAGATTAGTGAATTACCTGTAGGAAGTTCTTATTATCTTTGTGATGTAAAAGGAAATATAATATATAGCGTCCACGAAAATAAAAATAGTGAAAAAGAGATACAAGAATATATACAAAAAGTGTTAGAGGAAATATTAGAAGGAAGGCATGATGTTTCAGATTCTTTCACTATAGATATGCAAGGAAAAAAAAGAGGAGTTTATTACTCATTATCTAAAAATGGATGGATATCTATACTTACTATACCTTATAGTACTCTTTTAAGTGAAGTAAAAGAATTATACCATCTTTACATAGGAATTTTTATTTTTTTTATAATGATAGGAATAATATCTTATTATAGAGAAATAAAATTAAATAAAAAAATAGAAGAAACTAATGAAGCAGTAAGAGTTTTAGGAAATTCGTATTATGCAATTTATAGAATAGACTTTAAAAAAGAAACATATTTTATGTTAAAAGGTTCTGATTATATGCAAGATTTATTATCACAATCGGGGAATTATCAAGTTTTTTTAGAAACGTTAGTTGAAGTAATTGAGCCTGAAGCGAGAGAAGAATATAAAAAAGTATTTTCACTTGAAAGTATAAGAGATTTGGTAAAAAGAAGAGTTAGAGATTTTGGTGGAGATTTTAAAAGGAATTTTAAATCTGAATATAGATGGGTAAATGTTAGAATATTATATGATGAATCTTTAAGTACTAACGAAGTTATTTTATGCTTTAAAGAGATTAATGAGGAAAAAAGACAACAATTAGAACATATAGAATTATTAAAAGATTCATTGAATACTATGGAAAAAAATATGGAATCAAGAAATATATTTTTTTCAAATATGTCTCACGATATGAGAACCCCTTTAAATGGAATAATAGGATTATCGGAATTAGCTAAATCTCATATAAAAAATCCAGAAGAGATAACTAATTATTTAGATAAAATTAATAGTTCAAGTAAACAGCTCTTAAATTTAATAAATGATATTTTAGATTTGGCTAAAGCTGATTTTGGAAAATATGAATTAAATAGAGAGGAATTTTTATTAAAAGAGAGTATAGAAGAAAGTTTAGTTCTTTTTGAAGTTGATGCTAAAAAAATGCAGAAAAAATTTGAAGTAATATATAAAATTGAAAATGATAATGTTATAGGAGATTTTAATAAAATACGACAAATTTTGAATAATATTATTTCTAATGCATTTAAATATACAAGAGTTGGAGACAAAATAACTTTAACAGTAGAAGAAATAAAAAGAGAGAAATATTCTAATTTTCACTTTGAAATAAAAGACACTGGCTATGGAATGACTAAAGAGTTTTTAGAAAAAATATTTATTCCTTTTGAGAGAGAAACTAGATTCGGAGCTAAAGGAATAAAAGGAACTGGGCTTGGAATGGCAATAGTGAAAAATCTTGTAACCCAATTGGATGGAGAGATAGATATAACAAGTGAGATTGGCAAAGGAACAACAGTTTCTATAATTCTTCCTTTAGAAATATCTCAAAATAAAATAGAAACATATATAAAAGAAAAAAAGAGTTTTGAAGTTTCATTGAAAGGGAAAACTATACTTTTAGCTGAAGATAACGAAATTAATATGGAAATAGCAACAGAATTACTTCAAATGAAAGGGCTAAATATAATACAAGCTTGGAATGGATTAGAAGCAGTACATAAATTTGAAAACTCTAAAGAAGGAAGTATAGATATTATTTTAATGGATATGCAAATGCCGGAGTTAGATGGATGTGAAGCTGCAAAGAAAATTAGAAAATTAAATAGAAAGGATGCTAAGACGATTCCAATAATAGCAGTAACAGCTAACGCTTTTCCAGAGGATATAGCAGCTACAACTTTAGCAGGAATGAATGGACATATATCTAAACCTATTGATTTTAATATATTAGATAGAAAATTGAGAGAATATCTAGAAAGGAAGTAATAAAAAATGATAAGAGATACTATTCTAATAGTTGATGATCAAGAGATGAATAGAGCAATATTAAGTCATATATTTGAAAAAAGATATCAAATAAAAGAAGCAGAAAATGGAAAAAAAGCTTTAGAATATATAAAAGAAAATAAAGATAAAATAATAGCAATATTGTTAGATATAATCATGCCAGAAATGGATGGAATAGAGCTATTAGAAAGATTAAAAGAGGAAGAATTAGAGAATAATATACCAATTTTTCTAATAACAGCAGATACTTCACAAGAAAAGATGAGAGAGGGGTATGAATTAGGAGTGAGTGATATTATAGAAAAACCATTTGTTCCATATTTTTTAGAGAAGAGGATAAATAGTATTATAGAATTATACAAAACAAAAGAGAGATTAAAAAATATAGTAGAACATCAAGCAGAAATTATTGAAGAAAAAATTAAAGATATAAAAACTTTAAGTAATACAATGCTTGAAACTTTAGCTTTAGCAATAGAGTTTAGAAGTGGAGAGACAGGACAACATGTACAAAATATTAGAAGATTAACTTTAAAACTTTTAAAAAAATTAAGAGAAGAAAAATATGAAGAATGTGTAACTCTAACAGATGAAGATATAGAAAATATAGCTGATGCTTCTGTCTTACATGATATTGGAAAGATAGCTATTCCTGATGCGATTTTAAATAAACCTGGAAGATTTACTTCAGAGGAATTTGAAATAATGAAAGCTCACTCTGCTAAAGGTGGAGAGATAATAGAAAGAATTCCAGATAGAGAAAAAAGACCGATATTTAAATATGCTTATGATATTTGTCGTCATCATCATGAACGTTGGAATGGAAAAGGATATCCAGATGGTTTAGTAGGAAAAGAAAATAAGATTTGGGCTCAAGTAGTTGCTTTAGCCGATGTTTATGATGCATTAATAAGTAAAAGGTGTTATAAAGATTCTTTTGATAGGCAAAAAGCTGTAGATATGATAATAAATGGAGAATGTGGGGAATTTAATCCTGAATTAATAAGAGTTTTTGCTGAGATAGAAAAAGAGTTATAAAAATAAGTGAAAGAAAAATGTTATTTTTTTGAGAAATATAGTATAAATTAAAATTGATTTTTTTGAAGCAGTATAGTATAATTAGATAAAGAAATATGGCAAAATAACGGCAACGTTATGACGCAAAGCTATAGGGTCTTATAAAGACAGCCAGTTGCAACTTAAAAGATTATAAATCTTTCAAGTTGCATTTTTTTATAAAAAAAGGGAGGAAGTATATGAAAAAGATACTAGGAATTTTAGCTTTACTTCTTATAGAGGTAACATCTTATTCAAAAATTGAAGAAAATATTGCTATAGAAGTAGTAGGAGAAGTTTTAAGTGCTATATCTATAAATAATAAACAAGATTTAATATTTGGTGATGTAGCTGTTGGAATGAGAAAGGAAAGTGAAGCAATTTTACAAATAACAGGAAGTCCTGGAGATAAAGTAAAATTAGAATGGAAAGGAACAGATGGAAAATATAAACCTATTAATGAAGAAATAGAAGTAAAGATGAAAAAAGGTACAGAAGCTGTTCCAGCAATTATAAGGTTAAAAGAAGGTAAGTCAGACGAAATAACTTTGAATACTAAAGAACAAGAGGTAAAATTTACTGGAATAATAATTGAAACTCCTGATGTGTCACCAGGAAAATATGAAGGAACTTTTACTGTAAGATTTATAGCAATGGATTAAACAAAGTTAAAAAATAATTAAAATAAAGGGAGGATTGAGGCATAAGTGAAAAGATTAGCATTTTATTTTTTCCTTATAAGCAGCATAGTTTTTGGTGAAGAAGGATTGACAGTGGGATATCCTCTTAATCTTACTGATATGTATCTTTACAAAGACTTAGAAAATGTTGATTATAAAGGTGTGTACAATGATTTATTAAAAGACTTTAATTCTAAAACAAATAATAAATATGATCTAGAATATAAGGGTGGAGAAGAAAAGGGGGATTTAATATTAAGAGTAACACAAAATCAAGAGGATGAAAATTTTAACTATATAACTACTCCATTTAGTTATAGAGCGGTTGTATTAGTAAATGTGGACAGCACATTTACAAAAGTAGATGATTTATATGGATTAACAGTAGGTCATATAAAAAATCAAAGAGGAATAGAAGCAATAGAGGGAAGAAATAAAGGAGTGAAATTTTATAAGACTTCTTTTGAAAATGAAAATCAAGCTATGTTAGCTTTAAAAAATGGATTAGTAGATGCTATTGTTTTAAAAGATTGGAATGAAAGTAATCCCTTAGAAAGAAATTTTAGAATAATTAGCACAGTTCTTACAAAAGAGCAAATAGGTGTAAATAAAAATCAAACTGATTTATATACTGAATTAAAAGGATATTTAGAAGGTATAAATAGTGAAGTGTTAGATAAAATGGTAAATGATAATAGAATAGCATTCTATACATATCTTTTAAAAGATACTCCAGATTATAATATAATTAAAGAAAAATATAAGAATCTAAAAGTAGAATTAGTGAAAGATACTTATTATTTGCCAGTATATTATCAAGAAAAAGGAATATATAAAGGATTATTATTTAATGTGTTAAATGATATTGAAAAAATAACTGGTATTCCTGTTGAGGTTGTAAAAAATGGAGAAAATGGAGATATAAAAGGATTATATATAAGAAAAGAAGCAGATAAAAATTATGAAGCTACAAAACCTTACTATAAAACTGATATTGCTGTTGCAGGAATTAAAAAATCTTATTTAATAACTGAAATTTCTGATTTAGATAATTCAAGAATTATTGTAGTAGAAAATCAGACTGTAGGAAAGTATGTAGAAGATAGAACAGAGGGAGTAACATTAATTCCAGCTACAACAATAGAAGAGGGAATAAATAAATTACTTAAAGGAGAAGGAGATTATATAGTATCATATAGTAATCCTTTAAGAGGAGTTATTTTAAATACTTTTGTTGATAAGAAGGTTGGAATTATTGGAACATTTAATGAAAAATTTGGAATATCTATGGGAATAAAAGCTGAAGATGAAGCTTTATTTAATGTAATCAATACTATATTAAATAGTTATTCAGTAGAGGAAACTACTTTAGAAACAAATAGAACAGCTCAAGTAATTATAAAGACTGATTATTCAATGGCTGCAAAAATAGGAATACCATTAGTAATTATAGCTCTTGTATTAGCAGTAGCTTTGAGAAAAGCTGTAATAAATAAGAGAAAAGCTGAAAAAATAGGAAATACTTTATTAGAGACTATGGTAAAAGTAAATCAATTAAAAGATACAGAATCCGGGTTACATGCTAAAAGAATTTCTCTACATGCAGAAATTTTAGGAGAAAAATTAGGATTGTCTAAAGATTTAATTGATGGAATGAAACAATATGCAATTATTCATGATATAGGTAAAGTCATTGTTCCAGCAAATATATTAAATAAGAATGGAAAATTAACTCCAGAAGAATTTGAAATTATGAAAAAACATCCAGAGTTTGGATATGAGATTATAAAAGAGCTTGAATTAGGAAAAGTAGCAGAAAATGTAGCTAGATATCATCATGAAAAATGGAATGGAAATGGATATCCATTAGGATTAAAAGGTGAAGATATTCCTGTTGAAGGAAGAGTAATAGGAATATTAGATGTATATGATAGCATGAGAGAGGATAAAGTTTATAAAAAAGGATTATCTCATGCTGAAGCTATTGAGATAATTTCAAAAGAAAGTGGAATAAGTTTTGATCCAGCAATAGTAAAAGTATTTTTAGAAAATGAGAAATTATTTGAAGAAATATACAATAAAACTTCAGGTACAGTTGATTTAGTAGAAGAGTATTATAATACAATGAAATAAATGCATTAGGCAAAAAGAAGGTGAAGACTTGAAAAAGAAATTTTTGATTTTCTTATTTCTACTTTGTTCTTCTATTGGTATCTTAGGAGAAGAGATTGGAAATATAAAAGAAGAGTTTTTTATAACAGAATATACAGAAGAAAGCTCAACTGAAAATCTAAAAATAGAGCAAGAGCTAATGATACTTACAGTTGATCCTGTAAAATTAGCAGATAGCTATTCAAGAAGAGTAACAAGTTTAATTTATGATACTCTTTTTGTAGTAAATAGTTATGGAGAAATTATTCCTAATTTAGTAGAAAATTATAAATGGCAAGAGGAAAATAAATTATTTATAAAACTAAAATCAGGAATAAAATTTCATGATGGAAGTGAATTAACTTCTAAAGATGTTGAGAATTCTTTAATGAGATTAAAAAAAGAGGGAACAGTAGTAGAGATGTATAACTCTATTATAGGTGTAGAGCTAGTAGATAAATATAGTTTAATTATAAATCTAAATATAAGAGATGGATTATTACTTAATGCTCTATCTAACTCTTTATCAAGTATTGTAAAGTTAAAAGATGGAAAGTTTTATGGAACTGGTCCATACTCAATAGAACTTTTTAATGAGGGAGTATTAAAGTTAAAAAGATTTGATAAATGTTTTAATAAGATTGAAAATTCATATAAAGATATCGAAATTAGATGGGAATTAAATCCTAATCAAAGAATAATAAAATATGCTAATGATATAAGTAATTTTGTTTTTGATTTATATAAAGAGGATATAGATAAAGCTCAAGAATATGAATTAATACCAGAAAATACAATAATAGAAAAGAGTCCTATATATGATACTTTAGGGCTAATGTTTGGAAAAAATTATACTATAAAAGAAAGAGCTGCTATAGAAAGAGCCATTCTTCAAAATGTAGATGGTTTTTTCCCAGAAGAGTTAGTAGAAGCTAATTTATCTAAAATTAATAAAGATTATAGTTTAGACAAAGCAAAGCAATTAATATCTGAAGCAGGGTTAAAATCAAAAGAGATAAATATTATGGTTTTAAATACAGAACATAATATGAAAATTGCAAATTCTGTAAAGAAAAATTTAGAAGATGCTGGAATGAAAGTAAATTTACTTCCTCATGGAATGATTTCTTTCTATCAAAAACTTTATGCTAGAGAATATGATACAGCAATTTATAATATAAACATTAGTGCTGTATATCCTATGTTAAGTCTTGAAAAAGTATTAACTTATGATGTAGGAGATAAGGAAACTGCTAATGCACTTTTACCTTTTATAGAGTTGATGAGAAAAGAAAAAAATCCAGAGAAAGTAGAGCAAATATTTGATAAGGTATTATCCCTAGTCAATAAAAATATGTTATATATCCCAATAGAACATAAGGAAACTTTCCAAATTTCAGAGGAAGAAAATATGAAGAGATTTCATAAAATAATTGGATATTAACATAGGAAAGGGGAGGAAAAAATGAAGAAATTATTTAGCTTGATATTAGGACTGATATTATTTTCTTTTTCTAATACTTATGCTATAATTAATGCTGAAATATCAGAAATATATTCAACAAAGCTTATAGAAAATTCAGGAATAATTACCTATACATTTGATGTAGAAATTCCAAGTAGAGGAAGAAGTCCAGGGGATTATGTAAGATTCAATTTACGTCCAAATGATTGGGATATATTTAATAAGTATGAATTTACTAATACTAAAGTAGAAGTAATAGAGGGTTCTAGACGTAGTCCTCTTGAAGTGGCTTTTCCTGTTGAAAATGAAAAAGTAAAAAATATGAAAGTAAGAATAGAGGGAAATGTTGTTGCTAGTTATTTAGCAAATGTATTAAAAGATGTATGGCTTGTTATTGGAGATCTTAATGGAAATGGAGAAACAGTAAGAGATTGGGTAACAAAAGATTTCTTTAGATATCCTAATATATTAAAAATAAAAGTTGACCAACATATGGATTTAGGAAAAGCTTATCCAGGAGGAAAATTAAGTACAAAGGATAGTGGTTTTGGAGGAAAGCCAGCTGAAATAAAAATAGAATTAGATAATATTCAAAATGGAGATAATGAGATAACATTAACAATAAAAGATGAGGGAAAAGTAAATCTATATGGAGATGGGCAACCAATGATTGCTAATGTTTGGTTTAGAGATGAAGGAAATTCTAATAGTCAATTAAAAGAAATAAATAAAAAATTGATAAAAAATGATAATAGCTATAAAACTGAGGTAATAAGATTAGATGGAAATTGTTTAGTACCACTAGGACAAACTAAAGGTATTTATAGAGGAACAATAAGAGTGAGAGTGACATATGGTAAGTAGTAAAAAAGCTTTTCTTGGGATTGCAGCATTGATATATGTATTAAATTCTAATATGTTGTATCCTCAGTCAACATCTAATATAGACAATGTTTATCTTCAAGTAAAAGCAGAAAAGTTAGTAAATGATTTTTTCATGATTAAGTATGATTATACTACAGAAGAGGCTTATATAGGTTTAACTTCATTTTTCTATTTTTTAGAGTTATATGGAGTAGAAGTTGATAGTAAGAATTATACTGTTAATGGAACTGCTGGTGGACAAAGGTTATATGCAAAATTTAATAAAAATGAAGCTTTTGTAGATAGTGAAGGAGAACTTTATGTAAAAAGTTCAAGTTTAATAGAAAAATTAGATTTTGAATATATTAAATTTAATATGTCAACTTTAACATTAGATGTTAAAACTAAATTTTTACTTCCATATCAAGAGAAAGAATTAGGTAGAATCCAAAGATTAAGATTAGAAGGAAGAAAAGAAGAAGATCCCAATAGTTATGATTTAGAAATGAAAAGAGCTTTAATAAGTCCTGGAGTTTTAAAATTAAATTATAGTATAGATGATTTAGAAAAAAGGGATGATGATTATCTATCTTATGAATATGGGACACAATTTTTATATGGGGAGTTATATTTAGCAGGAACTTTAGAACCAAATGGAGAAATAAATACAGGAAAACTTACTTATAGTGATGTAGTAGGAAATAGTGATTTAACTTTTGGAGATATTACTACTGTAACTCCTAATTTTATGAACTTAGATTCAAGCGTACTTGGAGTAAGTTTAGATTCTTATAATACATATTCTCTAACAGAGAATGGAATAACTGTAATTAGAGGGGAAGCAGAAAATGCTGATTCAATAGAGTTATATAGAAACGGAATTTTAGTAGATTATCAAACTAATCCTGCTAGAGATTTTCAGTTTTATATAGCTGATGGAGCAACTAATGCTCAATATATATTAAAAATTTATTATAAAGATGGTAAAATTGAAGAGAGAACAGTGTATTCTTTAAATGATATGGATGCATTGAAAAAAGGAGTTCATAAACCTACAATTCAATTTGGAAAAACAAAAGAGAGAGGAAAATTCCAAGCTACTGTTAAGGATTACTATGGATTAACTGATAATTTGACAATTGGTGGAGGATATTTAAATTTAATTGATTCAGAAGGAACAAACTTTAAAATATTAGAGCAATCTTTTATTTATAACACAAGAGCTCAATATTTTCCAACATTAATTAACTTTACTAATTATTATGAAGTTGATCAAGCTGAAGATGGATATAATTTATCAATTAATCAAAAAATTTATGATTATGATTTAAGAGCTACAAGAGAACAATATTCTAAATACATGGTAGGAAAAGATGGAACGAAAGAATATAACTCTTTATCTTTAACAAGATCATTTAATTACTACTCTTTAGAATTAGGAGTAGATAAAAGAGTAGAGTTAACAGATAATATTGAAGAGGAAACAAAAAATATTTTTGGAGGAGTATATACTTCATATTTTAATCCAGTTTCATTATCTTTAAGAGTTGAAAAAACATTAGAAGGGGATAATGATTATATAACATATTATCCAAGTTTAAGTTATTCAAGTGGAGTTAATGTAATTTTAGATGGAAAAATTCAGAAAGATGAAAACAGAGATAAAACAACTGAAGAGTATTCTTTAAGAATTAGCAAAAGAAGAATGGAAATCTTAAAAGATAGACTTTTTGCTGATATTGATTTAGGAGCTGAGTATTCAAGTGAAACTGAAGACTTTAGATATTCTTTAGGATTTAGTATAGATCTTGAAGACTTTGTAAATATTGGAATTGAGCATAATACTGATTTTGCTGAAAATGGTAAGAGAACATCAACTACTGGCTTAGAAATGACAAAAGCTATCAATTTAGGAAGTCCATTAGCTAAAGTAGATAATGATATGTCAGTTAATAGTTATTTTATTCAAGGGAAAGTCTTCTTAGATAAAAATGGAAATGGAGTGTATGATATAGGAGAAACTCCATTAGAAAATGTAGGAGTAATAATAGATAATAGAGAATTTACTACAGATAAATATGGTAATTATTTAGGAGATGGATTATCAACTGATGATATCATAACATTAGATGTAAATAGAAAAACAATGGATCCTATGTTGAAAAATACAAAGGGAACATTAAGAATAAAACCTCGTAAATCTTCTAGTTTAAAAGTAGATATTCCTGTAGAAGTAGTTTCTATGGTAACAGGAAATATTTGGAATACAGAAGATTTTACTGAAAGAGAATTTATTCAAAATATCTCTATGTCTACAATTCAATTGGAGAAAGATGGAAAATTATATAAAGAGATTGACCCTGAATTTGATGGATTATTCTTCTTTGAAGATGTTCCGCCTGGAAAATATAATATGAAATTTATTTATTTAGGACAGGAAGATGTTAAATTTTCTCCAGAAAGTATAGAAGTAAATGTTAAGTTACAAAATCCTGAAGAAGGAGAATACTTTGAAGGAAATGATACTTTGATGAAAAGAGAAGAGGATATAGAACAAGTTACTGAATAAGATTATAGAAGAAATTATTAATAATTTTAAAAAGGAGTAGAAAATTGAAAAACTCAAATTTAATTAAATTATTTATGATTATGTTTCTATTTACCTGTTCTTATGCTGAGGGAAGCAGAGTTGTAAAACTAAGTGAAAAATCAGTAAAAAATAATGTAGTTTATGTAAAAGGAGAATCAACTCCTTTTACAGGAAAACTACAAGCTGGAGAAATAGAGCAAGAGTATAGAAACGGGATCAAAGATGGATTATTTAAAGGGAAAATAAAAATTGATAATACTGAATACTTATATGAAGGAAAATATGTAGAAGGAATAAAACATGGTCCTTGGGTAATAAAGTATGTAACTGGAGAAAAAAGAGCTGAAATTCAATACAACTATGATATGCCGATAGGACAATGGACATATTTTTCAAAAGATAAAAAAGTTGAATCTTATGAAACTTTTAAAGATGGGGTTCATTCAGGACCGTTAGTTATTTATGATAACGCAGGAAATGTATTAACAAGAGCAAATTATAGAGATGGTGTTTTAGATGGTGAAGTAGTTTTTCTTCACGATAAAAATGCTTTAGATATAATAGCTAATTTTAAATATGGAAAACTTGATGGAAATGTTGAGATGTATTCTAGAAATAATAATATTCAATTAGAAGGAAGTTATTTAGGGGATAAGAGAGAATCACTTTGGAAACTTTATTATACGACTGGAGATTTAAAAGTAATTGTTCCATATAAAAATGGTTTAAAGACAGGGAAATCTATAATTTATGATAAGGCTGGAGGAGTAGTTCAAGTATCTTATTTTAAAGATAATAATGAAGTAACTGCAAGTGGAGAGCTTATAAAAAAGGCAAAACCATTTAAAGACGGAATAGTAGAAAAATTTAAAAAATTTAATGCTAATTTAGAATCATTAAAAATAAATAAAGCATTATCTGAAATTTAATGGAGGAGTTTATGAAAAAAATATTTTACACAATTCTAATGCTAATAATATTTAATATTTCTTATAGTTTAAATTTTACAGCTGCTCCAGTGAGTTTTGAAATAGATCTTAATAAAGCTGTTACCGAAGAGATTTTTCTTATAAATAATACACCGACTCCATTAAGAATAGAGGCATATGTAGATACTTTAGAAGGGTATGAAGAGAAAAATTTAAATTCTAACATAGTTATTTTCCCTAAAAAAATATCTATAAAGCCAGGAGGAAAACAAGTAATAAGATTTAGAGTAAAACCTTCAGAAAATATGGAAAAAGGTAAATATAAAAGCTTATTAGTTTTTCAAGAAATTCCTAGCAAAATAGAGGAAAATATAACTGGGGAAACATCTAAAAATGTTTCAGCAGGTTTTAAGCTTATAACAGAATTAGCTATTATAGTTACAGGGGTAAAAGAATAAAGGAGAGATTTAATATGAAAAATTTATTAATCTTATTAGGAATTTTAACAACATCTATAGTTGGATTTGCTGATAATGGAATGGTAGAAGAAAAATTAGAAATAACAGCAAGAATAGTTCAACCATTAGATCTACAAGTAGAACCAGTTAGATTTGGAGATGTTGTAATAGGAGAGCAAAATGCTACTCCAATAAGAGATGGAATAATAACAATTGTAGGTGAGCCTAGTAGTAATGTCAAGGTAGAAATGAGATATAAAGAAAAAACTATTGATATTACTTCAAATGGAGAAGAAATAGCAATTTTAAATGAAACTAATCCAGAGGCACCAGCTTTGATTTATAAGCCAGAGTTTGTATATGAAGAAACAAAAACACCTGTATCTTCAAATAAAATTTCATTGCCAGATGGAACTGCTTCTATAAATGCTAGAGGGAACTTAATAGCTCCTGAAAATCCAACAGTAGGAGATTATAGTGGAGAAATAGATGTAAAAGTTTATTATGACTAATTTATAAGGAGAGAAACAGGATGAAAAAATATTTACTTATATTTCAAATGTTAATAATAACAGTTTTAAGTTATTCTTTAAACTTCACTGTTTATCCTACTAGATTTTTAGTTCCAATAGATAGAATTACTACTCAAGAATTGAAAGTTATAAATAATACTGAAGAACCATTAAGAGTAGAAATATTTACAGAGGCTGATGAAGAATTTGGAAAAGAATATAATTTAAATTCTAATATAAAGATTTTTCCAAATATAATATCTATAAAACCAGGTGAAAGCCAAATAGTGAGATTTAGAGTAAAACCAAATGAAAAACTTAATGATGGAGAGTATAAAAGTTATTTAACTTTTAAAGAAGTTCCTTATGAAGTAAAAAATAATGAGGTAGAAAAAAATAAAAAAATAAGCAGTAATTTAAAATTTAATACAGAGATTTCTATTCCTATTTCATCTTTAAATGAAGTTAGTAGTAATGTTATGGGCAAGGTTGAAAATATAATATATAATTATAATGGAACAGATTTAAATATAAAGTGTACTACAATTTCTAAAGGGAATACAGCTTTACAAATTTTTTATATTTTAACTGTAGATGGTTTACCAACTATTAAAGGAAAAATAGGATATAGTAAAAGAGAAGGTAAGAAAGATTTAAACGTTGGAATTTTACTACCAGTAGAAGTAAAAGGGAAAAAAGCTAACTTAAAAGTATTTGATCAAACAGGAAAAGAGTATTATAATGAAAATATTTCTTTTTAATAAATATGTTGTATGTTAAGGTAGCTAAATTGCAACGTAGGGAGTTAGTTTTTTCTTATAAGAATGTTTATAAGGAGGAATAAATAATGAAAAAAATTATTATACTTCTAAGTGTATTAATGTTAATAAATTTGAGAAGTATAGCTATTGAAACTAATGAAGAAAATGATAAATTTAAAGTTAGTGCAAATGTTGTTTCTGGATTAAAAATTGAAGTATCTCCTGTAGATTTTGGATTGGTTCAAGTAGGAAATACAATAGATACAGTTGAAAAATCAGGAGAAATTTTAATAACAGGAGAAGCTGGACAAAATATAAAAATTAATTTATATTCAGATGATAATTTTACTCCAGTATCGAATGGAATTATTTTAAGAAATGAAACAGCTGGAGTAGGAGAAGCTATCTTTTTTCCAAAAATAATTTTAGAAGAAAATTCCTCATTGGAAACAAAAGATGAAATTATTGCAACTTTAGATAATGAAGGAAAAGTTTTATATAATGTAAATGGACAATTAACAGTTCCAGATGATGCCATTTCAGGAAATTATAGTGGAGAAATGACTATCACAGTAAAATATGAAAATTAAGGAGTTAATTTATAATATGAAAAAAATAGTAACAGGAATGATATTTTTTATAGTTTCACTAGTTTCTTATTCATTAAATTTCAGTGTTTATCCAGTTAGAGTTGATGCAGATTTTCAAAAAGTAACAACACATGAAATTACATTAACTAACAATACATTAGAACCACTAAGAATAGAAGCTTATCCTGAAGCAGATAAAAGTTTTGGAGAAAAATATAATTTAAATGACAAAATAGTTTTATTCCCTAAAGTAGTGTCTATAAAACCAGGAGCTTCTCAAAAATTAAGATTTAGAGTGAAACCTGATTCTGAAATGAAAAATGGAGAATATAAAAGTTTTATAACATTTAGAGAAATTCCGTCTGAAATAAAAAATACAGCTAAAGAAGAAAAATCAGGAACTATAACAAGTAATGTAAGATTTATTACAGAAATCTCTATTCCTGTATATAGTTTAGGAAAAAATCAAGTAGTTGATGGAAATTTAACAAATGTAGGATGTAAATCTGAAGGAAATACTTTAAATTTAAAAGGAAAATCAGTTTCAAAAGGAAATACTTCTTTAATATTTGATTATGTATTGGATGTAATTGGTTTAGATGTCAAATTAACTGGGAAACTTGGAAGTAGTGCTAGAGAAGGAGAAAAAGATATTTCTTTAAATATTACAACAAAAGAGTCATTAAAAGGGAAAAAAGCTAAATTGAAAATAACTGATCAAACAGGAAAAGTTCATTTTAATAAAGAAGTAACTTTATAAAAAAAGGTGGAAAGAATGAAAAAATTAGGAATATTATTAGGAGTATTAGCTTTAGGAATATCAACTTCAGCTAAAGAGGTAAAAGAAGCTCCAGCAGAAATTTTAGTAGAAGAACCAGTAAAAGTTATAGAAAAAGAGGTAATAGTATATAGAGATAGAGTAGTAGAAGACGGATTTAGACCAAACGGAAGTTTAAATCTTGAATATAGATATTATGGAAATACAGAAGGTCAAAATAGAAATGATTGGAATGGAGAAAATAATAACTATTCAAGAACTCAATTAGAGGGATATATTCAAACTACTGAAACTCAAAATTTTGAATTTAGAATAAGAGATTATAACAACTTAAATGAAGATGAAAAGGGAAGACCTGCTCATACAGAAACAAGATTGAGATATTATTTTGACCATGGAGTATTACCTGAAACAAAAATAAACTTTACTTCAAGATTACACTATATGAATAATGGTAATGATAATCATGATGAACAAGAAGTAGAGTATCAAGCAAGATTTAATTTTGTAGATTATCTATATAGTAATGAGTATGTAAAACCAATAGATTTTACAATAGCTCCATATTATAGATATACTTGGAATAAAAATAATAGTTCTGATTACGATAATCAAGTAGGACTATATTTTAATTTCCAATATGATTTACCATTTGGCTTTGGAACTCAATTAGAGGTAGATACATTTGGCTTCCATTTCTATGGAAATGATAAATATGGAAACGTGATAGATGAAGATGGAAAGTATAGTGATAAAAATACAGATTTAACTATAAATTTCTATATTACTCAAAATACAGTATTATACACAAAAAATAATTTTACATTAGATTTCTTTGTTGAAGCTGGATATGATTCTTATACTTGGACAGCAAAACATGAGAGAGGAACAGATGCTAGTACTTATTCATTAAAAGCAGATCCACAATTAAGAGTTTTTTATAATATAACACCAGAGCTTCAAGTATATGCTTTAGCAGGAGCAGAATATAGAAACTGGGATATAACAGCAGAATCTTCAGCTCAAAATTGGAGATGGCAACCTTTTGGAGGATTAGGAATTAATATGTCATTTTAATGACAAAATTAGAAAGTGTAATTGACTTAACTAAATAAATATGATATACTTAGTTATGAAATATAAGGGCAAAGCAGTGGAAACATTGTGACGCAAAGCTAAAGGGCCTTCTAAGACGGTGGCAGCCAGTTGCAAATTTAGGAGGGAAAGCTATGAAAAAAATGATGTTATTAGTAGGATTATTATGTGTGTATGGGTTAAATTATGCTGCAACTAGTGATACTTTTAATGTTCATGCAAAAGTAATAGAGCCAGTAGCTATAGAAGTTATTGGTGAAAGTGTAGAATTTGATGAGCTTATACCAGGAACTAGTAATCAATCAAATAAAGAGGGAGTAACAATAAAGATTTCTGGAGAAGAAGGAAAAAGAGTAGCATTATCATATGAAATTGATGGAGAAAAATTAAAATATGGACAGGTTGATTTAATTTCTGAAAGCTCTCCAGAAGCTGCTACACTTGATGTAGTTCTTTATAAAAATGAAAATAGAGGACAATTACTTCAAGATGAGAATTTTGTTTTAGAAAAAGATGGAAAACAATTTGAAGTAAATGGATATATAAGAAACGGAGTTCCAAGTGATGCAGTAAGAGGAGATTATTACTCTAAAAATATAACTGTAAAAGTACAATATGAATAGAATAAAAAGGGCAAAGCAGTGGAAACGCTGTGACGCAAAGCTAAAGGGCCTTCTAAGATGGTGGCAGCCAGTTGCGAAAATTTAGGAGGAAAAGTTATGAAAAAAATGATGTTATTAGTAGGGTTGTTATGTATATGTGGTTTAGGATATGCAGAGGAACCTAGTAATGTAGGACAATTTCAGGCTAAAATTGAAGTAATTAAACCAGTTGGAGTTACAGTGAGTGAAAAATATCTAGATTTTGGAACAGTAATAGCAGGATCAAAGTCTGTAATGAACGATTCAGATAAGAGTATAAAGGTAACAGTAACAGGTTCAAAAGATAGAAATATTGATATAAGTTATAGAGTAAATGGAAAAAAATTAGATGATTATGCACAAGTAGAGTTAAATCAAGCAGGGAGAGATTCAATTGTAGCAAAACTTTATAAAGGAAACAATAAAACAGCATTTCTAAAAGATGAAACAGTAATGATAAATCAAGATGACATTCAATTTGAGATTAATGGACATATAGCTGAGGTTCCTGGAGATGCAGAAGGAATATATGCTTCAAATCCTATAGTTATAAGAGTTGCTTATCAATAATATAAAGAAATTTTATTAAAAAAGGGGCAAAGCAGTGGAAACGCTGTGACGCAAAGCTAAAGGGCCTTCTAAGATGGTGGCAGCCAGTTGCGAAAATTTAGGAGGAAAAGTTATGAAAAAAATGATGTTATTAGCAGGATTACTATGCGTGTATGGTTTAAATTATGCTGCAACTAGTGATGATTTTATTGTTAAAGCAAAAGTAGTAGAGCCAGTAGCTATTGAATTAAATAATGATGTTTTAGATTTTGGAAATGTAATTCGTGGAACAGTTGGTATGGCTAAAAATACTATTACAGCTACTATTACTGGAGAAAAAAATTCTGTAGTAAGAGTTAATTTTAAAGCTGGGAATAAAAATATAACAGGTGGAAATGTAACTTTAACAACTGATGCAGGAGATGAGTTAACAGCAAAACTTTATTTAAATAATAATGTACAAGATATTATGGAAGAAACTGCATTTCAAGTAGATAATGGAACAACAACTTTTGATATAAGTGGAATGTTAGATGTTCCTGCTGAAGCAGCATCTGGAGCATATTCATCTGATGAGGTTGTTGTAAGTGTTATTTATGATAAATTCTATAATTAAAGAGAATTAAAGAGTAATGGGCAAAATAATGGAAACGTTATGACGCAAAGCTAAAGGGCCTTCTAAGATGGTGGCAGCCAGTTGCAGAGATTTAGGAGGAAAAAGTTATGAAAAAAATGATGTTATTAGCAGGATTATTAGTATTAGGAACAATGGGATATGCAGTAGGAACTTCAGGAGATACAGCTACTGCTACATTTGAGGCTAAGGTAAATGTAGTTTCTAAAGTAGAAGTGAAGGCTGAAAATATAGACTTTGGAGATGTAGCACAAGGAACTACTGCTAATGAAAAAACAAAAGGAAAAGTAGCTATAACTGGAGCAGTAGGAAAAAATGTAAAAGTTGAATTTTTAAAGGGAGATTCTGCTTGGGATGGAAATTTTAATTTTAACCAAGAGGGGTTAAGTGCAAGTGCTAAAGTAGATACTTGGGATAATATTTATTCTAAAACTATAAAATTAGAAGAAGGAGAAAATATTTTAACACTTTCTGGTAGTGTGACAGTAGGGGATACTGTACCTGCGCAGGAGTATAACTCTGATGCAATAACTGTAAAAGTAACTTATGATGATTTAAATAAATAGTTGATACTTAGATGCTGATAGTTAAAACTATCAGCATTTTTTTATTGCTAAAATTTTATCTCTTTGTTATACTTATATATAGGAGAAAATATATAAAATAAAGGGGTTATAAACGAATGAGAAATCGTCCATTTGATATTAAAGTATTGATATTAGGTATAATTTTTAGTATTTTGGTAGCTGGATTACAGATATATGAGCATAAAAAAATAGAAGATGTTCAAACTAGAAATATTGGAATAATATTGGCTAATAAAATAAAAGCTAAAATGGAAGTATTGGAAGATGTTACTCAACTTCTTAAAGAGGTAAGTATATCAAGAAATGGAAATCTATCTCAAGAAGATTTTTATAAAATTTCTAGGCACTTATATTCTCTTTATAAAGATAGTGAAATAACAGGAATATTTTATTTAAAAGGTGGAAAAATTGAATATATATATCCATTAGAAAGAAATGTAGGTACTTTAGGAATAGATATATTTAAGCAAGATGATAGAAAGAAAGATGCTCTTTTGGCTGTTGAAAAAAAACAAACAGTAGTATCTGGACCTTATGATTTATATCAAGGTGGAAAAGGTTTAATTATTAGAAATCCTATTTTTATAAAAGAAAATGAAAAAGAGAAATTTATAGGATTTAGTGCAATTGCTGTAAAATTTCCAGAGTTTATAAATAGCATTAATTTAGATGAGATATATGATTATAGCTATAGAATATCAACTTTTTCAAATGGAGAAAAAAAGGTAATAGCAACTAATAGTAATAAAATGAAATCTCCTAAGATATTCACAATAGAAATTTATAATACTCAATGGGAGATAGCTTTAGAATCTTTTAAAATATTAGAAGGACTTGAAAATATTATAATTGTATTTTCTAGTTTAGTTATTTTAACTTTAATATTAGCAAATATTTCTTATAGATATAAAGAAAAACAGACTTTATTAGAAGATATAGAATTAGAAAAAGAGTTATTAATAATAGCTTTAGAAAACAGTAATATGGTAATTTTTACTTATGATGATGAAACAGGAAAGATAGTTTTCAGAAATAAAAGATATTTTATAGAAGAATACAATAATTATACAGAGATATATCCTAATATGCTAGAAGAAAGTTTAGTAATAGAAGAAGGAAAAGAGAAATTAATAGAGATATTTTCTATGGTAAAAGGTGGAAGAAAAAGTGCATCTTGTGTAGTTAAGAAAAAAAATGAGAAGTATGGATATATTTGGGAGAAGATAACTCTTTTAAATCCTTTTGCAGATAAATATGGAATGAGAAAAATAATTGGAGTTGTTGAGAATATAACTGATTCTAAAGAAAAGGAATTAAAATTAGAAAAAGAAAGACACTATAAAAATGCTGTAAAAGAGGGTTCAATTTTTTATTTAGAAGGAAATATAACAGCTAATATATTGTCTATGGTAAATAAAGAAAATTTAGAAGGAAACAGAATAGAGTATGATAAATTTATAAAAAAATATATAAATAATAATGTATATGAAGAAGATAAAAAATGGGTAGAAAAAGCTTTAAATTTAGAAGCATGTAGTAAAAAATATTTTGAATATGGAACAAATACTTTTAGTATAGAGTATCGTCATTATTATCAAGATAATTATATTTGGGTAAGGTCAAATATATATTTAACTATTACTCCTAAAGCTAATGAGTTAAATATAGTAATAGTAACAAGAAATATTGATGAGGAAAAAACAAAAGAATTGATACTTATTAATCAAGCAGAAAGAGATATGTTAACAGGACTATATAATAGAGAATCTATTAAAAATAGAGTGGATGATTTTTTCTTAACTGGAAAAAGAAGTGGAGCATTTTTTATTCTAGACTTAGATAATTTTAAAAGTATAAATGATAATTATGGACATCATTATGGAGATATTGTATTAAAAGATACCGCTAAAATTTTACTAAATAATTTTAGAGATGAGGATTTAATAGGAAGATTAGGCGGAGATGAATTTGTTATTTTTATGAAAGAGGTTAAAAATAGCGATGTTATAGAGAAAAAAGCAAAAGCATTAAAAAAAGAGTTGAAAAGGGTATATAAAGAGCAAGGAAAAGAGATAGAAATTAGTGCATCTATTGGGATAGTTGCTGTCTTTAATAGTAAAAAATCCTTTGAATCTCTTTATTTAGCTGCAGACAAAGTAATGTATGAAGTAAAAAACAATAAAAAAGATGGTTATAAAATAATAGTAAATTCTTAAAAAGTTGGTGAAATAGATGATAAATGAGAAAGTTATACATAATATTTTACAAGAAGCAGAGATAGGAATATGGACCATAGAAATAGAAAAAAATAAAGTTCCGAGAATGTATGGTAATGATATTATGCTAAATTTATTAGGTGTTGATAAAAGCTATTCACCAGAAGCCGTATATAAAAAATGGTTTGATAATATAGAGGAAAAAGATTGTCAATTAGTTAATAATGCAATAAAAGATGTAGTAAAATTAGGAAAAGTAGAAATAAATTATAGTTGGAAAAACCCGGTAAAGGGAGAAACATATGTAAGATGTGGAGGAAAATTAGACTCAAAATATAAAAATGGGATTCGTATTCTAGGCTATCATCAAGATATAACTGAATTGGTATTAGCTAAAAAAGAAAGAGAATGGTTGAAAGAATTAAATATAGATATTACTAATTCTTTAGGAAAGCTTTATGATGGAATTTATAGAATGGATTTAGAAAAAAAAGAACTGAGTATATTAAAATCTATTTTTAACTCTAATATATCTGAAAAAAAGCTTGAATATAAAGAGTTTATAGAGATATTAGAAAAATATTTTGAGGGAGAAGAACTAGAAAAATTAAAGAGAGATTTTTCAATAGAAAACTTAGAAAAATTATTAAAAGAAAAAGAAGCTTTAAAAATAAATGAGGTAAAAAATAGAAATAATTGGTATGAGTATAGTATATTTTTTAAAAAAGAAAATATAGAAAATAAATATTTGATAATAACTTTAAAAAATATAACAGAAAGAAAGAAAAAAGAGGAAGAAAATACTCGAACTTTAAAAGAAGCTTATGAAGCTGCAAAACAAGCTAATATAACTAAGACTAGTTTTCTTTCTAGAATGTCTCATGATATAAGGACACCTATTAATGCTATAATTGGAATGACTAATATGGCTAAAAGAAATATTGAGGATAAAGTAAAAATAAATGAATGCTTGAATAAAGTTTTGAAAGCTAGTAGTATTCTTTTAGGATTAGTCAATCAAGTATTAGATATGAGTAAAATAGAAAATGAAAATTATATAGAAAAAATAGAAACATTTAACTTAAAAACTTTTACTGATGATTTAAGTCAAATATATTATGAATTAGCTAAGAATAAAAAGCAAAAATACATTTTAAAATATGAAAATTTCAAAGATGAATATGTAAAAGCAAATCCAGTATCTCTTCAAAGGATTTTTACAAATGTTGTATCTAATGCGATAAAATATACTCATAAAGGAGGAAAAATAGAAGTTATAGCAAGAGAATTAGAGAATGAAAAAGAGGATAGAAAAAGTTATCAGTTAGAAGTGAGAGATAATGGAATAGGAATATCTAAAGAATTTTTAAAAAAAATATATGAACCTTTTAGTCGAGAGAAGAGTAATGAAGTAGGAACAGGATTAGGAATGTCTATAGTCTATAATTTAGTTTCTATGTTAAATGGAAATATAGAAATTGAAAGTGAAATAGGTAAGGGAACAACTGTGTGTGTAACATTAGAACTTGAGATAGAGAAACAAGAAAAAAAAGAAACTAAAGAAGAGACAATAGAAGAAAAAAAATTAGAAGATATAGATTTAAGTGGGAAAAAAATATTACTTGTAGAAGATAATGAATTGAATTGTGAAATAGCTTATGATTTATTAACTCTTGCTAAAGCACAAGTAATAGTAGCTAATAATGGAGAAGAAGCAGTAAAAATTTTTAAAGATTCTAAATTAGGAGAAATAAATCTTATTTTGATGGATATTCAGATGCCAATTATGGATGGATATATGGCAACTAAGGTTATAAGAGAATTAGAAAGAGAGGATTCTAAAAATATAGAGATTATAGCAATGTCTGCCAATACTTTTTTAGATGATATTCAAAAAGCTAAACATTGTGGAATGGATGATCATATTCCTAAACCAATTGATATAAAAAAATTAATAAGTATTTTAAAAAAAATATAATAAACTAAAATGTTTTAAGAATGGCTTTCGTTCAAAGAATAAAGAGCAAGTATGGCTTAACTCACTAAAAATATAAAACTCGTTTTACTCAAACAGTTGTATTTTTTAGTGTTCGTTTTTGCTGACTTGCTCTATTTATTTTTTCAATCTTCGTCATTTTTGAATTTTTATATTCTCTTTATTATATAAAAATATAAAAAAGTATTGACAAAAAATGAAAAATGTTATATATTTACATTATAAGAATTAGCACTCTTGATAAATGAGTGCTAACAAAAAGGTGATAAAGATGTCTATAACAGAGAGAGAGAAGCTCGTATTAAATGCTATAGTAAACTATTATCTTAATTTTGGTGATACTATAGGTTCTAGGACATTGGTAAAAAAATATGGAATTGACCTTTCGTCAGCAACTATTAGAAATGTAATGGCTGATTTGGAAGATATGGGATTTATAGCTAAGACTCATACATCTTCTGGAAGAATACCTACTGATAAAGGATATAAATATTATCTTGATGAGCTTTTAAAAGTTGAAAAACTTACAAAGCAAGAGAGAGAAAATATAGAATTAGCCTATGAAAATCGTGTAAATGAGTTAGATATGTTATTACAACAAACTTCTACATTGCTTTCAAAATTGACTACTTATGCAGGAATTGCTATGGAACCAGCAGTAATGATAGAGAGAGTAAAAAAAATAGAGTTGGTCCATATAGATAATTTTATGATAGTAGCTATAATTGTTTTAGAAAATAGATCTGTAAGGACTAAAAAGTTAATTTTGAAAGAACCTATTACTAAAGAGGAATTACAAGAATTAGCTGAAGAGATAAATGAAAGATTGAAGTTAGAGGAATTGACTCAAACAGATATAGAGGATTACATAATAGGAAAGAAAAAACTTATTCCTAAAGTGGCACAGCATTATGAAGAGGATGGAAAACTATTTATTAATAATGTACCAAGTATATTTAGAGATAAACATGTTAATGAGGTTTCAGAAGCTCTAGAACTTTTCAATCAAAGAAAAGATATCAGAGGAATATTTGAACATATAATAAATACAAGAAATACTACTGATGGTAGAGTAGAGGTAGTATTTGGAGATGAGTTAGGAATAAGAGGTCTAGAGGATTATAGTTTTGTGTATTCAACTTATAGTATAGGAGATTCACAAGGAGTAATTGGAGTAATAGGACCTAAGAGAATGGCTTACTCTAAGACAATGGGACTTATAAAATATGTAACTCAAGAGGTTAATAAAGTAATAAATCAAAATCAGATTGAGAGAAAGGAAGAAATCGATGAAAGATAAGATAAAAGAGATGTTTGGGAAAAAAGAAGAAGAGAAAAAAGAGTGTGGATGTGGACCAGAATGTGAGTGCTCTTGTAAAGATGAAGATACAAAAGTAGAAGAGACAAAGCAAGAAGATATATTAGCAAAAAAAGATGAAGAAATTGGAAAATTACAAGCAGAAGTAGAAGATTGGAAACAATCATATCTAAGGAAACAAGCTGAATTCCAAAACTTCACAAAAAGAAAAGAAAAAGAGATGGAAGAGCTTAGAAAATTTGCTTCTGAAAAGATAATAACTAAACTATTAGATGGATTAGACAACTTAGAAAGAGCAATAACAGCTTCTTCTGCTACAAAAGATTTTGATGGACTGGTAAAAGGTGTGGATATGATACTAGGACAATTAAAAGGAATTATGGAGTCTGAAGGAGTAGAGGAAATAAAGGCTGAGGGGAAATATGACCCAGTATTCCACCATGCTGTAATGGTAGAGGATAATCCAGAATTTGAAGATGACCACATTGTATTAGAGCTTCAAAAAGGATATACAATGAAAGGTAAAGTAATCAGACCATCAATGGTTAAAGTTTGTAAAAGAGGATAATTAATAATATAGTAAATAAAAATTTTTATATAAATTGAAGAGTATTTTAGGAGGTTTTAAAAATGAGTAAAATAATTGGTATTGACTTAGGAACAACAAACTCTTGTGTGGCAATAATGGAAGGAGGTAACGTAACAGTTATCCCTAACGCTGAAGGAGCAAGAACTACTCCATCAGTAGTAAACGTAAAAGAAAATGGAGAGATTATAGTAGGAGAGATAGCAAAAAGACAAGCTATTACAAATCCAACTTCAACTGTAAGTTCAATCAAAACTCATATGGGTTCTGACTACAAAGTAGAAATCTTTGGAAAAAAATATACTCCACAAGAAATTTCTGCTATGACACTTAAAAAACTTAAAAAAGATGCTGAAGCTTATTTAGGAGAGGAGATTAAAGAAGCAGTAATCACTGTACCAGCTTACTTTACAGACTCTCAAAGACAAGCAACTAAAGACGCTGGAGCAATTGCTGGATTAGATGTAAAAAGAATTATCAATGAACCAACTGCAGCAGCACTAGCTTATGGACTAGAAAAGAAAAAAGAGGAAAAAGTTCTAGTATTTGACCTTGGAGGAGGAACTTTTGACGTATCTGTACTTGAAATAGCTGATGGAGTAATCGAAGTTATAGCAACTGCAGGAAACAACCACTTAGGAGGAGATGATTTCGACGCTGAAATCATCAATTGGTTAACTTCTGAATTTAAAAAAGAAACAGGAATAGATTTATCAAATGATAAAATGGCTTACCAAAGATTAAAAGATGCAGCTGAAAAAGCTAAAAAAGAGTTATCATCAATGATGGAAACTTCAATCTCTTTACCATTCATCACTATGGATGCAACAGGACCTAAACACTTAGAGATGAAATTAACAAGAGCTAAATTTAATGATTTAACTAGACACCTAGTTGAAGCAACTCAAGGACCTACAAAAACAGCTTTATCAGATGCTAAATTAAATCCATCTGAAATTGATGAAGTATTATTAGTAGGAGGATCTACAAGAATACCAGCAGTTCAAGAGTGGGTAGAATCATTCTTTGGTAAAAAACCAAATAAAGGAATCAACCCAGATGAAGTTGTTGCCGCTGGAGCAGCTATTCAAGGTGGAGTATTAATGGGAGACGTTAAAGATGTATTATTACTAGACGTAACTCCATTATCATTAGGAATTGAAACTCTTGGAGGAGTATTCACTAAGATGATAGAGAAAAATACAACTATTCCAGTTAAAAAATCTCAAGTATTCTCAACAGCAGTAGATAACCAACCAGCTGTTACAATCAATGTATTACAAGGAGAAAGAGCAAAAGCTTCTGACAACCATAAATTAGGAGAATTTAACTTAGAAGGAATCCCAGCAGCACCTAGAGGAATCCCTCAAATAGAAGTAACATTTGATATTGACGCAAACGGAATTGTGCACGTATCAGCTAAAGATTTAGGAACTGGAAAACAAAATACAGTAACTATCTCTGGTTCAACTAACCTATCTAAAGAAGATATCGAAAGAATGACTAAAGAAGCTGAAGCTAATGAAGCTGAAGATAGAAAATTCAAAGAATTAGTAGAAACTAGAAACAAAGCAGATATGTTAATCTCTTCTACTGAAAAATCATTAAAAGAGTATGGAGATAAAGCTTCTGAGCAAGAGAAAAAAGATATCGAAGCAGCTATCGAAGAGCTTAAAAAAGTAAAAGATGGAGAAGATAAAGAAGCTATAGATAAAGCTATGGAACATTTATCTCAAGTAGCTCATAAATTTGCTGAAGAAATCTATAAAGAAGCTCAAGCAAAAGCACAAGCTGGACAACAAGCAGGAGCTCAAGAAAATAAAAAAGCAGATGATGATGTAGCTGAAGCTGAAGTAGTAGACTAATAAAAATATAAAAGTAGAGTTCTAACATAAAAGATAGAAGGGGAGATGGGGTTATACCCCTCTTCCCTTATCTTAAATTATAGGGAGGATAGGAGATAAAATGGAATTAAGATTAAATAATGGATTATTAGAAGTCAGATTAGAAAGTTTTGGAGCAGAATTAGTAGGACTTAGAGATTTAGAAAATAATAGAGAGTATATGTGGCAAAAGGACTCAAAATTCTGGGCTAAATGTTCTCCTATATTATTTCCTTTTGTTGGAGCTATAAAGGATAATAGATATTTTTATGCTGGAAAAGAATATCAGATAACTACAAAACATGGATTTGCTAGAGATTATGAATTTAAAGTAAGTTCTCAAGATGATACAAGCATTGAATTTTTATTTGAAAGTAATGAAGAAACATTAAAAATTTATCCTTTTAATTTTAAACTTTATTTAAAGTATATCTTAAATGGAAAAAAATTAAGAATGGAGTATAGAGTTGAAAATTTAGGAGATAAAAAGATGTATTTCTCTTTAGGAGCTCACCCAGCATTTGCCACTCCTGTAGGAGAAAATATTGATTATTCAGATTATTATATAGAGTTTGAAAAGGAAGAGAGTGGAGAAGTAAAAGTTTTAAATGGAGCTTTAATAAATTCTAAAAAAGTAGAGAAAGTTTTTGAAGGAAAGAAACTTGTATTAACAAAGGATAGATTTAAAAATGATGCTCTAATAATAGAGAATCCAAACTCTTATAAAGTAAATTTAAAAAATGATAAAAATAAATATAATGTTAGTTTCACTTATAAAGGATTTAAATATATGGCTTTTTGGAATATGGTAGGAGCGGAGTATGTATGTTTAGAGCCTTGGTGTGGAATATCTGACTATGATAATTGTAGTGGAAATATTGAAGAAAAAAATGGAATAGAAACTCTTGAAGCAAAAGAAAAATTTGTAAGAAAAATAGAAATAGAAATTCTTTAATTTTAAAATTTATGATATAATAAATGGGAATGTGTAGAGATTTTTAGAGAAGGAGAGAATATTAAATGGCAGAAAAAAGAGATTATTATGAAGTTCTAGGAATATCTAAAGGGGCTTCAGAAGATGAGATAAAAAAAGCATATAGAAAAGCAGCCATGAAATACCACCCTGATAAATTTAGTAATGCAAGTGATAAAGAAAAAAAAGAAGCTGAAGAAAAATTTAAAGAGGTAAATGAAGCTTATCAAATTTTATCAGATGCACAAAAGAGAGCTCAGTATGATCAATTTGGACATGCAGCCTTTGAACAAGGAGCTGGTGGATTCGGAGGCGGATTCAATGGCTTTGGTGGAGGAGCTGGAGGCTTTGAAGATATATTCAGTTCATTCTTTGGTGGAGGAGGTTCTGGATTTGGTGGATTCGGAGGCGGATTTGGTGGTTCTTCGAGAAGAAGCTATGTAGAGCCTGGAAGAGATTTAAGATATCAAGTAGAATTAACTCTTGAAGAGGTAGCAACTGGAGTAGAAAAAACTTTAAAATATAAAAGAAATGGAAAATGTAAGAGCTGTGATGGAACAGGAGCAGAGTCTGGAAGCTCTATGAAAACTTGTCCAAAGTGTAATGGTAGAGGTTATGTAGAGGTAACTCAAAGAACTATATTAGGAAATATGGTAAGTCAAATGGAATGTGATGAGTGCCATGGAAAAGGAAAAGTACCTGAGAAGAAATGTAAATCTTGTGGTGGAACAGGAATAGCTAGAGAAACAGTAGAGAAAAAAGTAAAAATTCCAGCAGGGGTAGAAACAGGACAAAAATTAAGATTAGAAGGTATGGGAGAAGCTAGTGAAACTGGTGGACCAAATGGAGATTTATATGTAATAATAAGAGTAAAAGAGCATGCTATCTTTGAAAGAGATGAGATGGATATCATGTGTGAAATACCAATTAAATTTACTACTGCAGCACTAGGTGGAGAAGTAGAAGTACCTACTTTAAAAGGTAAAAAAACTATAAAAATCCCAGCAGGAACTCAAACAGGTAAGAGCTTTAGAATGAGAGGAGAAGGATTACCTGCTCTAAGAGGTTCTATAGTAGGAGATGAAATAGTAAAAGTAGTAGTAGAAACTCCAATAGACTTAAATGAAGAACAACAAAAATTATTGAGAGCTTTTGAAGATAGTTTAAAAGAAAAAAATTATAAAAAGCATAAAACATGGTTAGATAAAGTTAAATCATTTTTTAAATAGTTTGAAAAATAGATTGTTTTGTGGTATACTAAGGAGAAGAAAATTTTTGTCAGAGGGGGATAAATAATGGAACAACTATTAGGAAAATACGGTGGGATGATACTTACTTTTGCTATATGGATAGCAGTATTTTATTTCCTATTAATATTACCAAATAAGAAAAAACAAAAGAAACAGCAAGAGATGTTAGACTCTATAAAAGAGGGGTCTGAAGTTATAACTGTTGGTGGAATAAAAGGAACAGTAGTGGCAGTATTAGGAGATTATGTAGAAGTAAGAGTAGATAAAGGAGTAAAAATTACTTTTAGAAAATCTGCTATATCAACAGTATTACAATAATATAAAAAAGTTTTAGGAGGGTTTAAGGAAACAATTTCCTACCCTCTTTTTTCTTAATATGTTGGTTATCTTTAAGTTAATAGTAGCCTAAATATTTATAAGAGATGGAGAGGTTAATGAAAAGAGTTTTAATATTATTTCTAATTATTGGAAGTATTTGTTTTGGAGGAACGATTAGTTCTGTCAGTGAAAAGGGGAGTAAACTATCTTTTATATTTACTGGAAGCAATAAGTCAGCCTATCAGATAAACTATGATTTATATAATAGACTTATATTTATAGAATTTCCAGGAAGTAATCTTTCAACTAAGATAAATGATAAAAACTATACTTCAAAGTATGTAGAGGATTTTTCTACAGTGGATTATGGAAATTCAGTAGGTTTTTTTATAAAATTAAATAAAAATATATCCTATTCAACATCCTTTAGTGGAAATGACTTTGTATTTTCTTTTAATGATAAAAGTACTAAGAAGCAATATACTATAGCTATTGATGCTGGACATGGAGGAAAGGATCCTGGAGCTATAGGATATAAGAAATATTATGAAAAAACAATTGCTCTTTCAGTGGCTAGATATTTAAGAGATGAGTTAAAAAAAGATTTTAACGTGGTTATGACTAGAGATAGTGATGTATTTGTAACTTTAGGAGAAAGACCAAGAATAGCTAATAGGGCCAAGGCAGATATGTTTATAAGTATACATGTAAACTCTGCTGTGAAAAATACTCTTACTGGGACAGAGGTATTTTATTTTTCTAAAAAATCTTCCCCTTATGCTGAGAGAATAGCTGCTTTTGAAAACAGTGTTGGGGATAAATATGGAGAAAAAACTAATAATATAGTACAGATAATGGGAGAACTAGCTTATAAGAAAAATCAAGAGATATCAATAGGTTTTGCTAAAAAGACATCCTCAGCATTAGCTAAAGCTATGGGAATGAAAGATAGAGGAATACATGGAGCAAATTTTGCTGTACTGAGAGGATTTAATGGTCCTGGAGTATTAATAGAATTAGGATTTATAAATAATAGTGATGATATAAAAAAATTGACAAGTTCAACTTCTCAAAAGAAAATGGCTCAAGAGATAGCTAAAATGGTAAGAGAAAATTTTTATTAGAAAGAGGTGTAGCTTTTGAATAAAAAGTTAATAGCAGTTGTTTGTATAATTTGGGGAATAGTTATAGTAAGTGGTGTAATGTTTTTTCAAATGAGAAGCTCTTCAAAAAAGATAAATATAATAGAGATAACTAATAAAGAAAAAGTAGTTACTGAAGAAGGAAAAGTAGAAAAAATAAATTTCTATGTAGTTTCAGATAATGGAGATAAGTTATTAAGAAAAGAAAAGGAGATTCCACTCTATATAAAACCAAAGGATAAAATAAGAAAAATTGTTCAAGTAAGTATGGAAAATTTATGGGAGAGTAAGATTTTAAAAACTTCTCAAATAGAAATAGGAAATATATTTATAAAAGGGGATATGGTCTATATAAATTTAGATGCCAATATGTTAGAGCTAAAAACAGAGAATAGAAAAAATTTATTAGCAATATACTCTATAGTAAATAGTGTTACAGAGATAGGAAATATTAGAAAAGTAAAGTTTTTAATAGATGGTAAAGAAGAAACAGGAAGTTTCTCAAAAGTTTATACAAGAAATACAAATATTTAATGGTGTGATGGAAAATAAACAGATTAATTTTATTAGAGAGAATATCTAAATATGATATAATGTAGAAAAGGATTTAGATATAAATAATCTGGATTATTTTCCATTTTTTTAAGGAGGGAAAATGTTAGAAAAATTGAGAGAGATGATTAAAGAAAGAGTAACTGAGAAAAGATATATACATACTTTAGGAGTAGAGGAAAAAGCTGTGGAGCTAGCTAAAAAATATGGTGTGAATGAAGAAAAAGCTAGAGTAGCAGCAATTTTACATGATATAGCTAAAAGTGTAGAAGTTGGAAAATTAGAAGAGGTGTGTAGAAAATATTTTGTAGATGAATTAACTGAAGAAGATATAAAGATAACTGAAATATTACATGGATTTGTAGGCTATATAATAGTAAAAGAAGAGTTAAAAATAGAAGATAAAGAGATTTTAGAAGCTATAAAATATCATACAATAGGCAAAAAAGGATTATCTAAGCTTAGTAGAATAATATATATAGCTGATGGAATAGAAAAAAATAGAGATTATCCAAATGTAAAAAAAATAAGAGAGATAGTTGATAAGGATTTAGATGAGGGGATTATCTATGAGATTGATAAGAAGATAGAATATTTAGAGAGTATTGGAGGAAAAATACATAGAAATACTTTAGAGATGAGAGATTGGTTAAAAAGTTTGAGGAGGTAAATTATGAAAATAGAAAAAGAGTTAGAGAAATTAAAAGATATATTTAAAAATACAAAGGGAAAAGGTTTAAAACTTGATGAGATAACTAAGATGTTAGGATGGTCTCCAAAATTTAAAAAGGAGAATAGAGAGATAATAGAAAAATGGGTAAGTGATGGTGAGCTTATCAAAAATAATAGAGGAAAGTATAATCTTCCAGAAACACAAGGATATATTAAAGGAGTATTTAGTATAATAAAGGATAGATTTGCTTTTGTAGATACTGAAGATGAGGGAATCTTTATTCCTAAGAGTGGATTTAATGGAGCTCTTGATGGAGATACAGTTTTTGTAAGGCTTACAGCAGGTATGAAGGGAGACAGAAAAAAAGAGGGAGAAGTAGTAAGAGTAATAAGCAGAGATAAGGATATAGTTATAGGAATATTCCAAAAAAATAAGAACTTTGGTTTTGTAACTCCTACCCATTCTTTTGGAAGAGATATCTATATTCCATCTATAAGAATGAAAAATGCTGAAAATAATCAGCTGGTAGTGGTAAGAATAACTTTCTGGGGAGATAATGAAAGAAAACCAGAGGGAGAAATTGTAGAGATACTTGGAAATCCATATGATACTAAAAATATGATAGAAGCATTGATTATTAGAGAGGGAATGTCTGAAACTTTCCCACCTGAAGCAATGGCAGAGGCTAGAAGAATACCTATGGAGATAGGGAAAAAAGAGTTAGAGGGAAGAAAGGATTTAAGACATCTGCCTATTATAACAATAGATGGTGATGATGCTAAGGACTTAGATGATGCTGTCTATGTAGAAAAATTAAAAAATGGAAACTATAAATTGATTGTAAGTATAGCTGATGTATCCCATTATATTCCTGAAGGTTCAGCATTAGATAGAGAGGCATATAAGAGAGGAAACTCTGTATATTTAGTAGATAGAGTACTACCTATGTTCCCTAAAGAGATTTCTAATGGTATCTGCTCTTTAAATCCTAATGAGGATAAACTTACTTTTACTTGTGAGATGGAAATAGATAAAAAAGGAAAGGTTGTAGACTCTGATACATATAAATCAGTTATAAAGACAGCATATAGAATGACATATAATAATGTCAATAAGATGATAGCTGGAGATGAGGAAACTTTAAAAACTTATGCTCCTATAAAAGATATGGTAATGGATATGTTAGAACTTTCTAAAATAATTAGAGAGGTAAAATATAAAAGAGGAAGTATAGATTTTGATATTCCAGAGATAAAACTTGTATTAGATGAAAAGGGAAAAGTTGAATATATTAAGAGTAGAGATAGAGGAGAATCTGAAAGAATAATAGAGGATTTTATGATAGCTGCCAATGAAACAGTGGCAGAAAAACTTTTCTGGTTAGAGATACCATCTGTATATAGAACTCATGAAAAGCCAGATATGGAAAGAATAAAAAATCTGAATGAAACTTTAGCAAAGTTTAAATATAGAATACACTCTTTAGAAGAAATACACCCTAAACAGTTTCAAAAAATAATAGAAGATTCTAAAGAGAGGGGAATTAATCTATTAGTTCATAAGATGATACTAATGGCATTGAAACAAGCTAAGTATACAGTAGAAAATTATGGACACTTTGGACTTGCATCTGGATACTATACACATTTTACATCTCCAATTAGAAGATATGCGGATTTAACTGTGCATAGAATTTTAAATTCGGTATTACATGGTTATCCAAATAAGAAAACTATTATAAAAAATATGGAGGAGTTACCTGTAACTTGTGCTCATATTTCTAAAACAGAGAGAGCTGCTATGAAAGTAGAAGACGAAAGCGTAAAAATTAAGCTTGTGGAATATATGATGGATAAAGTTGGAGAAGAGTATGATGCTACAATTGTTGGATTTAGTAATAAGAGAGTATTCTTTGAAACCGAGGATCATGTAGAGTGTTTCTGGGATGTAGTTTCTGCTAAACATTACTATGAGTTTGATGATAGAGAGTATGTGATGAGAGATACGGATACTGGCAAATTTTATAGTATAGGAGATAAGTATAAAGTTACTTTAGTAAGAGCTAGTCTATCAGAGTTAGAAATTGAGGTTACACCTAATTTTGTAATGGATGAGGGATTAATTTTAAAATAAAAAAGGAGAATAAAATGAAGTTAAAACAATTATTAATGGATGAAGGAAAAAATATTGTTAGTATGATAATAGAGAGTAAAGAGATGACTTACTCAAGTTCTAATATATCAAAAATAGATTTGATTCCAGTAGGAGTAGGAAATTATACTTTAGTTTTAAATGAGGTTATTTTTGATTTTACTGATGAAGAAATAGAAAAAGATGGAAATTTAAAAAATGGAGTATACTATTTTGATTTAGGAAAAGCTAAGATAGAAGTAGTTTTGAGATAAAAACAAAATAAAACAACAAAAAACTTTACAAATACCACAGAAATGTGGTATTTTTTATTATATAAACTTTTAGGAGGTCAAATATGAAAAAAAAGTGGCTAGATTATTTAATTGTGTATATAGGTTGTGTAATACAAGCTTTTTCAATAGTATGTATCTTAAAGCCAAATAATTTAACGGTAGGAGGAATAACAGGGCTATCTCTAACAATAGGAAAACTATTAAATTTTAATTATACCTATATTTATTATGCTATTTGTTTAGGAATATTAGTATGTGCCTATATTTTTCTTGGAAAAAGAGAAGTTAAAAAAATAGTTTTACTTTCTACTACATATCCCTTAATTTTGATTTTTATGAATAAAATACAATTTAATTTTTTATATGATACTCCAGATAAATTATTGATTTGTATATACTATGGAATATTTATGGGTGTAGGAACAGGATTAGTATTAAAGAGAGGATTTTCTCAAGGAAGTTCAGATACAGTAGCAAAAATTTTACACAAAAAAATATTTAATTTTATGGGGTTGAGTCAAGTATTATTAGGAATAGATATAACAATATTATTAATTTCAAGTTTTGTTTTTGGAAGAACAGCAGTATTATATGCTATTATTATGCAGATGGTATATAGTAAGACTATAAATACAGTTTTATTTGGTTTTGGAGCTTCTATGGTAAAGGTAGTAATTATAAGTGATCAAATAGTAAAACTCTCTAATTTTATGAGTAATACTATACATAGAGGTTATAGTATAGGGCATGTAGTTGGTGGAAAAAGTAAAATAAGAAGAGAGAAAATAATATCAGTTTGTTCTTTAAGGGAGGCTATGTTGATTAAAGAATTTGTTACTAAAATAGATGAAGATGCTTTTATAAACATAGTTCCAACAATAGGAGCCTGGGGTAAGGAAGATGGACTCCAAAATTTAAAAGAAAAATAAAACAACACAAAACAAATAAAAACCACAAAAAACTCTTGATTTTTTTGTTGCTATATGATAAAGTGTATATATAAAATATAAAAATAGAACAAAAGGAGAGAAGAAATGACAAAAAATGCAACTTTTAAAAAGTGGTTTACCTTTGTGGTATTGGTTATAGGTGGAGGAACAGTATTTAAATTATCCTCATTAAAGGATGCTTTCTATGTACCTATGCAAGAGTTTATGGGACTTACTCATACACAAATAGGAGCAGCATTATCGGTATATGGTCTAGTACAAACAATAGGAAACTTTGCTTCAATATATTTAGCAGATAGATTTTCTAAGAGAATAATGATTTCAGGTTCATTAGTAGGTATAGGATTAATAGGGGTATATATTTCAACTTTTCCACCATATTATGGAATTTTATTAGCTTGGGGATTATTATCAGTATTTGGAGAGGTTTTATATTGGCCAGTATTATTAAAAGCAGTTAGATTATTAGGAGATGAAACGGAGCAAGGAAGATTATTCGGATTTTTAGAAGCTGGAAGAGGGGTAGTTGATACAATAATAGCTTTCTCAGCATTAGGAATATTTGCAATGTTAGGAAAAGGTTCTGGAGCATTAAGAGGAGCAATACTATTTTATTCAGCAGCAGTTATAGTAACAGGAATAATTTCTTATATTTTAGTAGAAGACGATAAAGTTATAGCTAAAGATGGAGAAAAAGTAAATAAAAATAAATTAGCTTTAGATGGAGTTATTCAAGCTATTAAGATGCCAGAAATTTGGGTAGTATCATTGACAATTGCATCAATTTATTCAGTATATTGTGGACTTACATACTTTATACCTTTCCTAAAAGATATTTATGGAATGCCTGTAACTTTAGTAGGAGCTTACGGAATAATAAACCAATATGGATTAAAAATGGTAGGTGGACCTGTAGGGGGAATGTTGGTTGATAAGAAATTTAAATCAGCAACAAAATTCCTAAGAGCAGCTTTAGTAGTGGCATTAGTAGCAATGATAGGATTTATAATGTTACCTCATGAAAGTATGAATGTATATGCTGGAATGGTTTGTACATTAGGATTTGGAGCGATTATTTTCAGTATGAGAGCCGTTTTCTTTGCACCAGTAGATGAGATTAAAGTTCCAAGAAATATAAGTGGAGCTGCTATGTCAATAGCTTGTATTTTAGGCTATTGTCCACAAATGTTTGCATTTACTTTATATGGAAGTATGTTAGATAAATATCCAGGATTAGCAGGGTATAAGATGGTATTTACAACAATGGCGGGATTTGCTGTGGTAGGTATAGTTATAACAACATTGTTGTTAAAAATGATTAAAAGAAAACAAGAAGAAGTTGCTTAGTTTGGAGGAAAAATGTTAAAGTTAGGTTTAGAAACAGAAAGTTTACATCTATGGTTACAACATAAGAGAATGGATATATTTGGATTTATAGAAAAAGCTCATGAATTAGGATTAGATGGAGTACAGATCAATGTAATAAAAGATTATGGGTTAGATGAAAAATGGGGAGCATTAGAGAGTGCTTCAGATGAACATCTAAATAAAATAAAAGAGTTATTAAGAAAATATGGGATGTATATAGAATTAGATATGAGAAATCTTGATTATGATAGATTAGTTGAAGTTTTAGAGGTAGCTAATAAATTAGGAGCTGAAGTAGTTAGGTCATACATTCCAATAAAACCAGCAAAAAATATTGAAACTTCATCTGGAGCAGAGGGAGCTTACGATTTTGCAAAAGTTCGTTGTGATTTTGATGAAAATTCTTATATTGAAGGGATAGAAAAGGTAAGAAAAATAATACCTCTTCTTGAAAAATATAGAATAAAATTGGCATTAGAAAATCATGAATATGAAACTTCAGAGGAATTAGTAAGAGTAATAAAAGAAATAAACTCTCAATGGGTAGGGTTACTTTATGATTTTGGAAACTCAATGATGGCTTGGGAAGAACCTGTAAAAGCTGCAGAAAATATGGCACCTTATACTTATTCTACTCATTTTAAAGATCATATTATAATAGAGGAACCTAATGATAAATATGGTTATGTAGTATGTGGAGTACCAGCAGGAACAGGAAATATAGATTTAAAAACTTGTTTTAATATTATGATGAAAAAATCAAGTTTGACAAGAATAAATGTAGAATCTTGTTATCCATATTGTGCTCAATTTAAGAGAAGTCCAGGAGCTGGAGGAGTCTTTAAGGTAGGAGAAGGAGCTTTTCAAGTAGAAAACCATCTATATAATTATGATATAATAAAACCATCTCAATACTATTATCCTCATGAGATATCACAGGATATGTTGGAAAAGTTATTAGATGATCAGATGAAAGGCTTAGAAGTAACAGTAAAATATTTAAAAAAATTAAGAGATGAATATATGAAAGAAAATTTATAACTTGTAAAAGGGCTCATAAAATTATATACTAGATATAGTTTTATGAGCTTTTTTCAAAATAGATTGAAAGGAGAAAAATATGCAGGGGCTGGAAAATATACTAGAAAAAATATCCGGAATAATTTGGGGAAATTATCTGATTATTACATTGATAGGAGTAGGACTATTTTTTACAATTTTAACAAAAGGTATACAAATAAAAGGGTTTCCTTTAGCTGTTAGAGAATTAATTAACTCTTTAAAAGGAGAGAAAGAAGTAAAAGGAGAAGGAACACTTTCATCTTTTCAAGCTTTGTGTACAGCACTTAGTAGTTGTGTTGGAAATGGTAATATAGTAGGGGTAGCTACTGCAATAGCTAGTGGAGGACCAGGAGCTGTATTTTGGATGTGGGCTGCTGGAATAGTAGGAATGGCAACTAAGTATGCTGAAATAGTTTTAGGAATGATATATAGAGAAAAAGCTGAAGATGGAACTTATGTAGGTGGACCTATGTACTATATATCTAAAGGATTAAAATTGAAAAAAATAGCCTTTATCTTTGCCTTACTTATGTTTTTACAAATAAGTGGTGGGGCTCTAATACAGTCAAATGCTGTAGCAATAGTAATGAGTGATATTTTTAAAGTAAAACCTATATTTTCTGGAATACTTATGGGAGGAGTAATTCTAAGTGTGGTTGTAGGTGGAGTACAAAGATTAGGAAAAGTAACAGAGAGACTTTTACCAGTAATGGCGTTAATATATTTTTTTGGGGGGTTAGTTGTAATAATTTCTAATATAAATCATATACCTTATGCTATAATGAATATAGTGAGTTGTGCTTTTAGAGTTGAAGCAGTAGGTGGAGGAGTATTAGGACATACTATAAAAGAAGCAATGAGATTTGGAGTAGCAAGAGGATTATATTCTAATGAGGCTGGAGAGGGAAGTGCACCAGTATTACACTCGGCTGCTATAACAGACCATCCAGCAAGGCAAGGTTTGTATGGTCTATTGGAAGTCTTTATAGATACTGTTGTAATTTGTTCTTTGACTTCTTTTATTGTATTAACTTCAGGAGTAACAGAAACAGATATTTCACCAGCTATTTATGTAATGACAGCTTTTGGGAATATACACATACTATTTAGATATTTAATTGGTATAAGTATGGTACTTTTTGCTTTTTCAACTGTTCTATCGCAATGGTATTTTGGGAATGTAACTCTAACTTATATGTTTAATGTAAAAGTAGCAGAAAAGTTTAAATATGTTTTTATTTGTTTAGCTCTTTTAGGTTCATTGAGTAGTTTAAAAATAGTATGGTTAATTCAAGATATAGTTTTGGGATTGATGATAATTCCAAACTTATTAGCTCTATTATTATTAAATAAAGATGTAAAAAAAGCAACAGAGGATTTTTTTATAATGATAAAGAATGAAAGGAAAGAAAAATGTTAGCAAATGATAGACAAGAGAAGATATTAGAGATAATAGAAAGAGATGGAAGTATAAAAACGTCACAACTAGTGGAAATTTTTGATGTTTCATTAGAAACAATAAGAAGAGATTTTGAAGTTTTAGAGAAACAAGGGTATTTAGAAAAAGTATATGGAGGAGCTATTTTAAAAAATAAGGAAACAAAAGCTTTAAATTATTCTTCACGTGAGAAAAAAAATGTAGAAGAGAAAAAAGAGGTTGGAAGATTAGCAATAAACTTAATAGAGGATGGAGATACTATTGCTTTAAATGCTAGTACAACTAACTTAGAAATTGCTAGATTGATTAAGGAAAAATTTTCTCATCTTACAGTAATAACTAACTCTTTAATGATTGCAAACGAATTAGCTGAAATTTCAGGAATTAATTTAATTTTAGCTGGAGGAATGTATAATAAAAATGAATTTGCTTTTTTAGGAGAGGTAACAGCTAAATTTTTTCAAAATTTTTCCGTAGATAAAGCTTTTATATGTGTTGGTGGAATTTCATTAAAGAGAGGATTAACTGATTACCTAATGGATGAGATATTAGTAGAAAAAAAGATGATAGATATAGCAGAAAAAGTTTATATCTTAGCTGATTCAACTAAAATAGAATCAAATTCATTGATAAAGTTGAGTGACTTGCAAGAAAATATGGAAATAGTAACAGACTCTAAACTATCGGAAGAGATAAAAAAAGAGTATATAAATAGAGGAATAAAAGTAAGAAATTAAAATACTAAAGGGATTGTTGTAAAATTTTAAACTACAATTATCCCTTTATTTTTTGATTATAAAACTATTTTTTATTTGAAAAATATAGAAAAAACTGGTAAAATGATAAGATGAGTTATTTCGTCAAAAATCAAAAAAGACTGAAAAAATGTTATTAATAGGAGGAAAAATTGTGAAAAAAGCTTCAATCATAACTTATGGTTGTCAAATGAATGTAAATGAAAGTGCAAAAATAAAGAAAATGTTCCAAAATATGGGATATGAAATTACTGATAATATAGAAGAATCGGATGTTACATTTTTAAATACATGTACAGTAAGAGAGGGAGCGGCAACTCAAATATATGGAAAATTAGGAGAGTTGAAGCATATAAAAGAAAATAAAGGAATGATAATAGGGGTAACTGGATGTTTCGCTCAAGAACAAGGAATAGAGCTTGTAAAAAAATTCCCTCAAATAGATATAGTTATGGGAAACCAAAATATAGGAAGAATACCACAAGCTATAGATGATATAGAGCATGGAGTAGATAAACATCTTGTTTTTACAGATTGTGAAGATGATTTACCACCTAGATTAGATGCTGACTTTGATTCTAAAAAAACTGCTTCTATATCTATAACTTATGGATGTAATAACTTTTGTGCTTATTGTATAGTACCATATGTAAGAGGTAGAGAAAGATCTGTTCCTATGACAGAGATTTTACATGATGTGAGACAATATGTAGAAAAAGGTTATAAAGAGATAATTTTACTTGGACAAAATGTAAACTCTTATGGAAAAGAGTTTAAAAATGGAGATAACTTTGCAAGATTATTAGAGGAAATCTGTAAGGTAGAGGGAGATTTTATAGTAAGATTTGTTTCTCCACACCCTAGAGATTTTACTGATGAGGTAATAGATGTAATTGCTAAAAATGAAAAAATTGCAAGATCATTACATCTTCCACTACAAGCTGGTTCATCTACAATATTAAAAGCTATGAATAGAGGATATACAAAAGAGCAATACATAGCTTTAGCTAATAAGATAAAAGAGAGAATACCAGGAGTTGCTCTTACAGCAGATATTATAGTAGGATTCCCTGGAGAGACTGAAGAAGATTTCCAAGATACTTTAGATGTAGTAAGACAAATTCAATTTGAAAATAGTTTTATGTTTATGTATTCTATTAGAAAGGGAACAAAGGCAGCTACTATGGAAAATCAAATAGATGAGGCTGTAAAAAAAGATAGACTTCAAAGATTAATAGATGTACAAACTGCTTGTTCATTAGCAGAGAGTAAAACATATGTAGGTAAAACATTTAGAGTATTAGTAGAGGGAGAGAGTAAAAAAAATAAAGAAGTACTAAGTGGAAGAACTTCTACTAATAAGATAGTTTTATTTAAAGGAGATAAAGCTTTAGAAGGAACATTTGTAAATGTAAAAATAAATGATTGTAAAACTTGGACATTATATGGAGAAATTGTAGAGTAAGAAGAGGTTAATATCGAGGTGGATATGGACAGATTGGATAAGTTTCTTTTAAAGGAACTTTTAGAGATAGGAAAGCAATTGGGCTTGGCAATAAAAGCAGGAATAAAGAAAAATGAATTAAAAGAGCTTATAGAAAAGGATATAGAAAGTAAAGAGAATACTAATATAGCATGGGGAACTTTAGAAGTTTTACCAGATGGATATGGTTTTTTAAGAGGAACAAGTGTAGAAAAAGATATATATGTTTCAGCTTCACAAGTAAGAAAATTTAAGCTTAGAACTGAGGATAGAGTAGTTGGTGAAGTAAGAGAACCTTCTGGAGATGAAAAAAATTATGCTCTTAAAAAAGTTTTATTAGTTAATGATGGAACATTAGAAGCAGCTGAAGCAAGAGTACCTTTTGAGGAGCTTATTCCAGCATATCCAACAGAAAAATTTATATTAGAAACTGATAGTAAAAATATTTCTGGAAGAATAATTGATTTGGTAGCTCCAATAGGTAGAGGACAGAGAGCTTTAATTATTGCTCCACCTAAAGCTGGAAAGACTATGTTAATTAGTAATCTTGCTAACTCGATAATGAAGACTAGTAAGGATGCTGAGGTATGGATACTTTTAATAGATGAAAGACCAGAAGAGGTTACAGATATAAAAGAAAATGTAATAGGGGCTCAAGTATTTGCTTCGACTTTTGATGAAGATCCTAAAAACCATATTAAAGTAACAGAAAGCATATTAGAAAGAGCTAAAAGAAAAGTAGAAAATGGAGAAAATATAGTTATTCTTATGGACTCTTTAACAAGACTTGCTAGAGCTTATAATATAGTAATTCCTTCTAGTGGTAAGCTGATATCAGGAGGTATAGATCCAACAGCTCTTTATTATCCTAAAAACTTTTTTGGAACAGCAAGGAATATTAGAGGGGGAGGAAGCCTTACAATAATTGCCACTGTATTAGTAGATACTGGAAGTAAGATGGATGATATAATTTATGAGGAATTTAAATCAACAGGAAACTGTGATATACATTTAGATAGAAATTTAGCCGAATTAAGATTGTTTCCAGCAATAGATATTCAACGTTCTGGAACTAGAAAAGAGGAGTTATTAATTCCTAAAAAAGAATTAGAATCAATTTGGAAAATAAGAAGACATCTTGCAAAATTTGATAAAGCTGAAAGTTTAAAAAGATTAGTTGATACATTGAAAAGTACTCAAAGCAATAAAAGTATGCTAGAACAGTTTGAAAAAGGAGTAGGGGATGAAAAATAAGATAGTTTTACTTATAATATTGATTATAACTTTTTATATAGGTATATTAGTAGGAACTCCTTTTAAAACTGAAGTTGTAGATTTAAAACAATTTACTGATTACTATGAAGAGGGAGAGGCAGAAAATGGTGGTTGGGAAGTTCAAGCAGATAACTTCTATACTTTTACTAGAGAATACTCTTTGGTGGGAGAAGAGGGAGGAGGAGTTGAAGAGTTACCTAAAATAGATGAAGATGCTATTCCTGAAAAGAAAATATATATAGTTCAAAAGGGAGATACTCTATCAGAAATAGCTGAGACTCATGGTATGGGACTTAGCGTCCTTATGGCTAATAATCCTGGAGTTTCTGCAAATAACTTAAAAATTGGACAAAAACTTACTGTACTTACAGGAAATGGAATTTTTTATAAAGTAGGTAAGGGAGATTCTTTAAATAAGATCGCTGAACTATTTAAAGTAGAGATAGAGGATATTAAAAAGATAAACAAACTAGATTCTAATGTAGTTCAAATAGGAGAGGTACTATATATTAAAAATCCTAATGTAAATAAGTATTTAGGAACGAGAAGTCCTAATGCTGATAATAGAAGTAACCTTGGTTTTATTATGCCTATAAAATATACAGGGATAACAAGTCCACAAGGGAATAGATTCCATCCAGTTTTAAAAAGATATATATATCATGCTGGTGTGGATTTAAGAGCACATTTTATTCCTCTTTATGCTTCTAAAGAGGGAAAAGTAACTTTTGCTGGAACTATGAATGGATATGGGAAAATAATAATTATTCAACATAGTGGTGGATATGAAACTAGATATGGACATTTAGATAAGATAGGAGTAAGAAAAGGACAGTATGTAAAAACTGGAGAACTAATTGGAAAAACTGGACAAAGTGGAAGAGTTACAGGACCACATCTTCATTTTGAGTTAAGAAAAAATGGAAAAGCTTTAAATCCAATGAAATATATGCCAAAATCAAAATAGAGAGGGATAGTTATGAGTAGAGTAGTAAAAGTGGGAAACCTTTTAATAGGTGGTGAAAATCCAATAGTCATACAATCTATGACTAATACTACAACAAGTGATGTAGAAGCAACAGTTAATCAAATAAAAAAATTGGAAGCTGCTGGTTGCCAAATGGTAAGAATGACAATAAATAATGAAGAAGCAGCCAAAGCCATAGGAGAGATAAAGAAAAAAGTAGATGTTCCATTATGTGCTGATATTCATTTTGATTATAAATTGGCTCTTTTAGCAATAGAAAATGGGATAGATAAACTTAGAATCAATCCAGGAAATATAGGTTCTGATGAAAATATTAAAGCTGTTGTAGAGAAGGCAAAAGAGAAAAATATTCCTATAAGAATAGGAGTAAACTCTGGTTCTATTGAAAAACATATACTTGAAAAATATGGAAAACCAACTGCTGATGGAATGGTAGAGAGTGCTATGTATCATATAAATCTATTAGAGAAAAATGGATTTAATGATATAGTAGTGTCATTAAAGGCAAGTAATGTCAAGATGATGGTAGAGGCTTATAGAAAAATAAGTAAGCTTGTAGATTATCCATTACATCTTGGAGTGACAGAGGCTGGAACTGCTTTCCAAGGGACAGTAAAATCTGCAATAGGAATAGGGGCATTATTAGTAGATGGAATAGGAGATACAATTAGAGTTTCTCTTACAGAAGATCCAGTAGAAGAGATAAAGGTTGCTAAAGAGATATTGAAAGTTTTGGGAATGATAGAGGCAGGAGTGGAAATAGTATCTTGCCCTACTTGTGGAAGAACAGAGATAGATTTAATAGGACTTGCTAAAAAAGTTGAAAAAGAGTTTGAAAATGAAAATAGAAAAATAAAAATAGCTGTAATGGGTTGTGTAGTAAATGGACCTGGAGAAGCTAGAGAAGCTGACTATGGAGTTGCTGGAGGAAAAGGAGTAGGAGTTCTTTTTAAGAAAGGACAGATAGTAAAAAAAGTAGATGAGTCTGAAATATTAATTGAGTTAAAAAAATTAATAATGGAGGATGAGAAAAATGAGAGTATGGAGAGTAGTAATTAGTCTATTTTTTATTCTTTTATCAGCTTGTACTTCTATTAGGAGTAATGAGGAAATTTCATTAGAAAGAGTAGAAGGAAGAAAAAAACTTGTAGTAAACTATGATAGAGGAAGATATAATACTGTAAAATTAGATAATATAGTTATTGATTCAGGAAGAGAGTATTATGTAAAAGAGGGAGAGTATACTCTTTCGTATATAGAAGAAGCTTTTATAAATGGATATGTAGGAGTTTCTTGGAAAGGTAGTAAAGGAAGAGCTGGAGATAGTGATAGAAAGATACCAACAAGAAAAGCTATAAAAGTATTAGAAGATATGGAAATAAATCTAGAAAATCATACTGTTCAAATAAATTTTTCTGGAACAATCAATTCTGATAAGAAATTTTAGACTTTTTAAAAAAAAATGGCGTCTAAATAATATAAAAAAATGTGAGGTTAAAAACTGATGGACTTTGATGAGATTTTCGAGGAGTATTTTGATAGGATATATTACAAAGTTTTAGGGGTAGTAAAAAATCCTGAAGATGCTGAAGACATATCTCAGGAAGTTTTTATGAGTGTTTATAGAAATTTGAAGAGTTTTCGTTCAGAGAGTAATATATATACTTGGATATACAAGATTGCTATCAATAAAATTTATGATTTCTTTAGAAAAAGAAAGGTAGAGTTAGATATAAATGAGGAGATATTGATGTTAGAAGATAATACTAATATTGAAACTCCAATCTTTTTAGAGGAAAAATTGAAATTAATCTCTCCTAAGGAAAGAGAAATTGTAATTTTAAAAGATATATATGGATATAAATTAAAAGAGATAGCAGAGATGAAAAATATAAATATCTCTACAATAAAATCTATATATTATAAGGCAATCAAGGATATGGGAGGAAATTGATATGTTATCACCAAAAGATAGGGTAAAAGCTAATATATACAAAGAGTTATTTGAACAGGAGAAAAGAAAAAATAAAAGAAAATCGCTTTTTTCTATTTCATTATTTTTTCTAGGAGTCTTTACAAGTTCTACTTATCAAATGGTAGTTAGAGAAACACCAATAGAGTCAACATTAAATTATGCTATAAATACAAGTATACCTAAAATAAATACTAAGAAAAATGATTTATCAATGGAACATTTTTTTAGTTCAAACTTTTTTGATGATAAAAAAATAGAGATAGATACAGATGAATTATTTGGATTAGATACACAAATATAGTGGGGGACATCAATGAGAAAAGTTATTTATTTTTTTACTACACTACTATTTTCGACTGTGATATTTGCTTCTGAAGGATTAGGAATAGTTTCAGATGAAGATTTTTTAAAAGTAGGAGTAACTCCAGAAAATATAGAAAAAGCTAAACTTATGGTAAATAGAGTCAGTACAAATTATAAAATGTTAGTACTAGAAAAAAAGCAGCTTGAATTAGAAGTTAATAAATATGTCTTAGAAAATCCAGAAGCTAATCTTGAAAAAATAGATATTTTATTTGATAAAATAGGAGCAATAGAGGCAAATATTTTAAAAGATAGAATTAGAAGTCAGATAGAGATGCAAAAATATATCACTCAAGAGCAGTATATAAAAGCTAGGGATATAGCAATAAGAAGATTAAATACTCCAAAATAAAATAAGAGGTAGTTGTAAAATTTTACAATTACCTCTTTTAATTTTAGTCTGTAATTTCAATTTTAATATTTAAATTTTTCAGATCTTCAAAAAAATTAGGATAAGATTTAGAGATAGCCTCAGCTCCTTCAATAAAAAGCGGAGAATCTAGTAGAGTAGCAAATATAGCAAGACTCATAACTATTCTATGGTCTTTGTGTCCAAATACTTCATTACAACTAATATATTTAGAATTTCCTTTAATATAGATATTACTTTCATCTGAAGAGATTTGAACTCCTAATTTTTTTAATTCATTTTCCATTGCCTCTATTCTATCACTCTCTTTATATCTCAATCTTTGGGCGTTATAGATTTTAAACTCCCCATCTCCATAGGCAGATAATACAGTAAGAATAGGACCAAGATCTGGACAGTTTTCTAAATTTATATTATAAGCTTTAGGAAGTCCTCTAAAAATTTTATATCCATTTTCTAATTCTTCTATTTTTATTCCACAATTTTTTAAGATTTCAATAATCTCTCTATCTCCTTGTTTTGAATTAATATCTAAACCTTCACAGATTAAATCATTGTTTATAGCTCCAAGTACAGCAAAAAAACCTAACTGAGAAAAATCTCCTTCCACTTTGTAATCAGTAGCAATATATTTTTGATTTCCCTTAATTGATAGAGTTAAGTCATCTAAAAATAAAACTTCTATTCCAAATTTTTTTAACATATCAATAGTTAAATCAATATAAGATTTAGACTCAAAAGGAGGAATGATTTTTATAATGGAATCCTCATTAAGAAGTGGAAGGGAGAAAAGTAATCCACTTATAAATTGAGAGCTGATATTTCCATTAATAATATATTCTCCAGATTTTAATTTTCCATCTATCTCTATTTTATTGTTATCTTGGTAATAAAAAAGATTTTGTTTTTTAAAAATCTCTTCATAGATTTTTTGAGGGCGTTGTAATAATCTATTTTTTCCTCTAAACTCTATCTTTTTATCTGTAAGAGAAAAAATAGGAATAAAAAATCTCAGTGTAGAACCAGATTCATTACAATCTATGATGCTATTTGTCAATTGAGAAAAATTTTCTATTCCCTCAACAATTAAGCTATCTTTATCTTTGGAAATTTTTGCTCCTAACTTTTTCATTCCCTCAATAGTAGCAATAATATCATTAGAGTAGGCTATATTTTCAAGTTTACTTTTTCCTTGAGCCAGAGAAGCACATATAATAGATCTGTGAGCCATACTTTTTGAAGGTGGAAGATTGACTTTTCCAAAACATTTAGATGGATATATTTTAACTTTCATATATAACTCCTTAAAAATTTTATTTATAATATTTTACAACTTTTTTTTTAAAATGAATAGATTTAGAATTTGAAAAAAGAATAATTTAAAATATAAAGTTTGACTGATTTTAAAAAAGATGGTATAATTTATAAGTCGTTTATGTCTAAAAAAATGGTATAAAACATATTAGGGGGAGATATAAACAGATTTAAAGGAGTGAGAAAAATTTATAAGACGAAAGATATTGTTTTAACTGGATTTGCGTTATTTGCTATGCTATTTGGTGCTGGAAATTTAATATTTCCACCAACAGTTGGTTATATAGTAGGAGACAATTGGAAATTGGCTGCTTTTGGATTTTGTATTACAGGAATAGGATTTCCATTGATGGGAATAATAGCTTCTGGATTTGCAGGAACAGAGTTAGATCATTTTTCAGATAGAGTATCACCTCTATTTAGTAGAATTTTTAATACAGCTTTAATCTTGGCAATAGGACCATGTTTAGCTATTCCAAGGACAGGAGCTACAGCTTTTGAAGTAATGATGACTCCATATGTAGGAACAGATAGCTCAATAGCTAAGTATATTTTCTTAGTAATCTATTTTGGAGTAGTTTTACTTTTCTCTTTGAGAGAGAGTGCTGTAATAGATAGAATAGGAAAAATTTTGACACCAATTCTTTTAATAGTATTAGCTATTATAATTTTTAAAGGAGTATCTAGTCCTATAGGAGATTTAGTAACAACAGGGACAACAAATAATTTTAGATATGGATTTTATAATGGATATCAAACAATGGATACTCTTGCAGCTATTATTTTTGCAAGTATAATTTTAAAAACTATAACTGGAAAGAATAAAGATTTAGGAAGAAAAGAGCAATTATCTTTCTTGTTAAAAGCTAGTGCAATAGCTGTTTGTGGGTTAGCAATAGTATATGGAGGACTTTTATATATAGGGGCAACTTCTACATCAGTATTAGAAAATAAAGGAACAACTCAGCTTTTAAATGCTATTGTAGCTGAGCTTTTAGGAAAAAGTGGAAATATGCTTTTAGGAATATGTGTTGCTGGAGCGTGCCTTACAACCGCAATAGGTCTTACTGCTACAGTTGGAGATTATTTTAGTTCAGTATTTAAGACAAAATATGAGAAAATTGTAATAATAAATGTAATAGTAAGTTTAATATTTGCTGGATTTGGAGTGGACTTAATAGTTCAAGTAGCAGCACCAATATTAGTTTTTATCTATCCAATAGCTATAGTTTTAATTATTTTAAATTTGTTCAAGGGATATATACAAGATAGAGGAATTTTTATCGGTTGTGTAGTTGGAGCAGGACTTATAGGGGCTATAGAAACTCTACAAATGTTAAATGCTTGTCCAGAAGGAATATATAAGCTTTATTTAGGATTACCTTTCCAAGATTATGGATTAGCTTGGATATTACCAAGTATAGTAGTTGGAATTATATTTAGAGTGGTAGAGAAGATAAAAAAATAAAATAATATATAAAATAGGAGAGTAGTTACAATTTAAGAAGTTGTAACCCTCTCTTTTTATATTTTTTTACAAAATATTTTTGATTATGATATAATATAAAGTATATAGAAAAGATAGGAGTAAAATAATGGATATAAAAGAAACATTAACAGTATATGCTAATGAAAATGATAAAGGAAAAAGAATAGATAAATTTCTAAATGAGTTGATAGATGATGCTACAAGGTCATATATTCAAAAAATAATTGATAATGGTTTGGTAGAGATACAAGGAAAGAAAATAACTAAGAGTGGAAATAAATTAAAAGGGACAGAAATAATAGTAGTAAATATACCTGAAGATGAAGTATTGGATTTAACTCCTGAAGATATACCATTAGATATTATTTATGAAGATAGTGATATAGTAGTTATAAATAAAGCTCCAAATTTAGTGGTACACCCAGCTCATGGAAATTATAGTGGTACGCTTGTAAATGCTCTTTTATACCATATAAAAGATTTATCTACAATAAATGGAGTGATAAGACCGGGAATAGTTCATAGATTAGATAAGGATACAAGTGGTGTAATAGTAGTGGCTAAAAATGATGAAGCTCATGGAAAGCTTTCAGAGATGTTTAAAGAAAAAACTTTGGAAAAAATTTATGTATGTATAGCTAAAGGAATATTTAAAGAGAAAAGTGGAAGAATTGAAACTCTTATAGGTAGAGATAGTAGAGATAGAAAAAAAATGGCAGTTGTAAATGAAAATGGAAAGATAGCTATTTCAAATTATGAAGTAATTGATGAGGGAAAAAATCACTCTTTAGTAAAAGTGAGAATAGAAACAGGGAGAACTCATCAGATAAGGGTACATATGAAGCATCTAAATCATCCAATAATGGGTGATACTACTTATGGAAATGGAAGTGATGGTACAGATAGACAGATGTTACATGCATATAGATTAAAATTTATACATCCTACAAAAAATACTGAGATGACAGTGATAGCTCCACTACCTGAAGATTTTAAAAGGGCAGCAAAACATGTAGGAGTTGATATATCAAAAATAGAAAGTGAGATAAAAAATGGAAAATAATTTACTTTATCAATTTGATTTGGAAAAAGGAAAAGAGATAATAGGAGTAGATGAAGCTGGAAGAGGACCTCTTGCTGGGAATGTTGTAGCAGCTGCTGTGAAATTAAAAAAATATTCAGAAGAACTTCAAGAGATAAATGATTCAAAAAAACTTACTGAGAAAAAAAGAGAAAAGCTTTTTGATATAATTATGGAAAACTTTGAAGTAGGGATAGGTATAGCTTCTGTACAAGAGATAGATGAATTAAATATATTAAATGCTACATTTTTAGCCATGAGAAGAGCGATAGAGGAATTAGATAAAAAAACTAATACAGATGTATTAGTACTTGTAGATGGAAATTTTAAAATAAGAGAGTATATTGGGAAACAGGAGCCAATAATCAAAGGTGATGCAAAAAGTCTATCAATAGCGGCAGCCTCTATAATTGCAAAAGTTACAAGGGATAGGCAATTAGTAGAAGAGGGGAAAAAATATCCAGAATACCACTTTGAAAAACATAAGGGTTATGGAACAAAAGCTCATAGAGAAGCTCTTTTACAATATGGAGTTACACCTATCCATAGAAAAACTTTTTTAACAAAGATACTAGGAGAAAATGCAAAATAATAGAGAGATAGGAGATAAGTATGAAGAAAAAGCTGTAAAACTACTTATCTCTCGTGGATATGAAATACTAGAAAGAAATTATAGAGTGAAAGCTGGAGAGATAGATATAATTGCAAAGTTTGAAGATACTATTGTATTTGTAGAAGTAAAGTATAGAAAAACTTTAAAATATGGATATGGATTAGAGGCAGTAGATTATAGAAAAATCAGAAGGATATACAATGCTGCTAAAGTATATCTAACGCTGAATAAGAAATTATCATCTAAAATTAGGTTTGATTGTATAAGTTTTTTAGGGGAAAAAATATCTTGGACAAAAAATTTAACATGGGGTGATGAAATTGGATTTTAAATGTGTAAAATGTGGGTGTGATAAATACCAAGTAAAAACAACAGTTATTCCAGAAAAAAGCCCTGGTTTAAAACTAGAGTTTGGAACTTATTATATAAAAACTTGCCTTAATTGTGGATATACAGAGATGTACTCTGCAAAGATAGTAAATATGGAAAAAGATGATAAGAAGAAACTTTGTCCAGAGTATTAAAGATTTAGTCTTTTCTCGAAGATGTCCAATATGTAAGAAAATTTCCCAAGAAAATAATTATATCTGTAATGAGTGTTACTATTTGTTAAAGAAAAAAGGTAAGATAAAAAATATTGAAAATTATTACTATCTGTACTATTATAATGAAGAGATAAAAAGATTGATAGCAGATTTTAAATTAGAAAATAGAAGAGGATTAGGAAAAGAGATAGCTTTTCTTATAAAAGAACCTCTTAAAAATCTCTTATTAGAAAAGAAAATAGATGTAATTTTACCTGTACCAATAAGTAAAGAGAGAGAAAAAGAGAGAGGTTTCAATCAGGTAGAGGAGTTACTTGATAATTGTAAGATAGAGTATCAAAGAATAAGAAGAGAAAAAAATACAAAGCATATGTATGAGTTACTTGATAGTAAAAGTAGAAAAGAGAATATATACAATGCTTTTAAAAATGAGAAGTTAAATATTGAAGGGAAAAATATATTGATAGTTGATGATATTGTAACTACTGGAAGTACAATAAGAGAGATGATAAAGGAGATAGAAAAATTAGGAACTCCAAAGGAAACATATATTTTTTCTTTGGCAGTTTCAAAAATTTTTAAACCATAGATTAGGAGAGAAAATGGAATTATATGTAGATAATAAAAAGGTGGAACTAAAGCAAAAAAGATTTAAAAGCTTTGGTAGAATGATTAATGAAATCACAAAACAGTTAACTCAAGATAATAAGGTGCCATATAAATTCTATATAAATGGTGAAAAGTTGAGAGATAACTCTGTTGTAGATTTAAAAGATTTAAGATTGTTAGAGGTTATTACTAAAACAGAGGGAGAGATGCTATTAGATTCTATATTGAGAGCTAAAGAGCAGATAGATCTATTTTTCTCAATCTTTGATTATGAGGGAGAAGAACCAGAAAATGTAGGAAGAGCAGCTGTGATGGTAAGTGAGATAGAGATAGTAGAAAGAGGTATTTTTTTAAGATGGTTCTATAATCTATTATTACTTATGAAAGCTAGTGGAGATTTAGATTTTGTATATAGTGATTTTGATGACTATATAGCTGAATTTGAACAAGAGATGGAACAAGCTGAAAAAGCTTATGATGCTCAAGATTATGAAACATTTATGGAGATATTAGAGTTTTCCATAGGTGACTTATTAAAAGATTTCTATGAAAATACTGAAAACTACTACAGTGATATTTTAGAAGAGGAAAATCGTAAAAGATTGCTCAATTAATAGTTATTATATGACCAATGATACATTTGAAAAATAATGATTACTATGATAATATTTATTGAAAAGTAAATATAAAAATGGAGGTTATTTAGGATGAGAAAAAAAGTTATAGCTGGGAACTGGAAAATGAATAAAACTAATGCAGAAGCAGTGGAAATGCTTACTGAATTAAAAGAATTTGTATATTTAAAGGATTTTTATCATGGAATTATGTTTGAAGAAAAAAGAGAAGAAGTCTATAAAAAAATAGATGATTTTATTATAAGAAGTTATGGTTTAAAAAAGGAAAGTATAAATATTCTTCCAGAAAAATTTTCTCAAAAAGAATATGAAACAATTTTATTGAAGATGATTCCAGTTAAAGAAAAAATATCTTTTGGAATACAAAAATTTCTTCTAAATAAATTAGGATGGTTGAGTAAAGGAATGAGTATAGGATTGCAGCATGGATTTGATTCAGGACCTTCTCTTGATTATATCTATAAAAATCAAGCTGATGGAAAATTTGGTATTGGAAAATTCATGGACAGATGTTATTTGAATGAAATAGGATGGCAGGGAATAAGAGTGAGAAAAAAAAATCTCCTTGAATTAGTCAGAGAAAGGATAATATCATCGGCTAAAAATAATGTGAATATATTAGATATTGCTGGGGGAGTTGGAAATTACCTTTTTGATATTAAAAGAGAGTTTCCAGATGTTGAAATTATAATAAATGAA
>OGJY01000024.1_pt1 | contig 168642 bp, 144 predicted proteins | sample 1572231 | NCBI WGS metagenome assembly OGJY01 (sample SAMEA2582121, study PRJEB24529) | metagenome | biome: Human gut stool | place: China | collected 2011
TGCTCATCAGATGTCCGAAGAAAACAAGAAAGCGGCTGAGGCGATTGAGAAAATGCTATGAGCTATTCTTTTGGTGGGCTTGACATTTTACTAAAAGTAGAGTATAATATAGTTGAAGATAAGGTGCGAGGGTAACACTTTAAAGAAATCCCAGTTGAAGATTTTCCCCTAGTACAATCCGTACTAGGGGATTTTGATTAGTTTGAAAGAGGAATAGCATGAAAAAGTAATATGAGATAAATTACTTATCAGAGGATTTTTTTGAAAAATATGACTCCAAACATTTTCCTGAAATTGAGCATAAATTAAATCGTCCTTATTTAGTCCTTGTTTTAAAAGTCGAAAATAATACATATGCTATTCCATTTAGAACAAATGTATCACATAAAGCTTGCTATCGTTTTAAAAATTCATCAAGAGATACTCATAGTTTTACTGGTCTTGATTATTCAAAAGCTGTTGTAGTAAATGATGATAGATATATTGGAACGGCTGCTTTTATTGATGAAAAAGAATTTCTAGAATTAAACAGAAAATATTACTTTATAATAAAACAATTTTCAGCGTATGTTAGTGGGTATAAAAAATATGTAGCTGGAGAATTAGATGATTTTTCTTCAAAGAAATATGGATATTCTACTTTGCAATATTTTCATTCTGAAATTGGTATATCAGTAAAACAGAATATTGAGCCTAAAGAAAAAGCAGTTGCTGCAAGCACTGATGTGCCTGCAATTCACCCTGCTGTCATACGCAGACGAAGAAAGGTGGGTAGATCTCGCTAATTAATTATATTAATTATATTAAATTGCTAATTGCATTATTGACATTCTGTTGTTTGTGTTGTATAATATCAGTGTTGTAAGCTTGATGAGCTTGCAGCGGTTGTCCTGACCGTGCAAAAATGGGAGCTATCAAAGACGGAGACCCTACCGTATAAAATAAATGGGAGTTTTAAAAGGCGGGAGCCCTACCGAGCAAATAGGATCAAAAGCAGTACAGCTGTGCTGCTTTTTTATGTTGAATTATACTTGACATTTTGTCGCAAGTAGAGTATAATATAGGTGAAGATAAGCAATGCTTATCATATGAAGGTCTTTGACCTTTGTAAAAAGAGGTAGTCCCTACCGTATAAGTGGGAGTTGTAAAAGCAGCGGACCCTACTGTGAGTGGGAGTTGTGATTATTAAGGCTGCGATTTTTTCGCAGCCTTTTTTCTAAAGGTGCTTGACTTTTTTTCAAAAATGCAGTACAATATAATTGAGGATAAGCAAAGCTTATCATATGAGGGTTTTTGACCCTTGTAAAAAGAGGAGAACCCTACCGTAGAAGTGGGACCGACTAAAGAGGAGAACCCTACCGTAGAAGTGGGACCGTGCTTTAGCTGTGCTGTTAGGCACAGCTAAAGTTTTTTATTAGTGAGGGTGTAAAATGAAAGAAAAATTTAGACTATATTATGTTGATTTGAAATATATTCGTGACCTGCATAACGTTGATGATAATGTAATGTCAGTGTCCCCACAAACAGGTAAAGAGGATCGTCCTTTTTTAGGCATAGTTACTATTATTGAGAGTAAAAAATATTGTGTTCCATTAACGTCAGGTGACAAAATAAAATTTAAACATAAAAAGAACTCTATTGATTTCATAAAAATACCAGATGAAAATATGAAAGATGAGTTTGGTGCATATATTACTATTGGCGGAATAAATCTAAACAATATGATACCAGTAAATGATACTGTTATTCAACCAGTTGATATTGCAATACAGAGTAGTGACAATAAGAAACAGAGAAACAATAAAAAAAGGTTGACTAAAGAACTAGACTGGTGTCAAAGAAATCAAGATTTAATTACTCGTAAAGCTAGAAAACTTTATGATTTGAGGCTTAATCATTCAATGGAGAATATCAACCTCACACGCCGTTGCTGTGATTTCAAAAAGCTTGAGGCTGTTCTTGAAAGACGTTTGGCTAAAGCGCAGTCAAACGAGTACGAGCCGAAAGAAAAAGCTGTTGCGGCAAGTGCAGAAATTCCAGTTAGACATCCAGCCATTATACGCAGACGCAAAAATACAGGCAGATCCCGTTAGGGGCTGCCTGTTCTCTGTTTATTGAAAAGCTTGATCAGAACTTTGAGCCGTCCGTCGTCATTATAGAAAAGCTGTTCGCCATAAAGTCTTTCAACTGCTTTGTCCAGATTGATATGTGCAAGAAGCAGCTCAGGCGGTAGGTCATTATAGACATTGCCAAGTGGCTGGTCTTTGTAATTCATTCGCAGCTCAAGTACCCTTGCAGCAAGCCGAGCGATATTTTCTTTCTGTTCAGTGGTGATATCTTCAGGAAAAGGGAAGTTCTTGTAGCATAGGATGTTTGAGTATCGGATACGCATATCAAGACGTCCACAAAACATTCGTACCCAGGCATTGTGCATTGATGATGAGAGCAAGCCGAAAACGAAGAGGTCTGTGTTTGGTATTATGTACACGCTGTCATTGACCATTACACGCTCTTTGCAGTAGATAAGCGGTACATATTTTCTTTTTTCGGAGGAATGACGGGGAATGACAATACTGTTCGAGTATCCGCCGTCAGTCACAACATATTGGCGCATTGTTGTCGCCAGCATATTGTGCGCCGTTATGAATCTACAAGTAAGAAGTCCACTTTCTGTTCGCTGTTCGGCTTGGTATCTTGTAAGGATCGGCGTTTCTGTTCGCCGTCTTAGGAGCATTGTCGGGCGTCGATCATCAAGTCCTTCAGGGTAGAGATATATGTCGTCATATTCTGTCAGATAAGCGTTGATATGTGAAACTGTTCTGGCACTATCATGACCGTCATCGGATACTGTCATGAGCTGCTTGTCAGGCATATCTTTAGCACTGAAAGCTGTTATAACACAGCTCAGGTCTATCTTTGAGTTTGATATATCTGATACCCAGCGAAAACTTTTGTATGCCCAATTTATGTGCATTTTGTACTTGTCAGTCACAGGCTCCCAGATGAACTGTACCTGCGAGCCTTGACAAACAGAATTGGTAGTTAGGAACGCACATTCTGTTCGTGGATGAGCGGCACAATACTGTGCGGCTTTAATTATCCAGCCTGCAGAGTAGTCTACTGACGCTGAAGCGGAGTCGGCAAAAAGCTGTGTTTGGCTGAAAGACTGTTCTTTGTGGTTAAACATGAATGGTGGATTTCCTACGATATAGTCGGCGGAAATTTTATCCCAGTCAAAATTTAGAGCGTCTATGCAGCGTATATCACCACATTCGGAGAGGTCAACGGGAGATAGGGGCGTTTTAAACTGTTCGGCATAGCGCTTCTCCTCAAGTCTTGCCGTGGCAAACAAAGCTGTTCGGCATATGCAGGCAGCTTCTTCAGAAAGCTCCAAGCCATGAAAATTTCTGGTACTCAGAGGCTTGACCGATGATATTCCACGGGAGGCTATAAGACGCATTGCGGATAGCCCAAGATAGGACTCAATAAGAAAATTTCCGCCGCCGCAGGCAGGGTCGAATACAGAGATCTTACCGAGCTGTTCGTAAAGCACAGCGATTTCTTCAGCACTTTTTGTTCCCGAAAATTGGTCAAGAAGCTTGTCTATCAACAGCTTGTCGATAACACGGTGGACGTTACGCAGTGAGGTGTAGTGCGTCCCTGTTGCACGCTGATCAGAACGGCTAAGTGCAGCCTGATGTACAGCTCCCATTATGCTCGGATTTACGTCGTTCCAGCTTATACGGCAAAGCTTCTTTATAGCGTGGTGAGTATCCTCCGAAAGAAAAAGTTGTTGTGGTTTAGCCATGAAGGGCGGCAGGGAGGCGATAAGCTGCATAAATCTTGGCGGAAAAGACGAAGCTTCAGAGCTTAAAACAAGCTGAGTAAAGGGCTTTCCCAGGAAAATTCCACTTTCCTCACAGTAAAAGCAGAAAATGAGCTGCAAAAGAAAGCTTCTCACGTCATCAATGCTGTTCTTGTCTGAAACAAGCTTGCGAACAAGGTTTTGTAAGTCATATAAAGTTTTGTCTTTTATCATAACATATACTCCTAACATAAATTTTTCTTTTTCGGATAGATAAAACTAAGTGGGTCATAGATATGACCTGTCAAAATTGCCCCTACCCTTAAACATAAAATGGGGTCCCACTCGATTTTTTTCACAATTTTTCACATAACCCCTTGACAAATTCCCTAGATGGTGGTAGAATTTATGTAAATTCAGTGATTTTCTAGGGGTTGCTGGGTTATGAGTTTTGTGAGGACCGCTTTGGGCAGCGGTCCTTTTTTTGCACTTTTTTCGGATATGCCCAGTAACGAACTCAAAAACATAGTATCTGTTCTCTCCAAAGTCACCGCATGATGTGACCTGATAGCGCTTGTGTATGACTTTGAGAGAAATGAGCTTGTCCACTATTGCCATTAGCTCGCTGCGCTTCATACCGAGCATTTTGGCAAGGTCTGAGTAGCTGTGGAAAAACATTTTGCTGCTGTTCTGTTTGCATTTACAGAAAGCACAGTAGCACCTGAGTTCCTTTGCTGTCAGACGTTTAGCTGCCTTTCTGTCCACCCGAAAGAAACGAGATCCTATCTCTGCAAGAGTGTATGTATATGTGCTAAGATGTCTGTTAGCTTTGACGCAGCGCTCTCTGGATATGATAACGCCTGATGTAATGAGCCTTTTAGTTGCCCTTGCTACGGACTCCACACTTATGCCGCAGGCTTCTGCTATTGTAGTCTGCTTCACCTTAACGTATATGCCGTACAGGTTTTTGTTTCCGTAGGCTTGTGCAATAGAATAGAGAAATGCTGCCACAGCAAAGTCTGATGGCAGCATTTTCTTTTCTACAAGGCTGTTCGGCAGGTAATAGTAGCTGAATTTCATAATTGACCTCTTTACGTTATGTTTGATAAAACAGTTTGCTGTTTCTTCCTGAGTATCATATTGCTCAGCATTTCAAACTGTTCGTCTGTTATAGTGCTTCTGTTTTTTATCTTGGCTCTGTTGAGGAGCCTTTCAAGGGTATCTATGTCAATCTCCTGCATAGCTCTGCTCCATTCGCCGTTTGTAGCTTCATCGATAGCTTCAAGAGCGGCTTTCTGTGGAGATATCACCACACTGTCAGGTGAGTCAACAAATCTGTTCGGGATAGCTGTTGCTGGTTGCTGGTGCAAGCCATCATCACTACTGTTCTTTTCGGACAGATGATCCTCCTGATCAGCTTTTTGAGGCATAAGTATTTCAAACGGAATAAGGATCTCGACGAGAGCTTTTCCTCCCGAAGAAAAAGCTATATCGTCAAGCTCTGCAGTGCCAAGATTGAGCTTGTAGAAGAACTTGAAATTTGACTCAATAGGGTACATACGGTGGTGCTTAACGATGGTGTCACCCTCTTGAAGAACGGCAAGCTCTGTCGGTGTTTTAAGCTGTTTCCCTTTATATGCTCTGTTCTCTGACAGCTCCTCTGAGAGCTTTCCTGAGTACGTCTTATACTGTACTGTTCTGCTTCCGAGAATGTTGCTGATGAACTGGTTAGTGTCAGGATCACCCGAATAGATGTATACCCAGTTGGCACAGTTTTCACGGATAGTCTTGGAGTCGTCATGATACTTTGCGTCCAGCTGGCTCAAGCCTTGTATGTACAAGTGCCAGCCTATATTTCTGCTTCGAGATACAGTTATCTTATTATCCATACCAGGTATGGTCACAAGATTGCAGAACTCGTCTAGTATATAATTCACTCGGCGTGGCAGCGCTTTCATACTGTTCCTCGTGAGATATTCTACCATACTGAGATAGCTTTGATTGATAAACATTGAGGCTATGACGTGTCTTGTAGGGCGGTCATCAGGAATGATCATGTATATTGCAAAGGGCTTTCCACAAGAGATAAGATCGTCAAGGTCTATGTCATTGCCTGAGGTCAGTTGTGCGATACCCGTGTCAAGACCAAATATGCGGATATTGTCCGCTAGGGTTGCGAATATGCTGGCTCTCATATCACCCTTAGCAAAGTTTGATGTGGCATACGCTGCTTTCGCAAGAGAGCCGACGGGAAGTCCCTTAAATATCTCATCAAGTCTGTTCTTTGTAATTACGTTTCCGAATGGATCTGTTTCCTCAACCTCCTGACCATATTCAATAAAGAATTGATAAACAGAATACATATTGACCTTATCGAGCTTATCATGCTTATATCCTTGCTCGATCATGTAAAGTATCAGAGCTGAAAGCAGGGACTTTGCAGATGAGGGCCATATAGGATCTGATTTAGGATTGTTCGTTAATGTTGACGCCATTGTGTCGATATACTCGGATACCTTTGAAAGGTCAAGGTTGTTCTTTACGCAGTGTACATACTCATTGATTATGAATGTAAGTGGATTCCACCGTGAGGATCTGTTCGTGTCTCTTAGATTTAATATGACTACGTTATAGCCCTCTTTCTGCATTATGGGGTAGGTAGAAGAAAATATTTCTCCCTTAGGGTCATTGAATATCATGGACTGTTTGTCCTTGCCACAGGCGAATACTCGTGCCTGCTGAAGAACGTGGGACTGAGTTTTACCAGAGCCAGTTGTGCCGATTATAAGGGAGTGGTTGTTCTTTGGGTCAACATAGAAATACCCATATTTGCAGGCTATGAGCGGTCCTGTTTTTTCAGCTTTGTAAAGCTCCTTTTCAGGTATTCTTATAAGGTTTTTGTTAAGCTCTCGTTTTGTTGCCCACCTGTCGCTGCCTTCGAGGTCTTTGTAACCTCTCTTTATTTCTATCTGTCGTGATATTTTTGCAAAGATAACCAAAGATATGACGAAAGATAAGAAAAAAAGATCGCTGACCTCAAGCTGCTCAGGCTTTGTCCAGAAATATTCTTTCCGAATAGAAAAATTTGCCCACATTTCACCAACATTGCCTTGATTGGTCTGAGCTGCCTTGTTTATAGCGGACAGCTCATCAAGCAGATTAAATACCAGACATACGACTCCTGCTATTGTCGCTGTGAGGATAATAAGAAGCAGTATCCGTCCTATTGTCTTTAGTATTTTATGCTCATCATTATTCATTTCTTATCCCCCTTGTCCTACCACGTGTGGTAGGGTGTATTATCGGCTATAAGTCTGACTTATAGCCTGTTTGTATTTCTGTTCCTGTTCGTCACGCTCCACTTGGGCAAGAAGCTGCTGAGCCTTTGTCTGCATATTACTGCAGACACGCCGCATGACGCTGTTCGCCGTTGCGCCAAGATGGAGCTTCATCCTTATCTGTTCGTGACGCTCTGCAAGAATTTTCTGTGCATATTCGTTACCGTTTTGTGCAGCAAGCCTCATCCAGTAATCTGACTGGCGGTATTTCTGTTCTTCTCGGTACATAAGAGCCAGCTTCAGTTGAGCCGACGAGTTATTGTGACCTGATGACTCAAGAAGATATTTTTCTGCTAACTTGCGATCGTAATGCTCCTTTTTCAGATAGATACAGCCGAGTGCGTACTGAGCGTATTCATTGTCTGCCTTGTCAGCACATGGCTTCAGATATTTCACAGCTTTTGTGTAGTCAAGCTTTCTATCTGTAAGATACAGCTTTCCAAGTTTATATGAGGCATACAGATTTTCTTTTTCGGAGGATGAAATAAGAAGCTGTTCTGCTTCATCTATGCGATCCTGAGAGAGATAGAGCTTGCCAAGAGCATACTCGCCAATGCCAAGCTCATCATCAGACCCTGCAAGGTATTGTTTCAGGAACTGTTCGGCTTTGCTGTCATCCCACTTTTCTTCGGTCATGTATATCCGTCCGAGAGAAAAAGCTGAATAGACGTTACCTTTCTCTGCAGACTTGATAAAAAGCTGTTCTGCTTCGTCAATTCGATCCTGAGCAAGACGCAGCTTACCGAGCTGGTACTGAGCCTGATTGTTTCCATTGTCAGCAGACTCCAGGAGGTATTTTTCCGCCTTTGCCAGGTCAACATCTGTTCCTTTTCCCTTTAGATACATAGTACCTAGTCGATAGCTTATACTGTCCTCGTGACTTTTCTCGTATATCGCAGTAAATCCAGCGAGTGCCTGAGTGTAGTGCTGCACCGCTTTCTGTTCATCAGCTTTAACACCCTGTCCAAGCTCATACGCTTGTCCGAGGGCGTAGCTTGCAAAAGGCATATCACCTTTGCAAGCAAGAGCTTTCTCATAATAGCTGACTGCCATGGTCATATCCACTTCCACACCAGAGCCAAACTTATACATATTGCCCAGAGAGAAGTATGCAAATCTGTTCTCGCCTGCTTTTTCATAGTATTCTCTTGCAGCTTTGTAGTCCTGCACCGTGCCAAGTCCCTTGTCATATATCTTACCGACCCTGTAGCATATGTAGGAATGCTGCCAACCTGATGTCTGTTTGTCCAGCAGCTTCAGAAACCCGTCGAGCGCCGCCTTGTAGTTCTGTTCGCTGAGTGAAGTGTGATCGTTATTTTCATCTGACATTATGTGATAGAGTTTGCCGAGGTCATAAGTTGCAAGAACGTTTCCACTATCGCTTTCCTGGGCAAGTAATTCAAGCGCTGCAGGCAGGTCTTTTGGTAACTCCTTGCCGTCGGCTGTTCGTGAGCCGTACATGAGATCAAGCGCTTGCTTGTATCTGTCTGTCCATTCAATTCTGAGAGAAACTTCTGTTTCTTTTTCGGACGGATGAAACTCCTGTGGATATGGATACAGATTAGCTTCAATGATAGGCGGCTCGTCAAACCACACTTCATTTTCGGGCGGATGAGCGTCCATAGAGGCATACAGCGAATTGTAATATTCCTCGTCAAAGCTGTTTGGCTGCGAATATTCTGGCATATCCATTATGATGCCTGTATCTTCATCGTACTGTGGCGGCAGAAACTGTTCGCTGTTTTCATTTTCGGAAGGATGAGCCTGCGGCAGGGCAGAAGCACGGAGCTGTTCGGCAAGGGGTGCAAGATCATCGAGAAGCTGATTGCCAAGCTCCTTATGAAAATCTTCAAGTCTGTTTGGCTTGAAGGTAGCGTACAGATGACGCTCGCCCTCGCCGTAGATCTTTCGGAGATATTCTGTTCTGCTGTCAAGCATATCGTTGTACTGCTTCCAGAGGGAGCTGAGCTGTGGATCCGAGGCTATAACTGCGTCAACCGTTTTGTCTATATCGTCACGATATGCTCTCATCTTTGGTCTGCCGTATTGCCAACCACCTTCAGAGGGCAGCTTGTCGGCAAGTCTGATAAGCTGTTCAGCACAACCGCCGTATCCTGATGATAAAGCTGGTTTGATAGACTCCCTTTCAAGCTCGGTGAGCTGCCTGGAATAATCACTGCCAAGGACTCTGTTCACGATCTTTGACTTGAGCTTATCGAATGCTTTGACCTCGATACAATCCTTATCACGATATACCTTACAGCGGTCCTCACGCCGCTCGTATTCGCATATGGAGAAATGTATGTGAATGTTATCAGTATTGGTATGTATCGCTCCTGTCCAATACACGTTGTCATTGTCGAGCTTATTGGACGTTGATATCATGGCGTTGATACCCTCACGACCTAACTCCTTTATCCCATGGACATCAAGCTTGCCGTCGCTCGTCATTAACCCGTTCTCTATGAGAAAGTTGTTATCAAAGGATACAACACCGTAATACTTAGGGCAGCCTGCGTCACGGCTCACTGTTTCGAGCTGACGGTATTTTTCCTTGTCACTTTCAGTTAGCAGGTCAGACTGTGCATTGAATAGTCCGTCTGATTTTTCTGAGTTTGACATATAGTCGATGAAGTCCTTGTATTCGTCATTGAGGTGACGGGTCTTATCAAAGGCTTCTGGACGATCCATGTATTCCAGAAAGTCGTAACCGCCTATTGCCCAATCATAGGTGAAACCCAGTGAGAATACTACTGCAGGTGTTGACATAAGACATCTCCCTATTTCTTATTGATCGATTCAAGTCTGTTCTTCAACTGCTTCTGATGAAATTCGTTCTTGCTCTCCTCCATCCAGCGGCAGGGGAGATCCTCGGCTGAGAAGTAACCCTCGTCATCTGTGAACTGCATTTTCTCAATGAATGAGTTGAGCATATTCAGCAGGTGAAAATTCTGTTCCTGTATCTTGACGATCCTCCGCCTGATCTCCACGATCTCATCTGGATGTTCGGGCTTGTTCCGTGCAGCGTACTCCTCGATCGCCCACTTGACTATCTTCGACTCTGTGGTATCATTTTTCTCAGCCAGCTCTTTCAAAAGCTGGTTGCACTCCTCGGTGATAGCTATTGTTTTCTTCATTCTTTTTACCCTCTTTCTTGTTTCCATATTTGTGCAATTTTGGTGCTAAGACCACTCCAAGACCAAGTGAAAGACACAAGAGCATAAAGGTATGCCCCAGCAACCGTTGGAAAGCTCGGTAGTACCGAGCTTTATCCGTCCTGAAAGTGGGGTATTTTTGCACTTTTTTCTGTACAATGCCATACGCTTTCTGTACGTTGCCATAACTTTTCTGTACAATGCCATACAAATTCTGTAGCTTGCCATACGCTTTCTGTACGTTGCCATAACATTTCTGTATAATGCCATAACGTTTCTGTATAATGCCATACAGCATTTTCTCACTTTCTTTCCGAAAAACAAAAGAAAAGCACCTTAAATTCTATATTTTTTATCATTTTATTTGGTTTCTTTTTCGGTGATCTCAGAGTAGAATATCGCACGTATATCATTCATTGTTCTGAGCATATCCTGCATTAGGATCTCATTTTTCTGTAGTAAATGCTCTGCGTTTTTCTTCTGTTCGTCAATGCTTCCCTTGCATATTTCACGCATAACAGGCGGAAAAGCCCGAAGGAAAAACTTGTTTTCTGAGGCGAGATACATTGAAATGACATAGGTTATAAACTGATTACGTGAAGTAAATCCCTCCTCTTTTATGACCTCATCCATTTGTTTGACAAGCTGTTCGTCGGTTATTCTTATTTTCATTTCCATTGACTTTTACCTACCATATAGGCTGAATATCATTGGCGCAAATTCGGTAAGAGCCGTCATGCCATATTCTTAATTCGCCTGTTACTTTTACTGATACGCCTGTTGTAAGATTTGCTCTTGCGTTAGTTGCATTCTTATTGTCACATACATAAACCATAAATTCATCATAAATAATACGCCTATCCTGCTGAGCAGGACGTGGTACTTTTATCATAAATGTAAGCGCATAGCTTGAATTTGGTACTTCTGTGATGTTGCTTGAAAGAAAGCCTTTTACTGTGATCTTGTTGTTTTTGTTAGTGAAAGCCATTGTTTTTACCTCCGTTTTTATTGTAGATATTTCGTTATATATTCATATTCTGTGCCGAATTTCTTTACTGCTTTCCAACCCTTTGTGCTTGTTTTGAAAAGCTTCGGTGCGACGTATAAAAAGAAATATTGCTCATATGAATATGGGTTTATATCAAAAGTTAGCTGACCGCTGAGAACATTATCAAATGCTTTTTCGCCATTCCTGTCAATGCAGATCTCTTCGCTGTTCTGTGGCTGATAGATCATCATAGCACTTCCACAGCCGTTTGAAATATTGCAAAGCACAATGTTGTCATAATATACTTTCACCGTTCTGCGTGGATAGGAATTAATATTATCAATACAAGTTATCTGCATATATGTTTCATATGCGTCTATTTCAACGCCTGTTCTTCTTGCACTTATCAATGATTTCATAGTTAAAATGGCAATTACAGCAAGCACAATTCCTATTATAGGGACTACCTTTGCAGGAGTTTCCCAAGGTATAATATCCGAAAGAGGAATAAGAACATAGCCGATTATGAGCATTACAAAGGCTCTTGCTCTTTTTGCCTTAAAGTTTTCAGGAGCGGATGACAGTATTTCAGACTCAAATCTTTTGCGGTCTGCTTTCAATGGATATTCAAAAAGTAATTCTTCATTCATAATATTTACCTCTATTCTACAGTTATCATACAGCTTGCGGATACTGCTCTGTTATCCTCAGCTCTTGCCGTTATTATCGCTTTTCCTTTTGCTTTTGCGGTAACTCTGCCACTGCTGTCTACCTCTGCAATATCTGTTCGGTTGGACTCCCAGATTATATTTCCCACAGCATTTGAGGGCGAAATGACCGCAGTAAGCGTTGTGCTTTCGCCTGCATTAAGCCTAACATCATTGTTGCTATAGCTGCTTTCAAGTCTTAGCCCCTTTATCTCAGGGGGTACATAAGCGGTAGTTGTTGTAGCTGTTGTTTGCCTTTGAGTTTGTCTCTCAGTCTGTCTTTGAGTTTGCTGTGGCTCGGTATAGTGGTCATTATCTTCATACCGCCTAGGCTCTGTTGTGTATACATATGGCTCGTCGATCTGCTGTTCATCATGATCTTGATTACTCTTTACAGCCACATTGGTTTTCTTTTTGGAAGTGCTTTCATGTGAATTTTTAGACGCTGTGCTTGTCGTGGTTGCAGGCTCAGAACTCTCTGTTGTCATTGGAGTAGTTGTTGTAATAACAAACGTGCCACTTGGATCTATGACCTTATCAGCCGCAGAGCTTTCTTCAGTGGCAGTTACAGGTGCTTGAGTTGTATATGTTTTATACTCATTTTTAGTCATTTTGAGCATATCTTGTACATCTATCTGCACATAGCTGTCATACTTTTTTCCCTCATGAAAAGCACCTTTGACTACATCACCAAAGTCATCATAGGTATCTTGATCGTAATAATCAGGCTCTTTTGATATAAAATTGACCTTGATATAATAAAGATCCTTGTCAAAATCGGTGCAGGTAACAAGCTGTTCTTCGTCTGAATTGTCCTGCGTCTTGTATGTAAGCTTGCTGTTAAGTTCGTCTTTAAGCGAATAAGTTATCGAGTATATCTCAGGAATACTGTTTGTGGGAGAGCCGACCATAGCCTTATATTTGAATGTGAATACTATCTCATTGGTGTCTGTAAAGTAAATGCAGTTGTTTATCTTTACCGCATAGCCACCCACCGAAAGAGAATTATCATAGTCAACAGAGCTGCTTTCACGTTCCTTTGTGCCATTGAACGCAAGAATAATGCCAATAACAATCATGGTAAATACTATAAAGATACCGTATATGATATTTGAACTCTTAGCATTTGTCACATTTACCACGCTCCTTTTCGTTTGCCTATGTATTCTTTTATGAGCCTGTCAACAGCCATAAATACTATCTGATATAGCGTGTCGCTGTCTGTAGGTTTATACCCAAGCATATCGAAAACTTCATTTGTGAATGCTTTATGGAAGTGTTCTCTTTGCTGCATTATAAGCTCACCGTATTCTTCGTCAGAATATTCGTGATAAAGTTCTTCAAAAATCCTGTGTACTATCTCCTCGCTGTCACGTGAGTTTCCTATATAAAGCATGGTTGCGTCATCAACATAGCGCTTGCAGTGAAGTTTGTTTCGTCCTGATCCCAGCGACAAGAGCAGCTCACCAGGCTCAAATTCAGCCGTTGAATTAAGCTCTGATACTGTAAACTGAGGGAAAAATTCGTGCAGAGAAGCTGCAGTATTTGCTGATTGTTTGAATATGAATTTGTATTGTACGAGCTGGAATATGACTCTGATTTTCTCTGCTCCCTCAGAGTTTCCTGTGGGATTGTAGTCGCTTATAGACTGTGAAGCAAACCATAGAGACGCGTCATATTTTCTTGTTCGCCGGACAAGCTTTTCAATAAAGTCTGTGACCTGCGGATTTTTGGCATTGATAAATCTGTGAGCCTCGTCTATAAGAGATACAACATAACGTCTGTCATATGGATTGGTTATATTGTTATTGTACTCAACATTCTGACAAGTCTCAGACCACATAAGGGTTAGTATATTGAAAAGCTGAGCATTATAGATACGCTCGTCCATTTCCGAAAGAGCCTTTACGTCAAAGACTATAACATTTGAGTTTTCGATATTCACGTTAGAATATCCGTTAAACATTGATGAGTAAATGCCCTCTGCAAGCTGTTTTACTATGACTTCAAGTGTTTCATAAATATCTATCTTTCTTGGCGTGAGCGCCTTGTATGAGCGATCACTGTTGTATAGCTTGCTGCGTATAGTTGCAAGGAGATCAGAGAAGATAGGGAAGTCCTCTGGCAAAAGAGTGGATACATCAGTGCTTTGTGTTATGCCCTTTTTGGCGAACGTTTCTTGTATAACATCTTTAAGCTCCTCGGCTTCCATTTCGCCAAGAGAGGGTGCATACTGATAGAAGAATGTGATTATTCGTGAAAGCTCTGACGCATAATTAGTTTCGTTGCTTGCGTCATCTTCTCTTGAAGAGTCTATTGTTTTTCTCAGCTGAAGTACATTCAGAGTTGAATTTTTGTTGAGCCTTATCACCTGTCCACTGAACATTTCTGCAAGTGTGCGATACTCAGATTCTATGTCAAGTATCATTATCTTGTTGCCCAGGGAAGCATAATCACGGGCTAATGACTTTAGTGTAGCTGATTTACCAGAGCCTTTTACTCCTATGAACATCATATCGTATGATTGTCTGTATGAGTCACGGGCAAAGAAATCTATGCTTACAAGACCGCCTGTTACCGTCTTTCCGAAAATAAAAGATCTGTCATCAAGATGTTGTTGATAGTAGAAAGGATACTGCATTTTATATGTATCATGAAGCGGAAAAGGCGTGTTCGCAATGTTGTCGTGCCTTATAAGATCAATGTATTCGTCTGCCATTTCGTTATATGGGATAAAGCAGGATATACCCTCGTCCTCAAGCATTTTTGAGATGTTCGTGCATTTGTCGTTGAGCTTTTCAAGGGTAGACTCGGACAAAATGATACGCATTGTTATATACATCATCTGTTCGTTATCATTTACTATTGCCTCACGGATCGCTGTAAGCTTATTAAGCTCTGTCTGTGTATCAAGATCTTCACTATCTGTTCTGTTTATTGTAAATCGTCCTTCGAGTTCTTTCATACTGTTGTTAAGCTCTTTAAGTACCAGCGTTTTGTTCTTGTAATCAACGTCAAGCATTACTGTTATGCCCTCAAGACGCTGTATAAGACTTGCGATCTCAAGATTTTTTATAGTAGCAGGGTAGTCATTTACAATAAGCGTTGTGACATAGTTGTTGTCGATCTGAGCATATCCTTGGTGTCTGATATATTCAAGTGGATGAATGGACTTTACACTGCAAGACGGTGTGTCAGAGCAGCAAAGGTGCTTGCGGAAAAGGTAGAGTATCTCAGGCTTTGAGCATATTTTAACAGATGTATCTGTCATATGTGAGATGTACTTCTGACAGGCTTTCGCAAGCATTTCTTCTTGATTTTCCTTGGCATATACTATGAGATATGCTAATCTGTCACGCTGCTGTTCGGCTGCGTTCTTTAAAGTCTGGATCTGTTTTTCTATAAAGACCTTTGGAAAACCAGTTGTTCTGTTCTTTTTATATTCAAGATAATCAAGCTGAGGCGTAAGGTCAGGGTGTTTATCTGAGAATATATATTTGTGTGGCAGTGAAAGTGCATTTGTAGCTTTTGCAAAGTTATTGCAGACGGCGTAGATATCGTCAGTAGAATAATGAAAAATGTCTATGCCGGATATCTGCATAACGCAGGCAAGCTCTGTCTTTTTGTTTCGGTAGGAAAGCTTTATAATGCCATTGCCACAGTATTCCTTTATATCAGCAAGATAGTCAAGGCATTGTGAATAGCTTATTTTATTTTTGCTTTTTGGCATTTCGTTCAGCCTCTCTTTCCTTGTATGTGCGGTATTCTTCTGTTTCAGTTCCGTATAATTTTTTAGGCTCAAAGAAGTTTAATACAAAAAGTATAAGACCTTTTGCAAAGGTGATCCTAGGGTTTGACGGAGATCTTCCAGACAAAACAAGTGATATTGCAACGAATATGAGTGACATTATGATCTGTAACCATGCGTTGCTGATCGTTTCCTGACATATTGAGAATGAAACAAAACCGACCATTATCGCTATTCCTATGCGCTGTAGTGACAGCCCGAAAAAGAATTTTATATCGGCTTTGGTTGACTTAGGTACTGTTCCCATATTTTATTTTTCCTTTCTATCGTTAGGTTTTGCCATATCAAAAGCATGACCCTTTGGAGCTTCTGCCGTGTTCGTATTGGCATTGCTTGTTGGTGTATCTGACTCTGCATTACTGCTTGGCAAATTTGAAGAAGCAGTTTTTTGTTCTTCAGAAGTGCTTTGCTCAGGTGCGGAAGCTGTTTGGCTTTCTGTATTGATATTTGCAGTTGCTGAGCTTGAATTACTGCTGTTCGGGCTTGTGCTTCCTGCACTGCTATTCTGATTATTGCTGTTTGACTGACTTCCAGCCGTGTCGGCTGCTTTAGGGTAAACAGCTGCCGCTTTTGCTCCATTTAATGCGCCGCCTGCCTTATATCCGTTTGCTGTTCCTGTAACGCCTCCTTTTAATGCTCCTCCAACAGCAGCAAAAGCTGTGTAGGCTTTTCCATGACCTCCGCTTTGAGCATCTTTTATAGACGAATATGCACCTGTAGCAAAGCCCGAAGCTGCTCCTGCTGCCGCACCGGCAGCACCTCCTGCAACTCCACCTACAGCGGAACCGCCCATCATTGCTCCTCTTGCGACCGATGACATTGCGTACAATGTTCCCATACTGTTTTTATTTCCTGCGTCAATACCCAGAACTCTTGTGATGAAATCAGGACAAGTTATAACGCCTTTTGCAAAACAAGCTATAAGGATAAGCTGTGTTATGTAATTAAGACTGCTCATGTTATGAATAATAAGTATGGATTTTATGTACACCTTAAGCATAAAGGCGACCAGGATGAAGATAACATATGACGATACAAGATTTTGCACCACCATTTTTGTTCTGCCTGAATTAGTAACGCCTGTTGCGGCGATAGCACCTGCAAGAAGCTGAGTTATGATAATATCAAATAACATTGTTCCAAGCTTGAAAGTTGCAAAGATAATGGCAACTGCAACTGTTAAAAGAAATATCAGTGAAAACCAGAAATCGTAGTTATATCTGTAGATATGCTCGGCACCTTCTCCTACTGTCAGCGACTGGATTATCTTGTCTGTTGTGTCAAGATCGTCATATTCCTGCTGGGTCATTATATCTTCAAACTGATAATATGCGTCTACATTGCTTTGGTTTGAACGGCTTAGTCTTTGATTATATACTCTGTTTCTTTCTCGAATAATGTTATCTCTGAGAAGATTGAATGCTGACTCAATGTCACGTGCTGACCGCACACTTTCGGTAAGTCCTGCCTCTCTGACATCTGCCTGATAAGCCATGTTCCAAAGTATGCTCGTTCTATATGCCGCAATGGTAGTTGTCTGTTCCTCATAAATAGGCTGTCCGCTTGAGCTTACACCAGTGACAGCCTGATAGGTGAACACAACTCCACCGTCAAGCTCCTCATTAAGGGACATACGATCCATGACCTGATTAAAAAATCTGTATTCATAACCAACGTCCATGAGTTCCGCCATATCATCATAGGTCAGATCTTCATATCGTCTTTGTGATGACTCCTCTGCGGATATATCAACTACCTCTTTGTCCCAGCCAGAGCCGCCATGCTGATTAATATTCAGATCATAGACGCTGTTCGGCAATGGATCAGTTTCGTTGTAATAACTAAGCTTATTATTGATCGCACTTTTAGTCATATCAATAATATTTTCCTGAAGAAGTATATCACCAAGAGTGTATGTGAAATCTGAGTCGCCTTGTGCTTCACTATATTCGATATTGTTTATATCAGCAAGTCCCGCTCTTTTCATGCTCGTAAGCTCTGAAAGCAGGGCTGGAAGTGCAACTATAAGTGCCGCTGAAAGAATTATGCTTTTAAGAATATCGTTTACCCTTATTTTTTCGGGCATAAACATTACTCCAGCCGCTCCGATCAGCAGGAATATGGTGAATATTACGGAAACGAGCTTGTTTGTATCTGACATTCCTGTTATCTGATTAAAGAGGTGCATAACATTAAAGTGCAGCACCTGATTGAATGCTTGTTCGCACCAGTCTATAAGCTTTGCTATACAACTAAGTATGGCAAACCCCAGACTTCTAAAAATATCTTTCCAGTAGGTCGCCTTGCTTATATGCTTGACTACATCAAGGGGCAGGTTTTCGTAGTCCACATCTACAGCACAGACGGCTATCGGTATGAAAACCGAAAACAAAAATACTGTAAATGCTGAAAACAAAAGCTTGTGCTTTTTTGAGGTTTTTATCTCCATGATTATCTCCTTTCGTTTCGGTATTCTGCAATGACATATTCATCATATAGCATTGCAGAACACCGAATTGGTGTCCTGTTGTGTTATGCAAACATTCCTGCAACTATACCTGCGCCATAGCAGCCGATAGCGATACCGACAAGTATTCCACCGCCTGTTGACTTGAGCTTGTCCACCCAGTTACGTCCGCCTGAGATGACCATGATAGCGAGTACGATCACCGCAATAGTTGCAACTGTTTTCAAACCTTTCTGCAGGTTTGTAGCAAAGTTATCACCAAATGTGAAAAAGTTTGTCCAGCCGTCATTGTCGGCTGCAAAGGCATTTACAGAGCAAAATGCCGCAAGGATCGCAGTTGTTATAGCTGCCGAGATGTTTTTAGTGATCTTTTTTACTTTCATAAGATAACTCCTTTTCTTTTCAGCGTGTTTTACGCTGCTTATTATATGAAGCCGACATCTGACGGCTTACATTCTTCCTGTGTTCTGTGACTTTGCACAGATATTCGTTGTAGTCCTTTCCGCAGTTTTCAGGCACTGCATAGATATTGACCTTGTAGCCTTGTGCGGAATATTTCTCAAGATACTTGGCTGAGGCTGTTCGCCCTGCTTCGTCACGGTCGAGGCAAAACGAGATCTCATTGACTTTTGGGTGCGTGGCAAGATAAGTGCCGAGAGCAACGTCCGCTGTTCCGCCAAGTGCGAGGCGTGTATGGCGCTTCCAGCTGTTCTTCCAGTCAGCTATTCCCATATCTTTAGACCTCTGTATGTTGAGTGTTGCATGGCTGAGAGCGTCGATAGGGGCTTCGAAGACATAGAGATGTGTTTCGCACGTCCCGTCCATTCTGAAGCCATACATCTTATTTGACCCGCTAGCCTCACCTTTGAAGGCTTGTCCCTTGTCTGGCGTATATGTACCTCTGAGCATTGCATATTTTGGCTTTCCTGTATCATCTTTGCCGACAAAGACGCAGTTGCCACGCTTGTCCTCATACAGTATCTCATTTTTTACACAGTAGTTGATGACCTCAACGTCTATGCAGCGCTGTTTCATAAGATAGGCATACACTCTTGAATACTTGCCGGGCGTTCTTTCAGGCAGATTTAGCTGTTTGGGCTTTTCGGGCTGTTCGTCCTTGTGATAGGAATAGCTGCTCGGCGTGTACTGACCGTCGGTAAGTGTTGTTACTGCCTGCTGCCACGAATAGCCTTCGCTTTTCATCAAGAAATCAATGCTTGTCGCCCCGCTTATATTCTGACTGTACCATATCCAGCCTTTGCCGTCCTTAAAAACTCTTAGTGAGTTGTGCTCCTTGCACTTCCACTCGCTGCCTGCTCTTTCAAAGCTAAAGCCGGTTATGGCGGAAATGACCTCACAGGTAGACATATCTCTGGCGGCTTGTATCTGTTCATCAGATAATCGTGTGCCCGGTTTGAATACATTCATAGGCTGTTCCTCCTTTGCTGCTCATAATGTCTGTATATCATCGTCTGTTCTTCTTCGGAAAGAACTGATACAGGTTTAGGCTCAGCATCAGGAAGATGTTCGCCTAAAATATAAATGCTGCTGTCTGAGTCCTGGTAAAAAAGCTTACTTGGGTGATCTGACAACAGCATTATTATCTTTCCACAGCAAAAATCAACGACCTTGTTGTTTACTGGCGGTGATGACGCCTTTTCATTTTTATACACGGTTTATCCCTCCTATCTGTTCATTCCTTTATCTTTGTTTATGCCATTATTACGGTAGATCTTCACCTGCGGCACTGGCTGCTGAAGCGTCTGCATTGCCGTCAATTCTGGTATAATCTTTTTATTTGTGTAGTCAAGATCTGTGCAGCGATCAAGAAACGGTCCGAAGGTAGATACTATCGTAACATTATCTGGAGTCAGAATACTTATATTCTGTTGTGTGACATTTGCTTTGTATATAGCAGCCGCAACATTCTTCGGACTGTTTTGTATAGCATATTCATTGCCACCCATAACGGCTTTTACATACGGAGCGTTCTCAATTCTCATTATCATCACCTGCTTTTAGAAGGTCGTTTACATCTTGTCTGAAACTGCCTGGCTTTTTGTATTGAGTCTGCATATGCGTTATCAAGATAACCTGTATCGATTCCATGCTGTTTACAGCCTCGTTTTATCCCATCGAGATATGCTTGCGTTGGTGGAGATATAGCGAAATCAGGCTTATTCATCATGTAGACCAATGAGGCTCGCTCTACGCCGCCGACCTTTACATTAACAAGCTCTTTTCGATAGTATGACGGATATCCCTCATATCTGTCGAGGTTTCTCCAATCCTGAGGAGCAATCTCCCACAAAACAACGGGGACCTTTGTGCCTTTGTCCTTAACTATAGTTGCGTGCTGATTAAATTGGAGCCTGTAGTCCTCAATGTAGCTTGTTGATATTACCTTTGAATTAGGACATCTGTATCTCATCTGTTCGAGATCCATGTTACTTCCATAGGCACAATAAAGGTTGCCGATCTGTTCTCTTAACTCAATTTCTTTCAGTGCCTGCTCAAAGCGGTCAGCCGTTTTGTATTCCTTGACCATATCCATTATTTCAAACGCTTCAAGGTCATTATCGTTGAAATATTGCTGATACATAGCGCCCATTCTGAAAGCATTTACTGCTATATCATCATTGTTGCTTATGCTGTCAAGGTATTCACGATTAAACAGTGAGATACTGCTGTTGTCACGTTCTATACGCTCACAGACCATTTCCTCTGCTTTTTCATATGCCTGTTCGAGATATTCCAATGGTAAGCCATTTTCTATATATCCGTTTTCTATTCGCTGATAATATTCCTCTGTTGGCGTGTTGTAGTCCTTTGAATTGACCATGACATATGCCATGCCAGAAACGATTTTGTCCTGGCATTTCACATCAACAGCTATTTTCTTGTATTTGTGAGGATAGCCCTCAAACTTATCAAGTGATCTTTCATCCGAAGAATAAAGCTTCCAGAGCAGGGCAGGGGCTTCTTCACCTTTCTTTTTTTGGAGCGTTGCCACCTTATTGAATGACAGCTCATAGTCCTGCACCATGCCTGTTGCATATATCTCAGCGTCGGGACAGCGAAACATCATCTGTTCAGTATTGATATTGCTTCCGTATGCTACATATATCTTATACTCCTCGTTCTTTTTCGGCTGTTCTTTTGGCGTATTATCAGGGGAAAAGAAAAGCTTCATCAGCTCGTCATATTCTTCATCAGTAATCATATTATCCCTCCTTGACCCTACCACGTGTGGTAGGACATTTTATCTGCTTCTGTTTGGAGTGTTTCTTCGTCTTGCAGGCTGTGAAACAGTGTTTTCTGCTTCTCTTGCTTGTTGTGTCTGCCGTGTGGAAAGCAGATCTTCAATAGAGTTTTCCTGTCCATTGTGACTGATACCAAGGACAGAGAATATGTTATTTCGCTCGTCTGGAGTAACACTTTCATCATCACGGACGTTTTCAAGCAGCATAACTATCCTTTCTCTTAGGGTAAAAGAATTATCATTTCTGACCTCACGATCTGGAGAATGGATGATACTGCTTATTGTTATTGTCTCAGGCTCAGGCGAGGCGGCTCTCATATCGTTTAGACGTTGGGCGATTTGCTGTGCCTGCTGTTCTCTTATCCGCCGTCGCTCCATAGCTGCCGCCTTATCTTTCCAATCTTTTGCGCCCTCAAGGTTTTCAAGAAGATATTTTCTCGGTACTTTAAACTCGTCCCCATTAAGCCCTATGCGTATAAGCCATGTGCGGAAAGTGTAGCATTCGTTACTTGATTGTGTTTTATGTACAGCGGCACTGCGTTGATTAAGAGCCTGGGCGGTGACAGCCTGTGCAAATCTCACATATGTGCGGACTTTGCCTGCATTGGTAGTTGAGTTGAAACAGCGAAACTCAACTGTTCCTTTTGTGAAATATGCGTGAAGATTGAGCGCTCTGTATCGAGAGCGGTTATAGTGGGCATTACGGCGTTCATATCCGTCGGTGTTTCGGTACCAGATATCTGCTAGTGCTTCTTTTGTTTTCGGTTTGGCGGCATTAAGCCGACGTATATAGTCCTCATCAGATTTGCGGCACCATTGCATTGCACGGCTTGCTGGGACCTTTAGAGCGTGGTAAAGGATATCTTCTTTCTGATACATGATGTTAGACAGACGAGTGAGTGACTTGGCGTCCTGCCTTTCTGCTCCTATATGCACGTGCAAGCCACAGCTTTCGTTTACTCTCATTCCCGCTTTTCTTAGGTCACGAACTATCTGCTGAAGATCGTCCATATCCTTATCAGACTTCAGTATAGGTGTAACAAGCTCACAACGGTATTCATCCATGTTATATGTTTCAGATCTGTTCTTCCTAACTGGGTCTATTGAGGCGTCACGCATTACTTTCCATTCACGACCTGTGTCATCAGATATCTTTCGTGTGTAATAGCAAGAGTAATCTGGGTCGGACGAGTAGGTGTCAAAATGTTCAGCGACAACCTGTGCAGCTCTTTCTCGTGTTATACCTGTAAACTCGATCTCTACACCAAAGGTTTGATCCTTTAAATCAATAGCCATGCTCTCACTCCTTTATTATTTCTGAGATATGAAAACTATAATGAAAATCAAAATACTCTGTTGTTCCAGTATCGGTATTTGTCCAAGTGCCTGTGAAAGTCACGGTGCTGTTCGGCGTTGCGTTACCATATCCTATGGACACTGCACCGCTTACATCTGTTCCGCTTGTGGCTTCAAAACTGTCTTTATTGCATACCGAAGTAACATCCATATCATCGATCGTAACGGATAATATATCGTATTGGGCATTGCAATTACAGTTTTCCACTGTATATGACATTGATAAGCCGTTGCTGTCATTGCTCTCTAGTTTGAAATAAATAGGAATAGGCGGCAGGGTAGTATTGGCAGACGGAATGTGATATACCTTTGGCTTTTTAGTAGTTTCATTTGTTTCAGTTTGCGGTGCCGTGACCTGAGGCTGTTCTGTAGTTGTTGTTGGCTTAGTTGTTGTGACATCTTCAATACTGTTTGTATCCGCAGATGACAATTCACTATCATCAGAAGCAGCCGAAGAAGAAATATCGTTTGCAAATTTGCCGACATAACTATCTTTCGGACTTTCTGAAGAAGATGAGTCTGAGCTGCCACAGCTTGACAATAGCAGGGCAGTTACCGCTGCAAGTATCACTGTTCTTTTCATGATCTTTCCTCCCTGAGCTGATCCAAAAGCTTATAGTAATCTCTTATAGGCTTTGGCACATACTTAACAAAGGCTTTGCTGGCTGCCTTTTCAGCCCCCTGCTGGATAAGCTGTTCGAGGCTTTCTTCTGTTTCGGCTTTCGTCATATACAGTTTTATCGCCTTTGCCATTTCATCATTGATCTCAACTGTTACTCTCATGATTTTCCTCCTTTTTTTTTTCAAGAATATTTAAGAGCCGAAAAGCTCATTATTCTTTCCTGCGTCTGTCATATCCATGATGTTTCTCATTTCTGATATAAAAAAAGAGCGTATGAATTTCATACGCTCGAACTTTCAATATTAATATTGTGTTTCATTTTAACATACATCTATTAGGTAGATTAATGATCGTTAAGTTCATATTTCATTTTGGCAATCGTAAATATTGCTGCAAATCTATAATCTATAACTGGTATTAGTGGCTCATTAGTGTGTGTGTTAAACCAATAGTTTCCGTCGGTCTCTATGTGAGGAAAACAAGCTGTAAGATCATATTCATCAGCTACAATGCTTCCTTTCTTAAAATAACGACCAGCATTAATAGAGTGATTTCCACGAGTAACATAACATAGATTAATATACGGATAGTAAATTGCAAAGTGATTATTTTTATCATAAACAAAGTCATTCTCCGAAATATTCACCAAACTTTCTCTTGTTCTAACATTGTTCCATGGATGTAAATATATTTTAGTAGAGGATAAATTTACATTCACTTTTTTTGAACTGTCACTAAATGAAAGCGTGTTTCCTTTTTCATTGTAAAAGTTACAAAAAAAGGGGGTTGGAAAAGAATTTAGATTACACAAAGGCTTAAATATGGATTCTGCACAGATAGAATCAAGTAATGTATTGATTATGTACTCTAAAATAAGTGGTTTACAACTTAAATTAAACATATCATATGGTGATAATTCAGTGATCATTCTATCAACATTTTTCATTACTTGATCATACATTTTCTTATTGTTCGCCATTTTTTTGGCATTCAGCTTTTTTTCAATAATATATGCAATCTTTTGTTTAAACACAAATCTTGCCCCTTTCAGCTTATTTTATATAAATATATCATTTTGGACAATATGTGTCAATAGTTTCTTTTGCAAAATTTTATGAGTGCTTATTTTCAATAATTCTTATTTCCACGTATCTTCTTACATACTCCGAATTTCTGTTAGGACGGCTATCACTCTCCATCAAAAAGTGATAGCCGTCCTTTTTCAGCTGTTCGGAAAACTTCTCGACCTCATCGGGTAAACCCTGTATTCTTAGTTTTATCATATTTTATACCTCCTCGTTTTCTTATATTTTGCAAAAGAGTAATAACACTATAGCAGTAACAGCACAACCTATTATATATGTATTGTGTAACATCTCAAATTGGCTGAAACAGCTATTGCCATGATCAGAAAGTTTATGAAAGGATTTTTTTATGTAATTTACATTTGCAAGTATTATCAGTGCTTTAACAAAGAACCAAGAAATGAATATTTTAATTTGCATTTCCGAGTTTGTTTCAAACGCTACCCTGATACCAGTGATAATGCCTGCAAATACAAACAACGAAAGCATTAATAGCTTGAAATTAATAAATTCATGATTTTGTTTCATAGATACCTTTTGACCGATTTGTCTATAACATTTGTACTTTATAAGTAGTTTTTCAAGATAGAGCTGAGTACGTCATAAATAGTTCTTTTATCAGAAAACCAAAAATGTGCATATGCCATTTCAAGCCGTAATTGTACAAGAGGAGGCTGTTTTTTTAATGTAGAAGTTGAAATACTCATAATATCAGCTATTTCAGGCAAAAGGGAAGCATAGCTTTCTTTAGAACCCCAATCATAGTCAGAAAGTAATTGTTCGATAAAATTGGCAGTATCAGTTTTTGCTTTATTAAGTATTTCTTTTACCTTTATCTTATCATTAAGAGCATAATATAACATAAGGTTTCTTTCATCATACTTAGCAGAAAATTGAATACCCGACAGGCTAAGACCATTTAAAATACTATTTGCGTGTGATGTTTTTATCATTAGAAACTGCCTATTTGGTATTTCTTTTGCCACCTTACAATCATAATTTAACCACATTCCTTTTGAGAAATCTTCGATTCCTTTTATTTTCTCATTATTCATATCTCTACCTCCCAGCCCCTGCCCAGTTGCAGGGGCTTTCTTCCTTTTATAAGATAAATTGATCCCCTTTAGCTATCTTTTTCAGACAGCATCAATTATCTTTCCTTTTTCTTTCGGCTGAACATCAGGACCGCAGCTCCTGCGAGAATGATAGCCACGCTGCACAGTGCTGTTCTACCGTCTGTGTCATTGTCCGTTACGCCTGTGTTCGGCGTATCAGGAGCTTTCTCATTCACCATATCCGTGTCAACTGTCTGTGCGTATGTTACAGTCACCTGCTTTGAGTCGGCAACAAGATAGCCATAAGGCACTGTTGAGCCGTCCTCTGTGATAGTGTATGTGCCAACTGGAACGCCCTCAAACTTCGCAAGTCCGTCCTTGTCGGTGACGGCTTCAATGCGTATCTCTCTGCCAGTATCGGAAACTCCCGAAAGAATAAAACGAATGCCCTCAACGTTAGTCATATCAGCAGTTTTCTTGTGTACCTTTATAGAGCCTGTCTGCTCGTTGTTGAGTATTTCTGCGTCAACAGTTTCTGCATAGATAAATGTGACCTTTTTTTCCTCGGCTACAAGATAACCGTATGGAACGGTCTTTTCGTCCTCGATGATACTGTATGTACCGATCGGTACGTTCTCAAAGACTGCTACGCCGTCTTTATCGGTAGTTGCAGGAATGTTTATCTCACGTCCGCTGTCTGATGTTCCCTTCAGATAGAAGGTTATACCTGAAATATTCAGATCACCCTCTGTTCTCTTGTGTACCTTGATAGTACCTGTCTGCTCGTTGTTGATTATTTCTGCGTCAACAGTTTCTGCATAAATAACTGTTACCTCTTTTTCGTCGGCGACAAGGTAGCCGTATGGCACTGTTTCTTCGTCCTCGATGATACTGTATGTGCCTACCGGTACGTTTTCAAAGACCGCAACTCCGTCCTTGTTGGTAGTCGCAGGAATGTTTATTTCACGTCCGCTGTCTGATGTACCCTTCAGATAGAATGTGATACCCTCAACATTCTTCTGACCCTCAGTCCTTTTCTGAACCTTGATAGAGCCTGTCTTTTCCTCGTTGGTGACCTTGACTTCTGCGGTTGTGTTGTACTCGACCGTCACTTCCTGCTCGTCAGCTACAAGATAAGCCGCAGGAACTGTGCTGCCGTCCTCTGTTACTGTGTACTTACCGATAGGGAGGTTTTCAAAGAGTGCCTCGCCGTTTTCATCGGTGAAAAGCTCACGCTCAATGTCGCTGTTGGTGTCGGAAATGCCCTTGACAACGAATCGTATATCCTTAACATTGAGGTTGCCTGTTGTTGATTTTTTGACCTTGATAGAACCCTCTTTGAGATAGTTCGTCATTTTGGCATAAACAGATACGCCCTCTTCGGTTATCTCAAAAGGATACAATGTATCGTCAATGATGTACTCTTCAGGTGCTGCAATCTCGTGGTAGAAATACTTGCCGTAGCCAAGTGAGAACGTTGCAATGCCGTTTTCATCAGTAATGCCTGTCGTTATCTGACGTTCGTTTTCGTCTAAAATCTCAAACTCGCAGTTTGGCAGCAGCTCACCACCGAGGTTTTTCTTGGTGATGATGAAAGGTGCTGTCCAAGGTGAGTTCTTAACAGACACTTCTGATCCAAAATCAGCAGTATCTGTTGCTATCTTCACGGTCTGAGGCTCGCTGTTCAGCGAATAGCCTTTAGGTGCTTCTATCTCTGTAACAGTGTAGCTATAGCCCTGATAGATGTCCTTTGTAATAACAGCTTTTCCGTTTTCATCGGTTGTAACTGTGTCGATAATGTCGCCCTTTTTGCGTATCGTTATGCCGCCGCTTACTACTATATCTTCGGCTGCTGTTATCTCAAACTTGGCTCCGCTGAGATATTTTTTGCCACTTTCGTCAGTTTTGTAGATAACAAGCTCGCCCTTGTCTACAGATGTTCTCTGATTATCTACTACTGTTTTGCTTGTTTTATCAGCCTCAACAGTTACGTCTGTTTTGGTTTTCAGTGCATAGCCATTAGCTGTAGTTGTTTCCTTCCAGTAATAGCTGCCCTGCGGCAGACCTGAAACGTGGATATTTCCGTCAGCGTCAAGTGTCATATCTGTAGCGTTAGCCTGTGAAACAGTTGAGCTGAATGTATACTTGCCGTCGCTGCCTGTTGCCTTGATGAATAGATCGCTGTCGCCGTTCTTCATAACAAGGTTGAATTTAACAGCTTTCAGTTTGTCGGCAACGTTTGTTTCCTCGTTTCCGAAGAAATCAATGAAGTTCTTTTCAAGGTCAGCGTTGCCTGTAGGCATATCAATTTTCAGCTTGAAATATGCCTGCACAGGGTCTTTGCCTGATATATATCCAACTTTCGCCTGAGAGCCTGAATCATTTTTGCCCTTGTAAAACAGAGGAACACATTCCTCTATCTTGCCACTGTTCTTTGCTCTTGCCTTTGTCAGAGTGACAGCTTTTGTTCCTGCCTTGATGTTTTCATTGGCGGAAACCTTGATGTTGCTTCCGTCCTTTTTGAATGTAACTCCGTCAACTTTTGAAAAATCGAACTGTGAGATACTGCTGTCAGCCTTGATCGTACCCTCATATTTCTTTGTTGATGTGTTATACTTCAATTCGTATGTAGGGGCTGTTCTTACGGCAGTTGTTGTACCAGCAGGAATTTTATAGTGGCTAAGTATATCACCTTTCATCTTTTTGTAGCAATCCACAAGGTTTTTATGGTCTGCTGATGAAGGAGCATATATGCGGTTCAAAATCGTATTTTCGTCCGAAGAGAGATTTTCTGATGAACTGTCAAAGAAACCGCCTGATACTGTCCATATCATAGCTTGAGAAGCTACTCTCTCAGTATCTGCGTTGTAGCCGTACTTAGTTTTGCCTTTGTATGAGTAAATCGTTGCGGCTTTAAGATTTTGTCTTTGGTCTTTATTACTATACATTTTTATTATTGTGTCTGAGTCAAATGTTGATGAACTCATTACAGTATTGTTATCATGCTCAGTACCAAGCTGAACACAATAGCAATTGTTACCGCTTTCGTCATTCCAGAAATAGAACTCCTGCGCCCACTTGTAACGGAATGCGTCATTGGTATTTCCGCCTGTCAATGGGTCATAGGCATTTTTAAGCCCTGAACCCTCAAAGTTATAGCTCCAATCAAGAACCTTGCTCTGCGTATGCTTTGTGTCAGCCGCAAAGGCAACCAGTCCATTTGAAAAGATTGAAGCTGTAAGGAGAAGCACTGTGAGTAAAGAGCCTATCCTTTTTACGATACTTTTCTTCATTTTTATCTCGCCCTTTCAATTTATTTCTCTATGTCAAATCCTTGCGGATATTATTTTTTTGCATAAAAAAAGACGATTGAAATTTTCATCAATCGTCTTAAACGCTTTATTCAGTTTTTATGCTCTCAGCAAATATGTGTTCCAACAGGAGTGACCATAATAATCTGTTCCTGCTTGAATGATTATTATAGACTGAGTTAAGTTGTGCTCGTCATAAAAATCATATTCACCCTTTATGTCGCTTTTCATTCTTTCTAGCACTTCATTATATTCATCATAACTGTAAAGGTTATCACTCGAAACCCATGACGCAGTGTCGAGGTTAATATCTGCGGTGTCTGCTAAAAATTCATCTACTGATGAATAACCAAATTCGGCATATATCTTCTCGACTCTTGGTCTTGCCAATTCATTGCTGTATGCCTGCAATTCTTTCTGAAGTCTGTCTATATCACTCTGAGTAAGGGTTGCCTTTGTAGTTGTAGTCGGCTTTGGCTTCGGAGCTTGCGTTTTCTTTGCCGTTGTGGTTGTCTGACGCTCTGTCTGTCTTTCTGTCTGACGTTCCGTCTGCTGTGGCTGATAGCTGTTGTTATTGTTATTGTCATTGCTGTAGCTATTGTTGCCTGAGCCGTTGTTTGCGGTGCTGTGGCTGTAGCTCTGATTATTATTCACTGTGCCGCCATTACTAGCTGGGCTGTTCGATTTTGTGGTTGAGCCGCCCTTGGTAGTGGTTGAAGATTTACCACTGCTTGTGCTTGCGGACGTTGTTGATGATGTTGTGGTAGCCGAAAGGGAAGTTGTTTCCTCACTCTGAGAGGTCAGTGTGGCTTCCGTTGTGGTAGTTGCCGAAGCTTCTGTGCTTGAAGCCGTTGTGGTTGCCTTTGGAGGGGCTGATGATGTATCTGTATTAACATTTCCGCAGCCTGTCACGCCGAGCATTGCGGCTGTTATCAGCAGGGAAGCTATCGTTCTTGTTATATCTGTTCTTTTCATTGTGGAGTCCTCCTTTTGCTTTTCTTGCTATCATTATATCATATATTCTTTTCGGTGTAAATGCTAATGGTAACTAATCTTTTTTGGTCATGTTTACCAAAATCAGCCGAAAAATATTAAAATATGAAACTCACATATGAAGTGAATTTCCGTGTCCCATATCTTTACCTTTTGATAATTCAGATCTAAGCTCCTTATTTGCCGCCTTCAACTTGTCAATTTCGTTTTTCAAAGCGATAGTTTCATTAAAAAGCTTTGCATTCAGCCCGATGACCTTTGCATAATCCCGTGAGAAGTTGTCGAGTGTTTCCTTGAGGTCAAGCTGCTGTGCAGTAAATTTGCGATAGCAGTCATCTTCTTTTTCATAGCGCCCGTTTATTACCTGAAAATCCTTTTGCAGCGTGTTGAGCATATCTTGGTGCTGTCCTGTGAGGGCTTTGTCATTTGGCGTCTTGCCGATATTGTCCATTATTTTATTGTACTGTTCTGAAAATTCAGCGTGAAATGTCTTTTCATCATTAACGCCCAGCTGACGAGCAAGCTTCTTGATCTCTTCTGTGTTTTTTCTAAGTTGCGATCTTCTGGAAAGTGTCAAGGATCCGATTAATGTCAATACAGCAGGAACAATAGCTGCGATCAAAGTAACCCACCATGGTGTCATAAAAGCCTCATTTCCGCAAACAAATATGATGAATAACGTGCTATAGATAACGTTAAACATTATATATATCGTTGCTAATTTATCCATTTTAATATACCTCAATTCTATCATGCTTTACAAATTTAGTCAAGAAGATATTAACGACCTCTTTGGCGCTTTATATTCCTGTTCTTTTTCATGACATTTACCTTTTCGACTTCGGTTTTAAATAAAGCCTCAAGAGCCTGATCTTTATTTTCACACTGTCCCTTATATGCCCAGCTTAATTTATGACCATTAAGCCTAAGATGATAAGCAATGTAGCTTCTGTTCTTTATATCTTCTATAACCGCCGTTGTGTGTCCATCAGGCTCAGCTTTCATAGCAGATATCCTGTACAGCATATTTTCTTTTTCGGATTGATAATATCTTTCCGAATAAGGATCAAATTGCATTTTCATCTTTTAGGACTTCCTTTAGGCTTAGGCTTGGCTGCGGCTCTTTCAGGTGCCTGAATCGGTGTTAGCTCCTCAAATGAGATGAAATGTACCTCACATCTGAATGCCTCACCGATCTCACGCTCTGTAAATCTGTCTGGCTTTTTAAACATCTCAAGATACTTTTTGACTTGGTTTTCTGTCAAAGATAGACTATCTTCACCATTATCTCCGGTTATAAAGAATGTTCCGCATATCGCTTGCTTGCCGTCAAACTTTCTGTTCGGCTGCATTTCACATATACGGGCTTCTTCATTTCCCCAGGCAAGTGCTTTAGGGTCTGAGATATAGCCGTAAAGAGGCTCTATGTAGCCGTCAACGACCTTTTGCATTGCTCTGAGTTTGCTCTCAGAGCAATCAAGAAGCTTTTCATATGCAGGCTTGTTCGGCTCAACGACGACGACTCTCAAAATATCGTCACGCTGTTTATTGAGTGCGTCAAGCTTTTTATCTGTTCTTTTGATAAGCTCAGTAAACTCATACGGTTTATTCTTATAAGCAACGTTACATTCCTCAACGGTCTGTTTGGCAACTTCAATTACTTTACTGAGATCCAGCTTGTAGTCCTTGGCAAAACTTCCGTATCTGTTTACGTTTTCAGAATATCTGTAGATATTCTTATCGAGATCCAATGTGACATACGTACTGATCTCATTGCTTTGGTCAAAAACTCTTTTGTAAATTGGTAATTCATCAGCATTTATTTTCTCAAATACATTCTCGCTTTTTTTTGCTGTCATAAACTCATTTGAATAGGTTATCGCTTCAAACGCCTTATCAAGAGCGATATCATTATGCTGTGCATATTCGATCGCCTGATCAAGTCTTAGCGGACCTGTTACGCAATTGCCGCCGTGGTGAGTATAGTAATAACTGTTCTCACCGTTGTTAATGACTTCATATATTGCATTATTCAACTTTGGACCTCCTTACACCCTACCACGTGTGGTAGGGTAGTGTGATATGAAACGTTTGTTTTATTTTCTCCCTGCTTGATTTTTGCCTAAACTCACATTTTTCTTCGGCTTTTCAATTCCTTTTGCAAAGCAAGGATCTTCAATAGCAGCATTGATTATATCAAGCATTTCCTTCTTCTGTTCTTCAGTCATTGTGTAATGAAAAACAGGACCCTTATCCATACTACTGTCATTAGTCAGAGCTGAGTAGTTTTGCTCAGAGAGCATATAGAAAGTGTGCAGTCCTGCCGATGAGCCGTGATGACCTTCCTGCTTAGTCACATATCCTACAGGTATGCCAAGTTTGACAGCCTGTACGGCTTGCTCTTCCGAAAGAAAAATATCATTTTGTGACTGCTTGTCGCACAGCTCACAGGCGTTGCGGCAAGTTTCAGCTATGTCTGAGATACGCTGTTTGGTTTCGTCAGCTCTTGCAAGTGATTTAAGACTCAGTTCTTTTTCGTTTTCAACTTTTTCTTGCGGCAGCATTGCTTTTTCATAGTCTGAAATGTTTTTTTCGGAAAGCCATTCAGGCTTAACAACAAGCTTTGAATACAACTCTTTCATTTTTTCTATTTGTTCTTTAGGTGTTCCTGCCCAAAGATGTTTGGAATTTCTGTTGCCAGCACCAAGATAGTAGTTACAATCCATTTGCATGCGACTTAAAAGCATATATTCACTCTTTTGATTTTTTATCACTTCGTTGATTTCTTTGTAAACGTGGAGCGTGGCAAAACAATCGCCTAAACTATTATGAGCGTTCTCGTGACTAGACCAATCATAGCCGTAATAGTCTGCGGCTATAGTGAGTTTCTGCCATTTGTAGCTTCCTCTTTGGTCATTCCATTCTCCATAAATTGGCGCAAACATTTTCATAACGTCAGCATATTCTGTGCTTAAAAACTCTGCTCCGTTATTTTCAAGAAAAGCTTTATCAAACTTGAGGTTGTACCCAACGATTTTATCATATCTGTTTAAGATATCATTTATCTCTGGCATGACCTCCGCTATAGTCGGTGCGTCAGCTACCATTTCAGGCGTGATATGATGAATACGTTCCGCTTCTGCCCACTCAGTATGCTGTGTGGGTTTTATGTAGCTGTCAAAAAGAACTGCGCCCTCATTATCAATGATTGACACCTGAAGAATCTCGTCCTCTGCTGCGTTCAAGCCTGTTGTTTCAGTGTCCAAAACTATATATTTGTTTTCCATGATTATTTATCATCCTCCACCCAATGCAATTTCTCTTTGTAGAGCTTCAAAATAGCTTGACACTTTTCAAGACTATCCTTTGGAAGTTCAAAGTTATCACTTTCAGTTATCATTTCATTTACATTTACTTCTCTTCGATATTCTGGTTGAATTAAAATGTTGCTCCATGAAAATAGCCAATAATAACTATAATTTTTACTGTACAAAATAAGATCTGCTTTATTAAATATTTCAGCAATTTGTTTAGCCATCTCAGATATTCGTGGTGCATTAGCTACCATTTCTGGCGTTATTCCGTTTTCTTTTTCAGTTTCTATCCACTCTTTGTGTTTTTGGGGTTTAAAATAGCTGTTAAAAAGAATATCCCCTTTGAAGTTGATGATTGATAGTTGTAATAATTCATCTCCATATTCATATCCCGTTGCTTCAAAGTTCATAGCAATAGCTATTGACAGGTCTTTGTCAAGAGCATTTATAACCATGCTCAATTCTTCAATTTTTTTCTTGTAAGGCTCAACAGCACACCACTTAGCCTCTTCAAGTTCTCTTTCACGTTCTTCCTGCTCACGTTCTAGCCTAGCCTTACGATATGCCCTTGCCTGTTCTCTGCGTCTTTCTTTTTCTGGCTGAAAAAAAGCCTGCAACTCACTCTCTGTTGCAGGTCTGACTTCATCAGGTTTGTAATACTTGCATGGCTGTTTGCTTTGTTTGCTTGGCAAAAGCTCTATGCCCTCTACATTTTCTGCTACAAGAAAGCCCTCAAGCGCCCACTGACGTTCGGTCTTGTAGCTGTCATATTTTCTGTGATAGTGCTTTACTTTCATACCATTACCTTCATTTCATTACTTACATGGAAATCTCGAATCTCATCTTGATTGCTTCGAAGTAGTACGGTGCATACGTGCAGTTAAAAATATTGTCAGGCGCATAATATTTGCTCGGCACATATTTTTTCTCACCATTCGTGTCGATATAAGTTTCAGGATCATCTGAGTCATAAACCGTGCCGTTCCACAGGTTAAAGGCAAGACGTGTTGTTTTCAAGCTTGTGCTTGTCTGAAACGGCTTATTCAAACCCTCGAAAATAATCACGTCTTTCTTAACATCGTATAGTGCGCCAATATGGTGACGCAAAACACTGTCCATTGTCAAAAGATACGCAAGCGACAAGTGATAACCGTCAAGATAGGGCATTTTCTCGCACAATTTATTAAACAATTTCTCATGCTCTTTGTCTTGAAAAATCATTTTTCTTTCCTGCCTTTCTTGAAAAGTCTGTATTTCTCAGGAATAAATTCTCTGATTATTCCCCAAATTCCTGTTATACAAAGACTTGCACCCAGTGAAATGTAAAATATTCTTTCCATTGTCCAATCACTCCTTTTTATAAAAAAAGGACACCTGAGATTTCAAGTGTCCTTACGTTTGTATTCGATTTTTGTCCGTGGTCAAAATTACTTCGCAGCTTTGAATTTGTTATATGTTTCCTCGTTAAGTTCCGCAAGCTCTAAAGCTTCTGATAGCTTAAAACCTTTTGCTAAAAGATTGTCGATTATTTTAACTTGCATTTCAATATTAGCTTGATTTTGTTCCAATTTCTCTGAATCTTCTACAGATACATTCGTATTATGTTCTTTTCCCTCATTTATATTGCTTTTTATCATTTCCATCGTAATATCTTTGCCGTCATTGTATTTATCAATCCAATATCCTTTTATTTCACAAATAAGAGCAGCAATTATATTGCTTATTAGGAATGGTAAGAATGCGTAATTTAATGCTGCCTGCACTATTCCTTTTGGTGTGTAGCCAATCGATATCAAAAAATCGGAAGAATCATATTTTTGAAACAGGCTATCAGGTAGAACATCAAAAATAGCGTCCTTAATGTATATCATCAATCCAATCGCAGTAGATAATATAATATTTGCTAATGTAGCAACTTTGTTGTTAGCCATGCAACTGACAATTGACCATGAAATGGTTATTGCTAATACTATCAATACATATTGTATGATGAAATCATATGAATTATTTCCTAAATGTGCAATTTTGTTAAAGACATCAAAAAGTACGGCTAACGATATAAGCTCTAAAAAGACACTATCTAATAAAAATGAACGTAATGATGTCGTCATTTTATTTAGTGACCTTATAAAATCAATCAGAAAAAAACATATTGATATTATTACTAGCATTGCTTCAGAAAATCTATTCCGAATAATTAAAGTTAATATAATGTTAGAAAACATCAAAAACCATGCTGTGCTATACATTCGTTCAATCAAGTATCTGTTTTGGTATAAAAAACGTCGAAACTTTAGCCTGCAATTAAACAAGAATTTAAATAAACTCACGTGTCCACTTCCAACATAGAATTATTAGAAGAATGATTGTTGCACATACAAAAATTACTTTCCATTTTTGCGACAATGGACTGTAATATTTTTCACGAATTATAATATATATTACCATTAGCCAAATAACTATCAATCGTGGAATAAGTAAACGTGTCGATTCTGTTGACATTATATACACTGTCAATAAGCAGAGTATATCATATAACGATACCATTAACTCATTCTTTTTGTCCTTATTTTTCACTATGTATAAAATTCCAACTAAGAATATTATTATGAATATAATATAACCTATCATTCCTCATTCCCCCATTTTATCATTTAAAACAACATTTGTCAACAAAAAAGGACACCTGAAACTTTAAGTGTCCTAGTTTTCTTCTGCTGCAAAATGTTCCGCAAGCAGCTTGACTATAAGATCATCCATATCGTCCTGTGAAGAACTTTCAAGGGACGGAAACATGGTTGATATCTTCGTGTATATACTTGTTGATACCTGCTCAGCTTTTTTGGCTTTAGGCTTATGACAGATATCGTATACCTTGTCAACAGTCAGTTCTTCGTCTGCGTTTTCATCACAGTATGCACAGACTGCATTGATGTATTTGCCTGGAAACGTTCTGAGGTCATACATCTCAATGTAGTCCGCTATGATATTCTGTTGTTCTTCAGAAAGGTGCGCTAAAAGCATTTCATATCTTCCGAAAGGAATAACCTTATTATCAACCATTGGAATAAGCCTTGCGGATAGCTTCAGCAGATGTACATATCTGTATACTGTCGTGTTGGAAACTCCGAATTTCTCGGATATCTCATTCAGTGTAGCGGTTTCATTGTCCATACCACGTTTATCCATGTACGTTTTGAAGATCTCAGCATTTTCTGAGGGAAGAACATCATCTGTTCTTGTATTAGACTCTGAAACGATCATATATGCCGTAAAGTCGTCTATGTTGTCCTTGATCTGGCATGGAATAGTCGTCAGATCGCACAGCCTAGCCGCATAGTATCTATGATGACCTGCAAGTATCTCATATTCATTTTCTTTTCTGCGAACTATAACTGGCTGCAGGACACCCAGGTCCCTTATAGAGATAGCCAGCCGCTCGACCTTGGATTGCCTTATCTTGTATGGCTGTTCTTTACCCTCAGGCGTTCTGTATGGTTTGATACTGTTTATATCCAGCTCAACGATCCTCTGAGCTGTACCTTGCCACTGATCAAGATACTCAGCGGCAAGCTCATGGTTGATGTTTTCAGCCTCAGATTGCATATTCTCCTGATGTTGGCTGCGTCTTTCAAGCAAGCTGCACATTATCTATTCACCCTTTCCATTACTTCTTCTGCAAACTCTGTGTACTTTTCAGCAAGCGTATTGCCTGTCAAATTAACACATCCAGCATAGCTTTTCACTGTTTTGTTGACCTGCTCAGGACGAGCTGGGATGACAGTATCAAAAACTGTATTTCCATATATCTTTCGGCAGGCAACGTCTATTTCTTTTGACGTTGTGGTTATATTGCTCCTGTTTTCGAGAATGCCGAGTATTTTAAGACCTGGATTCGTTGTTGCCCTTATAGCATTGACCTTTTCTGTAATGAGGTCAATGGCGTCAAAGGCGAATATACCAGCGTCTATTGGTATAATAACGAAGTCTGAAGCGTTAAGAGCATTCTGCGCAAGAAGATCAAGGTCAGGACGATTGTCTATGAGTATGTAGTCATAGGTATCCGTCAAAGCCTTATCACGGAGCATGAGCTTGAGTATATAGTTACAGTTGGCGGATGAGGCGATCACGCTGTTAGCCGAACCGAGCATACGTCCTGCGGATATATAGTCAACGTTTGGATTTTTCTCAGACTTCTTGATATACTCTGCATAGTCTATAGAAGTATCACCAGACGCTGAACTGTAGATAAGATCTGCTATGGTCTTTCTTACTGCTGACTCTGAGCAATACGAAGTGAGGTTGCCCTGCTTGTCAAGGTCGATAAGTAGCACTTTTTTGCCGAGCTTTCCTAATGCGCAACCTAGGTTGAATGTTGTAGTTGTTTTTCCTGTGCCGCCTTTTTCAGTTATGATCGAAATAATAATTGTGTTCTCCATTATGAACATCCTTTCTTGATATCATTTTGTGTTCCCCAATGATGACATAGAAAAAGCAGCAGGGGAGAACACCGTCCTGCCGCTCAGGGAGCTACCCTGTCTATGCCTGATAGTCAAGCTATCAAAAAAGCTGCCGATATTCTCAGCAGCAATTTTCATAGCTTAACTTCCCGAAAAAGAAAAAGCCAATGAGTATTGTCTCATCAGCTTTTTGTTTTCTATCTGTACCAGAGATTTTCCATTGTAAAAGGATTAGGAGGATTGTTACCCTTTTTCTTTTCAATCTCATAGTCTATGAACATCTTGTATCTTTTAAGCTCATCAAGGTCAGCTTCAGCAGCTACTCTCATGATAGCTTCTGTTCGTTCCTCAATCTGTGCTTCATGAAGCTCTGTGTCCATTTCTCTGTTCTTTCGGATGAATGTTTCTTCAAGGTCCTCAAGATCGTCAAACTCGGCAGTAGCTTTTCCCTCATCGATCTTGTAGATCTTGCTGCCGTTGAAGCCAAACCTTGTAGGGGTATACTCAAAGAAATCATGGCAATACTTGATAGCCTCATCATGTTTGAGCATTTTAGTCAGCTTTTCGGGCTTGATCAGTTCATTGCAGCCACCTGCAAGTGTAGTTGCTTCCTTTTTGTTTTCAATAATTCTCATAATTCTTCCTCCTTGTATTTTTTACTATATCATAACATATTTTGACGATTTGTCAAGTGCGATTAAAATGCAGAATTGGTAAATATCTCCAAAACCGCGTGCCGAGGGTTCGAATCCTTCTGCCCCTGCCAGAGTGTTTTCTAAGTCGTAGACGTTTTGTCTGCGGCTTTTTTTTGTTTATCTGCTACAAATTTTGCAGTATCAATTTGTATAAAAATACAATTTATTGGCAAATTATAAATAAAACTATTGACAAAATTATGATGTTGATTTAAGATATAAGTGTACACGAAAAACATCATATTTTGACATTAAGCAATAACGGTATTCATATCTGTTTTGTTTTAATTGGTATATTAGGTCGCTTTTTGATGTTTATCAAAAGGTGGCTTTTTTATTTATATGGTAAAAGGAGTGGCAGATTTGAATGAGTTGGATTTTGACTTGATGGTACGATTGATAGCATGTGGGCTGTATGAGAAACGGCAGTGCAACGATAAGTATAGTTACAGTAGCAAGCTTTTTGCTGGGATAAATAGGCTTGCAGCTTTGGCGGCTTTGAATGAGCAATATGATATGCTTTCAGATCTCCATGAATGTGCTTTTATTGAGAATTATGCTGTGAAGTCCGTGAAAACGTGGTTTGAGGGGTGGAATAGTGATTTTGTCAAAATAGTGGAAAAGTTTGATCTTTATCATACAAATGCGCTGATAGAGTTAAGTGAAAACCACAGATATACTCTTACTGATGATTGCGTTGATCTTATTTCTGATTCAGAGAAAGATTACGTAAATGACTTGGAGCAGCGTTACATTTATACTCTTTTGACTAATCTTTCCAACGAGTTGTATGTGGCTGTGCGTCGGTTTATTGTGGAAAATCCAATTTGCGCTGATGAAAAAATTGGTGAATTTAAAATGGAGCATTGTCAAGACTTTAAGATGATAAATAAGATATTCTCGGAAACCTACGAAAATGTTCCAAACGGGAGTTATGTTTGTCCGAAATGCGGCTGGACTATGACTTTTTATGGTTCGCAGGCACAGTGCTGTAACAAAAGTTGTTTGAAAAATATACCGAAAAAAGATGATTTGAAGCCATTGAGATTTCAGGACGGCAATTGGCGGCTTAGGCATGGTGTTATGAGATATATGTGTTTGCCTGGGCAGTTGGAGTTGAAAATACAGAAAATTGCAGAAAAATGTGGTTGTGGGGCGGAGCTTTGGCCTGACAGAGATAAGTATGATGTAAAGATAACTTTGCCTGACGGGCAGGTTTGGGCTATTGACGCAAAGACCCACAGAAACCCTTATATGCTGAAAAAGAGCATTGAAAATGACTATGATTTTACTCATACTAAGGCACAAAAAGTCTTTTATGTTGTGTCTGACGATTGTTTGACGGATTATCCTGATTATTGCAAGATATGCAATGATGCGTTAGCAAGCAGTTTTCCTGATTCAATTGCTAAATGCGTTTCCATGAGAATTTTTTCAAAAGAGCTGAAAGGAGAGGTGGAAGATGTCAAGCTTAGAAACTATCAAAAGAAGTCTTAGAAATTATATTCCAACTTCTGTGAATCTTGATGATTTCATCAAGGCAGAAATGACCCTTGCTCTTTTGGAAAAATGCAAGCCCGAGGGCGACCCCACAAAGGCGTATCTTCTGCTTCATAATTACAGCCTTTTGGGCGAGGTAGTTTGCGATGAAACTGCTTTTCTGCTTCAAAAAGCTCACAGACTTTTACATTCTTGCAGTTCAAAGATGAATTGGGCAAAGGTTCTTGAAAATTACCGCAATGCTCAGCCTGAGTTTTGCTTGTATATTTTTACAGAGGAAATCGAAAAGGGCAGCAAGGTCTTGAAATTTGCCCGAAACACTGAGCTGGCAGTTGAGCCTGACCGTGCGGACGTTTACTTTGAATATATCAGAAAACACAAGGAAGAAAAGCATTTTGGATACGCAAAAGGTGGAAAATACAGCTACAGCATTAAGGACAAGACAAGCTCCACTGTGTATAGCGCTGACGTTGAGATACCTGACTGCACGCCGCAAATGCCTATAAGTCCTCCGCCTAAGAAAACCAGAAAAAAGATAAGTGTTTCTACAGATGAGTTGCTTGCAAGTGCGGCTGAAATGGCTGAGAAAAAACCTGATGATTATTGCTATTCTATACTCAAAAGCAACACCCTAAAAGCTGTCACGGAGGGCAATGTTAAGAGTGCAAACAGGCTTGAGATCGACAAGATAACAAACCTTGTTGGCATGGTCGGCTCAGGAAAATCCACTCTTATGAAAGTGCTGTCTTATCACCTTGCAAAGGCTGATAAAAAGGTCGTTCTTGTGCTTGACACTGTTTCAAGTGTGATGGAGATGTGTTCTTATTTATCTCAGTTTGGAGTTAGTGTCTCACCTGTGATAGGCAGGAGCGGACGTGAAAAATACATCGATCAGGTGGCGAAAGCTCATGAAAAATATTTGCAAAATGAGTATTCTAAGTATCTCACTGCCCCTTGTATTATCGACGGCATGGCAAAAAATAAGAGCGACAAAAGTTCTGTTCCAATGTTTGGAAACGAGCCGTGCAGGTCGCTTATGAAAAATAAAAAGCACTATAATTGCCCTTATATGGATATTTGCCCTGCGGTGAGAATGTACCGAGATGTTTATACGTCAAATGTTATCGTGACCACCGTGCAGGGGCTTGCGGCAATAAGGCTTTTGGGGGATAACAAGCTGTTTTTGGAATATGTGCTGGAGCAAGCCGACCTTGTGATATTTGATGAGTGTGACAAGGTGCAGAAAACACTTGACGAGTTTTTCACACCGTCAGCAAGCTTTGATAAGTTTAGGCAGAATGCGGCGGCTTTGTGCAGTGAAGTCATGAATATGGATACAGAGGTACTTGAGAGCTTGGACGATAATGAAAAAGAATATGTTGATAAGCTTTCTATTTCTGTTAGGGTTTGTATGGCAGTTAGAAATGCTATAAACTCTTACGGCAGCAAGTGGCAGACCATACTTAGCAGGACGTTTTCGGCTGAGATACTTTATAACAGCCTTTGCAAAGATAATAAGGGCAATAAGTATATATCTGACAAGGCGTTGGCTCATATGCGACGTGTGACCCTTGGAATGGATAATGATAAGGATATTGAGTATTTGATGATGCTTGTACTATCTCAGCAGAAAGAAAGTAAGAAATTATCCGAAGCATTTAATGATTGGCTCACGGACAATAACTGTAAGCCTGACAAGACTTTTTCTGACCATATCAAGCTTTATCTTGTGGTGGCGGCATTCGATAATTACATCAGGGAAATAAGCGATTCCTATTTGTTTTTGCCGTATGAGTGGAAGACACAGCAGGAGCTTACTGACTTTTTGTCTACACGTTTTACCGCACAGCAGAAAATTCTCCCTTCATCTGCAATGGGTAATCTTTTCGGCATGAAGAACGACCCGCAAAAGGGGCTTATTCTTTACCGTCAATACGCATTCGGACGTGCGCTTATGGACCGTATGCCTTGGCTTCGGCTCACGGAGGAGGGTCAGCCCGCAGGACCTAATGTGCTGCTGCTTTCAGGTTCAAGCTGGGCGGACGGCTGTTTGCAGTATCATGTCAATGTGCCTGTGAAGTATCTTCTTGAAGCGGAGGAGTGGAAGCGCAGGAAGATAGCGGAGTCGAAAATGATAGACCTTGGAACTGCTATAAGAGTTTCAGGCAGTGGCAGTGAAGAACGTGAAGAAAATCTTACAGAGGTCATAAAAAAGATAATTGGGACAATAGAAGCAGAGCTTCGCTCTGAGGGAAAACTGCTTATGATAGTGAACAGTTACAGTGAAGCACAAACTGCGGCAAATTATCTCAACAGACTTTTGTTGAATGGAAAGAAAGCAGCATGTATGAGCAGGGAAGCAGATGAATTTGACGAGAACATGATACCCAGGAGCGAGATAGCAGACTTTTCAGATCATTCGGCTGATATAATGGTAGCCCCTGCGCAGGCGATAGAGCGAGGTTATAACATTGTTGACAAGGACGGTCATTCGGCATTTGGAAGCGTATTCTTTTTGGTGCGCCCAATGGAAGTTCCTGACGAGATATCTTCAAAATGCACAAAGCTAAACGGTTATCTTGAAAGGCACTGTGTTCTGTCGGGGAAGAAAAACGCTTTTGACAGGGCGGCAAAGCTTCGCAGTGAAGCCACAAGGCAATGGTCGCTCATGGAACGTCAGGGGAAAATGCAGTTAAGCTCCCTTGACCCTGTGATGAAGCTTGACGTAACGGCAAGCTTGTTTGTGCTTATTTTGCAGATATTCGGACGGCTTTGCAGGATAACGGACGAGAGCAAGCCTGCGCCGAGAGTTTATTTTGCGGACGGAGCTTTTCGCCGTTCTGAGAAAAATACTGCAGGCTATGACCTACTAAACGAGCTTATAGATTATCTTGACAGCATGATTGACAACAAAGAAACGGGAAAGATAGCAGAAACGCTTTATCAGCCGTTTTATGAAGCTTTCAAAAAAGGAGTTGAAAAAAATGAATTCGCCGATATATTCGATGACATTTATTCCGAAGAAGAGGAATTTTAAGCTGTATTATCTTGCTTTTCCAAAGTCTTGGAAAGAACTGCTCATACAGTTGCAAGTTTCTGCCTACAAAAAATACGATCCGGAGTATTATATGAAGCTGTTCGGCTTGAAAGCATGCCTGAACGGGTGGCTTGACGAAGTTGTAAACGTGGGCAATATGAAAGCAAATTCTGATGACAGCAGGTGGTTCGTGTCTTTGAATGAGCCTGATGTTCATAAGATATGCAAGATAATGAAAATATGGGTCACGGCAGAATATGAGCTGAATGATAAGGCGACCTCGGAAACAAAGGCGATAGCAGAAAAGTTTAAAAGCGAGATAGACCCTGATGTGCTGAGATATGGTATCTCCTCGGAAGAAGTATGCCTTTTCAACGAGGACGGCACTGCGGCGGTGGACTATGCCTTTGACGCCTTTGCGCTGTATGTGGCGAACTCTCTTAATGGAAAGACCATACCCCTTTTCGGTCAGGAGCTTACGTTCAGCAATTGTGGCTTAAAAAAGCTTGTTAGCCAGCCTATAGAATATGATAAGCAATATTATTCCTACGGGCTTGAATTTTCAGTTCAGACAACTCCGCCTCAGCGTGAGTGTATGCTTCTTGTTTTTCCAAGCGTGAAACGCTTTGTTTCAAATGCTTGGAAAAAGAAGATATATCTTGAAGAGAACATAAACGCTCTTGTGAAAATGTCTGAAAATAAATACAGAGTTATGAAAATGAAGCAGCAGCGAAAAAATATTGATAAAGAAAAGACAGAATATTTTCGTGATTGGAACTATGCTGACATAAACTGCTATGGATTGTATCATAATAACTCAAAATTTCCTGCGGCGGACGAGGTGCTTAAACACCCTGAAATTTATGTGGGCAAAAATGCTATGCCGCAGATACTTTTGCCTTATAAATTCGGCATGGATTTCACCAATATGAAAATTGGCACAGGAGTGTCTGTAAAGGAAAAATGTGAGTTTTATCATCAGCTGACGCCGCTTCTGAAAGATATCGCAGAGCCTATGGGCAAGGTGCAGTCTGTGGGTGCGGTGCATTATAATAAACCTGATAAAAAGAAATTTGAGGCGGCTGATATCCAGAAAATGCGCAGAGAAAGGCTGAAAGTCTGCACGGGCAGGGATAAGATCACTCTCGAGATATACGGTCATGACAGCGACGAGCCTTTGAAAAACGCTATTATGGAGGATATCTGCCAGTATTTTGGCGACACGGACGGCTCAGATGTGAAAATAGAGATAGAAAAGCGCAGTATAGGCTCTCTTGGGGATATGATGAACGGCAAAAGCTATGAAGACCACCTTTTGCGCATAAAAAGGGTGCAGGAAAGCGTTGAGAAGTCGGCTGAGATAAAGGGCGCGGTGGTTATCCTGAAAAACACTTCTGAGGAAAAGGGCGACCCGAAAGCCGCACTGAGGGCCGGTTTTGCGGACACAAATCGCCTTACGCAGTTTATTGTCCCTGATGTTTTAGATGAGAAAGCTAAGGATAAGCCTTCAAAAAGCAGGATACATGGAGCGGTGCTGGATATTTTCAGACAGTTTGGATACACGGAATTTGCTGACAACAGGAACACAGTGAAAAATCCTGCCTGCGCCGCTGATGTGATAGGTGTGTATGCTTATCAGACTTTAAGACCTTTGTGGGCGGCTGAAAGCAAATCGCCAGTGTTGACGGCTAAGTGCCTGCCTGCGTATGTGACTTTTAACGCACGAAGCGGACAGGTAAAAGCCGAGTGCGGTCTGTTTGATGAAAGAGCGCTTTCTTATCCCGAAGCGCTTATTGCTTTTTCAAAGCTTTCAAGAAAGGACGATTTTGTAGACAAGTGCAATAAAGCCGCAAGGGGTGGATTTGTCACTAAGCTTTTGGGCTTGAGAGATCTTTATAAGGAAAGCGACGGACTTGTGCTTGTTTCTTGCAATGGTTTGACAAGAAATTTGTGGCACGGAATATCTGACACAAGCATTTCTGGCTACAATATGAAAAAGGCTTTTATTCCTGAGACAATAAAGATAGGCAATTCTTATGCCGAAAGGACGGAAGCTTTTACAGACTCACATCTTAGAATTATCCGTCTTAGAGAGGGCGTAAGCACTTTGGAAGTGCCTGATTATTATACTGAAATAAATGCAAAGGGCGATTTTACTCGTGCTTCAGGCGTTTATCGTCATAAAGATGTTTTTTGGGGAATTGACCTCTGTCCAAACAATTTTGAGTTTAAGGACAGCTATAAAAAATGCAGGGCAGATAAACCGACATTGAACTTTGACGAATGCGCCCTTATGGAATATTATCCTCTGCAACTCAGGGAGGAGGACGACCCTAAGCAGTGGGTGGGATATGCAAATCTACTGAGAGAGCTTATGCCTGAAAATCCTTCTAGGCAAGCTGTCCGCCTGCCTGCGCCGTTGCACCTCGCCAAACTCATGAGCGAATATTTTCTCCTTTGCGACAAAGAAAAATAGTCTTATTTACCTCAAACGGGAACATAATAGGATATAATAAAAGCAGTACCGAAATGCTTGGCACTGCTTCTAAGAAAGGAAATCCATATGATATACAAAATAACCTTGTTTGACGCCAACTGTCCCTCATGCACAAGCGGCACAGCTTCGTTTTTTACTGAGGATATCGACGAATTTGAACACAATTTTTTTTCTGATGAAAATGTGGAATCGAACCAGCTTGAAGCGCAGAAACAACGCTATTTCCGCAGTAAGGCAGGGGAAATTGTCACCGACTATTACTCCGATGCCCCTGAGCTGAACATTTTTCAGTATGCAGAATATGGCACTATCGAAAAGCGAAAGACTTTTCATTACAAGGACAAGACCTTTGAGCTTCACAACGGATATTTAATTCCTTGTCCTATATACGCCGCAGAAGCTATTGTAGAGCTGGCGCAGATAGCGTTTAAAAAGAACCCTGATGAGGAGGGCGAAAAGTATCTTGCGGCAAGATATTCACTGAGGGGAGTGTGCTGTGTGGGTTCTTCTTCGGATAAGTTCTCGGATTGTACCCCTTATGGAAATCCTATTATCAAGACCTGCTATCCTGAAGATCTGCCGTACAAAGGTGAAAAAGAAATCTATTCTGATTGCAAACTGTCAACATTTGCATGGGTGGAGCTGTATCAAAACTGTTTCAAGGGCGACCATGTCAACGGCTATGAGATAGAAGAGCCTACAGAAGAACAGCTTGCGTGGATAATGCGTGATATTCCAGGGGAGGCAGGCTAGTCTGCAGTGATGACACTGCCTATATCAATGTCGTTTTCTCTGAGATATCGGTCAGCTATTTTCAACCATTTTTGTGTGCCGTTAGAGCTTTCGATCAAAACACTGCACATGAGTTCGCTGTCCTCCGGTATACCCTCGCAGCCGTAATCCTCTTCACTTATGTCTATAACTTTGTATTTCATGCTTTCAAGACCTTTCCGGTGTGATATTGGTGATACTATAATTATAGCACGGCATTAATTTTTTTCAAGAGAAATATACTAAGCACGGCACATGACCGTGCTTTTTTGTTAGGTCGATTGTTAATAAAATGTAAAATATCTCTACAACCTGTTGACTTAGAGCTAACTCCAGGTGGTACAATATAAGTAAGCTAAAGCTAAGAAAAATTATAAGTAAAACAGGAGGAAATGAAAATGTATCTTGAAAAAATAAACTCACCTGCTGACGTTAAAAAGCTCACTGTTGATGAAATGACAGCGCTGGCTGAGGAAATGAGAAAGGCTCTGCTTTTCAGGCTCAGCAAGCATGGTGGACATTTTGGCCCTAACTTCGGCATGGTGGAAGCCACTATCGCAATGCACTATGTTTTTGAGTCCCCTAAGGACAAGATAGTTTTTGACGTTTCACATCAAAGCTATCCACATAAAATGCTCACAGGCAGAAAGGAGTCCTACCTTGACGCTGACAAGTTCGATGATATCTCAGGCTACACAAACCCGGAGGAGAGCGAGCATGACTTTTTTACGGTTGGCCATACTTCCACTTCTGTGAGCCTTGCAAGCGGTCTTGCAAAGGCTAGAGATCTCAAGGGCGAGGAGGGCAATGTTATCGCTGTTATCGGCGACGGCTCTCTCAGCGGTGGCGAAGCTCTGGAGGGTATCGACTTTGCAGGGGAAATGGATACAAACTTCATAATCGTTGTGAACGATAACGATATGTCTATCGCTGAAAACCACGGCGGTATGTACAGAAATCTCAAGCTTCTCCGTGATACCGAGGGCAAGGCTGAATGTAACCTTTTCAAGGCAATGGGTCTTGACTATGTTTTCGTTAAGGACGGCAACGATATCCCTTCGCTTATTGAGGCTTTTGAGGGCGTAAAGGACAGCAAAAAGCCTGTTGCCGTTCATATTGTAACACAAAAGGGCAAGGGCTATGCTCCTGCGGAAAAAGATAAGGAAACATGGCACTGGCATATGCCGTTCGACCCTGAAACAGGCAAGTCCCTTTACAATTCTGAGGGCGAGGATTACGGAACTGTTACCTGCAATTATCTTCTTGAGAAAATGCAGGCTGACAAGTCCGTGTGTGCTATAACCTCCGCTACTCCGACGGTTTTCGGCTTCACTCCTGATGTCAGAAAGAAAGCAGGCAAGCAGTTTATGGACGTGGGAATTGCGGAGGAACACGCAGTGGCACTTGCCTCAGGTATAGCAAAGAACGGTGGAAAGCCTTTCTACGGTGTTTACAGCTCGTTCTTACAGCGTACCTACGACCAGCTTTCTCAGGACGTTTGCATAAATAAAAGTCCTGTTACAATAGCTGTTTTTGCGGCTTCGGTTTACGGCATGAGTGACGTTACTCACCTTGGAATTTACGATATACCGATGATATCAAATATCCCTGAGCTTGTTTATCTTGCACCTGTTACAAAGGAAGAATATCTTGCAATGCTGGATTGGTCCCTTGAACAGAACGAACACCCTGTTGCAATAAGAGTTCCTGCAAGCCTTGTTTCAGACGGCAAGCCTTTCACAAAGGATCTTTCAAAGCTCAACAAGTATGAGATGACACAGAAGGGAAGTCAGGTGGCTGTTATCGCACTTGGCTCGTTCTACGGCATGGGCGTTGAAGCCGCAAAGCTTATCGAAGAAAAAACAGGTGTCAAGGCTACTGTAATAAACCCATACTACATCACAGGCATTGACAAGGAAATGCTTGAAAGCCTCAAGGCTGACCACAAGACCATTATCACTCTTGAGGACGGTGTTCTTGAGGGTGGCTTTGGCGAGAAGATAGCAAGATTTTACGGTGACAGCGATGTAAAGACCCTTTGCTTTGGTCTTGAAAAGAAGTTCTATGACCGCTATGACCCTGCCGAGGTGCTGAAAGAAAATCATCTTACCCCTGAGCAGATAGCTGAGGACGTTATAAAAACTCTTTGATAAATATTTTGTCATTAAGGAGCTTGCTTTGGCAGGCTCTTTTTTCTTGATTAAAAATGCAAATCGTGATATACTATAATAAGTTTAGAAACATCAAGGAGAGAGAAAAAATGCTATTTAGTGAAGAAGCTATCGGCTTTTTGTTTGAAAATCATACGAGAGATAGTAAGGAATGGTTCAAGGAGCATAAGGCGGATTATCACAGGCTCATAGAAGAGCCTTTTGCGGAGCTTATCACTGCGCTAACGCCTATAATGAACGATATTGACAGCAGGATAGTATGCAACCCGAAAAAGATATCAAGGCTTTACAAAGACGCACGTTACAACAAGGGCGGACCCATATTCAGAGAGAGCGTGTGGTGTTCTTTGAAATGCCAGCGTGACAAAAGCGAATATCACCCCATGCCGGAGTTTTATTTCTATATCTCTACCCATGGTTTCGGCTATGGTTGTGGATATTACAAAACCGACAGAGAAAGCATGGACGAAATGAGGGCGATGATACTTGTAGGGGCGCAGGAATATAAAAAGGCTTACAAGGCGCTGAAAGACAACAGCAAGTTCGTTTTGTTCGGTGACGAGTATAAGCGTGACCATTTTCCAAATGCCAGCCGTGAGGACGCTTTGTGGCTCAATAAAAAGGATATCGGTGTAAGTTTTGACAGTGAAGACCCTAAGCTGCTTTTCAACGTGAACTTGCTGGACACAGTATGCAGTGACCTTGCTTCTCTTGGAGATGTATACAGATTTTTTATGAGGGCGGAGGATAATATTTTGCAGAAAAAAGTAAAATAGCGGAGAAATTGTGTCTTGTTTGAGAATGCTTTCTGACAATTTTGTGTAAAACGCTATAAATTTTCTGGTTGTTTTATTGAAATATACAATTTATATGCTATTTGTTCAAAGAAATATTGACAGTGAATTGATTATATGTTATACTTTTATTATCCGAGGCACCGATGAAGTAAGGTGTATACTATGGGTGGATAAAAAATTATAAAGACAAGACGTTTGAAATCTCTTTAAACGGTGTTGTCATGAAGGGGATCAGTGTGTGCGGCAGGCTTTTTATAGAATTACCTGCGGTGCAGCAAAAAGAGTGATAAAAAAATGCTCTCCGAGGTTTTCGGAAAGCATTGCAGAGCGTAGCTTATTTATCTTTTCACAGCCTGTGCAGCGAAATGCTGACAGGTCTTTTTGTTTATATGGATATGTTTGCTTAGGCTGACTTTAAATATGATATGTAATTCTGTCGGCAAAGATAGTTATAAGCGGCAGAGTTACAGCACTGAGAATAGTGGTGACTGTAAATATCTCTGAGGCTGTTTTAGGGTCCTTGTCAAGGTTTACAGCGAACATTGTGCACATGGTCGCTGCAGGGCAGGCGGCGGCTATGGTAACTGTCATAAGAACTATCGGAGGAGGATTAAGTATCCACGCTGCAAGGAAGCCTGCAACAGGGAGTATTATGAGTTTGCACAGTGAAACGTAGTAGATACGGCGGTTTTGAAGGGCTTTCAAAACGTTGGTCTGTGCGGCTGTTGCACCTGCTATCACCATGGCGATAGGCGTGTTCATATCTGCTATGTACTGCAAAGCTGTTGCAGGAACTTTCGGCAGTCTGATATTTGTAAGATAGCAAATAAGACCGACCACAACGGCTATAACTGACGGTGAGATAAGGGCTTTCACAAGAGAAGAAAAGTCACGCTCGCCTTTCATTGTCATAAGTCCGTGCGTCCAGATAAGGACGTTGAAGAACGTAAGATACGCTGTAAGATACAAAACGCCTTCTGAGCCGTAAATGCCGTTTATAAGGGGTATGCACATGAATGCACAGTTTGAATATATTGACGAAACACGCTCCACCGCAAGGTCGGGAGTCTTTTTTCTTATAAGAACATAGGTGAGCAAAATGGTCACTGCATAGGATATCGCTGACAGCAGAAAAGACCACAGCAGACCATGCACAAGGCTCTTGTCATATTTTGACTGATAGGACATGAATATAAGCACAGGATTGATTATATTCAGTGCGAATGAGGACAACTGTTTTGTACCGTCCTTTGTGATTATCCCTTTTAAATAGCAAAATGCGCCTACAATAAGGATAATGAACATTATTATTATTTGGTTTCCGATTATCAGACCTGCTTCCATTTTTACTTCCTCTTTCACATATATTTTTCTTCTTTAGGTGTTCTTTCGTCAGAATACCCAAATATTATACCAGACTTTTGTGAAAAAAGCATGAACTCACAGTATACATTGATAGGTGATTTTTGTGTTTTTTATGTGCGTAAATAAGGTAAAAAAGCAAATAACGCACCGATCTTTACACTCTGCCTTATCTCTTGACATAAAAGTTTGAGAGGTGTATAATGTTAAGGGCAATATTGCCTTGGAAAAGAAATATAGTACATGGTCTGAAAGGATATTTACATATGGTTATAAAGAGAATATGTGCGGCTCTCTGTGCTTGCGTGGTATGCTTGTGTGCAGCGGGCTGTTCAAAGGATAGTAAGGACAGCTCTTCTGTCACAGAGAGCAAGGCGAACGTTTCAACAGCCGACAATGCAGACGGCGAAAAGTCTGAGGACAGCAAGGGTGACGAGAGTGATGCGGATAGTAAGGTATTGAACGAGCAGGGTGAGCTTATTAAAAAAACTGCTGCGATCTTTGACGGTGACTACACTCTGAAAACGACCTGCACAGAGGCCGACGGCTCAAAGCAGGAGGTAGTAAGAGCCAAAAAGGGCGGAAACATCTATCTGAAAGTCACATCGGATATAGGCACCAGCGGATTTATCTATGTTGACGGAGCAGGATATGATTACGATAACGTGACCGGTGTTTATCACAAGTCAGACGTGAAGGAGCTTGACGGCGTTCTTGAAAGCATAGTCAAGCAAAACCTGCCGAGAACCTATGGTCATATAAACAGTGATGAGGCTGATGATTTCGATATCGAGGAGTACACTTATACGGGCGACACATACATTACTGCTATCGACCTGTATTTTGATAAATCTGACGGAAGCTTAAAAAAATACACGCAGACCTTTACCATTGAAGGCTCAGATGATACAGTTTCAGAATACACTGTTGACGAGCTTTCGGGGGACGCTGACGACAGCCTGTTTGACGTATCTCAGGCGACAAGTCTTGTGGACTTTGACAGTATGTCAGAGGATCAGAGGCTTGGCTATTGTCAGGGTATCTTCAACAAAGCAGGCGTTACAACAGACGATCTCAGTGCAGGGGGATATCAGACGGACGATCTTAAGACCATATCCTATGACAGCTTTGTGAGCCTTGTTTACACATACGGCTACAAGCCTGCACAGCAGTAAGTCAAAATGCACAATTTCAGCGTGGAGATTTGTTGAAAACGCAGGGCGGAAAATGCCCTCTCTATGCTTTACTTGTATGCGTTTTTTTGGTATAATTATAAGTGTGGTCTTTACCGCATAAAAACGTATGCTTACAAGAGGATATATATAAATGAATATACTAAAGTTTTTGAAGCCGAAGGCTTGCGTGGATTTTGTCTATGATGACAACACAGCAAGGCAGGCTCTTGAGAAAATGAAAAATCACGGCTTTACCGCTGTGCCTGTTATCGACCGTGAGGGCAGATATGTAAAGACCCTTGCAGAGGGCGACTTTCTGTGGTTCATGCTCAATAATGGCATTCAGGATATGCGTGAGCTGGAAAAATATAAGATAAGCGAGATAACAAGACGTGTCAGAATGAAACCCGTCTATGTTTATTCTACTATCGAGGATCTGATACTTCTTTCAATGGATCAGAACTTTGTGCCTGTTATTGATGACAGGGAAGTTTTTATAGGTATTGTGACGAGAAGAGATATACTTAAATATTGTCACGATACTCTTAACGAGTATGAAGCGAAATATGGTCATAAGGAAGAAAAAGAGGAGATAGGTGCAGTATAAGCACCAGGAAAGGAATTGTTGTAAAAATGAAGAGGACAAACAAAAAGGGTGGCGCAGCTATAGTTGCTGTGCTTATAGTTATAATGCTTGTGGCTGTTGGCTCGGCGGCACTGGTGGTGACAGGAAGATATACCATTCAGGCAAGCAAGGTGGCAGACGCAGTTGTTAAGGTGAACAGCAAACTTGAGGAAAGCTCTTCTGAGGAGGTTTCAGAGGTTGACGACCTTTCATCAGTTGTGGAAGAGCCTGTGAGCAATTATCCTGTGAAGTCTGCAAATTATCAGGATATAAATATAAAGGGTATGACAGCAAACTCAGCTATACTTGTTGACGCTGACACAAACGAGATAGTTGCAGGTTATAATTACGAGAAAAAGGTATATCCTGCTTCTCTTACAAAGATGCTTACGCTTCTTGTAGCCGCAGAGAATATTCAGGATATGGACGCTACATATAAGTTCACAAGCGATGATATCGACCCTCTTATCGAGGACAACGCATCAAGAGCAGGCTTTGAAGCCGGAGAAACTGTTACAATGAAAGACCTGCTTTATTCAGCTATCCTTGTGAGCGGTGCTGACGGCACAACAGGTCTCGCAAACGCAGTTGCAGGCTCAGAGGAGAAGTTCGTTGAGCTTATGAACGCTAAGATCCAGGAGCTTGGTCTTACCGGCACGAAGTTTGTGAATGCAAGCGGTCTGCACAACAAGAATCATTATTCCACAGCGCAGGATATTGCAGTTATCACAAAGGCGGCTATGGATAACGAAACTTGCCGTGAAGTGCTTACAGCAACAAAGTACACAACTTCAAAGACAAAACAGCACAAGGACGGTATCGAGCTTACAAGCATTGTTGCACAGAGAATTGAGGGCTACTATGTGGATTGTGACGGTGACGGCGAGGCTGACGACGGCATAAGCATCGAGGGCGGAAAGACAGGCTTCACCGACGAAGCAAAGTACACCCTTTCAACTATACTTGATGATAACGGACACAAATATATTTGTGTTACAACAAAGTCTAAGGACGAGCTGAAGGCTGTTGAGGATCAGATAGCTATTTATGAAAAGTATCTGGGCGGCAAGGCTTCTGATAATAAAGACAAGGACAGCAAGACGGACACTGACACGTCTTCTGTTTCTGAGGTCGAGGATTAATTAGACAGGATAAAAAATAAATGCGGATATCGTGGAGGTATCCGCATTTTTGTATTTTATTTTGCAAATCAGTGTAGTCAGTGTAGGGGCGAACAGCGTTCGCCCGTCGAAGTGATAAAGCTATCGGTTTTACTATCCCTATGTAGCGTTTGTGTCAATTCGTGTAACATTGTATCAATTTTTATAGGGTTTTTACAAAAAGCGGGCGAACAATGTTCGCCCCTACATGAATTGGCAGAATATTCATCTTAAAAGCTTTTGTATCACACCTATTACCTTGGAAAGGTCATCACAGCAGGCATACAGAAGCTTTTTTGTTTCCTCGTCAGGCTGTGAAAGGTCTGGTACCATAACAGGCTTGCAGCCTGCGGCGTGGGCGGAGCGTATGCCGTTTGGTGAGTCCTCGAGGGCAATGCACTCGCCAGGGTCAAGCCCCAGCTCCTTTGCGGCGGTGAGATAAATATCAGGGGCAGGCTTGCCGTTTTCTATCATGTTTCCACAGATAAGCTTGTCAAATCTGTCAATGATATTTATAGAGCTGAGATACAGCGTGGTGCGCTGTAAGTCGGTGGCAGTGGCAACGGCTTTTTTCAGCCCTGTGCTGTCAAGATAGTCAAGAAGCTCATCAAGCCCTTTTTTCTTTTCTATGCCGTTTTGCCTGATAAATTCGTTCATAAGCTCGATACGCTTTGCGCGAACTTTGTAGTAATCAAAATCTTCTCCGAAAATGCCTTTCAGATGTGGGATAGCATACTTCGCCGCAAGAGAGCGTATGCCCAGAACGTGTTCCTTTGTCATTGGATAGCCGTAATGATTCGCCGCCTCACACCAAAACCTTGTGAGCAGCTTTTCCGTATCTATCATTAGTCCGTCCATATCAAATATAACGCCTTTGAGCATTTTTATCACGCCTTTCCAACTTGGCATCTGTTATTATATCACACTTTTGACAAGTTTTCAATAAAACTGCACAAATTAGAGGTGCAGAACATACATTTTGTTGTATATCTATATAAATTGTAATTGAAATTATATAATCCCATTGACAAATTATTAGAATGTGGTATAATAAGTACAGTGATAAAAGGCGACGCCATATGGGAACGCCTTAAAGAAAGGAATGAGAGCGAAATGAACAAGAGCGTGTATAGTCTGGTGCTTGCAGACGATGTGGTGGAGGCTATTGACAGGCTGGCATATTCCATGAATACCAGCCGTTCAAATCTGATAAATCAGATATTGGCAGAGCGTGTCCAGCTTCTCACCCCTGAAAAAAGAATGCGTGAGATATTCTCTAAAATAGAACAGCTTATGGACAGCAGGTTTCAGACCCTTAATCAGCCCTCTGACGCTATGATGTCTATAAAAAGTCCTTTGAGATATAAATATAAGCCGACCATACGATACAGCATAGAGCTGAGCCGAGATTTTCACGGAAAGGTGGGCAGGCTGAAAGTATCTTTCAGAACTCAGAGCACACAGCTCATTTCAATGCTTGACAGCTTTTTTAAGCTGTGGGCAAGGCTCGAGGAAAAATATCTTTCGTATCTTTTCACTACTGGCGTGCCTTATGAAACAGCCGAGGGCAGATTTACAAGAGATTTTTACGCACCGCCTCAGTCGGAGCTGACCGACGAGGATATAGCGAACGCTATCGGTGATTATATAAGCTGTATGGACAGCTGTATTCAGCTTTACTTTGACAACGCTGCAGAACCTGAAACGGCGGCAAGAAAGGTATCTGAAATGTATGAAAGATATCTGAAAAAAGGCGTTGTCGTTCTTTAAACGGTGGGCGGAGCATTCCGCCTGCTGTGAGCATATATCTTTTTAAGATGATAAGGGAGGTAATTTTATGAACGCTCAGAAATTGACACAGAAATCATTGGAAGCTTTGCAGGAAGCGCAGAGCATTGCCTCAAGAAATTCAAATCAGGCTGTTGACCAGCAGCACCTTATGCTGGCTTTGCTTTCACAGGAAAACGGTCTTGTGCCGCAGCTTTTTGTAAAAATGGATATCGCCCCTGAAAATATCGAGGCGGCTCTTACAAGAGCAGTTGACGATATACCTAAGGTACAGGTAGGCGGACGTGCGCAGGACTCTGTATACATTTCAAGCGACCTTGACAAGGCTTTTGCGGAAGCCGAGTCGGAAGCTTCAAGAATGAAGGACGAATACGTTTCGGTTGAACATCTTGTTATGGGCATAATGGACAGCCCTAACAGCGCAGTAAAAGAGATCTTCAAGACCTTTGGGGTAACAAAAACAAAGTTTCTGAAAGTTCTTCAAGCTGTAAGAGGAAACGCTCAGGTAACGAGCCAGAATCCGGAGGAAACCTATGACGTGCTGAAAAAGTACGGTCAGGATCTTGTGGAGCTTGCAAGACAGAACAAGCTTGACCCTGTTATCGGCAGAGACAGCGAGATAAGAAACGTTATAAGGATACTTTCAAGAAAGACAAAGAACAACCCTTGCCTTATTGGTGAGCCTGGCGTTGGTAAGACCGCCATTGCAGAGGGTCTTGCTCAGCGTATCGTCAGCGGAGATGTTCCTGACAGTCTGAAAGACAGACAGGTTTTCTCGCTTGATATGGGTGCGCTTATCGCAGGCGCAAAATACAGAGGCGAGTTTGAGGAAAGATTTAAGGCTGTCGTTGAGGAGATAAAGAAGTCTGAGGGCAGGATAATCCTCTTTATAGATGAGCTTCACAATATCGTTGGCGCAGGCAAGTCAGACGGCGCAATGGACGCAGGCAACCTGCTGAAACCTATGCTTGCAAGGGGCGAACTCCATTGTATCGGTGCAACGACTCTTAACGAGTACCGTCAGTATATTGAAAAGGACGCCGCTCTTGAAAGACGTTTCCAGCCTGTTATGGTTGACGAGCCGACAGTTGAGGACACTATCTCTATACTTCGTGGACTTAAAGAAAGATATGAAGTATTTCACGGCGTAAAAATTCAGGATCAGGCGCTTATTGCGGCGGCTGTTCTTTCAAACAGATATATCACAGACAGATTTCTCCCTGATAAGGCTATCGACCTTGTGGACGAAGCCTGCGCACTCATCAGAACGGAAATGGACTCAATGCCTACAGAGCTTGATGAGATAAGACGTAAGATACTCCAGCACGAGATAGAGGAAACTGTCCTTAAAAAGGAAACTGATAAGCTTGCAGTTGAACATCTCCATGAGGTGCAGAAAGAGCTTTCAGAAATGCGTGAGCAGTTCAATGAGATGAAAGCTAAATGGGAGAACGAGAAGTCTGCTATCTCTAAGGTTCAGAAGCTCCGTGAGGATATCGAACAATGCTCAAAGGATATCGAGAGAGCAGAGCGTGAATATGACCTTAACAAGCTTGCAGAGCTGAAATACGGCAGAATGGCTGACTTGCAGAAGCAGCTTGCCGAGGAAGAAGAAAAGGCAGAAAAGTCAAAGACAAAGAACACTCTGCTAAGAGATAAGGTAACAGAGGAAGAGATCGCAAGGATAATCTGCCGTTGGACAGGTATCCCTGTGGCAAAGCTTATGGAGGGCGAGCGTGAGAAGCTTCTCCACCTGCCTGATATCCTCCACGAGAGAGTTATCGGTCAGGATGAAGCCGTTGAGCGTGTGTCTGAGGCTATCATGAGATCTCGTGCCGGTATCGCAAATCCAAATCAGCCGATAGGTTCGTTCCTGTTCCTTGGCCCTACAGGCGTTGGTAAAACAGAGCTTGCAAAAACTCTTGCGCAGGCTTTGTTTGACGACGAGAACAATATCGTTCGTATAGATATGTCGGAGTACATGGAGAAATTCAGCGTAAGCCGTCTTATCGGAGCGCCTCCGGGATATGTAGGCTATGAGGAGGGCGGTCAGCTCACTGAGGCTGTAAGAAGAAAGCCTTATTCAGTAGTTCTTCTTGACGAGATCGAAAAGGCTCACCCTGACGTTTTCAATATCCTTTTGCAGGTGCTTGACGACGGACGTATCACAGACTCACAGGGCAGAACGGTTGACTTCAAGAACACTATCATAATCCTCACTTCAAACCTTGGTTCTCCTTATATTCTTGAGGGCATCACACCTGAGGGCGAGATATCTCAGGAGGCAAGGGACAAGGTGGACGCTCTGCTGAAACAGCAGTTCAGACCTGAGTTCCTTAACAGACTTGACGATATAATCTACTACAAGCCTCTTATGAAGACGGAGATATACAAGATCGTTGACCTTATGCTTGCAGAGCTTGGCAAGCGTCTTGAAGACAAGAGGCTAAGCATAGAGGTAACAGACGCCGCTAAGGAAGCTATCGTAAATCAGGGCTACGATCAGAACTTCGGTGCAAGACCTCTCAAGAGGTTTATCCAAAGACGTATCGAAACCCTTATTGCAAAGAAGATCATTGCAGACGAGCTTGAGCCTGATTCTATCTTACAGGTAGATTATGACAAGGACTTCGTTGTGAACGTTATTTATAATACTGTTACAGAAGAGTGATAGTATTATGCCAAAGGGCAGTTCCGAGAGGGGCTGCCCCTTTTTTTGTGGAAAAAGAAGGTTTTAATTTATTTTAGGTTAATAATAAAAGAATTATCTTGTTAATGTTTTGGTAAGATATACTGTTTGTAAACAAAAAAGAACAGTTTATTTTGTGAATTATTCTAGGCTATTTTGCTTGCAAATGAGGTACATATATGCTAGAATATTAATATCGTGAAATATGTGATCTGATAAGGGGAATTAATATTTATGAAAGCAAATTTTTCTGATACGAATGATTTTGTTCAGAGCATGAACAGAGGAAAGCGCAAAAAGAAGATAGCATTGCTGGTGCTGTGTATAGTGCTTGCGTTCCTTGTGGCTGCCTGCGTTGTCGTGGGTCTGAAAATAAGGGAAAATAACCGTATCGCCATGGCGAAATCGGTCATAACAAAGCTTGATATAAGCACTACCTTCAAGGAGTCGGAGTTTTCTGACGATCAGGACTGGGACGGTGACGGCATAAAGAATGTCGATGAGGTACGTCATGGCACTAACCTTCAAAGCGAGGATACTGACAATGACGGAATAAGCGACGGCGATGAGACAAAGCTAGGTACGAACCCTATTGAAGCCGATACTGACGGCGACGGTCTTCTTGACGGCTATGAGCTTATGGCAGGCACAAATCCGAGAGAGTCAAAGTCTGACGGAAAGACCAATGACGCTGAAAGAGAGCTTACAGTGGAAAAAAATGCAGGAGACTGCCGCCTTGAAATAAAGGGCGACGCAAACGCTGCCAGTGCGACCCTCGTTGAGCTTGACCTCTTTGGTATCTCTTCAAATGCAAGTATCGTCACAAAGGCTTATGACGCTTACTCTGACTATAAGTTCAACTCGGCAAAGATAACTTTCGATATCGACACTGCAAAGCTGAGTAAAATGGGATATTCATTTGATGATCTTACAGTGCTGAGATTTGATTCACGTTCGACCCTTTACACAAAGGTGGATTCAAAGGCAGACAAGAGCAAAAAGACAGTTTCTGCTTCTCTTACAGAGCTTGGCACTTATGTGGTAGGCGTTGAGAAAACTGTAAACGACGAAGCCACAACAAGGATCTGCTTTCTCGTTGATAACTCCGGCTCTATGTATCCAAAGGAGCAGTGTGTAACTTCTTCTGAGAATGATGTTGACTTCAAGCGTCTTGACTTTGCAAAGAATCTTATCGACAAGTTTGAGAGCCACTATCAGGTCGGCATTTGCAAGTTCACAGGAAGCTACAAAAAGATGGTAGACTTCACTGATGATAAGACGAAGCTTACGGAAGCTCTCGATAAGATAAAGTCTGAGAAAGAGATATTTAACGGCACTCACAGCCAGACGGCTCTTAAAAAGTGCATGGACGAGTTCAAGACAACTTCCGGTGGAAAATACAGGAATATCATTGTAATGCTCACCGACGGCGAGTCTGACGAGCCAAATCCTGCAAGCGTTTCAAGCCTTGCAAATACCGCAAAGGATAAGGACATAATCGTTCTTACAGTTGGTCTTGGCAGAGATGTTGACAGAGATTGGCTTCAGAAGCTTGCTTATTCCACAGGTGGAAAATATTACTCGGCTTCCGACGCAAACGCCCTCAATGACGTTTACAAGCAGATAGTTACTACACTGAACTATGATATTGTTACATACACAAACGCTGACGATAATGTAAGAGGTTATTCGCTCTACAACACAGGCTTTGACCCAAAGGTGAACGGCTTCTCATTCAAGAATTTCAGAACAACAACTACCGCAAGCGTTGACTTCGGCATGGCTGTTATGGCAAGAGATTGGTATCTCGGAAACGTAAAGACTTCTCTTGGGGATATCGCTCCGTCAGATAAGAGCGACATAAAGGTGAATGCCGCAGGCTATGACATAAGCGGAACAGACTTCGGTAAACAGTATGACGAAAGAGTGCCGCTTAGCAAGATAACCTCAGACCTTTTCGCAGGCACATATTCAGACGTTACAAAGTATCTCGATTATTCATGCACAGGGGATATTCTCACCCTTAATGATGACTATAAGTATGACAGCAAGAACAAGGGCTGGGTAAAGGACGTTACGAAAATATCAGGCGGCAATCTCCGCTGGAAAAAGGTCGAACTGCTTGATATGGATATAGCAAACGGCATTGACAAAATAAAGGGTGGCTATTCCTCAAATGACGCAGAGTTCGCAAAGGCACTCTACAGACTTAACGCCCTCCAGTGGGACGATTCTTCGTCAGAGTATAACCTTAACAACGACAGCAAGGGCTTTGAAAAGCTTGAAGACCAGCTCAGCCTTGGCATACCAGTTGTTACAACTATAGACGATACTCATACAGTGAACGCTATCGGACTTATTCAGGATTCTGATTGCCACAGAAAATATATCCTTCAGATATATGACAACAACTATCCCGGGGAAACAAAACAGCTTTATATCCAGAAGCTTCCGAAGTGCAAGCTCAAGATTGACAGCAATGGCAAGGCGACAGTTGTTGGCACAACGTTTGAGTATTCCGCAACATATGAGGGCAAGCAGGTCGGCATAGAATTTTCTGACGTGACAGCTCATTAATAAGAACAAAAAACGGAACGGCTTTGACCGCTCCGTTTTTTGTTAAGATAGTTTGTCAGGATTATTTGATATAGTATACCCAATTGTCTTTTCTCTCGTGACCCTCGGGATATTCACCCTCAGTGTAGCCGAGTGCGCAGTGACCGATGCCCTCGTATTCGCCCTCGATACCAAGGCTGCGGAGGATCTCCTTGCCTTCTTCGGACTCAAATTCTTCCTTTGCACGATGTATCCAGCAGCTTCCAACGCCCTCGTTGTGAGCGGCAAGCATAAGATTGCCCATAACAAGACTTCCGTCATAAATGTAAGTCGGGCAGGATTTGTCAGCTAGTACGATAAGAATAACAGGCGCACCATAGAACGGGTCAAAGCCCTCAGCCCAGCCGCCTATCTTTCTGTTCATCTCAGAAATTTTGTCACGCATTTCCTTGTTGGTGACAGCAATGATAATAGGTGACTGCAAGTTTCTTCCTGTGGCGGAATAAGTTCCTGCTATTATGATGCGGTCGAGAACGTCCTGAGGTATCATGTCAGGCTTGTATTTTCGTACACTTCTTCTGGTTTTCATAAGTTCGAGCAGATCTTTCATAAAACAGCCTCCTTTGTAGGTTTGATAGTTGATTGCTTATAATTTGATTTTAGCATAGTTTGTGGAAAATGTCAACGGCTGTTTAAGTGAGGAACGAAGTTAAGTGAGGAGCGGTTTAAGTGAGGAGTGAGGAGTGAGGAGTGAGGAATGACGTAGCCGCACCGAGTGGGGCTGAATGAGAAATGAGGAATGAGGAATGACAGCGCCGAACAGAGTGGGGTAGCCAACACCGAGCGAAGCGATTTTGCGGCAGTAGAACTTGAAGCCAAATATGGTGGATAACGCAGGCTTTGCAAACAAGAAACAGGCGACCAGCGGTCGCCTCTACAAAAAATTTATCGCCGACAGGCGATACCATAATTCCTCAGTCCTCACTCCTCATTCTACAAACGCCGCTTTCTTCATAAAAAATCTCTTGCAATTTAAGCGATACTGTGCTATACTAACAAGGTATGTTTAAAAATGCAATGAAATATGGAGGAATAATTTTGGGTAAGCTTGAAGATGAGATCAAACGCCGCCGTACTTTTGCGATAATTTCCCACCCTGACGCAGGTAAAACAACTCTTACGGAAAAATTTCTGCTCTATGGTGGTGCGATAGCACAGGCAGGTGCTGTAAAAGGTAAAAAGAACTCCCGCCATGCTGTTTCAGACTGGATGGAAATAGAAAAACAAAGAGGTATCTCTGTTACTTCTTCTGTTATGCAGTTTCAGTATAAAAATTATTGTATAAATATCCTGGATACTCCCGGACATCAGGACTTCTCTGAGGATACCTACCGTACTCTTATGGCTGCAGACTCAGCCGTAATGGTAATAGACGCTTCAAAGGGTGTGGAAAATCAGACCAGAAAGCTTTTCAAGGTCTGCGTTATGCGCCATATCCCTATATTTACTTTCGTAAATAAAATGGATCGTGAGTCCAGAAATCCTTTCGATCTTATGGAGCAGATAGAGTCTGAACTTGGTATCCAGACCTATCCTGTGAACTGGCCTATCGGCTCAGGCAAAGAGTTCAAGGGCGTTTATGACAGAGATAAAAAGCATATAATCTCTTTTGAGGCAAGCGGTGGACAGCATCAGGTGGCAGCTACAGAAGTCGACCTCTCCGACCCGTCACTTGACAGCCTTATCGGCGAGGATCTCCACTCAACTCTCTGCGATGATATCGAGCTTCTCGATGGCGCAAGCTATGAGTTCGATATCGAAAAGGTGAGAAAGGGTGAGCTTTCGCCTGTGTTCTTTGGCTCTGCTCTTACAAACTTCGGCGTTGAGCCGTTTTTGGAAAACTTCCTAGAAATGACAACTTCTCCTACTCCGAGAAATTCTTCTGCCGGTATCATAGACCCGTTTGACCCTGAGTTCTCGGCTTTTGTGTTCAAGATACAAGCTAATATGAACAAGGCTCACCGTGACCGTATCACTTTCCTGCGTATCTGCTCAGGAAAGTTCGATAAGGATATGGAAGTTCTCCACGTTCAGGGCAATAAAAAGCTCAGACTTTCTCAGCCTCAGCAGATAATGGCTCAGGAAAGAGAGATAATCGACGAAGCCTATGCAGGAGATATAATCGGTGTGTTTGACCCAGGTATCTTCGCTATCGGCGATACGATCTGCTCGCCAAAGAAAAAGTTCGAGTTCGAGTCTATCCCGACCTTTGCACCTGAGCATTTTATGAGAGTCCGTCAGAAGGATACCCTCAAGAGAAAGCAGTTCGTAAAGGGTACAACACAGATCGCACAAGAGGGTGCGATACAGATATTCCATGAGCCTGACAGCGGTATGGAAGAAGTTATCGTGGGCGTTGTGGGCGTTCTTCAGCTTGAAGTTTTTGAATACAGAATGAAAAATGAGTACAACGTTGACCTCTTCAAAGAGGGTCTGCCTTATTCTTATATCCGCTGGATAGATAACAAGGATATCGACCCTAAGACATTGAAGCTTTCAAGTGACACAAAGCTTGTCAAGGACTTCCGTGACAACTATCTGCTTCTTTTCACAAGCGAGTGGAATATCCGCTGGGCTCTTGAAAGAAACGATGGTCTTGAGCTTTCAGAATTTAACAGAGGCGACCTGCAATAATACAACATTGCTAAATACCCTTTCCTAAAAAGTGATAAACTGACTAAAGTGTGTGCTTTGGTCAGTTTTTTTCTTGACTTTTTATTTGATATATGTTATATATTAAGTAGATATATGTATGAAATATTAAGTAGGTATATGTATGAAAACTATTTTTGTGGGGTGATATGTATGATAAAAAAGATAAGTGCGGCGGCAATTGCGGTCATTATGTCAGCTAGCATGATGTTCACTACAGCTTCGGCAGACGCTTCCTATGTTCTTGATAAGGACGCAGGAGAAGACTTCGTCAATTTCATAGACGGCAAGCTGCCTGATATTTTAAAGAGTATGGACAGTGTTGCAGACGGCGATAAGATCTACTTCGACTATGGCTCATGGTTCATGGATCTGGATTATGACGGTGTGCCTGAGTTTATAATAGGCGGTGAAATGGCTGACGGCGACAGACATTATTCTATTCTTACCAAGGACGGCAAGGAGATAAAGATAGACGACACTGTCGCAAACGGACAGTATTTTCCGGGATTTATGGGCTTTGATTATATGCCTTACAGAGATCTTTATACAGGGGAGGTATCTTATTTTTCAAGTAACGATAAGATAAAAACTATGACCTTTGACCCTGAAAAAGGCGTTACTGAAAAGGAGCTTTGCTCGGAAGAATACGATTTGGAAACTGACAGCACTGTTTACAAAACAGACGGCAAAGAGGTCAGCGAGAGCGAGTATTATAACTATAAGTCCACCCTCAGCAGATTTATCCCACTTGAAGTGGAAAATACAGAGCTGACATCAGATGAAACTGCACAGGCTGACGCTGATAAGCTTCTGGAAATGTATAACGAGTATAACTGCGTTGTCATGACGGCGGAGAACAAAAAGGACGATATGACAAGCGTAATAGTCGAGATGCTCGATCTTCTTAAAGAGATAATGGCTGACGCTCCTTATGAAATTGCTAGTGATGTTGATTGGAGCTATAACAGTTGGTTTGAGGATTTAAACTTTGACGGCGTTCCTGACTTTGTTATCGGCGGTATTGCAGACCTCTTAGATGAAGGTACTGCTTTAAGGCTTTATGACGTTATCGGTATGGGCAATGCAGGTTTTTTGGCGGATACCAATGTGTCGAACGACCATGGCGACGGTGAGAACGGCTTCGGCTTCAAGCCTTATGTAAACAAGCAGACTGGCGAAAAAACATACCTCTCAGAGGATAGATATGCAGAGGACGGCAAGGAGCATTACGCAGTGAGAAAGCTTTTTAGCTGTCTTGGTGAATGTCTCACCGCTGATATCTGCACCGCAGAATATGACAGCAAAAAAGGCGTGACTTCATACACCATCGAGGGAAAGAAAGCCACATCAGAGGAGTTTCAGGCGTATCTTGCAAAGCTTAACAGCGACTATGATGAGCTTTCTGTAACAATAAGCACCATGGGTGAAAACAAAGTCCCTAATAATGAAGGCGCCCTTGCAGAGTCATATGACGATTATAAGCTTGGGGACGTTGTGGGCGGAGCAAACTTTACATATGTAGAAAAGAAGAACACTTCAAATGATATCTCTATCCCTGACAAAACAGCAGGCTCTCAGGCTTCAAAGAATTATAATACCGATTCGTCAACAAATCCGTCAACAGGTGCGGCGGCAGGCGTTACAGCCGCAATAATAGCCGCTGGAGCAGGTTTGGCGATATGTGCAAAGCGTAAAAAGAAATAGTCTTTTCAGCCTAATATATGCAGAGGTGAACAGCGTTCACCCGTATATTGGCATATTATCTGCGTGCTGAATATTTTATCACCGTACCCTCTCGTGGTGCGGTGATTTTTTTGCATAAGCCGTCCTTTGTCCGCATAACTTGTACAAAGGACAAAAACTAGGAGGGCGGATATATGTTCAGAAGATTGCAGAATATTTTGTGCTGTGTGGTGATAGCAGGGTTTGCGGCAGTGTGCTGGTATGGCAAAAACAACGGTGAAGCCGTCATGACAGGTGGGGCGGTGAAAACGACCATGGATAAGCCTGTGGTGGTCATCGACCCAGGTCACGGGGGCATGGACGGAGGCTGTGTATCCGTTGACGGCACGCCTGAAAAGGGGATAAACCTTGCGGTGGCGGAAAGCCTCCGTGACGGTCTGAAGCTTCTCGGCTATGATGTTGTTTGCACCCGTGAGAGCGATATCTCTATTTATGACAAAGGCACAGAGGGGCTTGGGGAGCAGAAAAAGTCCGATATGAAAAACCGCCTTGCCATATTCTCGAAATATTCCGAGGGCATATCAGTTTCCATACACCAAAATCAGTTTACCGACAGCCGCTACAGCGGTGCGCAGATGTTCTATTCTAAAGACAATGCCGAGGGTGAAAAGCTTGCGGGAGTGATGCAAAAGCAGTTCGTTTCCCTTTTACAGCCTGACAATACCAGAGAAACTAAGCCGGTAGGCGACGAGCTTTATCTACTTAATAATACCAAAAATCCTGCGGTTATGATAGAGTGCGGCTTTCTTTCAAACCCCGAAGAGGCTCAGAAATTGGAGAATGAGGACTATCAGCGTCAGGTGGCGTTTACAGTGCTGACAGGTATCAGCGAATACAGGCTAATGCAGAAATAGTCCATTGGTGCGGCGGCAGTGAGAAAACACTGTCCGTCGTTTTTTGTTTGTAAAACGTTACATAAATTGCTTGACTTTTAAAAGGGGATATTGTATAATATAATAGTGTATTTATAACATAGTATATTTTTTAACTTTTTCCTGCCATAAATTCTGGCAGGAGAATAAATAAAGGTGGATTGAAACATGGGATTATTTGATAAAATATTCGGCAACTATTCTAAAAAAGAGCTTGCCAAGATCGAGCCTATAAAGAATAAGGTACTCGAGCTTGAAAGTAAGTATGCCGATATGTCTGACGAGGAGCTGGGCGGACAGACTGCCATTCTGAGGGGCAAGCTGGACGAGCTTTCAACTCTTGATGACGTTCTTCCTGACGCTCTTGCGGTTTGCCGTGAAGCTGCGTTCAGAGTGCTTGGCAAAAAGCCTTACCCTGTTCAGATAATCGGTGCTATCGTTCTTCATCAGGGACGTATCGCCGAAATGAAAACAGGTGAAGGTAAAACTCTCGTTGCCTGTCTGGCGGCTTACGCTAACTCCCTTACAGGAAAGGGCGTTCACGTTGTAACAGTAAACGACTATCTTGCTAAGTTCCAGTCTGAGGAAATGGGCAAGGTGTTCCACTTCCTGAACACTTCTATCGGCGTCGTGCTTACAGGCATGAACAAGGAGCAGAAGAGGGAAGCTTATAACGCTGATATTACATATGGTACAAATAACGAGTTCGGATTTGATTACCTCCGTGACAACATGGTTATCTATAAGAAAGATAAGGTTCAGAGAGAGCACGCTTTCGCTATCGTGGACGAGGTGGACTCTATCCTCATAGACGAAGCAAGAACTCCGCTTATCATTTCAGGTCAGGGCGACAAGTCAACAAAGCTTTATTCACTTGCCGACAGATTTGCAAAGACCCTGAAGCCTGTTACAGTTGTTGAAATGGACGATAAGGCAGACAACGACCTTCTGGACGGCGACTATATCATCGACGAAAAGGCTAAGACCGCAACTCTTACAAAGAGCGGTGTTAAGAAAGCAGAAAAGGCGTTCAACGTTATAAACCTTATGGACGCTGATAATATGACCCTTGCCCACCACATCAATCAGGCTATCAAGGCAAACGGCGTTATGAAAAAGGATATCGACTACGTTGTTAAGGACGGAGAAGTTCTTATCGTAGACGAGTTCACAGGCCGTATCATGCAGGGCAGACGTTTCAATGACGGTCTGCATCAGGCTATCGAAGCAAAAGAGGGCGTTGAGATAGCAAGAGAGTCAAAGACTATCGCTACTATCACATATCAGAACTACTTCCGTCTGTATGGCAAGCTGTCAGGTATGACAGGTACTGCTCTTACTGAGGAGGACGAGTTCAGAGAGATCTATAAGCTCGACGTTATCGAGATACCGACAAACAAGCCTGTTATCAGAATTGACCACCCGGACGTTGTTTTCAAAACAGAAAAGGGCAAGTTCAACGCTGTTATCGAGCAGGTGATAGAGTGCCATAAAAAGGGACAGCCTGTTCTTGTTGGTACTGTTTCCGTTGAGAAGTCAGAGTATCTTTCAAGACTGCTGAAAAATAAGGGCATCAAGCATGAAGTGCTTAATGCCAAGCACCATGACCGTGAGGCTATGATAGTTGCACAGGCAGGTAAATACGGTGCAGTTACTATCGCTACCAACATGGCAGGACGTGGTACTGATATCATGCTTGGCGGTAATGCTGAGTATAAGTCCCTTGCAGACCTCCAGAAAATGGGCTATTCTGAGGAAGTGGCTGTCGAGGCAGCAGGCTTCTCAAACACTCAGGACGAAGAAGTTCTGGCTGCGAGAGCAGAGTATAAGAAGCTCTATGCAAAGTATTCTGACGAGGTAAAGGAGCTTGCAGAAAAGGTTAGAGAAGCAGGCGGACTTTATATCATCGGTACAGAAAGACACGAGTCAAGACGTATCGACAATCAGCTGAGAGGACGTTCAGGCCGTCAGGGCGATCCTGGCGAAAGCACATTCTTCCTTTCCCTTGAAGACGACCTTATGAGAATTTTCGGCGGCGAGAGAATAACAGCCATGATGGACACTCTTAAAGTTGACGAGAATACTCCTATCCAGTCAAAAATGCTCACAGGTGTTATCGAGTCCTCACAGAAGAAGATAGAGGGCAGAAACTTCAACATCAGAAAGAACGTCCTTAACTACGACGACGTTATGAACACACAGCGTGAGATAATCTATAAGCAAAGACAGCAGGTGCTTGACGGAGAAGATCTCCATGACAACATTCTCGGCATGATAAAGGAGTTTGTTGAGGATTCCGTAAATATGTATATCACTGACGAGGACGTTCAGGATAACTGGAACCTGCAGGGTCTTAAGGACAGACTTATGGGCATAATCACAGTTGAGGACGACTTCAACTATACCCCACAGGAGCTTGACGAGATAACAAAGAAGGATATCGTTGACCTTCTTGAAGACAGAGCTTTGAAGATATACGCAAAGCGTGAGGAAGACTTGGGTCAGGAACTTCTCCATGAGATAGAGAGAGTCGTTTTGCTTAAAGTTGTGGATACAAAGTGGATGGCTCATATCGACGATATGGACGAGCTGAAAAAGGGTATCGGTCTGCGTTCATACGGTCAGAAAAACCCAGTAGTCGAGTATCGTATGGAAGGTATGGATATGTTCGACGATATGGTAGCTTCTATCCGTGAGGATACTGTAAGAATGTTGTTCACCATTCAGGTAAGGAAGAACAGCGCCGCTCCAAAGAGAGAGGACGTTCTCAAGCCGGGCGAGCATCATAACATGACCGTAAGAAAGGCTAAGAAGCCGGGCAGGAACGATCTTTGCCCATGCGGAAGCGGCAAGAAGTATAAGAACTGCTGCGGTGCCGGAAACGGTGTACAGGCTGACGAAGCCGAGCAGGCAGAGAATAGCTCTGACAGTTCTGAAAAATAAAAACAATATGCAGGACGGTGAAAACAGCCGTCCTGTTTTGGATATAAGAATAATAGGAGTGTAGTGAAATGTCAACAGCATTTAAAAGCGCAGATATACTTCTGCCTAAGAACGCCGATATGTCAAAATGGGCAGTAGTTGCCTGCGACCAGTATACCTCTGAGCCTGAGTATTGGGCTGACGTGGAAAAGATAACAGAGGGTGCAAAAAGCGCACTTAACCTTATCCTGCCTGAGGTCTATCTGGAGGACGATAACGTTGATGAAAGAATAGCCGACATACATAAGAATATGGACAGCTATATCAGCGAGGGCGTTTTTGAAGAGTATAAGGACGCTATGATATACGTTGAAAGAACACAGTCTGACGGAAAGGTCAGAGCAGGCATCGTTGGCGCTATCGACCTTGAAGAGTATGACTACCGCAAAGGCTCGAATTCTGCCGTAAGAGCAACAGAAGCCACAGTTGTGGAGAGAATACCGCCTAGAATAAAGGTAAGACGTGGCGCACCTGTTGAGCTGCCGCATATCATGATACTCGTTGACGATACAGAAAAAAGCGTTGTTGAGCCGCTTGAAGCCCACAAGGGAGAAATGAAAAAGCTCTATGACTTTGACCTTATGAAAAAGGGTGGTCATATCGCAGGCTATCTTATTGAAAAGCCTATGCAGGAAAAGATAATAGCCGCACTTGAAAAGCTTGGTGATATCGACGCTTTCAATACAAAGTATGGTCTTAAGGAAACTTCACCGCTCGTTTACGCTATGGGTGACGGCAACCATTCTCTCGCTACTGCAAAGGAATTTTACGAGGAGCAAAAGAGAGAAAACCCTGATAAGGACATGAGCAATGCTCTTTGCAGATATGCCCTTGTGGAGATAGTGAATCTCCATTCGCCTGCACTTGAATTTGAAGCTATCCATAGAATAGTTACAGACGTTGATACAAAGGCTCTTATGAGCGAAATGACAGCGGCTCTTGAGCTTTCTGAGGAAAAGGCAGAGCAGGCAATAGTTGTCTGCGACAACGGCGAGGAAAAGACTCTCTATATACATAAGCCGACTTCAAAGCTCACTGTTGGCTCATTGCAGAATTTCCTTGACAGCTATATCAAGGAAAAAGGCGGCAAGGTGGACTATATCCACGGTGCAGAGGTCATAAGAGAACTTTCCGCAAAGGAAAATTCCATAGGCTTTATGCTCCCTGACATGGGCAAGGAAGAGCTTTTCCCTACAGTTATCGTTGACGGCGCACTGCCAAGAAAAACGTTCTCCATGGGTCATGCCGAGGATAAGAGATTTTATGTTGAGGCAAGGAAAATATTGAAATAGAAAAATTAAAGAAATGTTGAAATAGAAAAATCGTAGACAATATATTTTAAAAGGAGTTTTTACGATGATAATTGAAGAAGTCAAAAAGGAACTTACAGGACATATCATTCCCTTCTGGAATAAGCTGAGAGATGATGAGAACGGTGGATTTTACGGCTTTATGAGCTATGACCTCAAGCTGGATAAGCAGGCTGATAAGGGCGTTATCCTCCACGCAAGAATACTTTGGTTCTATTCAAAAGCGTATATCACTCTGGGCGATAAGACACTTCTTGACAACGCACGCCACGCTTACGAGTTTATCAAAAACCACTGTATCGACTATGAGTACGGCGGAGTTTATTGGATGATGAACTATAAGGGCGAGCCTGCCGACACTATGAAGCATACATACAACATCGCATTTGCTATCTATGCACTGTCATGCTACTATAACGCAAGCGGAGATAAAGAAGCTCTTGAGCTTGCATATAAGCTTTTCCACGACATCGAGAACAACACTCTCGATGAGTACGGCTACAGAGAAGCTTTCGACAGACAGTGGAACTTGGTATCAAATGACGCTCTTTCTGAGAATGGCTTGCATGCTGATAAGACAATGAACGCTATCCTCCACCTTATCGAAGCTTATACCGAGCTTTATAAGGCAGACCACAACGAGGAAGTTGCTAAAAGGCTTAAATTTCAGCTTGGTCAGATGAGAGATATTGTTTATACTCCTGAAACAAACGCACTGAAAGTTTTCTTTGACACAAAGTTCGACCTTGTGGGAGATATCCATTCATTTGGTCACGATATCGAAGCAACATGGCTCATGGATCTTGCCTGCGATACTTTGGGGGACGAGGAGCTTAAAAAGCAGTTTGCTGAAATGGATCTTAAGATCTCTCATAACATTCAGAATATCGCCCTTGATAACGGCGCACTGAACAACGAGCGTGAGAACGATAAGATAGACAAGAAGCGTGTATGGTGGGTAGAGGCAGAGTCTGTTGTTGGCTTCATCAACGCTTATCAGCACAGCGGAGAAAAGAAGTTCCTTGAAAGTGCAAGAAGTGTGTGGGAGTATATCAAGGCTGAGATAATCGACAAGAGAGAAGGCTCAGAGTGGTATGCCGAGGTTTCCTATGACCATAAACCCCACGATTGGAAAGAGATAGTAGGTCCATGGAAATGCCCATATCATAACGGCAGAATGTGCATGGAGGTCATCAATAGAGGCGTGGACTTTTGATGTTCAAGTATGAAACACACCTGCATACCGCCGAGGGAAGCGCCTGTGCCTCTGCAAGCGGAGCAGAGCAGGCAAGGCGTTATAAAGCCCTAGGCTATGACGGGATCATCGTCACCGACCACTTTTTCAACGGCAACTGTGCTGTCACCAACTTTGACAGTTGGGAGGACAGAGTGAACAGGTTCTGCAAGGGCTATGAGAATGCCAAAGAAGTGGGTGACAAGATAGGTCTGAAAGTGTTTTTCGGACTGGAGTATTCCTACTTCGGTGCAGACCTTTTGACCTATGGTATCGACAAGGACTTCCTCCTTGCTAACGATAACCTTAGCGACATAAGCTTCTATCAGTTTGCTGACAGAGTGCATAAAGCAGGGGGCGTGTTAGTCCATGCCCACCCTTTTCGTGAGGCAGATTGGTATATCCATGAAATAAAGCTCCTGCCGAAATGGATAGACGGCGTTGAGGTCTATAACAGTGGCAATGGCAAAGAGGTCTATAATCAGCGTGCAAAATGGTATGCCGAACAGTTCGGCTTTAAGCAAACAGGCGGTACGGATAATCACCACCTGTGGGTGGAGGACAGCCGTATCAGCGGTGTTGCAACTGACGAGCCTATCAATTCCATAGAAGATTATATAGAATTTCTCCGTGACGGAAAGCTTACCCCGATAATTCCGGAAAAGCCGGCTGAAACATAAAACATAAATAAAAACTTCAATGACGTTTTTTCGCCATTGAAGTTTTTTTACTATGAAATTTTGCTTTCATTTACCGAAACATCGTCGGAATAAGATTCCGATTCAGCGGCAGAATCGTCGGGAACACGAATGTAAGTTTCATCGGCGACAAATGTGTTTTCATCAACATAATTAAATGCTAAAGCGAAAGCATTTTCATGTTTTCCATAGTCAAATTCAATTAGTATCTGATCTCTTGCTTCGTGATAGGTTTTAATAGTATATGTTCTGGTTTCAGACCACATTTTTATCGTATCCTGCTTTGCGGTCTCGTCATAAAACGTAAACAGCTTATTGCAAAGATATTCCGAATCTCCGCTGTATTTCAGAGTGTTGTTTTCTCCTATTATAAAATAATCTTTGCTTGTATCTCCGTTTGGATAATATTTTCCCATATTCAGCGTTGGTTCCTGATAGGTATCGTCATGGGGACAGCTGTAGTTAAAGGTATTTATCCCGCTTTCATCATCTTCAGGTTCATCAGAAGAAACTATGTTCTTTATGCCAAAATACCAAAAACAAAATATAAATGCAACGGCAACAATTACCCATATTATTATACCAACGTGTTTAGCTTTCATAGTTGTACCCCCATATAATTTTCAAATTAAATACCCTATGTTTAAATTATACATTTTGTAATCATGAATGTCAATGTGCAATATGAATAACAAAAAACAAATTTTGTATATATAGTCACATTTCAACAGAACTTTGTGCGTTTATCTAATTTTATCATTCCTATTGACAAATCCACATTAATGAGCTAAAATATAAATGTTATTATTTTATATGGTGAGAAAGGAAAACCAAAATATGAAAATCAAAAGACTACTTGCGGCAGTGCTTTCCCTTGCAATGGGCGTATCAATGATGACGGCCTGCGGCAGTTCGGACAGCTCCTCAAAGGCTGAGAACGATTCCTCAGCTACAGAAAATACTCAGAAGCATACCAATGACCCTATGACAGTGACCACTGCAAAAGACCTTGTGGCTCAGATGAAAGTGGGCTGGAATCTTGGCAATACCATGGACGCCACAGGCGGCTCAGGTCTTGACGCTGAAACCTCCTGGGGAAATGTGGAAACCACAAAATTGATGATAGACCAGGTCAAGGACGCAGGCTTCAACGTGTTCAGACTTCCTGTTTCATGGGGTACTCACATGGACGAGAACTATACAGTTGACGAAGCATGGATGAACAGAGTTCAGGAAATAGTTGATTACGGTATCGACAACGGAATGTTCGTTATCCTCAACACCCACCACGAAGAGTGGTATATGCCTAAGAAAGACCGTGCCGATAAGGATATAGAGCAGCTCAAAGCCCTTTGGAAACAGATATGCGACAGATTTCAGGGTTATGACGAGCACCTGATCTTCGAGGGCGTGAACGAGCCTAGACTTAGAGGCGAGGGCAACGAGTGGATAGGCGACGCTGAGTCAAGAGAGGTCGTAAATCAGTACGCAAAGGCATTCGTTGAAACTGTCCGTGCTTCCGGTGGAAACAACCCTAACAGATGTATAATGGTAACACCATATGCTGCTTCATCATCAAAACAGAACATGGAAGCTTTGGAAGTTCCGCAGGGCGACGATAAGATAATAGTTTCTATCCACGCTTATCTTCCATATTCATTCGCTCTCGATACCGCAGGCACAGACCAGTATACAAGTATCGACTCTTCTATCACAACACTCTTTACTGATATCAATGAAGTGTTCCTCAGCAAGGGAATACCTGTAATAATCGGTGAGTTCGGCTCTGTAAACAAGGATAATACAGAAGCAAGAGTTCAGTGCGTAAAGGATTATCTCAGCACTGCAAAGCAGTATGGCGTACCATGCTGTTGGTGGGATAACGGAACAAGAATAGGAAACGGCGAGAACTTCGGACTTCTCAACAGATCCGAAGGCGGCTGGTATTTCCCTGAAATAATTGACGCTATCATGGGAACAGTAAATAGCTAAAAAAATCAAGGACGGAAGCGATTCCGTCCTTTTTTTGTGCGCAAATTATGTGCAATTTTTGTGGGGCGAATTGATATCTTGCGAGCGGTGGGCAATCTTGCGGTAAACGGGCGAACGCTGTTCGCCCCTACAAAAATTTATATTATTATCGTTTTTTATCAATAAATTTATGTAGGGGCGCGGCGCAATTTTTTTGTGTAGGGGACGGCGCCCTCGACGTCCCGCCACTCTCGTTCGTTTCAATCACAAACTGTTTTGTTCATTAAACGCCACAAAAAAAGGACGACCCCAAGTCGTCCTTTTTCATATCTATTCCCCTGAAAGAATCTTTTTCATTGCAATATGCGGACAATATTCGTCCTTGTAAACATCACCATATGCCCTGTAGCCAAGTTTCTCGTAAAATTGCTGTACTCTCGTTTGAGCCGATAAGCCGACTTCCTTGTAGCCCACTTTTTCAGCCTGCTTTTCAAGGGCTTCCACTACCATTCTGCCAAGGTCTCTGCCACGATATGCCTTTCTCACGCAGATACGTCCAATGTGCGCTTCGCCATTTTCGTCAAACAGCCTGCCTGTTGCAATGGGATATCCTCCTGTGTAGATAACAGCATGATAAGCCTCAGTGTCGATATCGTCAAATTCGTTCACAAAGCCCTGCTCCTCAACGAATACCTGCTGTCGTATGAGTATGGCGTCTGCGTTGTTTGCAAGCCCTTTTGCGATCTTTATGGTGTAATTATCCATTATATCAGCCCCCAAGACGTATCATTTCGTCGATACATCTTCTTGCAGAGGTTATCTCCTCGTCTGTCATCTTTATCTCAAAACCGCCGCCGTTGCCAATGCCCTCGCAAGTCTTGTAAACGTCCATAAGGGTCGTGAGCTTCATGTTAGGACAAAGTATCTTCTTTGAGAGTATGTAAAACTCCTTCTCAGGGAATCTGTACTGCAAATGCTCAGCAATAGATATCTCAGTGCCTATGATGAACTCCTTTGCGTCAGACTCAGCCGCAAAATTCATTATGCCAGAAGTCGAACCAACATAATCAGCCATTTCGCTTACAGCAGGGATACACTCAGGGTGACAAAGCACCAGTGCATCAGGGTGAGCCGTCTTAGCCGCTATCATGTCAGCCTTTGTTACCGACGCATGAACAGGACATCCGCCCTGCAAAAGCTTTATATCCTTTTCAGGACAGGCTTTTTTTACGAATGCACCAAGATTGCAGTCAGGAATGAACAGTATCTTGTCAGCGTCCATGTTCTTTACTATCTTCACCGCAGACGAGGAAGTAACGCAAACGTCGCAAACCCTCTTGAGTGCGGCTGTGGTGTTTATGTAGCATACTACCTTTCTGTCAGGCTCCTGCGCCTTTATCATTTCTATCATCTCAGGTTCCATTTGCTCTGCCATTGGACAGCCTGCCGATGGATTTGCAAGATATACGTTCTTGTCAGGGTTGAGCATTTTTGCCGCCTCAGCCATAAAATGCACTCCGCACATAAGTATGTTTTTGTTTGAGACCTTCTGCGCCTCAACGCTTAGCTTGTATGAATCACCCGTAATATCTGCTACCTCCACTATCTCCTTAGCCTGATAGCTGTGCGCAAGTATACAAATATCGTTTTCTTTCTTTAACTGAAGAATTTTTTCCTGTACATCCTTAATCATATCCAGATCATGCCTTTCGACCTTTGAAAAGCATATCCTCCTTTCGGTGTTTCGGCATTTGCCGAAAGATTTATACCATATTATTATAGTATGATATAGGCATTTTGTCAAGGGCATTTGTACCAGAACAAGCCATGCACTTGACAAATTCATCAACAGGGTGTATAATCAACAGTGTTGACAATCAACCGCCTTGACATTTGGAGGAATAACAATGAACGATAAAACAGCCCAGCGTTTTGGAGAAGTTTTCAGACGATTTTTTGAAACAGGATATATGGACGACCTTGCAGAGCTTTTTCAGGGCGAAAGCAAAGTGATAGTCTATCTCAGCACAGCCGAGGGCATAGTCTACCCCTCAGATATAAGCCGTGACCTTATGATATCACGTCAGCGTGTGACCTCTGTTCTCAGCACAATGGAGAAAAAAGGCTTTGTCAGCCTTGTGCGTGACCCTGAGGATAAACGCCGTGTGCAGGTGAAACTGCTCCCAAAAGGTGAAAAATCCATTGAAGAAAAGCGGCAGCGTCTTGAAAAATATTTCACCGTGTTTGTTGACGCTTTGGGAGAAGAAAATCTTCATATGCTCCTTGACAGCTCAGAAAAAGCTGTTGCGGCACTTGAACATACAATGAAAGGCAGCTCTCAGAAAGTCTGAGGTGCGGAAAGGAAACTGCTATGAACATTTATAACGAATTTAGAAAAACGGCAATAAACCGCTATAGCAAGACCGCTCTCGTGATGATGAATGACGAGGGTGAAACAAAGGAATATACATTCGGACAAACTTTGCAGCAGGCTGATGCTTTTTGCAGCCGCCTTAAAGCCATGGGCGTTGTGGCAGGGGATAGGGTCTGTATCGCCTCTGAGGGCAGACCTGAGTGGAATATCGCATTTCTCGCCTGTGCAAAGCTAAATGCCACAGCCGTCCTTTTGGATTATTCGCTTCCTGCGGCAGAGCTTGTCGCACTGGTGAAAAAGTCACAGCCTGTGTGCGTTGTCGCTTCTCAAAAGGCGGCAAAGAAGCTTGCAAGCGTGAAAAATATCCCCGTTCTCGATATCCAAAACCAGCTTGACAAACTTGACGGTTCAGGGGAAAATATACTCCGCCAAGGTGAAGTAGGCGACCCTGATATCGCAGTGATAATCTTCTCCAGCGGTACGACAAGGACAGCCTCAGGCATAATGCACACCCACGATTCTCAGATAAATTCCTGCAAAATGGTCTGCCGGTGCAACGGAATAACCGATAACGAACGCTATCTCGGTATCCTGCCAAACAGCCATATCTACGGACTTTTCGCACAGGTATTAGCCCCTCTTCTCACAGGGGGAACAGTGTGCTTTATTGAGTCTCTCTCCGCAAAGGGTCTTTCCGCAGGCTTCCAAAACTTCAAGCCGACAGTTTTCCCGGGCGTGCCAAAGGTCTATGAGCTTTTGAAAACCCAGATAATGCAGCAGATCAACGGGGGCAAGGTATCTTCAGCACTTTTCAAGAAAATGTTTCCTGTTACACTTCATCAGCGTAAGATCTACGGCATAAACAGCGGCAAAAAGATCTTCGCAAAGATACACAAAGCCTTGGGCGGCGAACTTAGATTTCTCTGCTCCGCAGGCTCGCCAATGTCAAAGGATACATTTGATTTCTTCTATGGCACAGGCTTTAATATTGTGAACAACTACGGTGCGACTGAAACGAGCATACCAACTATTGGCACATATGGCAAGCACGTCTATGCCGACACCTGCGGCAAGGCCTATCCTGATATAAAAGTTAAAATAGACCGCAGCGGCGAACTTCTCATAAAGTCACCTTACATGATGATAGGCTACTATGGTGACAAAAAGTCCACAGATGAAGCTTTCACTTCTGACGGCTGGTTCAAGTCAGGCGACCTTGCAAAGTTCGATAAGCATAAAAATATCGTCATTCTCGGCAGATGTAAAGAAAATATCGTACTATCCACAGGCAAAAAAGCCGCCCCTGACGATATCGAACAGGTTTATAGGGGCATCGAGAGCGTTGACGAGCTTGTGGTCTGCGGAGTGCCTGCGAAAGAGGGAAGCTATGACGAGGTGCACGCCTTTGTGGTCTGTGCTGAGGATAAGCGTGAGCAGACGGAAGAAAAGCTAAAAGAGATAAGCTCCTCCGCAGGTCAGGCAATGAAGCTAAGTGGCATACATTTTGTGGATTCTATACCAAGAACAGCTATCGGCAAGCCAAAGCGTTATCTGCTGAAGAAAATGGTCATGGAGGATAACCTTGACAGCCTTAATAAGCAGGCAGAAAAGAGTATCGACCCGTCGGATATCCCGTCAATGGTGAGAAACGCAGTGGCAAAAATAGCACACGTTCAGCCGAATGAAGTCAAGCTCAGTACAAAATTTTTGCAGGAGTTCACCATAGACTCCCTCTCAGCTATCGAGCTTGCATTGGAGATAGAGGAGTTCAGTGGTGTGCGTGTTGACGGCTGTATGGATAAGGACATGACAGTGGGCAAGCTTATCTCCCTCGTTCAAAACCCAAACCGCATAAAGCCGCAAACAGTGAAATCAATGCTCTATCCACTGGATAAGAAAAAGATAGACTATCGTATTTACCGCTTTTACAGAAATCTTGTGACAGCCTTCTACGAAATCAAGGTCGCAAACGAGGAAAATCTACCTGATAAGGACGGTTATATAATCTGTGCAAATCACGTTTCAAACTTCGATTTTATCTTCCTCACCCTGAATTTCAGATACGAGCGTTTTGCAAAATTCTGCTGTATGGCGAAAAAAGAGCTTTTCAACGGCAGTTTAGCCAGCCGACTTATAGTAAGAATAGGCGGTATGGTGCCTGTTGACAGAGGCGGCAGAGTAGACGAAACAATGGCGGCTCTGCGTAAAAAGCTTGGTCAGAAATGGGGTGTGCTAGTTCACCCGGAGGGTACAAGAAGTAAAACCGGTGAAATGGGCAAGTTTAAAAGCGGTGCAGCCGTCCTTGCTATCGAAGCCAATGTACCTATAGTACCAGCCTACATCAAAGGCGGACACGAGATATTCCCGCCAGACAGAAAGCTCCCAAGGCTTTTCAACTGGAAGCGTCTTAGCAAATATAAAGTAAAAGTCGTTTACGGTGAACCTATTTATCCTAATGGCGAAACCCCCGAAGAGCTTATGGCGAAAGTCCGTGAAGCGGTTTTGGCTTTGAAGAACGAAGAAAACTGATTTAAAGTGAGGAATGAGGAGTGAGGAGTGAGGAGTGAGGAATGAAGGAATCGCCTGCGGCGATGATTTTTTATTGCGAACTGCGTTCGCACAAGTTATTCACAATCGTTCTTATTAACTTACCTCTTGGAGTATCTTAAACCACAGCTATGCTAATTCCTCACTCCTCATTCCTCATTCAACCTCATTCCTCACTCTTTCCGTTTGACAAGTCGCAAAATATGTAGTATAATGTATTAATACGCTGATACGGTGACGTGTTATCGTAATATTTTGTTAAGGAATGAATATTTATGACTTTTGAGGAAGTAAAAAAGGTCACGGAGATCCTGCTGGAGTTCCTGCCTAATACCCTGAAGCTTTTTGCATGGACTATCGTGCTATCCATACCTGTGGGAGTGCTTGTGACAATGCTGAAAAAATGCCGCTTCAAGCCTATCTCGTGGCTGACAAATCTCTATATACTTGTCATGCGTGGCACACCGCTCATGCTTCAGATAATCGCTATCTACTATGCAGTGCCGCTTATTATCGCAAGCGCCGCAAAGCAGGGTAAAACAGGCGGTATATATGACGTGCTTACCAATATCAAAAACAACGAGAACTATATGTTTATCGCACTTGTTACGGCATTTGTACTTAACTATGCGGCGTATTTCGCAGAGATATTCAGAGGCGGTATCGAGGCTATCCCAAAGGGTCAGTACGAAGCGGCTTCAATGCTCGGCATGACAAAAATGCAGACATTTTTTAGGATAATTCTGCCGCAGGTCACAAAGCGTGTTATCCCTGCCACATCGAATGAGGTCATCGTCCTTGTAAAGGATACCTCTCTCGCAAACGTTATCGCATTTGCTGAGATAACAATGAAGGCAAAACAGCAGATGAACCTGTATAGCTCAATAACACCGCTTTTTATCGCAGGCGCATTCTATTTTGTGCTCAACGCTATCGTGACGGTAGCATTTGCCGTTATAGAAAAGAAATTCGACTATTATAAATAAGGAGAACTCATATGGCTATTCTTGAAGTGAAAAATATTTCCAAAAGCTTTGACAGCCTTAGGGTGCTCAAAGATATTTCTTTTAACGTTGAGGTGGGCGAGGTAGTCGCAATAATAGGTCCGTCGGGCAGCGGTAAATCAACGCTTCTGCGCTGTATAAACCAGCTTGAAAAAGCAGACGGCGGAGAGATAAACGTTGACGGCGTGAATATGTTCCGAACGGAAAACGGCAAAGCGGTGTACGCTCCTTCTAAAACGCTGAGAGATATTAGGCTGAAGATCGGTTTGGTGTTCCAAAACTTCAACCTTTTTCCGCACTTTTCTGTAAATCAGAATATAATGGAAGCCCCTCTCCATGTCCTTAAACAGCCAAAAGCCGAGGCAAAAGCCAACTGTGAGGAGCTTCTGAAAAAAATGGGACTCGAAACTAAAGGCAAGTCTTATCCATGCGAGCTTTCAGGCGGTCAGCAGCAGCGTGTATCTATTGCAAGAGCATTGGCTTTGAAACCGCAGATACTTTTCTTTGACGAGCCGACCTCCGCCCTTGACCCTGAGCTTACAGGGGAGATATTAAAGGTAATAAAAGAGCTTGCCAAAGAGAAAATGACCATGGTTATCGTCACCCATGAAATGGCATTTGCCCGTGATGTGGCAAACCATGTTATCTTTATGGACGATGGCTATATCGTGGAGGAGGGTACTCCGGAGGAAGTTTTCGGTCAGACGCAAAACGAAAGAACCAAGCAGTTCTTGCAGAGATTCAATGACAGATAGGACTGACAATTGTTGTAAAAAGCAAGAAATGATAACGTTTTCTGTGATTAATGCACAAAAGAAGTGTGACAATATTGTTAGAAATTTCAACACTTTTTGGAATAAAAAACGTGAAAACCCCTTGATTTTAGGGAAAAAGTCTGCTATAATAAGACTAGAATTGAATGACAATTCATAAAACTATATTCATATGGAGGAGATTAACGATGAAAATTTCTAAGATTCTCGCTGGTATGTCAGCAGCAGCTATCGTAGCTTCTATGGCAATGATCCCAGCATCAGCAGCAGGCACAAAGCTCAACGTAAGCGATGACCTTCTTGCAATCGGCAGACAGACTCAGGATGACCTTTTCGCAATTTTCTTTAGAGGCGATGATTCTGAGGGCAACGTAGTTAAGGACGGTATCACTGATATCACAGCTGTTTACGGTGCATCTTTCACTATCAAGGTTGACAACAACGACTGGAACACGATCGGCGGCGGCGGATCCATCAACTTCAACGACACAAAGAACGGCTGGAACGCTAAGGAATGGGCTGGCGGCTCTTGGGTTGACGATGAGAAGCCAAAGGACACACTCTGCTACACAACAGACGAGGAAGGCACATACGTTCTTGAATACAAGAGCGAGACACCTCTCTTTGACGCAGTTGACGATGAGGAAAAGGGTTATGCAGCAGTTGGTATCAACAACTGGGCAGCTGACCTCAAGGGCATCGACGTTGTAGGCGTTAAGGTTCTTGGCGCTGACGGCAATGCTATCTACGAGGCTGGTTCTAACAAGGACAAGAAGGAAGTTCAGAAGAAGCCAGTAGCTGAGGAGTCAAGCTCTAAAACTGATTCAACAGCTTCAGGCACAGATTCTAAGACTGACTCCAAGAAGGACGATTCTAAGACATCTTCTGCAGCAGCTACTTCAACAGCAGCTACATCTTCAAAGGCTGGCACAACAAGCACAGCAGCTACTTCTTCAGCAGCAGCTTCTGACAACGTAGCAGCTACAGGCGCAACAGCTGGTCTTGCACTCGCTGGCGTAGCACTTGCTGGTGCAGCTATCGTTATCTCTAAGAGAAAGTAATCTCTCACAGATAACACACTTGAATAAGTGAATTTATACAGAGCTTTCTGTCATTCGGGAAGCTCTGTTTTTTTGTTCGTTTGTGTAACCTGCACTAATTTGTAAACGATTTCTGTGCAAAACATATGAAATCATGCGCTTAAATTGTGCAAATAGTATATTGAAAATATGTGACGATTGTGTTATAATACAAAAGTAAATATAGGTCAGGCTATGTGTATAGCATGACAATTAAACGGAGGTTATTAAAATGAAAAAGTTTTTAGCTTGCGCTCTTGCACTTACACTTACAAGTGCTATGTTCGCTTCTTGCGGCAGCTCTGATGATTCTTCTTCATCAAAGGCTGAGGCAAAAACTACTACAACAACTACAGCTGCTACAACAACAGAGGCTACTACAACAACAGCTGCTCCTGAGTCAACAGCTGATTCAACAGCCGCTTCCGGCACAGAGTCTGAGGGTGAGGCTGCAAAGGATATTTCCGAAATGCCAGCTACTCTGAAGAACTATGAAGAGGCTTCTGTATATTTCAAGAAGGATATGGACGTTGCTTCTATCGTTGAACCTTTCGCTGAGAAGGATTACGAGAACGATGAGTCTCATGTAAATCTCTCTATTGAGGAACTTGCAGGTGTTCCAATGCTCAAGGTCGAGGTTCTCGATCAGGATAATGGCAACTACAAGATCCCTAAGATCAAGTTCCACATGGAGAAGTTCTTTGAGGGTCATGAAGCTGATCTTGAGAAGATCTTCACTATCAAGGCTGACGTAGTTACAAAGGCAGTTGGCGAGTTCACTGGTGACGACGGCACAAAATCACTCGTTCCTGGTAACTTCATGGGCGCATTCGTTACACAGCCTACAACAGGTGAAGGCGAAAACAGCTGGAACGACCTCTATGACTTCGGCGAGGCTGAGTGGACATCTGAGTGGGGTTCCTATGAGCTTACAATGAGACCTGGTATCAAGGACGGTGCTACATTTGTAAACTCAACTGAACCACAGTATGTTTCACTTATGAGATGGGGCATTCCAAACCAAGCTGATTTCTACATTGCTGACCTCAGATTTGAGGACGAGGACGGTAACGTTATCGCTTGCGCAAACTTTGGTAAATAATTCATTTCCATACATAAGAAAGGTGCAGATTTTCTCTGCACCTTTTTTTATGTGAATTTTACGCTTACCTCCCCTGATATCTTCAAGCTTTTTACCTTTCCGCCATTGATTTTAGCCGAAAAATCCTGCCCTTTTATCTGACCCGTGGCGGTGATTTCTCCCTTGTCATTTTTGAGATACGTCACGCCTTTCTGCGAAATAAGCTTGTCAAGCACAGCGGCGGTCATTGTTACAGCGGAGCTTTCGGGAATGTTTCCTCGGTCAGTTTCGTAGGTCAAACCCTTGTATTCAAGTCGTGCGCTTTCTCCTGAGCAGGTTATCACCATACCGCTGACAGTTTCTGGCGCAGTTATCTCACACTCCCACATATCTGCGCCCCCACGGGTGAAGCTTGCGACGTATTCCGTGCCGTCAATGGTGAACTCAGCCGGGGTCTTGTAATCCTCTGCCAGCTTTACGGGTTTGACTTCGCTGCTTTCACCACATGAGCATAAGCCCATTACCGCCAAAATCGTGATAAAAAATGCCTTTGTTCTTTTCATTTTGCCCTCCATTAGAAAAGACCCTCTTCATAAGAAGAAGGTCTTTGTTTTTAGTACAGCCTAGTCGGCATTTTCAAGGTCATACAAAAATCGTGGCAAAGCGTCAATAACATCTCTTGCAATGGTTCCACGCTCAGATTTTTTGTATCCTGCAAGTAGTGCCGTCGAGCCAAGTGTGAACGACCCAAGTGCCGCCGCATCGAGAGCGTTGCACCCCTGAGCTACATAGGAGGAAACAATGCCTGCAAGCATATCCCCTGAGCCACCCTTTGCAAGAGCAGTTGTGCCTTCGGTGCAAAGATAAACTTTTCCACAGCCCACCGCAAAGGTGTCAGCTGACTTCGCAAGCACCATCACGCCATATTTTTCCGACAGCCTATATGCAAACCCAAGTCTGTCCGACATGACCTCGCCCACCGTCACGCCACAAAGCCTTGCAAGCTCCGCAGGGTGAGGGGTGAGGATAACTGTACTTTTCTTCTTCAACAGTACATCTATATTCGGACAAAGTGAATTTATTCCGTCAGCGTCCAAAACTATTGGTATCTCAGCATTTTGGGTAAGCTCCGCCACAAGCTTTTCAGTCTGAGCCGTGTGACCAAGCCCACAGCCTATCAGCAAGCAGCTTGCCTTTTCGCACTTTTTCAGTATCGTCTCCGCATTTTCAGCCACCATAAAGCCGTCCTTGTCGGTTTTCATTGCCGAGTATGTACATTCATACATACCAGCCGACAGGGAGTTGACTACGCTTTTTGCAGTGCAAAGCTCAAAAAGTCCCACGCCTGTTCGCATTGCCGCCATTGCTGAAAGCCCTGCCGCACCTATATAGCTTTCCGAGCCTGCCACGCTCACCACCTTGCCGAAAGTTCCTTTGTGTCCGTCAGCAGGTCTAAAAGGCAGTGCCGCCCTTGCTTTTACCACGTCAAAAGGCGTTATAACAGGGGATAGGGTATTCTCGCAACGCTCGTCAATACCGATATCTTTTACCAGAATTTCACCGCAAAAGTCCACCGCAGGCTGTAAATAAAGACCCAGCTTTCCACGATGAAAGGTCACTGTCACGTCAGCCTTGAACGACAGCTTGTCAGCCTGACCATTCCGTGCATTTACTCCCGACGGCAGGTCGCAGGCTATCTTCATGCCTTCACATTTTTCACAAGCTCTGAACACTGGCAGGATATTTTCACGCAAACTGCCATGAAAACCCGTTCCGAAAATGCAGTCCACAAGCACATCTGCACCCTCGATAAAATCCAGCGCATTTTCAGCTTTCAGCACCTCTACGCTCTTATCAAGCCTAGCAAATGCCGCCGAGGAGAGGTCAGTGTCAGGCTCGCCACAGCATAAGACCACCGCAGGCTTGAGGCCTTGTTCCGCAAGTAAATTTGCCGCCACAAGTCCGTCACCGCCATTGTTTCCCTTGCCAATAAGAAGCACTATCTTTGAGGACGCAGACGAGTTGCTCGCAATGACCTCCGTAAGCTGTGCCGCCGCATTGTCCATTAGCTGAGCAAGGCTCACGCCATATTTTTCAGCCTCATGCTCGCAAAATGTCATTTGCTCCACTGTCAATATCCTATCCATTTTTATCCTCCTTTTCGTAAGCTATCACCACTGCCGAAGCGATATCCTTGATGTGGGAAAGTGACACCGCAAAGGTCAGCCCCCTATTTTCAGCCGCCAAAAGCGCATTACCTGTAAGCTCCAGATAAGGACAGCCAAGCTCGTCACGCAAGCATGACACCTCGTTCAAGGCGAAGCCCTCGACCCCAGTGCCTAAAGCCTTTGCGAAGCTTTCCTTAGCCGCCCAATTCGCCGCCATGGATTCGTATGGGTTTTTCTTCTGTGAAAAAAGGGTCAGCTCCTTTTCGGAGTAAACCCTTTCACAGAAACGTCGGCTCTGACAGCTTTTTTTTATGCGTTCGATCTCAATAAGATCAGTTCCGACAAATATTTTCATTTTTATTTCCTCAGTGTTCTCGGAAGCGCAGGCTTTATAAGTGCCAGCATATCATCATCTGGTGTGAAGATAACAGTTGTAAGCCCGAGATTTTTGTGGTTGAATGTTATGTAGTAGTCTGTAAGGCTATCGTCACAAGCGCAGGCAAGGACCTGTGTTGCGCCCTCTGGCACAGAGAAATTCTCGTCAGCAATGCCGAAATCTGTCGCACTGCCGCAACGGAATGTGATAAGGCGCTTTCTTGAACGCTGAGCCGTTATCTTGTCAACGTCTATTTCTCCGTTTGTGAAAATGTATTCATACTCCACATCGAGTTTTGTTGTAAGATAATAACCGCCATAAAGTGCGGCGGCGGCAAGAAAAATGCCTATTACAGAAAACTGCGTGCCGAATGGGAAAATGAAGCACAGTGCGGCAAGTGCCACGCTTGCTATCATGATGAAAATTTTCTGTATCTTATCGTTCTTTGTGGGGATCTTGCGAACTATTTGTTCTTTGAAGCTGTCCATTATTTGTCCTCCGTTTATTCAGTGCCGCTGAGAAGCTCTTTCATTACCCAGCCGCTTTTATTGTTATATTTTACATATACCCATATGTTTCCGTCGCCGTCTGTTCTCTCGCCGTAGCCGTTTATGGTCTTGCCGTCAGGTATCTTTTCTATCACGTCATATTTCTTTGACGGACCGTATCTGAGATTAAGATAAGAGGTGTCTGACTTTACAAGAAATGGGATAGAATCAGGGTATTTCACATCATCGCCCAAAGGGAAAAGTGCGTCCTTTTTGAACTTTGTGGTGGTGGTCTTTTTAGTCGCCTTTGTTTCGGCAGATGTTGTGGTTGTTGTGGTGGTCGTTCTCTTTGTTGCCGTTGCGATTATGTCAGGGTCGTAGCCCTCGTCAATGCTCACGTCAGGGTTTTCAAGTGTGCCTGCCGTCACAGAAGTGGTGGTGGTGTAGCCCTCGTAATCCTCATCGTCCTCGTCATAATCGTCACCCATTGTGGCGGTCTTTGTGGTCTCTATAACTCTCTGGGCGGCAGTACCCGTGGTGGTCTCCGTTTCGGAGGAGCTTTCTGGAAGCATTGCCCCACATGACGCAAGCCCGAAAACCGCAGAACAAGCCAGCACAGCCGCAAGCAGTTTTGATCTCATTTTTTATATCCTCTTTTCAGAATTTACACAATTTTATTTTAAGCCAAGAAGTCTTTCTGCGTTGCCGCCGAGAATTTTATCTTTGTTATCCTCGGAAATGTTCAAGCGCAGTATCTTTTCTTTTATAAGGTAGGAACTGTCCCAAGGGCAGTCGCTTGCAAAAAGTATCCTGTCAGCCCCATGCTTTTCAACGATAGCCTGCATAAGCTCGTCAGGACACATACTTGTGAAAGCGGTGTCAAAATAAACTTCACCGTCAACTCCTGCCAAAACGTCACGCACCTGCTCCCACATCATGTTTGCACCAAGATGTGCAAGAATGACCTTGAGCTTAGGGTGCTTTTTTATCATGTTCAGCGCCCCCTCAGGTGTGGAGTGGATAAGGTCAGGGGAAACGCAGTCATAGCCCGAATGGAATATAACAGGCAGGTCAGCTCTTTCAATGGCGTCATATATCTTGTCCATGCGCTCATCATCTATCATAAAGCCCTGATAGTCAGGGTGAAGCTTTATGCCGTGAAGTCCAAGTTCCTTTATGTGGGCTATCTCCTGCTCATAGTCCTCAGCGTCAGGGTGTATTCCACCGAAGCTTATAAATCTTCCGCCGTCTTGTTCGGCGCACCAATCGTTTATAACTCTCTGCTGAGTAGGCTTTGTTGCCACTGATAACAGCACGCCCTTGTCAATGCCCCATTCGTCAAAACGCTGTATGGTTTCCTCTGCAGTGCCTCTTGTGAAAGGAGTTATGCCGCTTTGAGCCTGAAGCTTTTCAACAGCCTTTTCCGCTACCTTTGGATTAAAGGCGTGAACGTGAAAATCAATTACCATTTAAAACATCTCTTTCTGAAAATACTTTTCCATATGGTATTATACCACAAATTCAAGCCTCTTTCAACGAATATCGGCAATTTTCACAGTATTTTCATCTAGGGCTATTCCCAGCTTTTCCACACCTCGGGGCAGAAGCCTACTGTGGCTTTCTTGCCGTTTCTTACGATAGGTGCGGCAAAAAGCTCGGGATAGTCAAGAAGCTTTTCTATCTTTTCCTCGGTGCTGCCAAGATATTTTATGAGCATTGCCTGCTCGCCCTTTGCCTTTAGGTCGATAAGCTTGTCAATATCGCCAACAGCCGCAAGCACTGAGTTAAGCTCGCCCTTGCTAAGCCCCTTTGTAGGCAGGTCAACAGATTGGAACTTTATTCCACGCTCTTTGAAATAACGTTCGGCCTTTTTGGTGTCAAAGGACTTTGACTTGCCGAATATCTGTATGTTCATGGGATTATCTCTCCGTTTCTGCATTCAAGAATGATAGTGAAAGGACCGTCATTGAGCAGTGAAACCTTCATGTCTGCACCGAAAACGCCCTTTTCTACCTTGCCCGAAATTTTATCGTCACAAACCTTGCAGAAGTATTCATAAAGTCTGTTGGCTTCATCAGGCTTGCCTGCATAGATAAATGACGGGCGGTTGCCGTGGTGACAATCTGCATAAAGGGTGAACTGTGAAACGCAAAGAATATCTCCGCCAACATCGTTTATAGAAAGATTTGTTTTGTCGTTCTCGTCAGCGAAAATGCGAAGCTTTGATATCTTGTCGGCAAGCTTGTCGCAGTCAGCCTCAGTGTCCTCCTGACCTACTCCGAAAAGTATCAGAAAGCCCTTTCCTATCTCTCCTGTGACCTTGCCCTCGACCTCAACTTTTGCACTTGTGACCCTCTGTATTACCGCTCTCATCAGCCCACCTCCACGGTGTAGCTGTAGGTGTAAACAGCTTCAGGTGCAAGCTTGATAGCGTGAGGCTTGTTTTCGATATCCTCGAAAGCGTCGTCCTCGTAAACAGGTACGCTAGTCCAAGGCTCAAGGCAGATAAACTGAGCGTCAGGGTCGCCTGTGGAAGTCCATACGGCAATGCAGTCAGAGTGTGGGAATGACAGCTTTACAAAGCCGCCGTCAGACTTTTTCAGGGTGACAGCCTTTGAAGCAGGGTGATCTTTCATGATAACGTCATAGTCGAAAAGCTCTCTTGTTAGAGTGATAGTCTTTTCACCGTCAAGGATAGTCCTCTCGCCGTTTGGGATAGGCTGAACTATATGCTCGTTTTTTTCGTACTCAACTGTGCATTTGCCGCCTTGAATATCGCAGATAAAAGCAGGGTGACCGCCGAGATAGAAGTACATAGCCTTTTCATCGGTGTTCTTTACTGTATTTGTGACGGTAACTTTTGAACCTTTTATGGAGTAGGTGACTTCAAGCTCAAAGTGGTATGGGTATTGAGTAAGTGTCACGTCATTATCTTTTAGGAGAAAGCTTACGGAATTTTTGGTGCTTCCAGCGTATGTAAATTCGCTGTCACGGGCGAAGCCGTGGTTTGCAGCCATGTGATATTCCTGACCGCCTGCCTTGTAGGTGCGGCCTTTAGGGGAACAGATGAACGGGAAGAGAATAGGAGCGTAGCGTTTCCAAGCGTCACCGCATTGCCAGAGATATTCTTTGCCGTCCAGTTTGATAGAGTGAAGCTCAGCACCGAAAGTGTCGGCTGTGATAGAGAGTTTATCATTTTTTATTTCATAAAGCATAGATCAGACCTCCGAGGGAAAAATTTTATACCTTATTATTATAGCACATTGTTTGGGAGATGTCAAAACTGAGTGAGGAGTAAGGTTTTGAGGTCGGCTGGGTATGGGCGAAAACGTTTGAAAAAATTTAAAAGTCTGTTGAAAATTCTGTTCTGATATCAATATTTTAACAGTTAAATTTTATGACTTTGATACAGAATAACTAAAATATTTTCAATTGTTTGTGTAAGCTGACAAAACTTGTGATGACTATTGACTTTAATTTGGAGATAGTCTATAATAAAATGGTAAGATTATTTAATTGTGCAGTGCTTTTTGTTCACAGCTTCAGACTGCACTGAGGAGAAATGACTATGAATATTAAAGACGCAAAACAACAGATACTTAATGCAATACAAGCCTATCTTATTAAAGACGAATTTGGCGATTACCGAATCAGCATAGAACATCAGAGACCTGTGTTCCTGCTTGGCGCACCTGGTATCGGTAAGACCGCTATCATGGAGCAGATAGCTCAGGAAACTGGCGTAAACCTTGTTACCTACTCGATGTCCCACCACACAAGAGAGTCTGCCCTCGGTCTGCCTGTTATTGTACATAGAAACTACACCGGTGCTGACGTGCAGATATCCGAGTACACGATGAGTGAGATCGTGGCTACTCTTTATGACACTATCGAAGCCACTGGCATTAAAGAGGGTATTCTCTTCCTCGATGAGATCAACTGCGTTTCCGAGTCCCTTGCTCCTGCAATGCTCCAGTTCTTGCAGTATAAGGTTTTCGGACTTCATCAGGTTCCGGCAGGTTGGGTAGTTGTTACAGCAGGTAACCCGCCTGAGTTCAACAAGTCTGTTTCTGAGTTCGATATCGTTACTCTCGACCGTGTTAAGAGAGTCGAGTGTCAGCCTGATTTCGGCGTTTGGAAAGAATATGCTTACTATGCAGGCGTTCACCCTGCTATCATATCATATCTTGAGCTTCACCCTGACCACTATTATATGGTAGACGCAAGCGATAAGAACAACTACCGCTTTGTTACTGCCCGTGGCTGGGAGGACCTTTCTGAAATGATGCAGCTTTATGAGGAGAGCGGTATCCTTGTTGACCACGCTCTGGCTGCTCAGTATGTACAGAACCCAGAGTTCTCAAAGGGCTTTGCGGAATATTATGACAGATTCAACTACTATCGTGAGAAATATGACGTTGACGCTATCCTCGAGGGCGGCATAACTGCTCAGAACATTGCTGACGCAAGAGCGGCAGGCACTGAGGAAGCTGTGGCTCTTATGAATCTGCTTATGGACGGCATCACATACACAATGAGAAGCTGTATCCAAATGGAGAAGATGATAAGACTTATCCACCCAAGAATGGAAGATATCCTTGTGAAGATAAACAATGGTCTTTCATGCCGTCAGATAATCAGTGAACACATCATGGACTGCAACAAGAGCCTTGACAAGGCGGTAAGAGCAAGAAACATCTCGCCGTCTAACAAAAAGATCCAGCACTGGATTCTCCACAATCTGGAAGCTTATCTTGATAAGTGTACGAACGAGGGAAGAGATAACAAAAACCGCTGTACTGTTATTTTGCAGAACTCCTTCAACAATCTGCTCCATGGCGCAAACAACGTTACACAGCAGTCTATGAATGGTCTGAAATACGCTTTTGACTTCCTTGAGAATGCTTATGGCGCTGACAGCAATGTTATGAAGAAGTTTATCGAGGAGCTGAAAGTAAACTGCCACACCACAAACTTCATCAAGAAGTACGGCTCAGAGCAGTTCTACAGACTTGCAGGTGAGCCTGTTCAGCAGCCTACCTACAACAATCTCTATGACCTTAATCTTACTGATTGCCTTTTAGAGCAGGAATAAGCGTAGATACAAAATGAATATCACACGGGCGAACACTGTTCTCCTCTACAATGTTTTACTACAGAGTGGGGATGACGGACGTTCGCCCGTTTTGGTTTTTGAATGGCTTTTGAGCTGAACGCATACATATTTGTTAATATAAAAAGCTTGTAATTTGCGAAAAAGTGTGATATAATAACTAAGAGTGTACAAACGAGAATCAGTGAGGTTTTTACTATGGGCAAGATTTATGATTTAGGCATAGACGTAGGTTCGACCACGGTCAAGACGGTAATTCTTGACGAGGGCGAGTTTATTTATAACAAATATGAAAGACACTTTTCAAAGGTCAGGGAAACGGTGGCTGAGCAGCTGCGTGCTATCAGAGAGCTTTATCCTGAGGACAAGTTCAGGATAGCCATAACAGGCTCGGCAGGTCTTGGCATCGCTGAGGCAAGCGGTATCTCTTTCGTGCAGGAGGTCTTTTCTGCTTTTATCGCTGTAAACAAGAAGTATCCAAAGGCTGACGTTGTGGTTGAGCTTGGCGGTGAGGACGCTAAGATAATCTTCCTCACAGGGGGCGTTGAACAGCGTATGAACGGCTCTTGCGCAGGCGGAACTGGCGCTTTTATCGACCAGATGGCAGGACTTTTGGGCGTTACCCCTGACGAGATGAACGACCTTGCTCTTAAGGCTGAAAAGACTTATCCTATCGCTTCAAGATGTGGTGTTTTCGCAAAGTCTGATATTCAGCCGCTTCTTAATCAGGGCGCAAGAAAAGAGGACATATCTGCGTCTATCTTTCAGGCTGTTGTTGACCAGACAGTTTCGGGTCTGGCGCAGGGCAGAAAGATCGGCGGTCAGGTGCTTTTCCTTGGCGGTCCGCTTACATATCTCAGTGCACTGAGAAAGGCATTCAGAACTACTTTGAACCTTGACGAGGAACACGCTATACTTCCTGAAAATTCTTCATGCTATATGGCTTTCGGTGCGGCACTTCATGCTGACACGCTGGCGGAGGAAATGACTATAGATGAGGCTATCGACAAGATAGTGAACGCAAAGGCTACTGACAATATAGTGGTAGGCAAGCCACTGTTTGCAAGCCGTGAGGAATATAATGCTTTCGTGGAAAGACACAAGAAGTCTGACCTTAAATATGAAGACATCAGAACTTACAAGGGCGACGCTTATCTTGGCATAGACGCAGGTTCGACAACCACAAAGCTTGTGCTTATCACACCTGACGGAAAGCTTCTTTATCAGCACTACTGCTCAAACAAGGGTCAGCCGCTGGATATAATCGCTTCAAAACTGGAGGAGATATACAATCTTGCTACCCCTGAGCTTAACATAAAGGCTTCTGCGGTAACAGGCTACGGTGAGGATCTTATAAAGGCAGGTCTGGGAGTTGACTATGGTATAGTTGAAACTGTTGCGCACTATAAGGCGGCGGCTTATTTCTGTCCCGACGTTGATTTTATTATTGATATCGGCGGACAGGATATAAAGTGCTTTAAGATAAAAAACAATGCTATCGACAGCATTATGCTCAACGAGGCTTGTTCATCAGGCTGTGGCTCGTTCATTCAGACTTTTGCAGGTGCAATGGGATATGACATTGCAGAGTTTGCAAGGCTCGGCCTGTTTGCAAAAGCACCTGTGGAGCTTGGCTCAAGATGTACAGTGTTCATGAACTCATCTGTAAAGCAGGCGCAAAAGGACGGAGCTTCCGTTGAGGATATCTCTGCAGGACTTTCTTCGTCTATCATCAAGAACGCAGTCTACAAGGTAATAAGAGCCAAGTCTATTGACGAGCTTGGCAAGAATATAGTCGTTCAGGGCGGAACGTTCCTTAACGACGCTGTACTCAGGTCATTTGAAATGGAGCTTGGCAGAAACGTTATAAGACCTGCCATTGCGGGACTTATGGGTGCGTTCGGCTGTGCGCTTTTCGCAAAAGAAAAATCTCAGGGCAGGGACGGCAAGTCAGGCGTTCTTACAAAGGCTCAACTTGAAGAATTTGCTTACAATTCAAGAGCCGTTCAGTGCGGAGGCTGTGGTGCGCACTGTAACCTTACTATAATAAAATTTAATGACGGCAGAAGGTTTACTTCCGGAAACCGCTGTGAAAAGGGTGCAGGCATAAAGATAACCGACAGAACGGAAAACATGATAGAGTATAAGTATAACAAGATACTCTCTTATGCTGACAACAAGCCTGCAAAACCTATTGCAAAGGTGGGACTGCCGCTGGCACTGTCTTATTATGACCTTATGCCGTTTTTCTCAACACTGCTCACAAGCCTTGGTTTTGAGGTGGTGCTGTCTGAGGAGTCAACGAGAGATACATATTACAAGGGTCAGCAAACTATTCCGTCTGATACGGTATGTTATCCTGCAAAGCTTTGTCACGGCCATATAGAGAGCCTCCTTGACAAGGGCGTGGACTTTATATTCTATCCTTGCATGAGCTACAATGCTGACGAGGGTCAGTCGGATAACCACTACAACTGTCCTGTTGTCGCTTATTATCCTGAGCTTCTTAAAGCTAACAATGACAAGCTGAATGATGATAATTTTATCATGCCTTATCTTGACATAAACATCAAAAAGCACGTTGCAAAGGCAATGGCAAGAGCGCTTTCAAAGTATAACATCACTGCAAAGCAGGTGCTTGGAGTGCTTAACAAGGCTTATTCTGAGCAGGTGAGATACCATAGGGATATTGAGGCTAAGGCGCAGGAGATAATCGCTGAGGCAAGGGCGAAGGGTCAGAAAATAATCGTTCTGGCAGGCAGACCTTACCACATCGATCCTGAGATAAACCACGGCATACACAAGCTTATCGCTTCTCTTGGCTTTGCTGTTATTACCGAGGACAGCGTGGCGATGAAAGTGGATACACCTCCACTTGACGTACTCAATCAGTGGACTTATCACTCAAGGCTTTACAGAGCGGCAGAGTATGTATGCGAGAATGATGATATGCAGCTCGTTCAGCTTGTATCCTTTGGCTGTGGTATCGACGCTGTTACAACAGACGAGGTAAGAGCGATACTTGAAGAAAAGGGCAAGCTTTACACTCAGCTAAAGATAGACGAGATAACGAATCTCGGTGCGGCTAAGATAAGACTCAGGTCTTTGGCGGCGGCACTGGAGGAAAAAGAAGCCAGCGCAAATGCTGAGAAGAAAATGGACAAGGAGGCAATGTAATGGCTGAAAAAGAGATAAAACACGCAGGCTCGGACAGAGTGAAAAGGTCTTATTTTGACAAGTCAAGACGTGAGGAATACACTATACTTATACCTGATATGCTTCCTATACACTTCAAGCTTATCATGGCGATATACAAAAAATACGGCTATAACATGGAGCTTTTGCAAAACTGCTCACGAAACGTTATAGACGAGGGACTTAAAAACACACATAATGACGCCTGCTATCCTGCGCTTCTTGTTATCGGACAGTTTATGGACGCTCTCAAAAGCGGCAAGTACGACCTTGAACACACGGCTCTGCTTATGTCGCAGACGGGCGGCGGCTGTCGTGCTTCAAACTATATCCACCTTATAAGAAAGGCGCTGTCAACGCAGTTTCCTGAAGTGCCTGTTCTGTCGCTGAATTTCAGCGGACTTGAAAAGGACGCTTCTATAGATATCACCCCTGCCATTGCAATGAAGCTTATTTATGCTGTGCTTTACGGCGATATGCTCATGCTTTTGTACAATCAGTGCAAGCCTTACGAGATAGAGAAAAATTCTACGGACGAGCTTTTGGCAAGGTGGCAGCACAGGCTTGGAAAGCTGTTTGCTACCCCGAGCAGATATATGCACACAAAGAGCATTTACAATGCTATGCTCAAAGACTTTGCGGCACTGCCGAGGACAAAGGAGAAGAAGCCTAAGGTCGGTATTGTGGGAGAGATATATGTAAAGTATTCGCCTCTGGCAAACAATCACCTTAACGATTTTCTGCTGTCTGAGGGCTGTGAGCCTAACGTGCCTGGACTGTTGGACTTCGTGCTTTACTGTGCGTCTGACGCTATCAATGACGAGAAGCTTTATGACAAGAAAACCAGCCGCACTCTTATGTACGGCATTGGTTATGACGTGCTTTACAAGTTCCAGAAGCAGCAGATAAAGATCATCAACGAGCAGGGCATTTTCCAGCCGCCTCATGATTTTGAACACCTTAGAAAGTGTGCTGATAAGTACATCAGTCAGGGTGTTAAAATGGGCGAGGGCTGGCTTATCACTGCTGAAATGGCAGCTCTTGCAGAAACAGGTACAAAGAACATAATCTGCACTCAGCCATTTGGCTGTCTGCCTAACCATATTGTTGCAAAGGGTATGTCAAGAACTATCAAGCAGGCTTATCCGGACGCAAATATAGTCGCTATCGACTATGACCCTGGTGCGACAAAGGTCAATCAGGAGAACCGTATCAAGCTTATGCTTGCTAATGCGGTCATGGATTAATAGAGAACAGAAAGATAAAACCCCCTTGGAGCGTGGCTCGGAGGGGGTTGTTTTGTGCAAAAAGCAGGCTTAATAATTGTAGCTTTTCTGTTCATGTATCTGTTCGGGTGCGATAAAGCTCAGGGCTTTAAGTTTCTCGGTGACTTTATCCGCCTCGGCTTTTGATACGTTGAAATCAAAGTCGATATAGTCGATATCATCGTTGTTATATATATCGTCTGTATCGTAAGTCCTTATTATTATGCTTACTATATTTACTTGGTTCTGTGTTCTTTTAAAGTGGTGTATATAGTCGCTGATACTCTTTTTGCGGCTGTCAAAGGCGCTGTTGTAGATATCTATTATCTGCATGGTCTCGTCTTTTGTGAGGGTGTTTTTGTCCTGCGGATTTTGGTGGCTTGAAATATAGGAAGCTGTTATGTCATCTGTTGTTGTGTTCAACGCCCACACATGATTGTATTCAGTAAGCTTTGCTTCATCTATCTTGCCTGTAAAGCCATTGCAGAAGTATGCCAGAATGTTCACTCCGAAAATGATTACCATATACACTGCGAAAATGCCTACCCATTTCACAAAGCGGATTATTGTAAGCTTGCTGTTTGATGATAGTATTCTCACAAGGAGATAGCCCAAGAGAAGTGCAGGAAGAAGTATCAGGTTGCTTGTGTCGGAGAGGACGTAAGTCGTTACAGTGACTACGGCTAGGATAAGTATAATTTCACGATAGGCACTGAATATGAACGGCTTGCCCGTGTCCTTGCCGTCACGCTTTTTGTAGAGGAAATACAAAAGTGTGATAAGCAGAGCTGAGAAAATTGTGCTTCCAATGAGAAGAAGCAGGACTTTTGTGGAGTAGCCAAATTCCATAAGCTTGGCGGAAATGGCGCTCCATGCAGGACAATAGGTAACGAAATTTTCAATATCGTATGGGTACTGAACTGTAAATGGACTAATTGTGGAATAGTATATGCAAGCAGGGAGAGCCGCTTCGCAGACTGTTATTATCACCGCTGTGTATATCATTTCTGCAAGCCTGCCACAGCATATCATACACAAAAGCACCGCAAGTATCACGAAAAGGCTCGTGGCAAGTTCTGTGAACATCAGCACTGCGGAATATCTTGCTACCATGTACAAGGTGATATCCGTTGTGAGGAATATGGCGATAAACTGAATGATGTTCCAGAATATGACCGGCAGGATATGCAGTTTCAGCAGGGTGAGAAGCTTTGAGAAGAAGCGTTCTTTTGCACTGGCTGGGAGAGAATACGCAAGGTCTGCGTGTGGCTTGCTGTAAAGCTCATGGAAAAGGGTAAAAACTGTAAATACTGCACACAACGCTATCGCCACAGAGCCTGCCTGGGCAAGACCATAGCCTGTGTAACTGTTCGTCACGCTCTCACTGTAGTAGGTGATGAACTTCCGCATGGACATCTGCATGATGAAGTTTATGAACAGCACAAGGTTTGTGATGATGAAAAGCAGTTTGTTTACTCTGAAGTCACGGCGTGAGGTCTTTATTATTCTATTCTTCACTGACAGCATATCCACGCACCTCCATTTCGTAAATGAAAATCTCTTCAAGTGTGAGAGGGACAAGCTCCAGAACGGCAGGGGAGAGAGCAGAAAGCTTTGCGGTGATATCCGCTTTTTCGCCCTTTGCCACAACGGTGGAAACTCTTCCGAGTTTTTTGAAACTGAGCACTTCGACGCCTGCGTTTTCTATGGCGGAGCGGTCAAGCTCGCCCTCAGGCAAGGCTATCTGCACCTTTTCAAAGCCCTCTCTTACATCATCGATATCCTTGGCAAAAATGACTTCGCCTTTGTGCAGGAGCATTGCTTTGTCGCAAAGCTCGCCTATCTCGGTGATGTTGTGTGAGGACACCACAAGGGTCGCACCACGGTCGAAAATATCGTCAACTATCATTGTGCGGATAAGCTTTCGCATGGCAGGGTCAAGGCCGTCAAAAGCCTCGTCAAGGAGGATATACTTTGTTCGGCAGGCAAGTGCAGCCACAACGATAGCCTGTCTTTTCATGCCCTTTGAAAACTGGGACAGCGGTTTCTTCCGTGGCAGGTCAAGCTTTGAGATAAGGTCATCGAACACCTTGTCGTCAAAGGTCGGGTAGCTGCTTTGGTAAAAGCTTTTCAGGTCATTCACTGTCAGTCTTGAAAACTGCACCGTTTCGTCGCTCACAAAGAAGATGTTCTCTTTAGCCTGCGGCCGGTCATAGACCTCTGTTTTGTCAATGGTGACGCTGCCGCTGTCGGGGCGGTAGATCCCGCTTATAACACGCAGCAGGGTGGATTTGCCTGCTCCGTTCGAGCCTACAAAGCCGTATATGCAGCCCTCGGGGATATCCAGGGTGACGGCTTTCAGTGCCTCGTGATCTTCGTCTGCGTTTTTGAATGTAAGTGACAGGTCTTTTATTTCTATCATTCTTTGTCACTCCTTTCTTTCTGTTCCTCCGCCAGTTCTTCAAGGACGGAGGTAAGCGATCCAAGGCTTATGCCTGCCTGCATTGCGGCGGCGGCATGGAGCTTAAATTCTTCCAGCAATTTTTTCTCTATAGAGCCTTTCTGCTTTGCCACAAAACAGCCTTTTCCTGCTACGGAATATATTATCTCGTCATGCTCAAGTCTGCTATAGGCTTTGGCGACTGTGTTTGGATTCAGACCCAGTTCCTTTGCCAACATTCTTGAGCTTGGTAGCTTATCGTTTTCTTTCAGCACGCCTTTTGATATAAGGCTTGAGAACTGGCTGCATATCTGTTCGTAGATAGGTGCTCTTCCTGTAAGATCAAGCGTTATCACCTTGAATACCTCCTTTCGATTTTGTTGTTTCGTTTCATTTGTTCTGCTGTACTAACTGTATTATCTGTTGTAGTACACTTAGAGTATACAACTATAAGTCTGATTTGTCAAGGAGCGTGGATATTTTTCAGTACTTATCACAATACTGCGTCGTTTTGATAGTTGGAAATGTACAAAAGTTCAGGCTTTGGGGAGAGAAATATTATTAAAATGTAAAAAATGTGTTTAAAGGGCTTTGGGACTATTGACAGGGATGAAAAATGGTGCTATACTTTAATACATAAAAGCTTAAAAGCATAAAATCTTTAAAGCGATGAACTTATACAGACATGGTAAGGGTCTGCTTTTGGAAAGGAAGTAATCACAATGGCAAATCAGGCAAAGACAATAAATCAGAAAGGTGACCTTATGTCATATCGTCCTGATATAAAGCTTCTGGACGCAACTATCCGTGACGGAGGACTTGTAAATAATTTTGGATTTTCAGACGAGTTTGTAAAAGAACTCTATAAAACTAACATAAAATCAGGCGTTGAATACATGGAGTTCGGCTACAAGGCTTCTAAGGAGCTTTTTGACGTCAAGGTGTTCGGTAAGTGGAAGTTCTGTGATGAGGAAGATATCAGAGCTATCGTGGGCGAGAATGACAGCCCTCTGAAGCTTTCTGTTATGGCTGACGTTGGCAGATGTGATTTCAAGAAGGATATCCTGCCAAAGAGCGAGAGCGTTATCGACATGATAAGGATCGCAACGTACACTCATCAGATGCCTGGCGCGCTGGAGATGATAAACTACTGCCACGATATGGGCTATGAAACTACTATCAACATCATGGCTGTTTCTGCAAGCCGTGAGGACGATATCGCACAGGCTCTTGACCTTGTGGCAAAAAGCCCTGTTGACGTTATCTATCTTGTTGACAGCTACGGCTCTCTTTTCCCTGAGCAGGTGAGAAGACTCACGGCTCAGTATTGCGAGGTGGCTGAGGCAAGTGGCAAAAAGGTGGGCGTTCATATGCACAACAATCAGCAGCTCGCTTTTGCAAACACTATCGAGAGCATTTCTCACGGTGCAAGCTTTGCTGACGCTACAATGAGCGGAATGGGCAGAGGTGCAGGAAACTGCTTCATGGAGCAGATGCTCAGCTTCCTGAGAAACCCTAACTACAAGCTTACTCCTACACTGAAATTTGTTGAAAAGTACGTTGCTGAGGAGAGGGCAAAGGGTTCACAGTGGGGCTATGACGTGCCTTATATGCTCACAGGTGCGCTCAACCGCCACCCTCGTGCGGCTATCGCATTCCTGAAGGATAACAGAACAGATTACAACGAATTGTATATGGATCTTCTTAACGAGTTGTCATAAAATCATTCTTCATATAAACGGCGTTTCCATAGTGATGTGGGACGTCGTTTTTGTGTTGCAAAATTTTTTATCTTATGTTATAATTATTTTGCGTTTTCATAAAACCTTTTGGCGGACATCTCGTCATTATAGGTGAAAGGACTTTCAATGAAGTATATTGTATAGGGGGGCGGAAAATGGAAGACAGCAAGATAATCGAGCTTTATGAAAGCAGAGATCAGCAGGCTATTTCACAATCGGATATGAAATACGGCGGATACTGTTATTCTGTGGGCTACAATATTCTTGGAGTCAGGGAGGACACGGAGGAGTGCGTGAACGAAACTTGGCTCAGGGCATGGAACTCCATTCCGCCACAGAAACCCAGAATGCTGTCGGCATTTTTCGGGCGGATAACAAGAAATATCGCATTTGACAGATATCGTGCGTCAAAGGCCGCAAAGCGTGGTAAGGGTGAGATAGCGGCGGTCCTGGAGGAGCTTGACGAGTGCATACCTGACAATGACACCACCGAGAGTCTTTGCGACGGCAGACATCTTGAGGGGCTTATAAACGAATTTCTTGGTGAGTTGCAGGAGAGAGACAGAAATATATTTCTCCAGCGATATTGGTTTGCAGTACCTATAAAAGAGATATCAAAAAAGTATGCTATGAACCTGAACACAGTTAAGGCGAGCCTTTTCAGAAGCAGAAATAAGTTAAAGGCTTTGCTTGAAAAGGAGGGAGTTCTTTTATGAAAACAACAGGAGAGGATATTTTCAAAGCTTTGGAAAATGCTGACGAGCATTTTATCGAGGAGTGTCGGCAGAGCGGAAGCGGAGTAAAGATAAAAACCGTGTGGAAAAAGTGGGTGGCTGTGGCGGCCTGTGGTGTTATCGCTGCGGCGACGGGTGTTATGATGTTTGCAGGCAGGTCGGACAAAGATATAAAGGCAAAGTCTGCGGCTGACCAGCAGATGGCAGACGAGGAAGCAACAGTGTCATATAGAGTTCCTTGGGACGAATATGCAATGAATGCAAAATATGAGACGTTTGAATATAACGATGTGGAATATGTTTCAATGGGACATGTTGATAAGTCTTTTCTTGACAGCAAGCTCACCACCATGACTCTTGAAACGGAAAACTATGAGACAAACAAAAAGGAAACAACAAAAGCGGATATTTATTCAATAAAGGACTTGTCACCAAGCGTTTATCTGGCGGTGGTCTTTGATGACGGCTCTGTGGCGTGGTATGATGATTGGAAATACTCACCTGATTGCAAAACCGATATGACCCTTGATGACATAATAAATGACGTAAGTCTTGAAAAAACGGCTCATGTGGACTATGCTTACAATGACGCAGGAATGGGCAGGCTCAGAAAGTATACTAATACTGACATCTCAAAGCTGCTTGACTTGTTAAAGGACGATAATGGTTCATACAATGCGGTCTATGAGGGCGACGCTTATGAGAGCGACCCTGATATTAATTTGTCGGTAACAAATGATGATGAATATTACATTGAGGGCGGAATAACAATAAGCTTCTATGTAGAAAGACTTGACGTCAACGGTACGGCTTATTTTACTGCTAACGGAGATCTGTATGTTCAGCTTTTTGCAGGAGATATATTAAAATTTGATATAGGCGGTGAAAAGGCAGAAAAGCTTGAAAACTGGCTCAATGAGAACTGCGAATACACTGACGTAAAGAAAAACGCTGAGGTCGCTGACGATGTTGACCCTAGTGAGAAAGCTGTGACTTCTGTTGCCAAGGACGATTCTGATATGGCTGACGAAGTTGATATTGGATATATCGACTATTTTGAGGACGTTGGGGACAATACCTTTACAACAAAGGACGGCAGGCTCACGGCGAAATACTCCTATGAGGTAAGCGGAGGCGAGTTCATAAGCCATATTACCTACACAAACAACTGGGACAAGGACATGGTGCTTGACTTCACGACTGACCAGTATATCACCACAGAGGACAGTAAGGGCAATTCCACGAGCTATGGCGAAAATGGCGACAGAAACACCATGAACACTTTGCTCAAAGCCGGAGAGAGCTACACGTATGACTACAAGACGGATATTGGTGCCGACTATGTGAAAGGCACAGCAAAGATAACGCTTATCGCAAACACTGCAAGCGATAAAAACTGCAATGGAGTAAACTATGTGACGCTAAAAGATATAGAGATAGGTTTTCAGTAATGAAATAGTTTAATGTATAGTGGAGAACTGAGTTTTTTCGATAAAAAGATAAGAGCCTGTCGTATCGGACTGATACGGCAGGCTTGATTTTATTTGTGCTTGTAGACCACACGCTCTTTTACGTCTATCTGCTTGTAGGATATTTTGAAGCCTATCCATGTGGCAAACGGATAGAGTAGTGGGAATATGGCGGTCATGATGAAAACAAATGGGGACATATCTTTTACGTCGGCAGAGTGGGCAGCCCAGTCTATAAGAGGATAGAAGCAGGCGTCAAGAAGCTTGTAGGCAGGCATGAAGTTGAACGAGCCGCTGAATTTTGATATCATCAGCAGTATCATTGTGATATAGCATGGTATGCTTGCAATAAGGCCAAGTGTGAAGCCATAGTCAGGGCAATCCTTTTCACCGTGGAATGTGACCTTATTTCTGGCTTCCTCTCCCTGTTTCAGACCAAAGTCAGCCATAAGGCAGACAACTGTAAGAAGTCCTGTAAGACCGAAAATTATATTTGCCAATGCACCGAAAGGCTTTGCAACTGCGATAAAAAAGAGAAATACGAAAATTCCGAAGAACTCTGTTTCCACCCATTTCAGCAGTGCGGTGAGTATAGCTTTTTGTTTGTTGTATTTTTCCATTTTAATACTCCCGATAAAAATAGTATAAGATGATTATACCACGTTATCGTGATATTTTCAACTGTTATGCAGATTTTTCATCTGATAATCACAAAAGCTTCGGGCAGGATAATAACATAAAAAGGAGAGTGATAGACATGAAAAAGCGTGACAAGAGCCGTTTCCCACAGGCGACAGACGGCACAAAGGTATACAAGCCCCATGATGTTATCTCGGCAGGTCAGGAATATGTTGTGACGGACAATTACACTGCGCCAAACGGCAGAGTATACAATCGTCAGGAGCAGAATGCAGGCTGGGCGAGAAAATGGGTAGACGAGAACGAAAAGTAGCCGTTGAAAAACCTCCGCAGGTGTGATATAATTACAGTATATCATGATCTGCGGGGGGTATTTTTATGAAAAAGACAGCATTGGTAACAGGTGGCTCCGGTGGGATAGGTTCGGAGATATGCAGGGCGCTTGCTGAAGACGGCTGGCAGGTGGCTGTATGCTACAAGAATGGCAGGGCGGCGGCGGAAGCTTTGGTATCTGAGCTTAAAGAGCGTGGCTTATGTGCAGAGGTTTTTTACTGCGACATTGGCGACAAGGACTGTATAGATAAATGCGTGGCGGAAGTCAGGGACAGTTTGGGCTTTGTTACGCTTCTTGTAAACAACGCAGGCACAGCAGACATAGAGCTTTTCACTGACATGACTGACGAGAAGCTATGGGAGATGATGAACGTGAATCTTCTTGGCGCAATGCGTATGAGCAGGGCGGTGCTTCCCGGGATGATAAGAGAACACAGCGGAAATGTGATAAATATAACCTCAGTATGGGGCGAAAAGGGAGCTTCCTGCGAGGTTGCGTACTCGGCGGCAAAGGCTGGGCTTATAGGATTTACGAAGGCGTTGGCGAGGGAAGTTGCCATAAGCGGCATAAGGGTGAACTGCGTATCCTGCGGAATGATAGACACGAAAATGAACGGCGAGCTGACGGAGGAAGATGTTCGTGTGATAGTTGATGACATACCGGCAGGCAGGATAGGCAAGCCGAGAGATGTGGCGAATGTTGTGCGTTTTCTCAGTGGAGAGGGAGCAGATTACATTCACGGGCAGGTCGTCAGAGTTGACGGGTGCTGGATATAGGTCACTGGCCGTGACGGGCATTTTACGCTGCAATTTGTGATATGATGTAATTTTGCACCGCTTTTTGAAATGTGTAGGGGAGCGATGCAATTTCTGCTTTGCAGAAATGCGACAGCCCGATATTTCTCGCCCGTTGGATTGTTGAAAAATATCACACAATGTCACCCAAAAATAATTTGGCATCAAGGATATGGCAACCACAGCATTACTCCTCCGAGCGGGCTGTCGAGGGCGCCTGCCCCTACAATGCTGAAATTATGCAAATTCTGAATACGAGCGGATATTCGGGAGAGTTTGCCATGCCGCAAAATCGCTTTGCTCGGTGCTTTATTTTTACCTCATGCTTGTGTACAACTTTGGTCAGCTATGCTAATTCCTAATTCCTCATTCCTCACTCCTCACTCCTCACTCCTAATTTAGCTTCGCCGTGTATACTCTCCACACACATCTGCATATACTAAGTTAAAACATTTCTCCCCAACAGGACAAGGAGGTCAGTATATGGATTATCTTATGCTTGTGGATAAATTCAATCCCATAGATATGGGATTTTACGATCGTGTGGAGTTGACAGAGGTGAACGGCAAGTTTATGGAATCTCAGGCAGGAAACAGGCTCAGGCTTCTGCTCAAAAAGGCGGAAGCTGACGGCATAAAGCTGAAAATTATTTCTGCCTATCGCTCTTTTGAATATCAGCAGATGCTTTGGGAGCGTGAAGTATCTCACGAAATGTGGGGCGGTCTGAGTTATGAAAAGGCTGTGGAAAAGGTGGGCAGAACTCTCGCTCTCCCCGGGTCAAGCGAACATAACACCGGGCTTGCTGTGGATCTCGGCAGAGAGGGTGACAATGATGTGAGCGAGGATTTTTACAAGACGCCTGAATCACGGTGGCTTTGTGCAAATGCCGCAGATTTCGGCTTTATCCTTCGCTATCCTCGCCTTAAAGAGCAGATGACCGGCATTGATTTTGAGCCGTGGCATTATCGTTATGTGGGCGTTGAAGCCGCTCGTATCATTGCCGCAGGCGGGCTTTGCCTTGAGGAATTTCTGCACTTTTACTCGGAAAAATATATCTGAAAATCCTGTGAAAATAATTGACAGAAAGAGCATTGTGTAGTATAATTATAACAAAGCTATGAGCGATAGCCGCAAGTTTTTGTATGCTATTGCGAAAGAAAGGAAGTTTTGTTATGTCAAACTATTCAAGAAAAAAGTCGTTCTGGACTTTAATGGGTGCGATGATACTTGTTGTTGCGTCAACTGCGCTTTTTGTATACAAATATTTTGAGGATAAGGAGTATGCCGAAAAGTGGAAAGACTATGACGAGTGCGGTATACAGTAAATAACAGACAGCTTTAAAGGCACTGCTTTTTGTGAGCAGTGCCTTTGTATATCAACACAATTCATTGATGTAAAGTTTATCAAAATCGCTGAAAAAGCGTGCTTGCACTTGAAATGCGGTTTGAAATGTGATATAATAGTCGTAATGACCTGATGACAAACTTGTTCTAGGGAGGGACGTTATAATGCAGATAAGAGAATCAGCTGAAAATTATCTCGAAACGATACTTATTCTCAGCCAGCGCAAGGGCAAAGGCGAGGTAAGAAGCATAGATATAGTAAACGAACTTGAGTTTTCAAAGCCGAGCGTAAGTGTGGCAATGAAAAATCTCCGTGAGAACGGCTATATAACTGTCGACAAGGACGGTTATATTCGTTTGACAGACAAGGGCTTGGAGATAGCCGAGAAAATGTATGAGCGTCATACGTTGCTTTCACAGTGGCTCATAAAGCTTGGCGTTGACGAGAAAGTTGCAGTAGAGGACGCTTGCCGTATGGAACACGTTATCAGTGCGGAGTCCTTTGCGGCTATCAAAAAGCACACAGGTATGGCTTGATAAGATGATAATTGCCGTGGGTCTTCCTGCGGCATTTTTTATTGCAAACAAAAAGGGAGAACAGCTTTGTGCCGTTCTCCTTTTTGTTATTTGAATTTGTCTTTGAGCTTGTCAAAGAATGTTTTGCGCTTTGCGTAGTTCTTTTCACCGAGGGACTTTTCGTAGTCACGGAGCTTTTCTTTCTGCTCTTTGGTCAGATTGCGTGGAACTTCAACTGTAACACGAACGTAGTGGTCGCCGTGGTCGTTTCTGTTTACCTTCTTTATGCCCTTGCCTCTCAGGCGGAACACTGTGCCTGTCTGTGTACCCTCTGGCACTGTGTATTTTACCTTGCCGTCAACTGTAGGAACTGTTATCTCGTCACCGAGAGTAGCCTGTGCATAAGTAAGCGGTATCTCTGTCCACACGTCATAACCGTCACGCTCGAAAATAGGGTCAGGTCGAACTGTAATGTTGATGTGCAGGTCGCCGTTAGGACCTCCGTTTATACCGCAGTTGCCCTCACCGCCTACTCTAAGCGTCTGACCATCATCGATGCCGGCAGGAACGTTTATCTCCTTTTCAGATACCTTCTTTACTCTGCCCTGACCGTTGCAGGTATGGCAAGGGTTGTCGATTATCTGACCCTTACCGCCGCAGCGACTGCAAGTCGTGGTCTGAGCGATGTTTCCGAAAGGCGTTCTCTGTGTTATCCTTACTGTACCGGTGCCGTGGCAGTCAGGACAGGTCTTAGGCGAAGAGCCTGCGGCTGCGCCTGTGCCGTGACAGTCAGGACATTTTTCGGCTCTGTTTATGCGAATTTTCACGGTCTTGCCCTTGCAGGCTTCCATGAAGTCAAGAACAACGTTCGCTCTTATATCCTCGCCACGTCTTGGTGCGTTAGGGTTAGCAGAACGTCCGCCACCGAAGCCTCCGCCAAATCCACCGAAAATGGAATCGAAAATATCGCCCATATCGCCAAATCCGCCGAAGCCTCCTGCACCTGCTCCACCTCCTGCGCCGTAGTTCGGGTCTACGCCTGCGTGACCAAACTGGTCATATCTTGCTCTTTTATCTTTATCTGAAAGCACCTCATAAGCTTCATTTACTTCCTTGAACTTCTCCTCGCACGCTTTGTCGCCGGGGTGAAGGTCAGGGTGATACTGCTTTGCAAGCTTACGGAATGCCTTTTTTAATTCATCGTCTGTGGCAGTTTTAGAAACGCCAAGCACTTCATAGTAATCTCTTTTTTCAGCCATATAAACGCCCATGCTCTGTAAGCTGCAGATCGTGAAAGTCTTGGGGCATGGGCTTGCCTCCTTTTTGTAAGTATAGTCCTTTCACGCTTTTCACACAGCCTTTTAATACGGCAATAGCCCCTGCTCGGAAAATCGGAGCAGAGGCAGCCGTTATGATTTATTCTGCGTCAGTAAATTCAGCGTCTATAACATCGTCGCCGCCATTGTTTGAAGCGCCGCCGTTGCTGCCGCCATTTGCTCCGCCCATGTTGTTAGGGTCAAAGCCTGCGGCACCGCCTGCTGCCTGCTGTGCCTGTGCAGCCTGCTGATATACCTTAGTTGCAACGCCCTGGAACGTTTCCTCAAGCTCCTTGTGCTTAGCCTTGATAGCCTCGATATCAGTACCCTTGAGGGCTTCCTTAAGAGCGTCTATCTTAGCCTGACAAGCTGACTTGTCAGCAGCGTCTACCTTGTCGCCGAACTCTCCCAGTGACTTTTCAGCCTGGAAGCAAAGCTGGTCAGCAGCGTTTCTAGCGTCAACGTCCTCTTTCTTCTTAGCGTCCTCTGCTGCGAATGCCTCAGCTTCCTTGACAGCCTTATCTATATCGTCCTTAGACATATTTGTTGAAGAAGTGATCGTAATGTTCTGCTCCTTGCCTGTGCCAAGATCCTTAGCGGAAACGTGTACGATACCGTTAGCGTCGATATCGAATGTTACCTCGATCTGTGGAACACCTCTTGGAGCAGGAGCGATTCCGTCAAGTCTGAACATACCGAGCTGTTTGTTGTCCTTAGCGAACTCACGCTCACCCTGAAGTACGTTGATATCAACGGCTGACTGGTTATCAGCGGCAGTTGAGAATATCTGTGACTTCTTTGTAGGGATAGTTGTGTTTCTCTCGATGATCTTTGTGCAGATACCGCCCATTGTTTCAAGACCAAGTGACAGTGGAGTTACATCGAGGAGGAGCAGACCGTCCTTAACGTCGCCTGCAAGTACGCCGCCCTGATATGCAGCGCCAAGTGCTACGCACTCATCTGGGTTGATGCCCTTGAATGGCTCTTTGCCAAGGAATTTCTTAACAGCTTCCTGAACGGCTGGTATTCTTGAAGAACCGCCGACCATAAGGACTTTCTGGAGGTCGTTAGCTGACAGACCTGAGTCTGAAAGTGCCTGACGAACCGGTCCCATTGTTGACTCAACAAGGTCTGCTGTCATTTCGTTGAACTTAGCCTGTGTAAGTGTCATTTCAAGATGCTTTGGACCTGTAGCGTCTGCTGTGATGAATGGGAGAGAGATAGTTGATGAAGCAGTAGAAGAAAGCTCTATCTTAGCCTTTTCAGCAGCTTCCTTAAGTCTCTGCATTGCCATTTTATCGCCTGAGAGGTCAACGCCCTCAGTCTTCTTGAACTCTGCGATCATCCAGTCGATAATTCTCTGGTCGAAGTCGTCGCCGCCCAGGTGGTTGTTACCTGCTGTAGCAAGAACTTCTGTAACGCCGTCGCCCATTTCGATGATAGATACATCGAATGTACCGCCGCCAAGGTCGTAAACCATGACCTTCTGATCGTCTTCCTTATCGATTCCGTAAGAAAGTGCAGCGGCTGTTGGCTCGTTGATTATTCTCTTAACTGTCAGACCTGCAATCTGACCTGCGTCCTTAGTAGCCTGTCTTTGTGCGTCTGTGAAGTAAGCAGGAACTGTGATAACAGCCTCTGTTACCTTTTCACCCAGATAAGCTTCAGCGTCAGCTTTCAGCTTCTGGAGTATCATAGCTGAGATCTCCTGTGGAGTGTAATCCTTTCCGCCCATGTGAGCCTTGTAGTCAGAACCCATATGTCTCTTGATAGAAATTACAGTGTTGTCATAGTTCGTAACAGCCTGTCTTTTTGCTACCTGACCGATAAGTCTGTCGCCGTTCTTTGAAACGCCAACTACTGACGGAGTTGTTCTTGCACCCTCGCTGTTAGGGATAACAACGGCTTCGCCGCCCTCCATAACTGCTACACAAGAGTTTGTTGTACCTAAATCTATACCGATGATTTTGCTCATAAGATCAAGTCCTTTCAAAATTTACTTAATTTATATCAAGACCTTAAGTCCCGATGTCTTTGTTTATGGGTTTGCTACTATTACCATTGCGTGTCTTATGACCTTGCCGCCTATGGTGTAGCCGTTTTGAAGCACCTGCGCCACGATATTTTCACCGAGGTCAGGGTCGTCAACTGTGCTTACAGCCGTTGCAACGTTCGGGTCAAATTCCTTGCCTGCAAGCTCCATGACCTCAACGTTGAGCTTTTTAAGTGCGTCGCTGAACTGATTGAAGATCATTTCAACACCCTGTTTATAAACTGCGTCCTGAGTTTCTGTGCCTAACGCTCTTTCAAAGTTATCAAACACCGGCAGGAAGCCGTTTATCACATTTCCCTTTGCTGTGTCTGTAAGCTCCAGTCTTTCCTTTGCGCTTCTTTTTCTGAAGTTATCATATTCAGCCATAAGTCTGAGATACTTGTCATTTGCTTCGGCAAGCTCTTTTTTCAGCTTTTCTGTTTCGCTTTCCTCCGCCTTTTTCTCTGTATCCTCAGTGGCATTTTCTGCGGTATCCGCCGCTTCTTTTACTTCTTCGCTTTCAGCAGAGGTGTTTTCCTCTTTTTCAAGCTCGGTGTCCTTTTCAGTTTCCTTACTCAATTTACGCCGCCTGCCTTTCTTTTTATTCATTTTCGTCATCTTCTTTGTTTGGCTCTTGTGGCTTTTCGGATATCATTTCCGATATCTTTCCTGTGAAATACTCAAGATATGGGATAAACTTCGCATAGTCGAGCCTCATAGGACCTATAAGCCCCAGCGCACCTGCTGTTTTGCCGTCCTTTGAGAACGGAGCTGTTATAATAGAGGAGTTGTGGATAACAAACCCGTCACGCTCAGGGGAGAACATAACGTGAAGCCCTGAGAACGTTTCGTCTATAAATCCTTTAAGCTCCTTCTGATTATCAAGAAAGCTTATTATCTCATTTTGGTTGAAGTCCTTGCAGGTGAGAAGATTACTCTGACCTTTGATAGACACGCTGCTCATTTCCTTTGTCATCTTCATTATCTCGGAAACAAGCGGTGAAAGGGTCATCATGTACGTTCCCATTGCTTCTGTGAGCTTTTCAAGATAAGCGTCCGAAAGACTGTCAATAGGCACGCCGTTGAGATTTTCCTTTACGAAGTTATCAAAAAACTCAAGCTGATCCTGACTGAGATCGAACTCCAATCGGCAAACCTTATTCTTAATAGAGCCGTTGGACGTTATCATCAAAATAACGTACATTCTCTTTCCTGTAGGTATTACCTCTACCTTTGAGATAAGGGAGAACTTTGGCGTTGCGTTTGCGACCACTGCCGCACATTTCGTAAGATCCGCCAATGCCATTGAAGCCTTGTTCACAAGGTCTTCCTCTGTGACATATTCCTGCGGTATCATTGAATCCAGCATCTTCTTTTCATTTGCTGTAAGCTGGTTTTGCTCCATGAGCTGGTCAACATAAAGCCTGTAGCCCTTATATGTTGGTATTCTGCCTGCGGAGGTGTGTGGCTGTTCGAGATAGCCTTGCTTCTCAAGCTCTGCCATTTCATTTCTTATGGTCGCTGAGGACGCTTTGACGTGAGCCATTATCGCCTTTGAGCCTACAGGCTCGCCTGTTACGATATATTCATTGACTACCGCTGAAAGTATTTTCAGCTTGCGGTCGTCCATTTGCTCACCACCCGTTCTTCTTGTTAGCACTTATTGTATTTAAGTGTTAGCACTCTTTCTTCTCGAGTGCTAAGTATAGTTTATACCCTTTTAACGATTTTGTCAAGGGGTTTAAGACTATTTTTCTCACAAATTTCAAAAATATTTGAACTTCTTTTCCGTCATATTGCACAATGCTTTGCTGAAAATGCAAAAAAGCGGGCAGACCGCAGTGGTCTGTCCGCCCGATGTTGGAAAAAGATCAGATAAAATTATTCTTTTGTATAAGCAGAAAGATCAGGAACAGCAAGCAGGCTGTCGTCTGCTTCGCCCATGGAATCTACAGTGAAGTAAACTGCACTTGATTCGTCAGCACCCTCTGGGAGCAGAACTACCTGCTTAAGGTCATATGTAGCTCCGTCAAAGCCGTAAACTATCTGACCCTCACCGCCTGAAACACTGCTGTCGAGGTTATAATACTCGTGAACAACGTTTGTTGTTGTGTCGATATATGCGTGGTCGAAATCGAGAGCCGCCCCGAAGAGAATGTCAGAGTCCTTCCAAGCGTTCTCGTCAGCGTCATCTACCGAGTAAGTAGTTGTTGCCTCAGAAACGTTATACTTCTTGCCATCGCCTGGGTAAACAGCATATGACTTCATGCCCTGTATTGTGCTTGACTCGTAAGCCTTGCCGTCCTTTACGCAGATAGTATATTTTGTTCCGCTGTTTGACATCTGACCCTCAAGGGTAACGAGGTAGCCGTCTGCATATTTTTCTTTGAGCTGCTCAAATGCTCTGAAATCGCCGTCAACGTCATAATCTGTTGTGCCTGCGTTTGTGGAAGTGCTGTCAGCTGTGCTTTCGTCAGCTGTGCTTTCGTCTGCTGTGCTTTCAACAGGAGCAGCCGATTCTGCGGCAGCCGTCGTTGTAGTAGTTGTTTCAGCCTTTGAAGAGCTTGCAGTATCGCTCTCCGAGCAGCCTGCCATTGCTGTACACATTGCCAAAGCTGCAATAATAGTTACCATTTTCTTGTTCATAATATTTTGCCTCCGAAAAATGACAAGAATTACTCGGCTGACTCAGCGCCTGACTCAACATCGAGTTCAGCGTCATAAGGGATATCGTCAGTGCTCATATCGAAAGACTGCTCTGTCCAACTGTCAAAATCGTCAGGGAGTTTGACTTCAACGTTTTCAGTTGTGAATGAGTTTACTGTAACAGTAGTCGTTGAGCCGTCAGAGATAGTTTCTATCTTAACAATATCCTTTGTGTCAGCATTGAAGTAATACTTGAATGTTGTTGTGAAAGAATGATCGTCAGAATCGCTTGTGTCGAGAGTTACGCCTGATTCAAGCTCAATGCCCGAATCTTCTGCTTTTTCAAAAGTTTCGCAGATAAGACCGTCGTCAGTTGTTTCAGAGCTTATGAACTTGTAGCTGTCGTTAATGCCGTAGCCTATCTCGCTCTTGAAGTCGTCGATAGATTCTTCCATATCAACAGTGTAATACGTTTTTGACTCGCTGTCAAGTGTGTACATAACTCCGTCGATACTATAGATATCCATATCCACGCCCATAACTTTCATTTTCATGTGCATATTTCCGCCTGCTATCTCAACAACAGCTGATGAATTGTCATATTCGCTTGCCACTGTCATGTCGATAGCAAGGTTCTCGCCCTGTATCTTCTTTGTATACTGCGCTGTGAGAGTATCCTCGAGATCCGTGGCTGTGCCTGCTTCTGAAGCAGTTGACTCGTCAGCGGCTGCGCTTGTTTCTGCCTTTGATGTGCTGTCTGCTTTTGATGAGCTTGAAGAACTGCTGTCAGAACAGCCTGCCATTACCGTGCATGACATGATAAGTGAAACGAGAAGTGCAGTTATTTTTTTCATTATAAATACCTCTTTCTAAAATTTTAATAAATTATTATTGTTATATAATCTATACTCAAAACTATAACATATTTCACAAATAACGTCAATAGATTTTGTGAAATATTTTTCCCTTTTCGTATCGAACCACAAATCAGCAAAGCTAAGAATGCTTGATTTAGGTATTTATAATCAAACATATTTGTGGTATAATGTGAATAGTAAGAATAAAAGGAGCAAATTATGAGATACGATAATATACATAAAGGCAATTTTCTATCAAGGCCGAACAGGTTTATCGCCAACGTTGAGATAGACGGCAAAGCCGAGGTCTGCCATGTGAAAAATACTGGCAGATGCAAAGAGCTTCTTGTAGAGGGGTGTACTGTTTGGCTTGAACATTCAGACAGCGAATCGAGAAAGACCGCTTTTGACCTTGTTGCAGTGGAAAAAGGTGACAGGCTCATAAACATGGACAGCCAAGCCCCCAATAAGGCTGTAGGGGAGTGGCTGAGAGAAAAAATGCCTTTTGGCGAGGGCTTCTCAGTCTATCCTGAAAAGAAATACGGCAATTCACGCTTTGATTTTTACTTAGAGTCGCAGGATAGGAAAATTTTCATGGAAGTCAAGGGCTGTACGCTGGAGAAGGACGGCGTTGTGCTTTTTCCGGACGCACCCACACTCCGTGGGGTGAAGCATATAGAGGAGCTTTCTCACTGTCTTGACGAGGGGTATGAGTCTTATATAATGATACTCGTTCAGATGAGCGATGTGAAATATTTCACTCCAAATTATGACACTCACCCTGAGTTCGGAGAGGCTTTGGAGAGAGCTTCCCGAAAGGGCGTGAAGATACTATGCTATGACTGCAACGTGACCCATGACTCTATGACAGTGGGCAAGCCTGTTAAGGTGAAGCTGGGCAGGTAATATGACGGCTTGTCCTGCATATACATTATAATATCAAGATGTATATGGGAGTGACAGCATTGGATATAAAGAAAGTCTGCCTGCGTTGTGTTGCAGTTATAATTGTGGCGTTCGTTATGCCCACGGGGATATGGCTTTATGCAAGATCTGCAAGCAGGTTCGGCAGGGTGGCGGCTGTGGCGGCAGGGGTGGCTATGGGGGAATAAAAGCCGTATTTTGCTATGGAAAGCGAAACGGATACGGCATCAAAGCCTGTGGTATCAAACAAGCTTGAAGCAGCGGTGGTGTCAAAGCACAGCATATGGGATATGGATATGGCACCACAGGAGAAGCAAACGCCCTCTGTAAGCGCAGAAGTGCCAAGTCCTTTGCCTGCTCAGAACGTGACGGACAAGATACCATATCCTGCAAGCATGGAGGGGAATGACGGTGTTATAGAAAAATACACCTACGGCAGATATGACGGCGAGCAGTATTTCGACCTTGACGGCGGCGGTCAGGTGAGAAACTGCACTGACCTTTCAAATGATGAGCTTTATGAGGAAAGCTCAAAGCCATATGATTTTCAAATAGACGGAAATTCCTCTGAGCCGCAGATACTTATTTATCACACCCACGCCACGGAAAGCTTTGAGCCCACAGACAAAGACCACTATGACAGCTCCTTTTCCTGTAAGACCACCGACCCTGAAATGAATATGCTGTCGGTAGGGGACAAGATATGCGAACAGCTTGACAAAGCAGGCGTTGCGTATATCCACGATACCCTTGTGCATGATTATCCCAGCTATGACGGCTCTTACGATTCAAGCCGTATGGCGGTAAAGCAGATATTGGAGGAGTACCCCTCTATAAAGGTATGTCTTGACGTTCACCGTGACGGCATAGAGCGTGAGGACGGCACAAGGCTCGCACCTGTGGCGGAGATAGAGGGCAGGGAAGCGGCTCAGCTTATGATAATATCAGGGTGTGATGACGGCACTATGGGTATGCCTGACTATATGAAGAATTTTCACTTCGCTTGTGCCCTGCAGTCGGCTTTGGAGAGCGATTGGCAGGGGCTTACAAGGCCTGTACTTTTCGACTATCGCCACTATAATCAGGACTTGACCACCGGCTCGCTTCTTATAGAGGTGGGAAGCCACGGCAATTCTATCACTCAGGCACAGTATACAGGCGAGCTTATAGGAAAGACCTTGGGTGAGATGTTCGGAGGAGAATAGGTGCAATAACGCACAAAATATGTGTGGCGAATTGTCTTAAAATGCCGAAAATACGGCTTTTAGCGGCTGGTTTCTTGACAAGAACGGGGTTTTGCGTTATAATAAAAGGGACTACATAAACGTTACAGCGTGAGAAATATATAATACGCTTATATTTTGGAGAACTGATATTATGAAAAAATTTTACCCCATGAAAAGAATAGCCGCAGGCTGTATGGCTCTGTGCATAGCTTTTGCCGCCTTTGGTTTTTCTGACGGAAGCGTAAGTGATATCGCATTGGCGGATAACGATACATACAGCAGTCAGCTTGAAGAGCTGAAAAAGCAACAGCAGGAGCTTGATAAGCAGATAGCTGACGCTGACAAAAAGCTTGTCGACGAGCAGGACAACCTTGAGGCTATAAAGAAAAAATATAAGTCCATACAGAAAAAAATAGCAAATTCAGAGAAATATTCCTCTGAGCTTGAAGATCAAATGGCAGAGCTTGACGGCAAACAGCTTGACACTCAGCACAGCCTTGACTTGCAGGAAACTGCAATAAACGAGGGCAAGGACGATTTTATGGAGCGTATTCGTGCAATGTATGTTGCAGGCGGAGCAAATTCGTACACAAATGTGCTGATAAATTCATCTGATTTTTATGACGTTCTTATGAGGATAGAGCTTGTGACGAGAGTTGCAAAGCACGATAATGACGAGCTTAACGAGCTTTTGGATCAGTATAAAAAGCTTGAAAAGACCAAGGCGGAGCTTGATGAGCAGATAAAACAGCTCAAAGCAAAGGCTGAGGAATATGCCAAGGAGCAGAAAACTTTGGCGAGCGAGCAGGCGGAGCTTCTGAAAATGGAGCAGGAGTCGGGCAAGCTTATCGAGCAGATAAAGAACGATAAGAGCGACCTTGAAGATAAGTCACAGCAGGTGGACAATAAGTATTCGGAGGTGTCCTCAAAGGCGAATACCACCACGACTACGACCACCACCAAGAAAAAGACTACCACCACCAAAAAGAGTGGTAACAGCGGTGAAAAGACCACTACCACGAAGAAGCCGGCTCAGACGGAAAAGCCTGACGAAACTACGGCTCAGACTACTACAACTCCGCAGGAAACAGCTAAGCCAAAGCCTGAAACAAGCAAAAAGACCACTACCACAACAACAGCAGCGCCTGCACCTAAGCCTGATTATTCAAGCAGTTCTAAGATAGACACTGTTGTTTCATATGCCAAAAGCATGGTGGGCGGAGCGTATGTATGGGGCGGTTCACAGTTTGGTGCAACGGATTGTTCGGGTCTTGTGATGCTCTCGTTCGCACAGGTGGGAATAAATCTTCCGCACTATGCGGCTTCGCAGGCTTTATACGGTACTACAGTTTCATATAACAACATGAAGAAGGGCGACGTTATCTTCTTTGGCGGAGCGTCGATCTCGAGCATTTACCACGTTGCTATCTATATCGGCGACGGCAAAATGGTACACGCCCAGAACACTGCCACTGGTATCGTTATTTCAAATGTTGAGTATTTTTCAAGATACAACAATATCACTATAATCAAAAGACTTTTATAACGTAAAAACGCAGTCTGCAAGGGCTGCGTTTTTTATATCTATAATGATTCAACAGAAAACGCCACGAAAATTCATATAAAATTACTTAAATGTGAACATTCATTTTCAAACCTATTGACAAAGCTACGTATTTGTGATATAATTAAATCAAATAAAGATTGTAGGCTTTGATAACAATTGCTGTACAAAACAGCAGTAAGGCAGGGGGAAGAAAAATGGATAGTCTGAAAACGTGTTTTTTTGGCGGCTATGATAAGCTTGATACATTAAAATATATCGACACCATAACCAGCGAGATCTATATGCTGGAGTCGGCTATCGAAAAGAAAAAGAACGGTGATAACTTTGTTATCCCCGGAGAAACAGGTCAGCGAAAGCTTAAAGGTTCAGCGCTCGGTGGATTTGCAAAGCCTGATGTGGACAGCTACATCTGTGCGCTTCTGGGAAAGGCGGCTGAGCTTCGTGAAAAGCTTTGCAGCTAACGGCTAATAAAGGCAAAAAATATCCGCAGAGGTCATTTTATATGGCTTCTGCGGTTTTTTTGTCGTATCTAAAAGAGCAAAAAAAATTAATACCCACTTCCATCGGCTGAAATGAGCATTAATTTTTTATAGAATTATGAAAGGGATTCTTTGGTATTTGGTAAAACCTAAAGACGAGGAAATGTATCAGCGACTTGGGGAATCGCAGAGGGAAAGAAGATAAAAACCTGACTTTAAGTTTTACCAATTACCAAAGCTTTTTTTGTATCTTCTGCTGTGATTATATAATACCAGTTCTGTGTGAACCGAATATGAATTTTCAGGAGATTTCGGAGAGTTTTTTGAAAAAAATAAATGTTAATCACCAGTTCACAATTATAAGCTATAATGTCATTATTGGGGAATTCTTTTTTACGAGGGAGGATATTTTATGTTTCAGATACTTGTGGTGGAGGACGACGCAAGCCTTAGAAAGCTCATGTCTGCCGCACTTAAACAGCATGGCTATGTGACTTTTCTTGCAAATGACGGTCTGGAGGCTTTGGACGTTCTTGAAAAAACGAATATAGACCTTATAATTTCAGATATAATGATGCCGAATATGGACGGCTATGAGCTTACAAGACAGCTCAGAAAGGCTGATTTCAATCTGCCTATACTTATGGTCACCGCAAAGGAGACCTTCGAGGACAAGCAGGAGGGCTTTTCTGCCGGCACAGACGATTATATGGTAAAGCCTATTGATATAAATGAGATGATACTCCGTGTGGGTGCGCTTTTAAGGCGTTCAAAAATGGCGTCGGAACATTCTCTTACTGTGGGAAACTGCGTGCTTGATTATGACGCTATGAGCGTGGCGGTTGACGGCGGAGCGGCGGAAACTATACCGCAAATGGAGTTTAAACTGCTTTTTAAACTGCTCAGCTACCCTGACAAGATATTCACACGCCGCCAGCTCCTTGACGAGCTTTGGGGTATGGATAAGGACGTTGACGAGCGTACTGTTGACGTTCACGTTAAAAGGCTGAGAGAGCGTTACGGAAGCTGTGAGTCATTCGATATTGTCACGGTTCGTGGACTTGGCTATAAGGCTGTGAAAAAGCAGTGATAGATAAGCCTGAGGGGTGAGGGGTTTGGATAAGAAAAAGACCAAAAATAAAACAAGTTTGCAGTTTAAGCTGACTCTTATGTTTTTCTTTGTGATGCTGGTGTCGGCTTCTATATCGGTGTCAGTGCTTGTAATGGTGTGCAGTCCTGTAATGAAAAGCAATGCCGAACAGCAGTTGGTGGAGCTTTCCATGGCAATGGATCAGCTTGAAGAAAAGGGCGGTTTTACTGTTGACGAGATAGTTTCCATTGTGAACAATTCAGCCTATAGTCTGTCAGTGGTGGATAAAAACGATTCAAGAGTACACGACCATTTTGCGGATATCGTGCATAAGGGATATTATGTGTCCTCAGAGGGTGTTGTGCCTAACGCAACTATAATCTCCCAGGTCTATGATAAGTTCGTTATCATAGACAGCTTTTCAAGCGACAGCGTTTACTGGGTAGTAAACCTTGTTGTCATCATAGCTTTTATGGTCTGTATCGTTATCGGTACTATTATAACAGCGTTCATGAGCCGAAGCATTATACAGCCTATACGAGATCTTAGTGCGGCGGCGGCTGAGATAGCAAAGGGCAATTTTAAGGTAAGAGTAAGAGAGCCGTCTGATCCTGAATACAGCATACTTGCGCAGAACTTTAACAAAATGGCTGAGGAGCTTGCAGGTACGGAAACGCTGAGAGGCGATTTTATCTCAAACGTTTCCCACGAGTTCAAAACGCCTCTGGCTTCCATACAGGGCTTTGCAAAGCTTCTGCAATCTGACGATATAACCGAGCAGGAGCGTGAGGAATACACGCAGATAATAATCGACGAAACATCACGGCTTTCAAAGCTTTCGTCAAATATTTTGAGGCTCACAAAGCTTGAAAATCAGAAAACAGTGGGCAAAAAGACAAGATTTTCTCTTGACGAGCAGATAAGAAAAATACTTCTTGTGCTTGAACCTGAGTGGTCGAAGAAAAAAATCGACCTTGATATCGACCTTGAGGATATCATGTATGTGGGCAGTGAGGAGCTTATGGCGCAGATATGGCAGAATATCATCAACAACGCTATCAAGTTCACCCCGGAGGGCGGAAAGATAAGCGTGAAGCTTTTCCGCAGCGAGAAGAATATTTCGGCGGAGATATGGGACAACGGTCCGTCTATAGCCCCTGACGTAAAGGCGAAGATATTTGATAAGTTCTATCAGGGCGACCGCTCCCGTGCAACAGAGGGCAACGGTCTTGGACTTGCACTTGTAAAAAGGATAATCGAGCTTTCCGAGGGCAGCATAGAGGTAGAAAACGATATGAAAAAAGGCGGCGTTTGCTTCCGCATAAGCCTGCCTTATCTTATTGAGGATATGATGTAGTGTAGGTGCGACCGTGGGTCGCCCGCCTATCACAACCCATTATACATACGAAGAATTTTTGCAAACAAAAAGGAGCAGTTCATTGCGAATTGCTCCTTTTATCTGTCTATCATATTTTAGAACAGACTTGCCACAAAGCCTGCTGCCACACCGAAAACATAAAGTATTCCCATTATGGCGAAATTCTCTTTCATGTTGTGCTTGTTGGTCTTGAAAAGCACCAGAAGTCCCACTCCTGCTCCTGTGCAAAGTCCTGCGATAAGCGAGCCGAAGCTCACAACGCCCTCGATATAAAGCTGAGTGAGAACAACAGAAGCCGCACAGTTCGGGATAAAGCCTATTATTCCTGCTATGAACGGCTGAACTATGCTGTCAGACATAAGCAGGGTCTTTACTGTGTCCTCTCCTGCAAACTCCATTACCGCACCGAGAATAAGGTTTACCGCAAATATAAAAAGTATTATGCTTACAGTGTGGTGAAGTGCCGAGTGCAAAATACTGTGGTGTTCGCAGTCGCAGTCCTCGCATATCTCCTTGAAAGGCTCTTCGTCCTGCTTTTTGCCCATAAGCTTTAAGATAAGGTCAACAAGCACACCTACTATTATAGCCACAGCTACCTTTATGAGAATAAGCTGCCAAAGCTTGCCGGCAAACGCAGGGTTTGCTATCATCATTGGTATTGCCTCGTCGCTTGTGGCAAGGTATACCGAAATGAGAGTTCCCATTGTGATGAGCCTGCCTGAGTAAAGGTTGGAAGCTACAACGGAAAATCCACACTGGGGCACTGCTCCAAGTATGCTTCCTCCTATCGCACCAAAAGGTCCCATTTTTCTAAGAGCCTTTCCAAGCTTGTCGGCAGAACGATGTTCTATATACTCTATAAGCAGATAAACTCCGAACAGAAAAGGCAGGATCTTAAGGCTGTCTATTAATGCGTCAAGAAAAACGTCAACTAAAGTTTCAAACATATATCTATCTCCTGTAAAATATCCATTAAAACGATCGCTGTATCAACTCGACTATTATACAATATTTATTCACCCTTGTCAATCTTATGTTTATATGATAATCTGTTCATTTGTTTGCCCTTTTCAGCGACAAAAAAAACGAGCGAAATTTCTCCGCCCGTTTGATGTTTTTATTCTGTTTTATACAGAACGCTTTGTAAAGCCGTCCCATGCGGTGAGCAGGAACACCACCATGTGTGCTATAAGAACGCCTACGGCAAATGTCACGCTGTGCTGGGCAAATATTGAGTAGCCCTTTGAGATAGAAGCAAGGTCTGTGTTTGCGAACACAAGAAATCTTGCCCAATCCTGTCCAAGCTGACCCAAAAGCTGTGTGACCGTTGAGCCTATGCACATTGTGAATACGCTGACGCCGATAGCAAGGGCTGTGCTTCTTACAAGTGACGAGATAGCAAACGCCAGTGTTGACATTACCACCATTTCAACGCTTTTCATCAGATATTGCTCTGCCGCATAAAGCAGTGTAGGCATTTCCTTTACATCGCCGCCGCTTACATAGATATAAGGCGTTGAGAAGCCGTCAAAGCCGAGCATAAGCCCTGTAATAGGTATCATCACAACGAAAAGTATGCAAAGCATTATGTAACCCACTGTGATGACAGTGAAGTATTTTGCCATCAGTATCTTCCAGCGTTTCACAGGGTTTATAAGCAGGAACTTGACAGTTCCCTGTGAAAATTCAGAGGATACAATGCCGCCTGCGATAACGATAGCAAGCAGTGCGACTACTGTCACAAGGGAAGTGCTTGTGAGGAACACTGTCCAGAATGTTATCTGCTCAGGCTCGCTTGTTTCAAACAGCGACATCTGGTTTGCCGTGTTGTCGAGCTTATCATTGTCAAGCTGATAGAGTGCAAGTTTTATATTATCCTCCAGCTTTGCTCTGCTGTTCTGTCCGTCAGACTTTGCGTCGCCCATGGTCGCAATGGCGTTTTTTGCGTTTGCAACTGTCATGATAAGATCGTTTTTCTTCTCGTTTGACTTGTCAAAGGAAATATCCTTGTCCAACCTGTATTGATATTCCCACTTTTCGCCCTCTGTGAGTATGTCATTATCCAGCCTGTATTGACAGAAGCCACGCCAATCGTTGTCGTCAAGATACTTCTTTATCCCTGACATATCACCGGTGCCGTCTGCGAATATGGCTGACAGTACATCATATCTCCAATCATCGCTGTCGATATTGTTGTCGATTAGATACTGCCACATTGCGATCTCGTTAGGGTCGCCGTTTGTGTCTTTGAGCCAATCTATGTTTTGCTGATAATCACCAGTTGCGTCATAGCTTGAATAGTTATTGCTCTCCATATTGTGCTTTGCAAAAAGTGCAATGCCTGAAAGTCCAAGCGCACATATTATTATAAGCACGATCATTATTTTTGTGGATAGCTTTTTGAAAACCTTTATGTACTCGTTTTTCACAAGTCTGAAAAATCTAGCCAATCTGTACGCCCCCTTCCTTTCCTCCTGTAAGCTCGATGAATACGTCCTCAAGCTTCTTGTTCTCTCTGCGGTGAACAGTGTAAAGTGAAACTCCGCCCTCGATAAGCGTCTTGTTCACCGAGGCTATTTTTTTCTTCTCTATCTCCACAGGGATAGAAAGGACAACTGCACCTGTTTCCTTGTCGATATGCTTGCCCTCGTCTGCGAGCATTATAAGGTCCATAGCCTTTTGTGGGTCGTCAACTTCAAGTACATATTCAGCAATTGAGCTGTCAGACTGTGAGATAAGCTCCTCCATTGTGTATGAGCCTATCATTTTTCCGTTTGCGATAATGCCCACTCTGTCGCACATCATTTCCATTTCGCTCATGAGATGTGACGATACCACAACGCAAGTGCCTTCCTTGTGAGCAAGCTCTTTGAGTATGTCACGAAGTTCTTTTATACCCTGTGGGTCAAGACCGTTTGTAGGCTCGTCAAGTATAAGAAGCTTTGGTCTGTGCAGGATAGCCTGCGCAACGCCAAGACGCTGACGCATACCCAGAGAGTATTTCGACACCTTGTCATTAATGCGGTTTGAAAGCCTTACAAGCTCCACCACCTCTTTGATACGCTCCTCAGTTACGCCCTCTCTCATTCTTGCATACTGACGTAGGTTTTCAAGTCCCGAGAGATATTTGTACATCTCAGGGTTTTCAACAATGCCTCCAACGTTCGCCATTGCGCCCTCAAAGTCTTTTCTGATATCCTTTCCGTTAATGGATATCTCCCCCTCGTCAAGCTGTAAAAGCCCTACGGCTATCTTTATAGTAGTTGTCTTTCCTGCACCGTTAGGACCGAGAAAGCCGTAGACCTCGCCGCCGTAACATTCCATGTCGATACTGTGAAGTATCTGCTTTTTGCCAAGGGTCTTGTTAAGCCCCTTTATCTTTAGAATAGTATCACTCAACGCTGTCTGCCCCCTCGCTGTCGGAATTTTCTGCACTGTCTGAGCTTTCTGCCAAACTGCTGTCCGAAACTATCTCAGACTCAGCCTTGCTTTCATCAGCCACGCTGTCACTGTTGTTATTATCAAAGTTGTAATCCTCGCCATATCCGTAGTCGCTGGACGTTGCTATCTTCCAGCCGTCAGAGGTACGCAAAAGATAAAATTCAGCATATTCATAACTGAAAATCGCCTTGTATGAAGATGTGCTGGGCTTATAGTTGTCGGCGTTTGTGTAATTGCCGCTTGTCATGGTGTTTATGCCGTTGGTTGTGAGAAAAGTTGGGTCGCCCTTTGATACGTCATAGCACACATTGTATATCATAATGACCTTTGCTCCGTCAGCTCCACTCTTGTTTATTGACATCTCTTTTATGTCATACTCAGCCGAGGTGATATCTCCTCCCTGCGCTGCAACTTCAGCTTGGTTTATTTCGTCCAGAAGTCCAGACTTTGACGAAGCGTACTCATTGTCAGATGTGGTGTAGTCAGCATAATGCTTATTTACGAAATCTGTCAGCTGACTTTTTAACTTATCACTGCTTCCAACGTTTGCACTTGTCAAGTCTGCGATATAATCCCTCATGGTCTGTTCTATCTCAGGCTTGGAAGTCTTGAACTGGTTGTTATCATACGTTGTGTAGCACACAACGCCCAGCGCAAGCACACCGCCAAGAACCAGACCTCTGTTTATGTTTCTTAGTTTCACTGTTTCTCCTCCTTGTGTTTTACCTTTTTCAGACGTATTATTGGTGTCGTATATAAGTTTATCATAGCCCTTTCCAACTGTCAACCGCTTTAAGAAACGCTTAAGATTTTCATAAGACAACCATACAGACCATAAGATAAAATACGTTCTTTGTTTAAATATCTGTAGTGGCGAACAGTTCGCTCTCCTTATTAGCGTATTTGCAAGCAAAGCAAAAAGGCGGTGGAACACGCACGATAACGTATCCCACCGCCTATATGGAATGAGGAAAATTATCCTTTTTATAAAAACAGCTTCAGGTCATTCTCTGCCTTTTTCGGGTCTTTAAGACTTATGCTCCTTACCGCCTTTCTCAGTGGCAGTACCCTTGACGGAACTACCGACAGCATATCAACGTCAAGCTCCAGAAATATCTCTGTGAGCGTTGGGTCGCCTGCTATCTCACCGCAAATGCCTGCTTTTATGCCGTTTGCATGGGCGTTGTCGCACACCATTTTTATCATTCTCAGCAGTGCCCTGTGATTTTTCGGTGACACCCTGTCATAACATGGGTTCTGCCTGTCAAGACCGAAAGCGAACTGTTCAAGGTCGTTGGTGCCAATGTTGAAAAAGTCCACCTCTTTGGCTATGATATCGCTTGTCATCACCGCCGCAGGGGTCTCTATCATTGCCCCGAGCTTAACATTGTCGGCAAATTTCCTGCCCTCTTTTATAAGCTCTGCCTTGACCTGCACGATAAGCTCTTTCACCCTCAGTATCTCGCTCACGTCTATGACCATAGGCAGAAGTATTGAAAGCTGTCCGTAAACAGACGCTCTGTATAACGCTCTTAGCTGTGTTTTGAATATGCTTTCTCTTTCAAGACAAAATCGTATGCCTCTACAGCCCATAGAGGGATTTCTCTCAGCACTCATGTCTGCACAATCAGGTATCTTGTCTGCACCTATATCATAAGTGCCTATTATGACCTCTTTACCCTCCATTGCCTCCAATGCCTTGCGGTAGATGTAAAACTGAAAATCCTCGTCAGGAAAAGCAGGTCTGTCAAAGCACATAAACTCCGTTCTGAAAAGACCTATCCCGCCTGCGTCGTTTTTTACCGCTGATTCAAGCTCCTCAGAGTTGAGTATGTTCGCATATATCTTTATCTCATGTCCGTCACGAGTGATGTTCTTTCTTCCTTTGAGCCTTGTGAGAAGTTCCTTTTTCCTGCCCTCAACGGCTTCCTTGTATTCAAGCTGTCTGAGAGTATGCTCATCAGGCTCTATGTAAAGCGTTCCGCTGTAGCCGTCAAGGACGGCTTCCTTGCCCTCGTATTCGTCAGAAAGCTCCGTTCCAACGTTCACAATGGCAGGTATGCCAAGATTTTTCGCAAGTATCGCAGTATGAGAGTTCACAGAACCGGACCTTGTGCAGAAGCCCTTTATCTTCGCCTTGTCCATGAGCAAGGTTTCTGAGGGCATAAGGTCACCGGTGCAGATAATGGCGTTCTCTCTGAGTATGGGAAGCTTGTCGGCACAGTTTAATATGTGTCTTAAAAGTCTGTTTGAAACGTCCTTGACGTCAGCCGCTCTGCTTTGCATATATTCGCTGTCCATTTGTGCCAGCATCTCCGCAAAGCTTCTTGAAGTGCTTGCGACCGCATAATCGGCATTGAAATGCTCGTCAAGTATCTTTGTGCGAATACTGCTGTCGTATTGCTCGTCGGTGATAAGCATTTGGTGTATCACAAATATTTGAGCGTCGCTTTCCCCAACGCTTAACCTTGCACGGTCATAAAGCTCCCCAAGCTCCACAAGAGCAGCGTTTTTAGCCTTGACATATTTTTTGTATTCAAGTTCAGGGTCGGACACTTTTATCTTGTTGATGATAAATTCGTCACGATGATAAAAGGTCAGCTTTCCTCTTGCAATGCTTCCGAATACCGACCGTCCTTTTATGCTTATCATGAGCGCTCACCCCCAAAAAACATACCTATCTGATATAATTATATCACCCTTTGATTAACGATAAAAGTAAAATGCCGTCTGTTTACAGATTGTTAACAATATTCGTGATTTTAGCAAACAAGACAATCAATATTTCAGCAAATTTAACAAATCAGAAACATTTAGCGACCTTATGTCAAAATCAGAATAGTACAATCCCTAAAAATCATATGATTAAAAAGCGTATGAGCGATACTTTATATAAGGAGGGAAAAATATGTTTTCAGCACTGTTTGAACTGCTTACGGGGAATTTTCTGTTTTTCGCACTGCATTTTGACAGCCGCAGCGTGTTTCCAAAACCGCTTTCAGCGAAGGAGGAGCGTGAGTGTTTTGAGAGAATGGCGCAGGGTGACAAGGCGGCAAAGGATAAGCTTATCGAACACAATCTCCGTCTTGTGGCACACATTATAAAAAAGTATTATTCAAATTCCACAGATCAGGAGGATCTTATCTCTATCGGCACTATCGGTCTAATAAAAGCTGTGTCAACATTTGACCACAAGAAAGGCTGTCGCTTCGCCACCTATGGGAGCAGGTGCGTGGAGAACGAGATACTAATGCACTTCCGCTCCCAGAAAAAGTCTGCCAACGATATCCACTTTGACGAGCCTGTTGACTCCGATAAGGACGGCAATCAGCTTTGCCTTATCGACATAATCGCAGACGGAGAGGACGTTGCCGACAAAATAGAGCTTTCCATTCGCAGTGAACAGCTCTACCGCTATATCGAAAGCGCTCTTGATGAGCGTGAAAGACAGATAGTCACTCTGCGCTATGGTCTTTTCGGTCAGCCGCAGCTGCCGCAGCGAGAAGTCGCAAAACGCCTTGGTATCTCACGTTCCTATGTTTCAAGGATAGAAAAGAAAGCCTTGAAGCTTCTTAAAGACCGCTTCGATAAGCAGTGATAGGCGTTGACGCAGTAGGGGCGAACAGCGTTCGCCCGCTGATTATCATATCATGTCATGACATTGTTTTAGCACTCATAAAGCTATTATGCTAGCACTCACATAGCGAGAGTGCTAAAATTCAGCTAATGTTCACAATATCTTCACACAATGAACACATAGCAGGGGTATCATAAAGACAATGAAGAAAGGAAATGATACCAATGGAAGAGCAGAATAAATTATAAAAGCTTACAAGATAAATTAAGATATAACACATCAAGGAGGAATTTATATGTTTGGACTTACACCATTTGAAAGAAAGAGCTACGACCTGTTTAACGCATTCCATGATTTTGAGAATGATTTCTTTGGAGAAAATGCACTCCAGAGCTTCAAGACCGATATCAAGGACGAGGGCGACAAATATGTAATGGAAGCAGAGCTTCCGGGCTTTGATAAGGACGATATCAAGCTTGACATCTCAGGCAACGATCTTGTTCTTACCGCTGAGCATAAGGCAGAGACAGAGGATAAGAAAGACAAGTATATCCGCCGTGAGAGGACATACGGTTCTTATCAGAGAAGCTTTGACCTTACAGGCATTGATACGGGCAATATCTCCGCAGAGTACAAGAATGGTATCCTGACCCTTGACCTGCCAAAGATGCAGGAGGTAAAGCCTGAAACCAAAAGACTTGAGATAAAGTGATTTAGGTAAAGCCAAGGCTTTGAATGAGGTGATACCAATGGGTCACGATATGATTTGCAATAGGTTTTGCTAGAATAAAATATCCGTGAGAGCGAAATGCCCCCACGGATATTTTTTTGTTATCACGATTTTTTCTCACGGCTTTTGAGCCATATTTTTCGTATTAGTATGGCAAGTAAAATTCCTGCCGCTGCACCGATTGTGTCGATAAGAACATCACGCACCTGTCCCGAACGCCCCGGCACGAAAAGCTGATGTATCTCATCGCTTGAAGCGTAGATGCAAGAGAACACCGCCGCAAAAAGCCCTCTGTATACAAGCTTTTTCACCTTTGAAAAATTGATGAACGCCAGTATTCCAAGCAAGGCGTATTCGCTGAAATGCGCAAGCTTTCTTATGATGAACGTTGCGGTGTCCTTGTATTCCGCCTGCGCTGTAGTGTCAAGGCTGTCGTATACAGGGTTGACAAATTCTATCACTGCGTTAAACACCGCATTTGATTGCTTGTTGGACTCATCGGCATTGTTTGCCGAGAACATGAATATCACCACGCACCACAGCACAAGTGCCGACCCTTTAAGTATTATCTTTATCCTGCCTTTTGAAGTTGCTTTCAATGTAGCCTTTCAGCTCCTCTTTTTTGTTTTCCACCTTTTCGTCTATAACACCATTCAATGCGAGTTCCAGCCCAATGCCGATATCCTTTCCTCCAAGGCCCATTTGTATAAGATCCTTGCCGTTTATGTCAAGGTCGCAAATGTGGATACACTCGTTGTCCTCTTTTATCTTTATTGCAAGCTCTGCGATATGGTCAAGTTCTGCAAGCTTTTCCTGCCGTTTGTAGTCCGACTGGGCATATGTGTCAGCCCTGCGCACCTCCAGATAATCCATAACAAAGTCAAAGTCATGCTGAGCCATAAATCTCCGCACCGACTTTTTCGTGGCAGGTATCCTGTTGTCATGCTCCCATATAAGCTCATAAATATATTTCGCCGAAGCATTGTCTATCCTGAGCCTTTTTAATATCTTCTCCGCCATGTAAGCCCCCTGGAACTGGTGCTTTTTAAAGTGCGAAATACCGTTCTCGTCAACAGTGTGCATTCTCGGCTTGCCGATATCGTGAAGAAGCATAGTAAGCCTCATCTGCCACTGCGGTCTGACGTTCTCAACGCTCAGACAAATGTGACCGTAAACATCAAGAAAATGGTGGGGATTGTTCTGCCTGAAATCAAAGCTTTCCCGAAGCTCAGGTATGAACACCGCTATGACCTCACGATAGTCAAGCAATATCTTCCTTGCACCCTTTCCACAGAGAAGCTTTTTAAGCTCCGACGTAATGCGTTCGGCAGAAATGCTTTTTAAAATCCCACGTAGTTCAAGTATAGCCTTTGAGGTCTTTTCCTCGATCTCAAACCCAAGGCATGAAGAAAATCTCAGCCCTCTTAATATCCTCAAAGCGTCCTCGTCAAAACGCTTTTCAGGCTCGCCAACGCATTTTATAATGCCCTTTTCAAGGTCGCCTTGTCCACCGTAAAGGTCAATAAGCCCCTCTTTTGGTGAGTATGCCATAGCGTTCACAGTAAAGTCACGACGTTTTAAGTCCTCCTCCAGCGAGCCTTCAAATGTCACTTGAGCAGGCTTTCTATGCCCTATATACTCTCCGTCACTGCGATAACAGGTTATCTCCACCGGCTCGCCCTCTATCAAAACAGTGAGCGTGCCATGCTTCAGCCCGGTTTCAATAGTGCGGAAATTTGCGAAAACTTCAAGCATTTTGTCAGGGGTGCAGTTTGTGCAGACATCGTAATCATGAGGCTTTTTGCCAAGCAAACTATCTCTTACACAGCCACCGACTATATATCCCTCGTAGCCGCACTCATTCAGCCTGTCAAGAGCCGTCCTGACAAACTGCGGAATAAAGATCTCCAATTTACTGCCTCCCTTTATAGTTTTGTGAATTATGTGCGACTTTCGGGTCATAATATTTACATGAATATCTCGAAAATAATTGCCCCCAAAATCTCACGGAGAGCGTTCCTCGCCCTCACGGGTATAGTGAGCGCACTTATGCAATCTATCTTGAATTTGCCGTGGCTTGCGTTTTTTATCTTTGCACCAATGGTGCACTGTCTGTCAGCCTGTCATGAGAAAAAGGCTTTCAGGCTTGATTTTCTGTGTTTTTTTGTACCATATTATCTTTTTCAGCTCACTTTTATGCTCACCATATGGAAAATATGTCCTCTGCCGTCCTTTGCCTCTATACCTCTTGTCACTTTAGCGTGGTTAGGTCTGACCTTGTGGGAGTGTATCCTTATGTATCTTCCACTGAGCCTTTTCCTGCCCCTGCGACCGCATCTCAAACACCGTTTGTCTGAGATAGTTTTGCTCTGCCTGCTTTTGACAGCAGGGGAGTGGCTTCAAGAGAAAGTTCCGATTTTGGCGTTTCCGTGGTCTGCGGCATGGCTAGCTGTAACAAGTTCGCCGCTGCTTTTGCAATCCGCCACGCTCATAAGCTGCCGTCTTACAAGCTTTATAATTTTCCTGCTCAACGGTCTGCATGGGGAGATATATACCGGCAAAAAGCGTTTTGCATACACCGCCTTTGCACTGCTTTTGCAGGGGGCAAATTTAAGCTACGGACTTTATTCCATAAACCTCGACAAAAAGCTTGATAACATCTACCCTCAGATAGACGTTATCTGCGCACAGGATAGTCTGGAGGGCAGGGAAAAATCACACCGTAAAGCCCTTGACTCAGCACGCTCCTATCTTTCTATAATGGAAAGCTGTTGGCGGTGGGGTACTGACCTTGTTCTGCTTCCTGAAACTGCCGTGCCGAAAGACTATGACGAACAGCTAAAAGAAATTTCCCTTATATCAGACTTTGCCGCCACCCATGGGTGTACCCTTGTGACAGGCTCGTTCTATCTTGAAAACGGCAAGGATTACAACGCCCTTTTCGCCTATGATAAAAACGGCATTGCGTCTTCGCCCTACCTGAAACAAGTGCTTGTGCCTTTCGGTGAAAAGACACCTTTTGCAGGCATTTTTCACCTTGACACTATGAGCGAATGTGCAGACGAAAGACACACCAAGCCCCTCGCCTCAGACGGCATGACCATAGGCTCTGTTATCTGCATAGAGTCCATTTTCCCAAGCCTTGTGAGCCGACAGAAAGAGCAGGGCGCACAGATAATTTGCGTTTCCACCAACGATTCATGGTTTGGCAAAAGCTCCGCCCGTGAACAGCATTACCGCCACTGCATAATGCGAGCCGTTGAGAACAGAAGATATGTCCTCCGTGCAGGAAACTGCGGAATATCGGCGATAATATCTCCCACAGGCGAGCAGCTGTCCGTAAAATCGGACAAATCAAAAGGTGCGGTGTGGGGAAAAGTTACCCTTATTGGCAGGTAACTTTGAGCAACACAATCTTATTAGGTGTATCAGACAACTCCGATATCCGACGGGCGAACAGTGTTCGCCCCTACCGCCCTTTGTCGGGTTTCAGGGTTTGTGCGATAAATTATAAGGCGAAACCTCGAGGAGCGGGACGTCGTATTTCTGTGAGCTTGCGAACAGAAATTGCGCCGCTCCCCTACAAGATCGTGCCAAAGCACAAATTCATATGTAGGGGCGAACATTGTTCGCCCGCATTTTTTTGCACAAACTACAGAAACCCTACCAAGCTCGTATTTTTACCACTCTATCTCAAAAAGTCTAGCCATATAAGGTCTGTCAAACTTAACGGAAACATTGCCCGTTGTCTTTGAAAACTCCACAGGGGTTTCGCTGAAATCAGGATAAATGCACTTCACCCTTGCGTCAACACCCTTGAGGAAGTCGATAGGCAGAGCGCAGGTGTCGCTCTTACCCTCTCTCCTCCATACGGCAAGATAAGCCTTGTTGCCGTTTCTCAGACCGAGAGATACCCAGTCGTCCGAAAATTTGGACAGTCCCAAGCTCCAGAACGGCACTGCTTCCTTTATGTCCGCCCTTATCTTCTTGTAAACGCTGATAGCCTCTTTAACGAGTGCCTTGCGTTCAGGGTCGATGTTGCCAAGATGACCGCTCTGATGTATTCTCAAAAGCATTGCGTTAATCATGTTGAAAACAACTTCCTCCCTGTCACCTGATGTGATAGGATAAGCCCAGATAGCCGATTGCTCAGGGCAAAGGGCAGTAGGGGAGTTCGCTGCAATGGTGCAGTATTTTTTGTAATCGTCCTGATCTGAGGTGGACTGAATGGAGTATCTTGAAAGCATCGCATAGTCCATTCTGAGTCCGCCGCTGGAGCAGTTTTCTATAATAAGGTCAGGGTGACGAGCAAAAACACCGTCAAGCCATTCAAGGTAAGCCTTTTCATGACCCCACAGACCCTCGCCAACGCTGTCGCAGTTCTGCTCAGTGCCGATGCCAGGCTCTATGTTGTAATCCATTTTTATATAGCCTATGCCGTATTCAGAAACGAGCCTGTCTATTACCTCGTCAGCGTGAGCACGGACTTTCGGATTCCTGAAATCGAGCTGATAACGGCTTCTGTCATAGACCCTCTTGCCGTGACGTGTGAAGAACCAACTGTCATCACAAACGCTGTCCACAAGCGGACACTTTATTCCCATGACCTCTATTTCAAGCCAAAGTCCGGGTATCATGCCCTTTTTGCGAATATAGTCGGCAACTTCCTTTACGCCGTTAGGAAAACGCTTTCTGCTCTCTTTCCATTCGCCGACCTCGTCCCACCAAAAGCCGTCAGCATACCAGCCTGCGTCAATGCAGAAATATTCACAGCCTGCCTCTGCCGCAGCGTCCACAAGTGGAAACTCCTTTTCAGCCGTTGGGTCGCCCCACAGACAATTCATGTAGTCGTTGAATATTACCGCAAGCCTCTGATTATCCTTGTTGCGACGACGTATTTTTCTGCGGTATTTCGTCAGCTCGCCCATAGCCTTGTCAAAGCTTCCTGTCACCGAGCCTACTGCACATTTCACGCTTTCTATGCTCTCATTAGGCACAAGGTTTTTATACCAGTGGGACTCTATCTCCGACGGACCAGAAAGCTGCAAATAGAAGTGTCCGCCCACGTCCGAAAGCTCCCAGTGCCAAGAGCCGTTTTGCTCTATCTGCCAAAACAGCACCGAGCCTGCTTCTGTGTTTTCAAGCACACCCATTGGTATGTATTCTTTTGCCGACCAGTTTCCAACGTTTGTGCAGGCAAATACCTTTGACGAACGCTGTTCCGTAGGCTTAGCAGATGAAGCAAGCCCCACCTGTTCAAGGGTGTAGTCCTGCCACTGCAATTCACGCTGCCATGAGTTGTGGCATACCCATATCTTCATCTTGTCCTCAGGCTTTTTAAGACCCTCTTTTTCTACGCCCGTCAGCGCAAAGGAGGACATATATTCAATGGTCTGTACCTCGCTGCCCTTGTTTGTAAGGGTAGTCCAACAGCGTACAACAGACGTGCCGGTGTAAAACTGATAGTGGGACACAGCTTCAAGACCTGTGTCCTCATCAAATGTCACAAGCTCAAGCTTTCTGCCATGGTCATTGTTCACATCACGGAAGTCTTTGAACTTCATTCTCCAGCCCGGAGCGGTCACAATATATTTGTTGCCGTGACGCTCGTCAGGGCGGTCGATACCGCTCGCCTGTATCTCTACAGGTCTGAAAGCTTTCAACCCCATGTATGAAGCCGTCTTGGCTTCATCAAAAGGCAGAGCAGAGAAGTGCAGAAGCTTCGCCTCGTTGTCGTCTGTTATCTCAAATACTATATTAATGCCGTTTTCATATATCTCAATACGTTTCATATTGGGTATTTCCCTTCGTGATCTATTTATCTGTACATATTATCGTATACTTATATCATTGCCGCAAGCTCGTCAAGTATCCTGTGAGCGGCTTGCTCTTTGGTCATAATAGGCAGCTCCACAGCACCGCCCTCAGTGATAAGGGTGATAACGTTAGTGTCCGTCTTGAAGCCTGCGCCAGCGGTCTTTAGTGAGTTTGCGCATATCATATCGCAGTTTTTGTTGGTGAGCTTTTTCTCAGAGTTCTTGATAACGTCCTGCGTTTCCATGGAAAAACCGCATATGACCTGACCGTCACGCTTGTGCTGACCGAGATAGCCGAGGATATCCTGCGTGCGTTTTAGCTCTATCTTCATGTCATCGTCAGACTTCTTGATCTTGTTGTCAGCCACCGCAACAGGCGTGTAGTCAGCCACAGCCGCCGCCTTTACGATAATATCCTGCTCAGGAGCAAGATTTGTGACAGCTTCAAACATATCCGCCGCAGACTTTACGTTCACAACGTCCACGAACATAGGCGGCAAAACCTCCATGTGACCTGCCACCAACGTCACCTTTGCGCCTCTTTGCATAGCCGCCTTAGCCACCGCACAGCCCATTTTTCCGCTTGAATGATTAGTGATGTACCTCACAGGGTCGATAGCCTCCATGGTCGCACCAGCCGTAACAAGCACCTTTTTGCCTGCAAGATCCTTCTCAAAAGCAAGCTCCCGAAGAATGTATTCAAACAACACCTCAGGCTCAGGCATTCTGCCGTCGCCGTCATCACCGTTTGCAAGCATACCTCTGTCAGGAGCGATCATCTCGTAGCCGAAACGCTCAAGCTTCCGGATATTGTCCTGCACAATAGGATTGTGATACATATTGTGGTTCATGGCAGGGGATATCATTTTCTTGCAAGGGCAAGCCATGACAGTGGTAGTGAGCATATCGTCAGCAATGCCGTATGCTATCTTGCCGATAACATTAGCGGAAGCAGGAGCGACCATAACAAGGTCAGCCTGCTTTGCAAGAGCAACGTGTTCAACACTGTATTGAAAATTTCTGTCAAAAGTATCTATAAGGCACTTGTTGCCTGTGAGGGATTCAAAAGTGATAGGGTTTATAAATTGAGTGGCGTTCTGTGTCATGAGTACCTGAACATTGCAGCCTTGCTTTTTGAGCAGCCTTGCTAAAGTTGGGATCTTGTAAGCCGCAATACTGCCGCTGACGCCGAGAACGACCGTCTTACCTGAAAGAAGCATAGAGATGACCTCCTTAGTGGAATATATAAGGCAACACCGCACAAAGCCCGCCTGACGGCTTTGCACGCCATCTGCCTGCGGAATTTTTATGCGATCTGACAAAAAATCTGACTACGCATCTGACGCACGATCTTTGTGCGGTATTACCTTAAATATAGTATAACACAGATCATGGTGAAATGCAAGATTTCAAGTGATAAGTGAGCATGGATAATAACAAAAGACCGCTGTTCACAGATGCCCGTGAACAGCGGTCTGAACCATATGTCAATCCTTGTATTGCGAAGTTATCCCGAAGTATTCTTCAAGAGAAAGTCCGCTGTTGGTTATGTTTTGTGCTAAAGGCGTGCCTACATATCTTATGTGCCAAGACTCATACTGATAACCGGTGTAAGCCTCTTTGCCCTTTGGATAACGAATTATAAAACCATATTTTGCACAGTTGTTGGCAAGCCACTTGGCTTCTCTTGTACCATTAAATGAGTCGCTGGCGTTGTTTACGTCTATTGCCATGCCCGTCTGATGGTCGCTGTAGCCGGGTCTTGCGGAGTATTTGTCTGCCGCAGCCTTGCCGTCACGGTTGCAGTACATATTATAAAGGTACCTCTGATCGTAATAAGAGCGGTAGCCTGAGCATACCCACAGGCTTATGCCGTCTTTATATGCAGCGGTCTGCATCTTTTTGAATGCCGCAGATGTTTCTTTGGTCAGACCCTTTGGGTCGTAGCTTGCAGGAAGGGAATATGTTTTGTTCGCCAAAAGAACTCCGTCAACATAGCTCATGCCGTTTATGACCTCGACAGTGTGGTCTGGGGTCTTGACGGTTATCTCCTCGGAATATGCTCCATAGTGATTTGAACCTTTATCGTCCGTCTTGCAGGCTCTTACCTTGAATCTGTATGTAGTCTTTGCGTAAAGTCCGTTTATTGCGCAGGAATTTACCGTAGATGAAGCTATGTTCTTCCACTTGCCGTTTGTGTATATAAACACCTTGTAGCTTGTGCAGCCTACAGACTTCCAGTTAAGGTCAAGTGTAGAAGCGGTGATGTCAGAAGCTTTTACTCCTGTTACCTTCCTTGGATTTGTGGCGGAATTGTAGTTTTCACAATAGTCGCTGTATATCTTAACTCCGTCTACTATCTTATATGCTCTTACCTTGAAATTCTCCCTTGTTGCCGCAGGCAGACCCTTGACAGTGTAGGTCGTGCCTTTCACGTCAGCTATCTCAGGATATTTACCCTTTGAACGCATTCCCACAGAATAGCCGTCCGCACCGCTCACAGCGTTCCAGCTAAGCTTTATAGAGCTTGTGTTAGGGGTCTTAGATGTCAGAACGGTGACCTTGTCCACCATGACAGCCTGAGCCGTTATCTCCTGAGAATATTTGCCGTAGTGATTTGCACCCTTATCGTCACGCTTGCAGGCTCTTACTTTAAATTTATAGCTTCCTGCGTCAAGTCCTTTGACAGTGTAGCTGTTTGTATTCGTCTGCGCTATCTGCTTCCACTTGCCGTTTTTCAGCATAAAGACACGATAGTTTGAACAGCCTACTTTTTTCCATGAAAGGCTGACGGAAGCATTGCCCGTCTGAGCTTTAAGACCGCTTATAGGGCGTGGGTTTGTTGCGGAATTGTAGTTCACTGAATAGTCGCCATAGACCTTTTGACCGTTCACTATCTTATAGGCTCTTACCTTGAAGTTCTCCCTCGTTGCCGCAGGCAGACCTGTAACAAGATATGTAGTGTCCGTAACGTCTGCTATCTCAGGATACTGACCCTTTGAACGCATTCCAACAGAATAGCCGTCCGCACCATTCACGGCGTTCCAGCTAAGTCTTATTGAGCTTATATCAGGAGTTTTAGATGTCAGCCCTGTGACCTGAGGCAGACTTGTCTGCACCGCAGCTTCAGCCGCCTGCACAGGCATACTCACACTTAGCACGCTGTCAGGCACAGCACCTGCCGCACATATCATCATAGCGGCGCAAGCCACTGCCGCTGCATTTTTTCTGTTTATTATCTTTTTCATTTTTCAGACCTCCTTTGATGAAATTCTTTTGCACTTTAAGTATAACACATTTTTACCAGTTTGTAAACACGCAATCCCAAATTATTTTTGTTCACATTTTGTTTTTTATGTTTACTTATACTCAGTTGCAAAACCTCTCTTTTGGTTGCTGAAAGAATGTATAAAAAAACAAAGACCGTAGAAAAAATCTACGGTCTTTTGTGGCTGGGGTGGAAGGATTCGAACCTTCGGAATGACGGAGTCAGAGTCCGTTGCCTTACCACTTGGCGACACCCCAATGTTTGTTCGATTTAGCTTGTTTTTGGTTGGGATAGATGGATTCGAACCATCGGAATGACGGAGTCAAAGTCCGCTGCCTTACCTCTTGGCTATATCCCATCGTCATGTCCCTCACTCAAACAGCTTAATCATTATAGCACACCATTTCGGGAAATGCAATACCTTTTCATGTTTGTTTACAAAGCATTTACAATGCATTAACATATATGGGCAAAACGACGTAAAACCGTAGGATGTTGTAGAAAAACTATTGAAAATGGTCAAAATATGTGATAAAATGACCATAAGAGCGTGGCTCGGAACAAAAAACGAAAGGTCGTAACCGTTATGGAAGAGAAGAAAAAAGGTTTTATCAAGAAGTTTGTAAATGAGTTCAAGGCGTTTGCTCTCAAAGGAAACGTCATGGACTTGGCAGTGGGCGTTATCATAGGTGCTGCGTTTCAGGGTATCGTGACGTCGTTTACGGAGAATTTTATCAACCCGATAATAGGCTGTATAGGCGGTGCTGACGTAGAGGGCAAGATACATTTGCTTGGAAATCAGTACATAAACTACGGCGCATTTCTGACGGCAGTGATCAACTTCATAATCATGGCGTTCGTTATTTTTGTAATAATGAAGGTCATAAACAAGCTTGCGTCACTTGGCAAGCATGAAGAGCCTGAAAAGCCTGCAGAGCCACCGGTGGACGTAGTGCTTCTTACAGAGATCAGGGATCTTCTCAAGGCACAGCAGGCGGCTGAGGCGAGCAAAGAGGAAGAAAAGGCAGAAGAATAAGATCTGAAACGGTACACTTTTTAAGTTAAGGGACAGCTCCCATGTGGGGCTGCCTTTTTTGGTGGCTGTATTCGCACAATTTTTATATGCTTTACAAACCATATAGGGGACGCCGTCCCATACACACCAAAAGATGTTGTTATCTATGCTTTTTTTCGACAGCTTGACATTCAAAATAGTATATCACTTGTGAATATGTATGTCAAATTCTCTCAAGAAAAGGCTCTTGACAAAAAAAGGAAATGCTGTATAATTAACACAATGAAGTTTAAGGAGCGTGAGCTTAAATGAGAAGAAGTGTAAAGAAAACGATTTCATTTGTGGTATTGGCGAATATGCTGGTGGCTGGGCTTGTGGGCTGCGGCGATGTCAGTGACAGTTCATCTGCGGCGGCAACAACTAAGGCTACTACTGTTTCCACGACCTCCGAAAGCGTGAGCAGCACCACCACGACAACAACGACTGCCACCACCACCGAGACGACCACCACAAAAAAGACCACCACCGAAAGCAAGTCCAAAACCACAACGACGACTAAAACGACCGAGGCTGAGACCACTCAGCAGACCAAACAGGTTGGCGGCAACAATGGATATATTGAGGACAACAATGACAACGGCGGTCATAATTATGATGACGACTATGTAGAACCTGCGCAGACGGAAGCTCCCAAAACCACCACTCAGCGCAAAACTGAGGCTGCGACTACCACGACTACTAAGGCTACTAAGAAAGAGACTACTACGACACAGGATAATACGGATTATTATGTGTCGGTTGGCGATATTTACTTTTCTGGTCCATTGGACATAAATCAGATATTTTTAGAGAATAATAAAGGTGATTATGTAATTACTAATGTTACAATGGTATCAAACTCTGATAATGCAAAAGTTGATATTACACGTCACGACAATTATGTTGAAGTTATTTGTTGGGAGTCAACTGACGTGACATTGAGCATAGAAGTAAAATCGAAAATTAATGGTAAGGTAAAGTATCTTACAACAAAAATCGTTGCCTAAATTTTTATGGCAATAGAGTAGGGGCGAACAGCGTTCGCCCGTTGGTTCTTATTTTTTTATAACACGCTCATATACTTTCTAGATAAACGCTATGGAAATGCAACACATAATAAGATGTGTTGCATTATTGTACAACAAAACCATAGCGTTTTTGTGCGAATTGGCGGTGGAAAAGCTCTTTACATTAAGAGTGAAATGTGGTAAAATATTATTTGTATTATGATTTTAAAGCTTTAAGGCTTTTATCTGCGAAAGGAAGTTTATTATGCCAATTACCGATATATTGGAGCGCAACGCAAGAGAGTTCGGAAATGATGTTGCTCTGGTAGAGGTCAATCCTGAAATTAGAGAAACCAGACGTGTGACTTGGAAGGAATATGAGCTTATCGAGCCTAACCCGGTCTGTCATTATCGCCGTGAGATAACCTGGAGCGTGTTCAACGAAAAGGCTAACCGCTTTGCCAATCTGCTTTTATCCCGTGGGGTAAAAAAGGGTGACAAGGTGGGTATCCTGCTTATGAACTGTCTTGAATGGCTGCCTATTTATTTTGGTATCCTCAAGACGGGTGCGCTTGCAGTGCCGCTGAATTTCAGATACACTCCAGAGGAGATAAAATACTGTCTTGACCTTGCCGAGGTGGATATTCTTGTATTTGGCCCTGAATTTATCGGCAGAGTTGAGGAGATAGCTGATGAGATAAGCAAGAACAGACTTCTTTTCTATGTTGGCGAGAACTGTCCGTCATTTGCAGAGCATTATGACAGGCTCACTGCAAACTGTGCAAGCACTACTCCGTACATAGAGCTTACTGACGAAGACGATGCGGCTATCTACTTCTCGTCAGGCACAACAGGCTTCCCGAAGGCTATCCTGCACAATCACGAGAGCCTTATGCACGCCGCAAGAGTTGAGCAGAATCATCATGGTCAGACAAAGGAGGACGTTTTCCTTTGTATCCCTCCGCTTTATCACACAGGTGCGAAGATGCACTGGTTCGGAAGCCTTATCTCAGGGGGCAAGGCGGTGCTTCTCAAGGGCGTGAAGCCCGAATTTATACTTGATACTGTATCAAGGGAAAAGTGTACTATCGTATGGCTTCTTGTGCCTTGGGCGCAGGATATCCTTGACGCTATCGACAGCGGCGAGGTGACACTTTCAAAGTATGAGCTTTCACAGTGGAGGCTTATGCACATAGGCGCACAGCCTGTTCCGCCGTCACTTATTGCACGCTGGAAAAAGGTTTTCCCTAACCACAAATATGACACTAACTATGGTCTTAGCGAATCTATAGGTCCGGGCTGTGTACACCTTGGTGTGGATAACATTGACAAGGTAGGCGCAATAGGCAAGGCAGGCTTTGGCTGGAAGGTCAAGATAGTTGATGATAAGGGCAACACTGTGAAGCGTGGCGAAGTGGGCGAGCTTTGCGTAAAAGGTCCTGGCGTTATGACCTGCTACTACAGAGATCCAAAGGCGACGGCTGAAACTCTCAAAGACGGCTGGCTTTTCACGGGCGACATGGCTCAGGAGGACGAGGACGGCTTTATTTACCTTGTTGACCGCAAAAAGGACGTTATTATAAGTGGTGGAGAAAATCTTTACCCTGTACAGATAGAAGACTTTTTGAGAAGTCACGACGCTATCAGGGACGTGGCAGTAATTGGATTGCCTGACCAGCGTTTGGGCGAGATAGCGGCGGCAATAATCGAACTAAAGCCAGACCACCCATGCACAGAGGAAGAGATAATGGCGTTCTGTCAGAAGCTTCCGAGATACAAGCGTCCGCACAAGATAATTTTTGCAGACATACCGAGAAACCCGACGGGCAAGATAGAGAAGCCGAAGCTCAGGAAGATATACTGCGGAGAGAGCCTTGTGGCAAAGCAGAATCACGGATAAAAAGTAAAGAGGGGTAACGAAAATGGGACGAGAAGTAGTATTTGCCAACATACGAAAAAGAATGATAGCAATGATAGCTGGCGGTGTGATACTCACGCTAATGGGTGGATTTATCTCATTTGCGGCGGTAGTAGCCGGTGAATACGGCGTATTGATACTTGGACTTTTTGCTCTTACGCCTGGTGTTATATTTCTTATATTTGGTACGTCACGGAGGACGCACCCTGAAAAGAGCGGCATATTCAAAGCCAATCCCGATCTTTTACAGCAGGCTGACGAGCTTTACGCCAATATACAATATCAGGACGATCATATTATCGTATCCGACAGGGTGCTTGCCAACAAGAAAGCGCCATTTCAGATGTGCTGGCGAGAGGAAGCCTACGGCATTTACCAGCACACAGCGAGTATGAATTTCATTAGCTACACCAACGAGATAATCGTCTGCACGAAGCACAAGAAGAATATACTGCGTTTTAACGTATATGCCAAGGGCAAGGATACCGCCATGGGGCTTATGCAATTGCTTTCCCAATGTTGTCCCAACGCAATGGTAGGCTACACGCCTGAAACGCTTGCATATGTTAAGGAAATGCAGAGGCGTGCTCAGCAATAGATGATGGACAAGCTCTTTGTGCTTAAATTTGCACAAAGGGCTTGACTTTTTTTGTGATTACTTGTATAATAGTATAGTTGACACAAGGAGATGTACCCAAGTGGCTGAAGGGTCCGCACTCGAAATGCGGTAGTACGGCAAAACCGTAGCGAGAGTTCAAATCTCTCCATCTCCGCCAGCAGGGGCTTGCCCCTGCACTTAATTCCGCCTTACTGTGGTAGGGCGGATTTTTTTGTTGCCACACAAAATCTTGCATTTCCACCCGAACTGTGTTATAATCCTATATATCAAACATCATAACACGGAGGTCTATCATGTACGAAAATTTTAAATATCTCGACGCTGTTGCACAAAAAGAGATAACCAACGGTGTTTTCTCAGGCTCAGTTCTCAGCGTTATCCATAAAGGTGAAACTGTCTATCTCAAAAGCTTTGGTCTTGCTGACAAGGAGAAAAATATCCCTATGAAAACTGACAGCATTTTCAGACTTTTTTCTATGTCAAAGCCTGTTACAGCCGCTGCCACAATGATACTTATCGAGCGTGGCTTGCTCGACACTCGTCACCCGCTCAAGTGGTTTATCCCTGAGTTTTCCGACCCTGTGGTTCTTGATGAGAACGGTGAGCGTCCTGCCGACAGAGATATAACCATAGGCGACCTGCTCACCATGACTTCCGGTATCCCTTATCCTGACGGCACTCCCGCAGGTCAGAAAATGGGTGCGCTTTGGGGCGAGCAGTCTGAAAAATATCTCAAGGGCGAAAAGCTTCTGGATACCGTAAGCTTTGCCAAGGAAATGGGCAAGCGTCCTCTTATGTTCTCCCCCGGGGAAAAGTGGATGTACGGTGCGTCTGCTGACATCATGGGTGCTGTTATCGAGGTGGTTTCCGGCATGAAGTTCGGAGATTTTCTTAGAAAAGAGATCTTTGAACCCCTCGGTATGAACGATACAGGCTTCTATATCCCAGCGGAAAAGTACAGCCGACTTGCCCAGTGCTATGAATACAAAAATGGCGGAAACGAGCCTTTCACTCACTTCCACCTTTGCCTTACTGATTACACTGTACCTCCTGCCTTTGAGTCGGGCGGAGCAGGTCTTGTTTCCACTGCAGAGGACTATGCAAAGTTTGCTAAAATGCTTATGAACAAGGGCGAGCTTGACGGCGTGAGGATACTCGGCAGAAACACGGTCGATTTCATGACAAGAAACGGTCTTACACCTGAACAGCGCAAGACCCTTAACTGGGATAGCACAAAGGGTCACGGCTACGGCAGCTTCATGCGTATCCTTGAAGACCCTTCCGCCGCAGGACTTATCCAGTCAGAAGGCTCTTTCGGCTGGGACGGCTGGATGGGCTGCTATTTCAGCCTTGACCCAAAAGAACAGCTCTGCATACTCTATTTTATCCAGCAGACAGGCGCAGGCACTACCGATTCTGCAAGGCGTTTGCAGAACATCGCATGGGGTGCAGTAAAATAAGCAGAGGAGGTCTGAGATTTGAAATTACAGGAAGGCAGATTTATACAAGGGCTTAGAAATATGTTCAGTCTGCGCTGGGATATGGCTGACCCTGATGAGATACATAACACCATAATATCCGGTGCGAAACTTCAGGGTACTAATATGTGTATCCTTATGCTTGCCATACTTATAGCCTCCATAGGTCTTAATATGAACTCCACCGCCGTTATAATCGGTGCTATGCTCATCTCGCCTCTTATGGGCGGTATAACAGCCATAGGCTACGGAATCGCCACAAATGACCTGACTCTTTCAAAGGGTGCGGCGATAAGACTTTGCATACAGGTGGTTATTTGCCTTATCACCTCGACTATTTACTTTACTATCTCACCTATCACCACAGCCTCTTCCGAGCTTCTCGCCCGAACCACACCTACAGCGTGGGACGTTCTTATTGCCCTTTTTGGCGGACTTGCCGGCATAATAGGTCAGACCCGTAAGGAGAAAAGCAACGTTATCCCAGGCGTGGCTATCGCAACAGCACTCATGCCTCCGCTTTGTACTGCAGGCTACGGCTTGGCAAGACACCGCCTTGACTATTTCGGCGGTGCATTGTATCTCTTTTTCATAAACAGCTTTTTCATCTGCCTTGCGGCTATCGTTGTACTGAAGCTTTTAAGGCTGCCTCACGGCAACGATATTTCCCCGAAGGCTTTGAAAAAGATACACAGAAATATCGCTTTTATCACAGTTATTACCATGCTGCCTAGTATTTATCTTGGCTATGATATTGTGAAAAAGACAATGGATAACAGCAGTGCAGAGAAGTTTATCACCGAGAATTTTGACTTTGACGGCACTCAGATAGTGCAGAAAACAATAGATACCGATAAACGTATGATAGAAGTGGCACTTCTTGGCAAGAAGATAAGCACTGCCGATACAAAGGCGCTTCAAAGCGAGCTGAAAGCTTTCGGATTGGGAGATTATAAGCTTGTGATAACACAGACCGAGGTGGAAAGCGGTGTTACCGCTGACGAGGTCGAAAAGATGCTTGAAAAGAATGCCGACGATGAGGAAACACAGAACAAGGTGGCACAGGTGCTTGCACAGAAAGAAAACGACGACCTTAAAGCTGAGAATGAAAATCTGAAAGCACAGCTTGACAGCTATCAGAGCTATGATATAGACATGAGCGATATCGCCGAGGAGCTTGCTATCGTTTATCCAAACATAACAGGTGCGGCAGGCGGTCACATGAGCAGTCATTCAGTAGGCTCGCCCACAACAGTTAATGGCGTAACAGTGGTGCTATATGAGAACAAGGCTCTTACCGATGAACAGCTCAAAACTGTCACAGAGCTTCTGAAAAAACGTCTTGACGTGTCAAACGTCACAGTTATCCAGCAGGTGGAGAAGCAGAAAGATACCACCTCAAAGGCTGAAAGCACCGATAAAAAGAAAAAGAATTGAAAAAATTCTGAAAACCCCTTGCAATCTGAGAAGATGTGTGCTATAATATATTAAAATGTATAATTATGTTTTGGAGGAACAAAAATGAGCGTAATTGAGATCGTTGCAGGCGCACTGCTGATCGTAGCCAGCCTCGTTATCATACTTGTAGTTCTTGCGCAGGACACCAAAGAGCAGGGTCTTACATCTGCTATCGGCGGTGGATATAACGATTCTTTCTATGGAAAGAACGGTTCAAACACCAAGGACGCTAAGCTTAACAGACTGACAAGGATAAGTGCGATACTGATATTCGTGATAACTCTTGCTGTAAATATCATTTATCAGATCAAGAAATAATTGCCCGCCCTGCTCCGTGCAGGGCTTTTTCTTTGCAGAAAGTAAGAATGGGGAAAAGAATGTAATGAAATGTGCAGACGGTGTAAAGAATAAGATAAGACCGCTCTTTGCGGATCTTTATGACTCGCTGATGTTTTCATATTTTGACGGCATTTTCGGCAATGCCTTTTGCGACGATACAACTGCACCCACGGCGGCGGTCATATGCTGCGGCGACTTTTATTTTGCCGCAGGGGATAAAAGCTGTGCTGCTGATATGCTCACATTTTGCAGCGACAACAAAAACGCAGTCATAGTTCCTGACAGCGAGGAGCTTGCAAAAGCTTTGTGTGCCTGTGACGGACAGCTTGAAATGGTGAAAAGATATCACACATGTCCGCCTGAAAATGGCTTTGATGTTGACAGACTGCGTGAAACAGTATCAAGAGCACAAAATATGGGACAGTTTAGATTATCAATGATAGATGAGGAACTTTATAAGAAAGCTTTAACAGAGCAGTGGTCGGAGTCCTTTGTGTGCAATTTCAAAGACTTTGCGGACTTTTCAGCCCATGGCTTTGGCTTTGTGCTCACTGATAATGGCAGGATAGTCAGCGGAACTTCTGCGTTCTCATACTACGATAAAGGCGTTGAGATAGAAGTTTCAACCCGTAAAGAATACCGCCTGAAAGGTCTTGCACAGATAACTGCGGCGGCGTTTTTGCTGGAATGTGTACGCCATGGGCTTACACCTCACTGGGACGCACGAAATCTCACCTCGCTTTCAATAGCACAGAAAATGGGCTTTGTGTTCAGAGATGAATACATAGCGTTGGAATATAAGTAAAAAGAAAGGAAATTTATGAAGTTAGATTACAGAAAAATAATATATTCAAAGTTAAAAAAAGCAGGCAAAAAGCCGCTGACTTTCAAAGAATTGCTGAGATCATGCAGAGGAAAGGGCTTTGAGTTTGAAAAATTCACAAAAGCCGTTGACAAAATGAAGAAAAACGGCGAGATAATGGAAGACAAATTCGGCATAAGGCTCGTTGACCCTAAGAAATTCGTCAAGTGCGAGGTGGTAAGGCTCAATAAGACCTACGGCTTTGTGAAAAATCTTGACACTGACGAGGAAATTTTTGTTGTGGGCAAGTACCTCAAAGGCGCAATGCCACACGATATCGTCCTTGTGAGAACGTTCAAGGGCGAGGGTGCTTGCACTGAGGGCGAGGTCATGAGCATTGTGGAGGAGAATTTTGCTAAGTTCACAGGGGAGCTTGTAAGCGAGTTCGGCGTGCTGAAAATCGTTCCTGATATGCTGTCAAAATATGCAATGACCTTTGAAAACCCTATGAGGCTTGAGCTTCACGAGGGTGACAAGGTGGTGGCGCAGGTCACAAAGCGTGGAAACAGGCACTCTGAACACGTTTGCGAGATAGTTTCAAGCTATGGAAGCTCCATGAAAGCCTCTGCCTGTGCAATGAGCGTCCTTGAGGTCAATGGTCTGACACCTGTTTTCCCAAGCGAGGTCATCTATGAAGCTAGGGAAGTGTCCGATTATTCAAGGATAAAAGAGGAGATACCCAACCGCCTTGACCTCCGTGACAAGCCAATATTCACCATTGACGGCGCAGATACAAAGGATATCGACGACGCAATTTCTGTTGAACGAACCAAAACAGGTTATCTCCTTGGCGTTCACATTGCCGACGTTTCCCACTATGTTCAGCCTAAGTCACAGCTTGATAACGAAGCTTTCAAGCGTGGCACAAGCGTTTATTACGCAAACCGAGTTATCCCAATGCTCCCAAAGGAGCTTTCAAACGGTATCTGCTCCCTTAATCCGCAGGAGGACAGACTTGCGTTCTCATGTCTTTGTGAGCTTGACAAGCAGGGCAATATCACCGAGTATAAGTTTGCAAAAACTGTTATCCGTTCCCGTGTAAAGGGCGTTTATTCCGAGATAAATTCACTTTTGGCAGGCAGTGACGATGCTGAACTTAAAGAAAAATATGCCGAAGTTTCAGGTCAGCTTCCTGTTATAAAGGAGCTTGCGGATATTTTGTACAAGAACAAGAAAAACCGTGGCTGTCCTGAGCTTGAAACCTCTGAGAGCAAGCTTATCATCAATGACGAGGATATCTGCGTGGGCGTTGAGAGGCGTACCCGTGGAAGAAGCGAGGAGATAATAGAGGACTTCATGCTTGTTGCAAACGAGTGTGCCGCAAGATTTGGCATGGATAATAACCTGCCGTTCGTTTATCGTATCCACGAAGAGCCGTCAGACGAGAAGCTTGAATCCCTGAGAGAAGCGCTTGTCAAGCTCAACGTCCAGTATAAGCTGGGCGAAAAGGCTTGCCCTGGGGATATGTCGGAGATACTCAAAGCCGCAAAGGGTACTGATATCGACCTTATCATGAACAATATCGTTCTGAGGAGTATGTCAAAGGCAAGATATTCCACCGAGCCTGTGGGTCACTTCGGACTTGCGCTGGAGGATTATGCCCACTTCACCTCGCCTATCAGACGTTACCCTGACCTGACTATCCATAGAATAATGTCAGCTTTTCTCAGTGGCAGCAGTGCAGAGGAGTGCGCCACAAAGTTCAACAAGTTCGTTTACGCCTCAGCTGACCAGTCCACAAAGACAGAGCTTACCGCAATGCAGGTGGAGCGAAGCTGTGAGGATTGCTACAAGGCTGAGTATATGAACGCTCATATCGGCGAGGAGTTTCAGGGAACAGTGGTTTCAGCCGTTGAGTTCGGTCTGTTTATCGCACTTCCTGACACCTGCGAGGGACTTCTTCATACCGACAATATGCCTGACGGCGAATATGTCTGCGACGATATGGTGAGCCTGAAAAACCTCACAAACGGAATGGAATATCGTGTGGGCGACCCTATCAGAGTAAAGGTGATAAACGCAAATGTAAACTCCGGCAAGATAGATTTTGCACTTGCTGACGGGGACTAAATTAGAAATCAAAAGGACGGTGAAGAAAAGCCGTCCTTTTTTGTGTGTTAAAAAAATGTAGGGGCTGGTGCCCTCGACAGCCCGCCTTTCTCGCACGTCACTATTTATGTTGATTTTCACATTGAATAAACATCGCACAAACAATGTAGGGGCTGGCGCCCCCGACAGCCCGCTTTTCTCGCACGTCACTATTTATGTTGATTTTCACATTGTATAAACATCGCTCGAACCATGTAGGGGACGACGCCCTCTGCGTCCCGTTCCTTTCACTCATCTTGTGGTCTTACAAATTTATCGTTTCATGAATTACGTATATATACAAAAAAACGGACAGTCGCACCAAGCAACTGTCCGATAATTTTTTGTATTAATAAATTACTTTGAAAGACCCCAAATATCTCTAGCGTAGTCCTCAACAGAACGGTCTGCGGAGAAAATGCCTGCGCCTGCAATGTTTGCAAGGCTCATCTTCTGCCACTTTGTCTGATCCTTGTAGCACTCAGAAGCGTAAGCCTGTGCCTTCTGGTAAGAATCGAAGTCCTTGAGAGCCATGTATGGGTCAGAGTTCTTCAGGCTGTCAGCGATCTCGTTGAACTGCTGTCCGTTGATGCCGTACTGAAGTGTGTCGATAGCCTGCTTAACAACTGCGTTGGAGTTGTAGATGTCCATAGGCTTGTAGCCTGACTTGCAAGCGTTTACCTCGTCAACGTTCATACCGAAGATGATGATGTTGTCGTCGCCTACCTGCTCGTGTATCTCAACGTTCGCACCGTCAAGAGTACCCAGTGTGATAGCACCGTTTATCATAAGCTTCATGTTACCTGTACCTGAAGCCTCTGTACCAGCAAGTGAGATCTGCTCAGAGATGTTTGCCGCTGGCATGAGTATCTCAGAAAGTGATACGTTGTAGTCCTCAAGGAAGATAACGTTGAGCTTCTCGTTGAGCTTCTTGTCCTTCTTCAGCTCCTGAGAAATGTTCCAGATAAGCTTGATGATCTGCTTTGCCATGTAGTAGCCAGGAGCAGCCTTTGCAGCAAAGATATATGTCTTTGGTACAAAATCAGCGTTTGGATTAGCCTTGAGGTAGTTGTACTGTGCAATGATGTTCAAAGCATTGAGCTGCTGTCTTTTGTATTCGTGAAGTCTTTTTACCTGAACGTCAAAGATAGAGTCAGTGTTGAGAACAACGCCATACTGATTCTTTACATACTTTGCAAAACTCTTCTTGTTGTCAAGCTTGATCTTTGCAAGTCTGTCAAGAACGTCCTTGTCGTCCTTGAATACAGCAAGCTTTGAAAGCTCAGCGGCATTCTTGAGGAAGCCGTCGCCTATCTTCTCGCAAAGAAGATCTGTCAGACCCTCGTTAGACTGATAAAGCCATCTTCTGTATGCGATACCGTTTGTAACGTTCTTGAACTTTGTTGGTGTGTCAAGATACTCGTCCTTGAATGTTTCTTTCTTGATGATTTCAGAGTGTATCTTTGCAACGCCGTTTACGCTGTGGCAAGCGTGTACGCAAAGTGTAGCCATTTTCACCTTGTTGTCCTCAACGATAGACATATGTGAAACCTTAGCCTGATCCTTGTATCTCTCCCAAAGATCCTTGCAGTAACGCTCGTTTATCTCGATGATGATAGAGAAGATTCTAGGGCAAACGCTCTTGAGGAGGTTGCAGTCCCACTTCTCCAAAGCCTCAGGCATTACAGTGTGGTTTGTGTATGCAAATGTGTTCGTAACGATGTGCCAAGCCTTGTCCCATGAATAGCCGCAATCATCAAGAAGAACTCTCATAAGTTCTGGGATAGCAAGTGTCGGGTGAGTATCGTTGATGTGGATAGCTACCTTTTCATGGAGATTGTCAAGTGTGCCGTAAACGCTCATGTGCTGATTTACGATATCTCCGATAGAAGCAGCGCAAAGGAAATACTGCTGTCTGAGTCTGAGTGACTTGCCCTCTGCGTGGTTATCGTTAGGATAAAGCACCTTTGTGATAGCCTGTGAAATGATGTTCTTGCTAAGAGCCTTCTGATAGTCGCCCTGATTGAACATTGACATATCAAAGTCAGCCATTTCAGCTTTCCAAAGTCTGAGCTTTGAAACTGCTTCGCTGTTGTAGCCTGATACGAACAGATCGTATGGAACAGCCATAACTGATGTGTAGTTCTCGTGAGTTACGCAGTGATACTGATTGTCCCAGTATTCCTTAAGCTCGCCGTCAAAACGAACCTCGACAGCCTTTGACGGAACAGGAACGAGCCATACAGAGCCGCCCGGGAGCCAGTTGTCAGGAAGCTCGGTCTGCCAGCCGTCCTCCAGCTTCTGCTTGAAGATACCGTATTCATAGCAGATAGAATAGCCTGTAGCATGATAGCCGTCGGCAGCAAGAGCGTCAAGATAGCAGGCAGCAAGTCTTCCAAGACCACCGTTGCCAAGACCTGCGTCAGGCTCGCACTCGTAAATGCCGTTTATAGAAATGCCCATGTCCTTAAGAACCTTTGTAGCCTGCTTCTGCATTTCAAGGTTATAAAGAGAAGTTTTAAGGCTTCTTCCCATAAGAAATTCCATTGAAAGATAGTAGACCTTCTTCTTGCCCTCAGACTGAGTTTTAACGGTGAACTTTCTTCTCTTAGCTTTAAGAATTCCTACAACGATCTTAGAAAGAGCCTCGTATACCTGCTGGTCGGAAGCATCCTCAGGTGTTGTCTGGAAATCGTTGTGAAGAACGTCAAGAAGCTTTTCTTTAAGTTCCTGCGTGGAAATTGTTTTTTCTACAGCATTATTTGCCATAAATCTTTACCTCCTATATACTTTCAAGCCGAGCTTTGCGCTCTGCACCTTTATTACTGTATTGGCGAAAACGTTTAAGAAATAAGGAAAGTTTTCACCCATTGAGGGGAATAGCACGCCCCTGCTCCTGATAATTATACCACAAGCCGACAATTTTTGCAAGAAAAAATGCCAAACGCCCCTAAAATTTAAACACTTTCTACATAGGGCAGGCGTATGATTTGTAGAAATCATAGACGCTGATATGTTATTTCTGCAATAGTTGTCATATTATGTTTGGAATATAATACAGGATATAGTATTTGCCTAATTTTATTATATGGTATAGTTGCATAATTGTCAAGGCGTTCAATTGTATAAAATGCTGATTTTGGAAGAATGAACAGCAAAATGGGGCAGTAGGGGCGGTAGTTTTTATATAATCACAAGAATATGAATTTGCTAGGTGGGCATATAGGTCATATGATATGTGTTTGAATAAAAAATCAGGACAGCCTTAACCGTCCTGATAACAAAAGTTCTATTCTTCTTCTATCTTTTCTTCAGCCTTTGCAAGCTGTTTCTTGTCAAACACGCTCTTTGCTACCTGAATACCGAACACGATCGCTGCACCGATAATAAAAAATACGATGCTGAATGTGCCGAATGACATAGGGTCTTTAGGCTCTTTAAGCGTTGTAGGACCTATAACTATGGCGTACAGCGAGCCTATCATCATGCCGATAACGCAGTAGATAGTCTGGCTTCTGAACTTTTCGAGAGCCTTTTTGATAAGCCTGAGAGTAACGAACACCCCGAGGATAATGCCGATACCCAAAGAGCAGAGAAGTCCGAAATACTCGAAATTCAAATGAAGGAACTCTTTTATTCCCGTGATAACAGGCATATAAAGACCGAATGTGAGAAGTATGGTGGAGCCTGAAATGCCGGGAAGCACCATTGCAGATATTGCGCACATTCCTGCAAGAACAACGAATATCACTGTGCCTATATTCATGTGAGAAACGTCAGCACCGCTGCCGGAGGGATTTATAAGGGAAATGCCCACAACGATAGCAATGCCGATAACAGCCCATACGATGTTGTAATATTTGCCCTTAATGCTCTCTTTTTCTTCCATTATCATGACCGGTATCGCCAGAATGATAAAGCCCAGAAACAGCGAGCTTACCTTGTAGATGCCGCTTTCAAACACGTTAGCAAGCACGCTTACTGCAAGAAGCATACCGATCACCCAGCCCACGCCAAGCTTTATAAGAAAGAAAAATGCTTTTTTACGCTTTGCATTGTCACGTCCCATAATGTCGTTAAGGGAATTTATGAAGCTGTCATAAAAGCCTAGCAGAAACGCTATAGTTCCTCCCGAAACTCCGGGGACACTGTCCGCAAGAGCCATGCAAAAGCCTCTGAGTGCGTTTATTATCATACTTGTTTCTATGCCTTAAAAGGCATATCCTCCTTCCGTGGTGTTGTCTGCTTTCGTATCAGCAGACTTTTCTTTTGTTCTGATGTAAGCTTTTTCTACCTGTGTCATCAGCTTTTCAAGCTGTGCTTCCTGCTTATCGTCACTAACGAGCGCCGCACTTTTTTCAGCCGAAGCCTTTGCCAATCTCACATCACCCTGAGCGAGAAAACACTCGCCCTTGTAAAGCTCACAGTTGCACCGAAGCGTTTTGTCAGCGTCACGGCTTTTCTCTGCGCTGTCAAAAAACTTCACCGCCGCTTCAAAGCGTTCGTTGAAATATTCCAGCAGACCAAGTGTGAAAAGCATTTGCCCATTGCGTTTACCGAGAAGACCTCGCTTGAAGTAATGCTCTGCCGAAACAAATATCTCGTTTGCCTGAGAAATATCACCTGACATGAGCCTGCCGTAAAGAAGCAGTTCAAAATACTTGTTCTGATCTGAGGGGGTAAGCTTATCAAAAGCTATACGGTCAAGGGTGTGAAAACAGTCCTCAAAGTGTTTTTCTGAAATGTAAACAGCGGCAAGCTTCAAAAGCCCGTGACCCTTATCTTTGTTCTGCCTGAGAAGATATTTTTCAAGAAGCTCAAAATATTCATCACAGCCGCCCTTTTTAGCGTAGAGCCTTTCGAGCTTTTTTATTTTGAAGACCCATATGAAAAGCCCCGCAAGCTCAACGATGCACAGGAATATAAGACAAAGAGGAAGCACTCTCATAAAAACGTTTATGCAAAACTGTGCTCCATAGCGACAGCCCTTTGAAAGCCATGCAATGCACATCACAGCATAACTCAGCACCAGGCTCAATGCGGCAATGAGCCACAAGGTCCTTATAACGCCTTTATGCACCTTGCTCACCTCTTTGTAAATCATATCACATATAAGTAAAAATCAAATGTTGTCTGTGTAAAGAATGGGTAAAAATGTATAAACTGTTCAAAAATTTTTAAATTTAATCTATTGCCGTCTACTGCATATCCTTATTTCTGTTTTTGAGAAGCTTCTGTCTTTTGCGTTCGTGTCTATCCATAACTATCTTTTCACAGAAGTCTACGACTTTCTTCATGAAAGGCTTGAAAATGTAGAAAAATTCGCCCTCATAGGTAACGACCTCGCCGTTAAAGCCCTTTTTGAACTTGTATACGCCGTAGTTAGGGTTTGTTTCATCGTTGTAGAATGGTATGCCCTGAAAATCATAGATATAGTTTTTGCCCTCCAAAGCCCAGTTTATCATCGTCCACTGCATGAGATAGTTAGGGTAGAGGTTTCTGTGGTGGTTCGCAGACGCACCGTAAACATAGCAGGTCTTGCCTGCATACTGTGTTGTTACTGCACCTGACAGCGGTATCTGCTTGCCGTCCTCGTCAACATAGCACATGAAAAGTCGGCAGTGTTCAGGACCAAGACCATTAAGCATTTTTACAAAATACTCCTTTGAACGGATAGAGAAGCCATCTCTGATACCTGTTGCCTGCATGAGAGGGTAGAAATCGTCAAGAGCCTCAGTGCCGCAAGCCTTGCAGTAAACGCCCTTTCTAGGGGCTTTTCTGATACGGTTTCTCCAGTCAGGTTTGAAAGTCGCCATGACCTCGTCAGGGGTCTTGCCCTCGATATTTCTGAGCATATAGTTATTACGAGCCTGAATAGTGGTCAGCTCAGCCGCTTTGTGTATGTGCTTGAAGCCCATGTCCTCGATAAGCTTTGTACACTTGTCGTCGCCCTCCTCGAAACAAGGATCCCACATAAACTGGTAGCATTTGTATTTCTTTGCAAGCACCTTTACGCCCTCGAAAAGGTCGGTCATGACCTCTTTATCAGACCAATCGCAAACAGGACCATGAGGGGCATACATAAAAGTAACACCGAAAATAGGCACTTTTTTGATTATGATAAGGCAAGTTCCACGGATATTGCCGTCAGCGTCACGGGAGATAACAGCGTCCCAGCCCCAGTTGTCCTTTACCTTCGGCCATTTGAGGGATTGCATGAAATTGCCGTATTTGCTGGTACTTGCGAACTGTTCATATTCTGCAAGGAGTTTTTCATCGGACTTATTGATTATTTCCATTTTATAAAGATCCTCTCTGTAAGAATTTTTCTGTTATTATGCACTATTTCATTTATTATACTACATATTACGGGAAAAATCAAGGGGGAGTTTAAGTGAGGAGTGAGGAGTGAGGAGTGAGGAATTAGGAGTGAGGAGTGAGGAGTGAGGAGTGAGGAATTGGCAAAGCAGACCAAAGTAAATTGCAAGCATAAAATAAAATAAAGCACCGAGCGAAGCGATTTTGCGGCGGCAGAAACTTGCCCGAATATTTGTAGGGGCGAACAGCTCTCGCCCATGCTCAGAAATTGCTGTAAATTCAGCTTTGTAGGGGACGGCGCCCTCGACGTCCCGTTTCGGGGAACGGCAAGGTTTGAATTTATCACAATGTTGTGTAGACGTGCCGTGTGGAGAATATTGTGCCGCTCCCCTGAAGATGTGATTGGATAGTTTTCAGTTCTATCCAACAATGATATAATCGTGGGCTTGTTTCTTCGACGGGCGAACACTGTTCGCCCCTACTGCCGTTTGTGGGGGTATCAGGGGGTGTGTGATAATTACAATGTGTAGTATTCTATACGAATTCAAAAAGCGGTGAAAAAGTGTTTTATACCACAATGTATGGCATAAAATGCCCGTCACGGCGAGTGACAGTACAAAAAAACGGACAGCATAACGCTGTCCGTTTCAATTCTATCTCTTATTTGTCATCATGCGGCTCGGTGATAAGATCAAGATTGATCTCGTATTTGGAGTCGAGAGAGTTCTGTAAAGGTGCGTCCTTTACATATTTGTTTACAAGCGCTGTACTCTTTTCTACCGCCTGAAGCGTTCCTGCTCCTGCTACACAGCCGCCAGGACAAGCCATGCCCTCGAGAAGATAGCCGTCATATTTACCTGCTTTCGCAAGTGTGAGAAGCTTGCGGCAGTCTTTAAGTCCCTGCGCTGATACTACCTTGACCTCACGCTCTGGGTCAAGCTTGTGGATAACGTCTGCTACTGCCTTTGCTACGCCGCCGCTTACTGCAAAGCCACGTCCGTCACCTGTACCCTCGCAAAGATCTACCTTTTCTTCATCTGTGATGTCTTCAAATGTTACGCCTTTGGCATTGAACATTCCCATGAGTTCCTCAAAGGTAAGCACAAAGTCTACGTCGCTGCGGATAGTACGTCTTGAAGCTTCAAGCTTCTTTGCCGCACATGGTCCGATAAATGCGATACAAGCGTCAGGATCGTCCTTTTTGAGCATTCTTGCTGTAAGTACCATTGGGGTCAAAGCCATTGAAATGTATGGGGCAAGGGTAGGGAAAAGCTTCTTCGCCATTACTGACCATGCAGGACAGCATGATGTCGCCATGAATGGCTGATGTTCAGGAACTTCTCTCATGAAGTCTTTTGCTTCCTCGATGGAACAAAGGTCTGCACCTATTGCTACCTCGACCACGTCTGCAAAGCCAAGCTTCTTCATTGCCGCTGTGAGCTTTTCAGGGCTTGCCTTTGGTCCGAACTGACCTACAAATGCAGGTGCTACGATAGCGATGACCTTCTTCTTTTTCTTCATTGCTGTTATAAGCTGGAATATCTGTCCCTTGTCTACGATAGCGCCGAATGGACAGTTTACAAGACACATTCCGCAGGATACGCACTTGTCATAATCTATTTTTGCCTTGCCCTCTTCGTCTGAGCCGATAGCGTCCATGCCGCAGGCTCTTGCGCATGGTCTTTCCATTTTGTTTATTGCATTGTATGGACAGACGCTCTGACATCTGCCGCACTTTATACACTTAGACTGATCTATTACTGACTTGCCGTGCTTGATAGTTATGGCACCCTTTGGACAGACTTCCTGACATGGGTGTGCAAGACAGCCCTGACAGCAGTCGGTAACATGATAATGAGTTTCAGGACAGCCGTTGCAGGCAAACTTGATTATGTTTACAAGCGGTGGATCGTAATACTTTTCTGCGATCGCACTTTCTTCAATGCCGTCAGCCACAGACTTATGCTCCTCGATCGGTCTTAGGGGCAGACCGATAGCAAGACGGAGCCTTTCTTCAACGATAGCTCTTTCAAGGAAGATAGACTCACGGTAAACAGCCTTGCTTCCCGGTACTATCTTATAAGGAAGCTCTGCGATCTTTTCGGCATAATCGCCCTCTTCATAGGCAAGTCTTGCCACCTCTGTAAAGACTTTTCGTCTGATATCTGTTACTGAGGAATAGATACCTCTCATTTTCATATTTTTACCTCCTGCGTTGTTCTTCAAATTTGTGTCATACACTTACTATTGTACTATTTTTTCGGCTTTTGTCAAGTAATATATACTTTTTTTCATAAGGTATATTGAAAGTTTCGCATGACTTACATATTTGTCTGAAATAAGGTGCAGTAATAGTACGAAACGGCTCAAAAAAATAAAAGTATTTCTTTTTACCAATAGTTTTTCTGTTCATGAAAGTATGTGGCTTTTGCACAGTTTTGGGCAGGACGATTTATGCAAACAAATGATAAATGATTTAATTTGGCAACATTTCTGCAATTGTTGCATTTTTTATGCAACAAAAGGGGCGTTTTTCGGGATAAGTGAGAGATGTTTTTTGAGAGCCGTTAAGATATGGTGGTACATCTTTCGCAGAAATTAAAAAAGGAGGAACGATATGGCAGGCGAACAGAAAAGATTTGCGAGATTTTTCTTCTATCTGAGAAATCTTCGTGAAGCGGCTTTGCACACCGGTGCAAGGGCGGAGGAGGCTGAGGACAGGGGGCTTGAGCTTCTGCACTCGGCAGAAACGGAGGCGGAGCTTAAAAAGCTGGAGGAGGCTGACAGCGACACCCTTTCTTATGTGAAGCGAGGGCTGAACAGGATAGCTTTCGGGGCGGTGAATGACGCTGTAAAGCTTGTTTTTGACGCTGAGAACATGACGGCAAGGGACATCATGGGCATGGATCTTTTCAATGTGAGTGAGATAAAGATCAGCGGAAAGAACGTTTTGGAGATCAAGTTTTTTGACAGGCAGAAAGCCTTGGAAAAGCTTGGGGAGCTTGCGCCTCAGCTTGACGGCGGTGGTGAGTCGAAGCGACTTATCGAGAGCATTTATGGCAGGGACGGTGATAGCTTGTGAAAATAACAAGGCTGTCGGAAAATCAGAGGTTTGTTTTCAGATGGTGGACGGCACGGGAGCTTAGTGATTACGACGGGATAATCTGTGACGGTGCGGTCAGATCGGGCAAGACCTTTTGTTTGTCGGCGTCTTTTATGACATGGGCGATGACTAATTTTGACGAGTGCATTTTTGGGCTATGCTCAAAAACTATCGTATCGCTGAAAAGGAATATCCTGCCTGCGCTCAGAGAGTATATGAAAGCCATGGGCATGACGGCGGTGGAGGTCGCGTCAAAGAACTATATGGACGTGAGCTTTTGCGGCAGGAAAAACAGGTTTTACTACTTTGGCGGCAGGGACGAAGGCTCGCCCTCACTTATTCAGGGCGTGACCCTTGCGGGGGTGCTTCTTGACGAGGCGGCACTTATGCCCAGAAGCTTTATAGAGCAGGCTGTGGCAAGGTGTTCGGTGGCGGGGAGCAAACTGTGGTTCAACTGCAATCCTGACAATCCTTACCACTGGTTCAAGAAAGAATGGATAGACAAGGCGGAGGAAAAACGGCTTATCTACAGACATTTTGTGCTGGAGGACAATCCGACTCTTGACAGGGCGGTGATAGAACGCTATCACAGGATATATACGGGGACGTTTTACGAGCGTTTTGTGCTTGGCAAATGGACGGCGGCAGAGGGGCTTGTTTACCCTATGTTCGACGAGGAGAAAAACGTCTTTGAGGGGGATATACAGTGCGAGCGGTATGTTATAAGCTGTGATTACGGCACTGTAAATCCTTCAAGCTTCGGGCTTTGGGGCGAGAGCGGTGGAGTATGGTACAGGCTCAGGGAGTATTACTATGACTCACGCCGTGAAGGTATGCAGAAAACTGACGAGGAGCATTACAAGGGGCTTGAAGAGCTTGCCGATGGGCTTTGCATCGAAAAGGTCATTTGCGACCCCTCGGCGGCTTCTTTCATACAGTGCATACGCAGGCATGGAAAATTCACTGTCCAGCCTGCAAAGAACGACGTTGTTTCGGGTATCAGGCTTGTGTCGGACTGCATAAAGGACGGCAGGATAAGGATAAACCGCAGGTGTCGTGATACGCTTCGTGAGATAAATCTTTACCGCTGGGACGAAAAGGCGGGAAAGGACGCACCTGTTAAAGAGAACGATCACGCCATGGACGATATGAGATACTTTGCGGCAGAATGTCTGGGACGTGAAAAGGACGACTTTTTTGTACTGACAGTTGAGCATTAGTACAAAAAAAGTGTACAGAAAGAAAGGAGAGAAAATGAGTATTTTCAGAAAGAAGGTCCGTGAATTTGTGCCGAACACGGCAGGCTCTGACAGAGAGTCGGGGTTTCATTACAGGCTTGCGCCTGAGGGGGCTTTTCAGCAGGAGCTTTATGACGCACTCAGGGCGAACGTTCCTGTTATCGACGCTTGCTTCGGCAAGATAATAAGGCTCACAGGGGGCTTTAAGGTCACGGCTTGTGACGAGAGGGCGCAGGTGGAGCTTGACAGGTTTTGCAGAGAGGTTTCCGTGGGGGTGTCGGGAAAGTCCATTTACACTTTTGCGGATATGTATCTGGATTCACTGCTTACATATGGCAAGGCGATAGGCAGGATATATGCAGATTACAGGACAGGCAAGGTAAAGGGGATATATGTTGGCGACCCGACTTTGTACAGAGTGCGTGAGGGCAGGAACGCTTTTGAAAAACGTATTTTTTACATGGGAAGCGGTGAGGAGATACCGGTAAGAAGTCCTGAAAAACTGCTTTACACGGCGCTCAATCCTAGTCCTAAGCACCCTGACGGTGTGTCCATACTCCGTGGATTGCCTGCGCTGAGCGAGATACTTATGCGAATTTACGAGTGCATGGGGCAGAACTTCGACAGGGTAGGAAATGTGCGCTATGCGGTGACTTATCACCCTGAGGGGGAGAGCGACAGGGCGAGAGCCAAGGAGCGTGCAGAGCAGATAGCTCAGGAATGGAGCAGAGGCATGAGAGCCTCACGAAACGGCTCTGTGCAGGACTTTGTGGCTGTGGGTGATGTGGACATAAAGGTCATAGGCGCTGACAATCAGATGATAGACACGGAGATACCTGTCAGACAGCTTATGGAACAGCTTGTAGCGAAGCTTTCAATACCACCGTTTTTGCTTGGGCTGAACTGGTCAACCACCGAGCGAATGTCTGCACAGCAATCGGATATCCTCACAAGCGAGCTTGAATATTACCGCAGACTGCTTGAACCTATACTCAGAGAGATATGCGAGGCGTTTTTAAGGCTTAACGGATATGCTTGTGGGGTGGAGATAGAGTGGGACAACATAAATCTTCAGGACGAGGAAGCGTTGGCGAAGTCAAGGCTTTACAATGCGCAGGCTAAGGCGGCGGAGCTTGAAAACGAAAGGGTAGAGAACGAGAGAAAAAAGGAGGAAATGCAATGAGCGAAACAGTATCAGGCGAGGAGCTTGAAAAGATAAACGGCTATGCGAGAGAGCCGCTCACGGAGGACAAGGTCTTTGTTTTCAGGGTGGCGCTTTGTGACAATGACATTGACAGAGATGGTGAAAAGTTTTCATCAGGCGCTTTGGAGAAGCTTGCGGAGCTTTTTAAGGGCAGAACGGGTATTTTCGACCATGACCCTAAAAGCTCAAAGCAGACTGCCAGAATATTCGACACTTGGGTGGAAACTCTGCCTGAGAAAACTACGACAGACGGAGAGGTCTACCGCAGGCTTATGGCAAAGGCTTACATGGTGCGAACTGCTTCTAACGGCGATCTTATAAGCGAGATCCAGGGCGGAATAAAGAAAGAGGTATCCGTTAGCTGCACCATGGGAAAGAAGCTTTGCTCTGTATGCGGAGCGGATATGTACAAGGGCGGCTGTGACCATGAAAAGGGCGGAGAATACGGCGGTAAGCTGTGTTATCACATTCTTGACGAGCCGCTTGACGCTTACGAGTGGTCGTTTGTGGCAGTGCCTGCGCAGGTGAACGCAGGGGTAACGAAGCGTTTTGCCTTAAGGGAGAAGCATGAAAGCACCGACAAGAGCTATGAGCTTGCCCTTGCGAGGGAAGCTTTTGAAAAGGACGTTTTAAGGCTCAGCTATTTCTGTAAGCCTTTTATGAGTGCAAAGCGTGTGAAAGAACTTGCGGAGCTTATGACAGTTACGGAGCTTATTGACTTCCGTGGCAGGCTTGAAAAGCAGGCGGCTGAGAATGAGGAGGTCTACAAAGCCGAAAGAGAGAGCTTTATCACGGGGGATTACAAGATGTAAGGGACAGATGTGAAAGGGGGCGATGACAATGTGGAGATAGGGGCTTAAATGCCAGAATGTGATATCATCACTGTAGGGGCGAACAGTGTTCACCCGAAAAGACAAATGGTTTTCGATGATACGAAAATCAGTACAAAAAATCGGACAAATTTAATTATCGAAAAGGAGAAAATAATATGTACAACAATATCAAACTTGAAAAGGGACTTTATTCTATCACAGGCAAGACATTCACACAGGCGCTGGCTGAGCTTGATCCTGACGCAAACTATGAGAACACCGAGCTTAAAGGTCTTGACGCTTTTGAAAGACAGCTCAAGCGTTTTGACATCAAGGTAAAGGGCGCAAATTCTGACAGAGTGGAAAAATTCTTCATTTCCACTGAGTCGGCAGTGCTTTTCCCTGAGTACATAAGACGTACTGTCAAGCAGGGCATGGACGAGGCTTCTATCATGGGCAAGGTAGCGGCGGCTGTTTCATACACTGACGGAGTGGATTTCAGAGGTCTGAACGTTACAAAGTCAGGTTCAACTGACGTTGTGTCAGAGGGTGGAAATGTGCCTATCACAACTGTCAGACTTAGCACCTCCAGTAAGACTCTCACAAAGTTTGCAAGACGTCTTAACTGTTCTTTTGAGTCTGTAAGGAAGCAGAAGCTTGAGGCTTTCGGCGTGGTGCTGAGAAACCTTGGAGCGACTATAAGCAGAGATGTAAACAGTCTTGCCATGACTGAGATAACAAGAGGTATTACAGCTCAGACTCTTATTGGCAGCGAGCTTACTTACGCTGATCTGGCGGCTTTTTGGGCTTCCATGGGCGAGTTCAACATGACGACCATGATCTGTACTCCTGATGTTATGGCTAAGATCCTTGCTATGGACGAGATGAAATACTGCATTGGCGACTATATGGCAGGCGGCACAGTTCAGACGCCATATGGTGTAACGCTTGTAAAATGCCCTCAGCTCACAGGCGGTATTGCGGTGGGCATCGACCAGAGCAGTGCTGTTGAAATGGTGCTTGGAGGCGATGTTATCGTGGACTACGATAAGCTTCTTACTAATCAGTGCAACGAGATCGTTTGCTCAGTGCTTGCAGGTTTCTCTGTACTTACGAGCGGTGCTGTAAAGACGCTGAAAACTACAAAGTAAGCTGAGAGGATAATGAAAAAGGGACGGTGGGCGGGTATTTTTTTGAAAGGAGCAGGAAAATGGCAATAAGCAAGGACAATGTAAAGAGCAATTTCATGGAGCTAAGCGGACTTGACAGCACGTCGGCTGAGGTGTATGCAGGGCTTATAACGGTGTGTGCTGACGAAATGGAAAAGGCTGTTGACCAGGAGCGAATGGTCGCTGAGAGTGGGACGGCTATATGCGAATTTGCGGCGGCAGCGGAGGTCTTTTACAGATTTATTTGTCTGAAAGCCGCTGAATACAAGGTCATGTTTACGGCACAGGGCAAGGCGGTGGAGGCTTTTGACGAGGACAACAGGATAAAGGCGGCAAGAGAGCTTCGTGACAGTGCAGTTTCAAGGGCGGAAAGATTTTTCTCAAAGGACGGCTTTGTATTCAATGCCGTTATCGCATATTAGGAAGGAGGACGAGCCATGACAGTTTGGACAGAAATGGCGGCAGAGATAAAAAAGATACTTGACGGAGCAGGCTTTACTGCAATGGGTGAATACACTTCGGCTGACAGTCTATTGCACAGCGGAGAAGCAATTGGCTTCTATGGACTTAAAGGCTATGATGTGGTCGATGAAGTCATTGGGCAGGGCGGCAAAAAGCTTTACACTGAGTATATATGTCATATCGACCTGCGGCTCATGGGCAAGGCAGGAAAATACGATGACATGGAGGAGCTTCAGGAAAAGTGTGAAAGCGTTATGGCGGAGCTTGCAAAAAGCGAGGTTCTGAATGTAAAGAGCGCAAAGCTTGGAAGCGCAGTTCAGACATTGCCCCTTCACAGGCTCGAAAGGCAGGCAGAGCTTAGTATCGGCATTTGCAGTGAGGAGGATATAAGTGAGTAAAAAGGGAAAGATAAAGCTTGACATCGGCACACGTTCATTTTACATGGACGGAGTTAAGCGAAGCGGGGGTTACATTCAGGAAGAAACGAAGGCGGTGAATGGTATTTTGCGAAATATCTCAGGCAAGGCGGCAGAGATATTTCAGTTCAGCGGCAGGATCGCTCCGTCGGACAAGGCTTACGCTTGGGCTGCTCTAAGCGAGAACGGAGGAAAGACGATCAATTTCACCGCAGACGGGGTCTTATACAGCGGATACATACTCTCAGAGATAGAAATGGATTTTCAGCCTGACAGGATGATCGGAAGCCTTATGATAAAGTTTAGGGGGGCGGAATAATGGCGAAGATATACATCAGGTTTGAAACTATTGGCAGTGGCAATTTGGACTATAGAAACATTGTTTCAGCAAGGCTTGTGAAAGACCGCTATACGCCATACAGTGAACTTAAAGCGTCTGTCGTTCTGAATAACAGCATAAATCTTAACAATATCAGGCGTGTGGCACTTTATATAGGCAGCAGGCGTATGCACTACGGTCCTGCGGATTACATCAGAACAAGGGTGAGAGGCGGAAAAACTGTTCTTGAACTTATAAGCCGTGGGATAGCACTTATGCTGGGGCAGAACGAGCCTGAACCTGGGGTATGGTCTAAGGTGAGTTTGACGGATATTATGAAGAGCTACAGTCCCTCAAGCGAGATAACCTACGAGAGTGGAACTAACACTGTGAACTATGTGAACATCAAAGAGAAGTCTACACTGTGGGAGGCTATCGGCGTATATGCGGTCAAGGCTTACGGCAGGCGTGCATATATCAGAGGGGACAGGCAGGTCAATGTGTCGCTGAGTATCCTTTCGGTGAATATCGGTACTCAGCGTATTATTGAATACGGCAAACAGCTTGATACGAGAACGATGCTGTCAAAGATATATATGAAAAACGTGGACGGGAAGTATGGATATAGCTATTCAAGCGGTAAAACTATACCACATGGTATCACCAGGGAGAAGTATTATGGGTTGGATAAGCAGTGGCTCAATAATGTGGATGCCGGGCTTAAAGATAGGATAGAGTTTGCAGAGAGGGAGTATTTGGTGGAGCATATCACATATGAGGGGTATTGCGGTGAGGATATCACGGATAAAATAATTTGTAATGGATATAGCGTAAATGGAAAAAGAGTGAGCAGAATGGAGATAACGGTCAATAGCAAAGGTATGCAAACGAAGCTTTTATGTGAATAGGAAAGAGAAGTAAGGAATGAATAGAGCAAAAAAACAGCGTACAGTTTTTCTGTACGCTGTTTGAAGCTTCGTATTAACCCTTTACGCTTCCCAGAGCAACACCACGAATGATGAACTTTGAAAGACAAAGGTAAACAATTACTACAGGGAGGATAGCAAGTACGATGTACAAGCTGAACATTCCCACGTCCTTCTCCTGTGGTCCTGCATAACGCATTGCGTTGAGTACCAGAGGGATTGTGTACTTACTCTTTGATGTAAGAATAAGTCTTGGCATAAAGTAGTTGTTCCAGTTTGTTACGAATGTAAAGATGATCTGAACTGCGAATGCAGGCTTGAGGATAGGAGTAACGATCTTGTTGAAGGTCTTGAACTCTCCGCAGCCGTCGATACGGGCGGCTTCTACGATCTCAAGCGGAAGTGCAGACGCCATATACTGCTTCATGAAGTAGTATGTAGCCGGTGCTGCGACAGCAGGAACAATCAGCGGAATGTAAGTATCTGTCCAGCCAAGTTTGTTCATGAACTGGTAGAAACCGATAGCTGAAGCCTGTGTTGGAACCATCATTACGATGAGAATGAACATATCTGCGAACTTTCTCAGCTTGAACTGGTAAACGTGTGTTGCATATGCTGTCAGTGCTGAGAAGTATACGCTGAGCAATGAAGCACAAGCTGATATGAACAGTGAGTTAGCCAGTGAACGCCATACGCTTCCGTATGCTACGGCTGTTGAACCGCTGAAAAGGTTCTTGAAGTTTGTTGCGAGGAAGTGGTCAGGATACCATCTGATACCTGCCTGTGATCTGCCTCGTGTTGCGTTGATTATCAAAAGATAGAATGGGAAAAGTGAAACAACGACCAAAAGAACAAGGACAACATAAGCTATTATCCTATGTATGATAAGACCAGTACTATTTGTCTTTTCACCAACTATTTCAGTACTTCTTGGCATTTCAGCTTACCCCCTTTTCTTCTTTTTCTTCTTTCCGTCATGGTCAGCAGACGCAAACATAAGTGCAAGTCCGATAACAGCGGAAACGATAAAGATTATTACGCAGAGTGCAGACGCCTTACCGATGTCGCCCTGCTTATTTGCCTGGATTATCATTACGACGGTCTTAAGTTTTCCGTTAGGGTTACCCATATCCTTCGTGAGGAGGGCAGGTACATCGTACATCTGAAGTCCACCGATGAGTGATGTTACAAGAACATATGACATGATAGGCTTGATGAGCGGAATTGTGATCTTCCAGAATGTCTGGCTGGAAGTTGCACCGTCGATCTGTGCTGACTCATAGAGTGATGTATCAACACCCATGATAGCAGCCATAAGAAGAATTGTTGTATTACCATACCAAAGTATGAAGTTGATGAGTCCAACTACACCTCTTGATCCCCAAACGCTTTCAAGGAGTGGTACCTTGATAAGATCATAGATAGCACCGCCTCTGCTGAACAAGCTGTAGAACAGAAATGCAAAAGCAGATGCCATGATTACGTTTGGAAGATAGATAACAGCCTTGAAGAATCCCTGAGCCTTTATCTTAAGACGAAGGTCAGTGAACCATACTGCAAGGATAAGAGAGATAACGATCTGTGGGATAAATCCTACGATCCACATGATGATCGTATTCCAGAAAGACTGGAGAAGGTCACTTCCTGATGTGAATATAGTTGAATAGTTATCGAAACCGCAGAATGTCGGTGTTACTTCGACAGCCTGTCTTGTCCAACCACCGCCGATAGAGCCCTGATCCTTAACATAGTCCGTAAAGCTGTAATAGAAAGTCTGGAACAGAGGATATAGTGAGAAGATGATGTAAACTACAAAGAATGGGATAAGGAAAATATATCCCCACTTGGCATAGCTTATGCTTTTTCTCTTCATATAAGTATACCTATTCCTTTCGTGAGATTAATAAATAATAGGGGGGGATATCCTCCACCCCCTATATTTAATTAGATACTGTTTTTTTATACGATTAGAAATCGCAAGTAAGGTTACCATAGAGGTCTGTGATGTTCTTCTTGAAGTTCTCAAGAGCAGCCTCATATGAATCAACTGTGCCAAGGAAGTAGTCCTTCATAGCGCCCTGGAATTTCTCGTTGCAGCCCTGGTCATAAGCAGAAAGCTTGTTCTCGAGGGAGATCTTGTCAGCAGCCTCTGTAAGAAGTGCAAGGTGATCCTGTCCGCCGAGGAATGCGTTTGTATAACCGCCGTCGATAAGCTCCTTGATAGCAGCCTTGTTGTTTGTGTAGTCCTGCTCGCCCTCAGTGATAGCCTTAGCTACGTCCTTGTTGCAAGTCATAACCTTCATGATATCAGCAACGATATCCTGGTTATCGGAGTCGATAGCGCCGCAGATCCATGTACCGCCCCAGTAGTAAGCCTGTGGGCCTGAGCAAGCCTTCCAGAGACCATAACCGCCGTTGCCTTCCTTAGCGTTTGAACCATCAGCCTTGATCTCTTCGTCAACTGTGTTTGGAAGAAGTGTGAAAGGAATGCCCCATGTTGAGAAGAAGTAGCCGAATACGCCACCGTCGATCTTCTGGCCAGCAGCCCAAGCATCGTCCCAAAGGGAAGTCTTGTTGTTGTAGCCCTTGTCTGTGTATTCCTTAGTCTGGTCAGCCCAAGCCTTGATCTGTGGGTCAATTGTGATCTTGTTGTCTGTTACCCATGGGCTAGACATATTGTTTGAGAAGCATCTGTATGTATCATCGAAACCAGATACCATCTTGTAGCCCTTGTCAGCCATCTTCTGAGCTGTTGCTGTGAATGTATCCCAATCCTTAACAGCTTCCTGAACCTTCTCTGGATCGCTTGTGCCGAGAACGTCCTCAGCGATCTTTGTGTTGTAGAGGAACAGACCTGGAGTTGCCTGCCATGATACACCCTTCAGCTCGCCTGTTTTTGTATCTGTTGCAACGTCCTTTGTGTACTGATACATCTGTGACATATCGTCGTCTGTGATGCCGAGGTCCTGAATAGAAAGTGCAACGTCGCCGTTAGCATATTTCAGAGCGTAGTCAGCTTCCATAAGGAACATATCTACCTTCTCTGTGCTGTCCTGCTGACCCTTAAGAGCCTCGTCCAGCTTTGTCTGGTAAGCGTTACCTTCGTTTTCAACCTGTACCCAGTTCAGCTTAACGCCGTTGATTGTTGCGATCTCCTTAGAACCATCAGCAAGCTCGTTGTATGTAAGCTCGTTTGATGTGCCCTGTGGATAGTACTTATCAAGTCTTGACTTGAACTCTGTGTTCCAGCAGTAAATTGTAAGAGTCTTCTTTGAATCCTCTGATGAATCTACACCGTGGAGTTCAGCTGTGTTTACTCTGTCTTTGTCCTTGTTGATACCTGTGCCGTCGCCAGCCTTTGATGTTGTGCCGCCATTAGCATCAGGTGTTGAAGATGAATCTGAGCTGCCGCAAGCTGTAAACATTGAAGCTGCCAGACAGAGGCTCAATGAACCTGCAAGTACTTTCTTAAGATTTGCCATAATAATTTTCCTCCTTAAAATCGCATTAGTTTATTTGATTTGCTCCGCAGCATTTCTGCGGAAAATTAATGCCTTGAATTAATTGATGTCGCTTACCGAGCCGCCTTCCAGCAGCTTTCCGTCGACTGTTATCACCTCTTTAAAGGTGGTCTGTGGGTTTTCTATCAGTGAAACCAGCTGTTTTGCGGCTGTTACACCGATAAGGTCTGTGTCCTGAAGATAGGTCGTAAGCTTTGGAGAGAGAAGCTGTGAATAAGCTATTCCGTCGTAGCCCACTATCGAGATATCCTCCGGTACTGAAAGACCCATTTCCTTGACTGCATTGAAAGCTCCCATTGCTGAATAATCATCGGGCATGAAAACGCAGGTCGGTTTGTTCTCTCTGCTAAGAAGTTCTTTTGTCAGCTTGTAAGTCAGATCAGGGTTGTGATAATCACCGTTAAGTATCCAATCGGGATCAACTGAAATTCCTCTTGTCATACAAGCTTTATAGAAGCCTGCCAGACGTCTTTCGGCTACTGCCGATCTGTTGCCCTGGATAAAAGCGATCTTCCTATGCCCCATTTTCGTCACATAGTTGATAAGCTCTTCCATACCTTTTTCATTATTGGACATGATCGCTGTTCTGCAATCGAAGATGTGGTCGATCGTGACCACTGGTATATCTCCGTTTATCACCTCGTACACGTCCTGCGACGTAAAATCCGTACAGGCAATGATAACACCGTCAACATTGCGGTATTTGCAATGTTCGTATGTAGACATTTTCTGCTTGCCCACATCTCTATTTATAAAGGTTATATCATATCCTGCTGCTTCAGCCGTAGTCTTAAAGCTGTCAAGCACCTTTGCGAAAAACTCATGGGTAAGACCGCTTCCTGCTTCGTCGAGATACATGACCCCGAGATTATAGGTCCTGTTGGTCTTTAAAGCTCTTGCCTGAGAATTTGGGAAGTAACCCATTTCTTTGGCGGCTTTCATAAGTCTTTCTCTTGTTGCCTCGCTTACGTCCTTATGGCCGTTGAGGGCTTTGCTTACGGTTGCGACGGATACTCCGCAGCGAACGGAAATGTCTTTTAAGGAAACCAATGATATTTCCGCCTTTCCGTAGATTTTAAACGTTTACGCTTGATGTTTTCCATGAAAACTTATTTCAAACGTTTCCGTTAATAAAAATATACAATATTCTCGGCATAATTTCAAGTCTTTTTTCGCATTTTTATGCCCTCTGTAATAAATTATGGAGGTTTAGCCAATTTTTCAACTTTACTTTTGTGCATTTTAACAACGCTATTTGGACAATTGTAATCGATTTGTTACGAAGAAGCTGACAGACCGATCAAAAAGCTGCGAAAATGCACTGCGTTTTCTGAGGGGTATATGAAACCGGGCTGTGTGGTATGTGAAAAATGTATATAAACATTTCTTTTGTATTCGATTATGTTATGTGAAATTACAAAAAGTATTAAACAGCCTGTTCATTAAACGTTTTCGGATAATAATTGTTGAAAAGTGTGCTGTGACATATGATATTGTTAAAATATTATCCTGATATGAAAATATGATAGTCATTTGATCGGAAAAGTTGGAATATTCGGTGTTTGCGAAGATATTTCTGAAACGTTTAAGCATATTTCAGCGTTTTTTTATTGTGCAAAATAACGATACGGAAAGAAAACGTATTTATTTCATACATTATATTCAAAAGGTACATATGATATGACTATTTTACAGGAGTTTTGCAAAACTTTAAAAAAATGCTTGAATTGATGTTGACAAATGTGTGGTTTTGGTGTATAATACTTAGGTCTGATATGCTGATATGGCTCAGTTGGTAGAGCAGCTCATTCGTAATGAGCAGGTCGTCGGTTCGAGTCCGACTATCAGCTCCATCGCAGCGTGGTTTGCAGTTTGCCCTCCGATCCATTTGTATGGGTCGGAGGGTTTATTATTACGTTGCTGCGGAGGACATGGGGCAATGAAAGATGTAATAGTACAGAAAAAAGGACTGCTGCGGTCAGGCGGCAGTCCTTTATATTATTCTTCGATCTGTTTGCCAAGAAACATTGCGGCGGCTTTGGCGAGCATGGATTGTTTATCGGTACAAAGCTCGGTATCGTCGGTAGCCATGAACGCCACTGCGCCTGTTATATCGCCGTTTGTGAGGATAGGGGCGACGGTGAGGGCGTGGGTATTGATACCCTCGACAGCTCTAAGCGGCTCGGCTGTGGTATCGGTATAGTCAAAGGTTTTGCGGTTTTCCAAAAGCTCCTCCAAAGCAGGGGACAGGCGGCGCTGGGAATACTCTTTCTTCGGCACGCCTGACACTGCCACGACGTGGTCCTTATCGAACACCACGGCAGGCGCTCCCCCAAGCTTTGAGATGACTTCCGCTGCCTGAGCTGCGCCCTCGGACATTTCGTTTATGGCAGAATACTTTTTGAATATCACTTCGCCGTCGGGGTTGGTGTAGA